>Ga0209157_1000422_pt1 | contig 36734 bp, 32 predicted proteins | sample GraSoiAngelo_135_FD_185892 | JGI IMG/M metagenome (GOLD analysis project Ga0209157, IMG submission 185892) | Grasslands soil microbial communities from the Angelo Coastal Reserve, California, USA - 14_0929_05_40cm (SPAdes) (version 2) | ecosystem: Environmental > Terrestrial > Soil > Grasslands ...
GGTCGTACACCGCCCGCGGGAAGATAAAGGGGCTCGGCGGGGATGTGCAGCCGGCTGGCTCAAATGAAGTATTGCCTTCATAGCAGTCCCAGCCGTAGTTCCCGCCTTTTGCGATCTTCTCTACCTCCTCCCGCGCATCTTGACCGACGTCGGCCATCCAGAGGTCTCCGCTCACCCGGTCGAAGCTGTAGCGCCAGGGATTGCGCAGGCCGTAGGCCCATAGCCGGTCGTCACCGGCCACTCCCACGAACGGGTTATCAGCCGGGATGGAGTAAGTTTGCTGCCCGGTCACATTGATCCGGATCATTGCTCCCAATAGGTCATTAATGTCCTGCCCGGTCTCATTAGGGTCGCCTGCCCCGCCGCCGTCTCCAATCGATAAGTAGAGGTAACCGTCGGGCCCGAACAGCAAGCGGCCGCCGTTGTGATTGCTTTGAGCGATCTCCTGGTCGATATCGAGTACCACCGTCTCGCTCGCTTCCACCATGTCGTTGTTTACCACGGGCATTCGCGCGATCCGTGAGCAGCGTGTGATCGGCGCGCATCTCGTTGCCAGCGGCGTGTAGTAAACATAGACGCGGCTGTCGCCTGTGAAGTTCGGCGAGAAGGCAAGGGATAGAAGACCTTCCTCACTGCTCGACCTTACGAGGCCGGATAGGTTACCGAACTCAGTCCGGGCGAAGGCCCCGGTCAGCGAGACACGCCATACGACGCCGCCCTGGGTGACCACCACTGCCTCATCCGGCTTGCCCGGAATCAATGCGAAATCGACCATGCTGCCGACATTCGCCGTCGTCACGTCCTGCACGAGCGCATATCCGTTAGGGGTTGGCGCCGCCTGCGCGGCCGGCGCATCGCCTCGGCCCACGACCAACGACGCCAGTGTTACAACGCTGAGGACCGCGAAGATGGCGAGCCTGCGCGCGAGCGAGCCGCCAGGATGCCTGTCCGCCGTGCGCCTATTTCGGGTTCGCTCCTTCTTCTCGGCGCGGTCGGGAACGCGAGAGCCGCAATCGGATGGCGTCGCGTGCATGGGTGACCTCCTCCCATGAGCTCCGGCCCGGACCATTATACCCGGTCCCCCTCCCGTGGACCGCCAGGCGGAGCGGGCAGCGCCTATCGTTGCTCGCTAGGCTGTGTCTCCTGCGGTTTGCACCCGGGTGGCGCGAACGGATTGGCCGCTGCCCAGCGGGCGACCGGACACACGTCGATTCCGCTTCCGGCACACCGCTTTCTCGCCGTGATGTCCGGCTCCGAGAGGGGCCCGCTCACCTTAACGATTGGCAGGCGCGCCAGTCCACCTGCGACCAGGCGGTCCAGTTGCGCATTATCCCGGATGCGATACAGACTGCCGCAGCGCATCACGAAAGGCGTGGTGCCACTTACCTCCTGGAGCAGCGTCCCCTCTTGCGGCCCCTCTGGAATGGCGCCCAGCGCGCCCGGCGGGACTACTGTCACCTCCGCCGAAAGCGACCCCGCCGCTATCAACGCCTCTCTCCGTCCCGCGTCCGTAAGCGCAAATTTCATCCCGGAGGCGATCTGCCACTCCGCGTTGCTTGCCAGCTCCTGCACGCGTGCGCCGTCCCGGGGCGCCGTAGGCAGCGCCGCCAGCGTGCCATCGGGAACGATGTTCAGCCGCCATTCCAGCGCACTCTTGCGCACGAGCTGGTTTCTCACCATAGCGTCAGGGAGCGGAAACTTGGCTCCGGCCGCCACCTGCCACTCCGCGCTGCTGCTTAGCTCCCGCACCCGTGCGCCGTCATGTGGCGTGGTCGGTATCTGTGCCAGGGAGCCCAACGGTACTATGTACGGCGTCGCTTCGAGAGCACCCGCGCCGATCAACGCGTCCCTGACTTCCGGCGATGGCAAAGGGAATCTGGCGCCGGCCGTGATCTGCCATTCCGTCGCGCTGCCCAGCTCCATCAGCTGCGTGCCCTCCCTCGGCACGTTGGGTATCTGGCTCAGCCCGCCCGGCGCTACTGTGTGGACCTGTTGGAACCCCAGCCCCATCGCGTATAGAGCGTCCGGGCTGGGTATTGCGAATTTCGCACCGGCGTAGACCGCGTAAACAGTCGGAGAACCGGCCTCCTGCAGAAGAGTCCCGTCCCACGGAACGTCGGCCACCGTCTGGAGCATCCCGGCTCCCACGATCCAGTAGTCCCCAGGACGTCGGCCCATGGCTGCGAGCGCGTCAGGGCTCGGGATATGGAACTTCGCCCCGCTATACAGCACGTAGAGCGCTGGACTCGACTCTTCCTTGAGGATGCAGCCGTCCCACGGACACGGCGACCATACCCAGTACGAAGGCCAGGCCGAGGCTACGGCCGGAGTCGGTTCCCATATGTTCCAGGCGGCCTCCCAGACCTCTGGCCGCACCACGCCCCGCCGCCAGATACTAACTCTCGAGGAACCCGCGGATCGAGCGGCATCCATCGCTGCCAGGAACTTATCTCCGCTTGTATCCCCCTCGAGCATCGGGATGTACTCAAGCTGCCTCCCCGGGGCCAGCCAGCTCAAATCTGCGTGCGCCTGGCTCACGCAACCACTGGGATCAGCCCAGATTCCCTGGTCCGTATACAGCTCCCAGTAGCACATCGGCAGCGCCGCGTTCGCGGTCGACAGCCATTTCCAGGTCCCCGAGTCCTGCCATGTCCACGAGCGGGGATCGTATATCACGCCGAGGTTTGCCTCTGGCCGCTCCGCTCTCAGGCGCCACCAGAACTGTTCAGCCAGGTAGTTGCAGTCCCAGTAACAAAAGCCGTCGAACGGTTCCACGTCCGCGTAAAGCGCCTTGACTCCCGTGTCCAGCACCGCCTCCGCCATCGCCACTTGCCTCTCGACGTCAACTCCCTTAGGAACGAACCACGCGACCACCTCGATACCCTTCGCGTTGTAGTCGGCAATCAGACGCCTCAGGCTCGCTGGCCCCGTGACGGCCTTGGAGTTACCGTCGTAAGTGGACATCCAGTCGGTCCCATCGTGCGTCTTTATGTGCACCGTTCCCACGGGCAGGAGAGTATCGTCGCCCTCTACGCCCGGGTAGTCTTGTGCGAACTGCCAGACGACGGTCTCGATCTCTATCGCCTTGGCCGGTCGCGGAGTGAAGTCCACGCCGAAATGTTGGCCGCCAACGGCCAGCATTGTCAGCAACGCTAATGCAGCTGCGAATCGGCGCATGGACTCCGCTCCGACCCCAATTCTTGGGCACGAAGGTATGTTTGATGGGATGCACCCGGACCACGTGGTCGCTGTCAGGCTATCGGATAGAGCCGAAGGCAGTCAACATAATGACCCGTGAGAGGAAGAAACAGCAAAGAGATTCGCCAACACTCACTGTCCCGCCACCGCCGCGCGCCCCACTCCCGCGAATACGTCCGCTGTGCTCCCGTCCACCCAGTCCAGCAGCGGCGCCGGGTACAGCCCGATGAACAGCACCCCGGCCACCAACAACGCCAGCGCCCCGTACTCCACCCATGGCACCCGCACCGACAGCGGCGCCTCCGCTTTGCCGAGGAACATCTCCTTGATGATCACGAGGTAGTAGTACAGCGAGACAAAGCTCATCGTGACTGCCACCCCGGCCAGCCACAGCAGGTCCTGGTCTGCCGCCGCCTGGAACAGGATAAACTTCGTTGCGAATCCCGCGAATAGCGGCATCCCCGCCAGCGAAAACAACGCAATCGATAGCGATAGAGCAAGGAACGGCGCCGTATCACGCAGCCCCGCAAAGTCCTTGATCTCTTCCTTGCCGGTCCAATTGTAGTAGATGATTACGCACACGAACGCCGCCAGGTTCGTGACCACGTATCCCATCATGTGCAGTACGAGAGCGCTTCCCGACTCCGGGGACAGCGCCGCAATGCCCATCAGCAGATAACCCACCTGTCCAATGCTCGAATAGGCCAGCAGCCGCTTGATATTGCTCTGCTGGATCGCGACCAGGTTCCCGAGCACCATCGTTGCCACCGAGAGCCCGGCGATGAAGTATCGCCAATCGTCGATCTTCGGCTCGAACGCCTCCGCGAAGAGCTTCAAGAACAGGGCGAACCCACCCGACTTTGATATCGCAGATATCAGCGCCGTCACCGGCAATGGAGCACCTTCATAAGCGTCCGGCGTCCACATGTGAAACGGCACGGCTGCCACCTTGAACCCGAGCCCCGCCATGATCAGCGCCAGGCCTAAGAACAACGCCTCATCAATGCCGCCCGTGTCGGTTGACAGCGCCTTGCCGATCTCGCTATAGTGCGTCGACCCGGTGGTGCCGTAGATCATGCCGATGCCGTACAACAACAGCGCCGACGAGAACGCTCCCAGCAGCATGTACTTCAGCCCACCTTCGTTCGATCGCAAGTCGAACTTCGCGTACGCGGTCAACACGTAAAGGCTGAAGCTAAGGAGCTCCAGCGATATGTAGGCGGTCAGCAGCTCGCTGGCCGCGGCCATTCCGTTTGCGCCTACCACTGCGAGAAGAATGAAGGCGTAGTACTCCCCCGCGTGCAGCAGGCGCTCCTTTACGTACCGCGCTGAGGCCAGGCAGGCGAAAACGCCGATCAGGCCGAAGAACACCCGGAACAGCGTGGTGTAGTCGTTGATGTCGATCAGCCCCGCGAAGTTCGTGTCGTTGTCCACCCAGATCAGCGAGACGAGGACAGAGATCAGCGCTCCGGCCGCCGCGATATATCCAAGCAACTCTTTATCGAGACGTCCCCAGCGCCCGAATCCCCCGGCAGGCCAGAACAGGTCGAGCATGATAAGGAGGCCGGCCCACGCGACGAGAATGTACTCCGGGGTCAGCAGCTTCCAATCGAAATTCGCGTCCGGCATCACGACGTGATTCCCGGTATATTGGCCACGGTATCCGATATGCGGTCAATGAAGGGCGTTGGCCAGAGCCCCATGAACAGCAAGAACGCGATCAGCAGCGCCCCCGCGAACTGCTCGCCCAGACGCATCTCCCTCAAGCTCTCCCATTTCTCGTTGAGAGGCCCGAAGTAGGCGCGCGCAAGCATTCGCAGAATGTAAGTGGCCGTAATCGCCGCCGCCAGGATCCCGGCGGCCCCCGCCCAGTAATAACCCGCCCGAAAAGTCCCCACGAAGATGTGAAACTCCGCGATGAATCCCGCTAGCCCCGGCAGCCCGAGCGACGACAATCCCGCAATCGCCCAGAACGCCGAGTGTCGGGGCATCTTCTTTGCGATTCCCCCGAAGGTGGTCATATCCCGTGTGTGTGCTTGGTCATACAGCGCGCCCACGTTCGCGAACATGAGGGCCGTCATCGCTCCGTGCGCGAACATCTGGAGCACCGCCCCGCTGACGCCGATGTCGTTCATCGTCGCAAGCCCCATAAGTACGAAGCCCATGTGGCTCACGCTCGAATAGCCCACCATGTACTTAAGGTCCGTCTGCGCCAGCGCCGAAATTGCTCCGTACAATGCGCCGATCACGCCCAGAGTCATCAGCACCGGCGCCCAGAACTCCGCCCCTTCGGGCAGCAGTGTCATCCCCACACGCAGGATCCCAAACGCCCCAAGCTTCATCAGTACTCCGGCGTGCAGCATTGAAACGCCGGTGGGCGCTGCCACGTGGCCGTCCGGCGACCACGTATGGAATGGCCACATCCCCGCAAGCACGCCGAAGCCGATCATGTAGAACGGGAACACCGCCTTCTGGAAGCCCGAGTCGTACTGCACCTGCCCTAGCACCGGCAAGTCAAACGTGCCCCTGTCCGCCTCCACGAACGTCGCGAATATGCCAATGAAAATCAGCACACTCCCTGCAACAAGGTAGAGCACGAGCTTCATCGCCCCGTACTCCTTCGTCCGGACGAACGTGCCGAAGTTGCTGCTCGCCCCCCAGACGGCAATCAGCAGGTACATCGGCAGCACCGCCACCTCGTACCAGAAGAAGAGGAAAAATAGGTCCTGCGATTCGAAGACTCCGAACACGCCCGCAACGAGCAGGAACAGCAACACGAAGAAGTCTTTGTTCCGGTAGCTGATGTTCCAGGAGACGAATACGGCTGCGAATATGACGAGGCCGGTTAACAGCACAAGCGGCGCGGCGATCCCGTCGACGGCAAGGTGCAATGAGATTCCGTTCTTGCCCAGGAATCCAACGTTCTCAAGCCAGTCCAGGCGGAACCCGAAACGCAGCCCCCTGCCACCTTGAAACTCATACGCAAAGAACACGATGAGTGACAACGCGAACTGTATCCCGGCTGAAACCAGGGCGACATACCGTACAAGCTGCGGATAGCGCGACGGCACCAGCATGATTAGCACCGCTGTGCACAGCGGCACCGTAACCAGCGCAAAGAGAACTCCGCCCACGGTTAGAGCCTCAACACCAGGAGCAACACCGCCAGCCCGATAACCCCCGCAACAATCGCGAGCGCATAGTTCGGCAGCTTCCCCGTTTCCAGGAATTTCAACTCGAAACCGGCGAACAGTCCCAGGCCCGCAGAGCCATCGACCGCCGTATCGTTCACGATATTGCGGTCAAACCAGGCGACTAGGGCGCCCAATGTGAGGACGACGCGGTTGATGACCCACTGGTAAGCATCGTCGATGTAGTATCGGTTGTAGAGCGTCTCGTACACGGGCTGCAGGGCCTCCCCTGCCCGGCGCGCCGGCTCCGCTTTCTCCGACCAGAAATACCAGCCGGCCACTATTCCACCTACGGCAAGCGCTGTTGAGAAAATGGCGACGCCCCAGGCGAAGTCGAACTTCTCCGGCTCCGCGAAGAACACGAACTCGCCAAAGCCGCCGGGGAAGCCCAGCGCTTCCCCTACGAAGCCGAACACCACCAATCCGCCCACCGCCGTAAGCGCCGCAAGCAAAACGAGCGGCAGAGTCATCAGCGGTTCGGCGTCATGCGCGTGTCCCCACCCAACTCGGTCTCTCGCCTCGAAGAGGAACGTCCTGATAAACAGCCGTGTCATGTACAGAGCAGTGATGAACACGCTGATCAAGGCGAGTATGTAGAGGACCACGTTCCGGTGCTGGTCCAGCGCGTGCAACACCTCATCCTTCGCCCAGAACCCCGAAAGGGGTATCACGCCGATCATCGCCAGCGTGCCAATCCCGAACACTGCTGCCGTCACAGGCATTTTAGCCGCCAGGCCGCCCAACTCTCTGATGTCCTGCTTTTCCGTTGCGTGGATCACCGACCCCGACGCCAGGAAGAGTAGCGCCTTGAAAAAACCGTGCACCAATAGATACAGCATCGCTGCGGTAACCGAGCCGGAACCAAGCGCGACGAACATCAATCCCAGGCTGTTCAGCGTCGAGTAGGCGATGACCCGCTTTATATCAGTTTCAACCAGCCCCATCGTCGCCGACATAAGCACAGTGATTAACCCCAACGCGGTCACTACGTCCAGCGCGATATCGTCTGCCAGCACGAACAGCGGAAACATCCGCGCCACCATGTACACGCCTGCGACAACCATCGTCGCCGCATGAATCAGCGCCGAGACCGGCGTCGGGCCCTCCATCGCATCCGGCAACCAGACATGCAGCGGAAATTGCCCCGACTTGCCCACAGCGCCCGCAAACAAGAACAGCACCGCGATCGTCAGGTACGCGTTTCCACTCAGCCCCAGCCCGCCGATGTCTGCATTGTTGAATCCGCCCCGCGCAGCGAAGTCAAAGATTTCGGTGATATCGAACGTCCCCGCCTCACGCCATAGCAATAGGATGCCTATCAGGAAGCCGACATCGCCGATCCGGGTAGTAATGAACGCCTTCTTAGCCGCTTCTGCGGCCGAACGCCGCTCCCACCAGAACCCGATCAGGAGGAATGAGCAGAACCCGACACCCTCCCAGGCGGCGTAGAGCAACAGAAGGTTGTCCGCCAACACCAGTGTCAGCATCGATGCTGCGAAGAGGGACATGCACGTGAAGTACCAACCGTACTTCGGGTCGCCCCTCATATAGGCCACCGAGTAGACCTGGACCAGCAGCGCCACGAACGACACGACCGCAAGCATTACGATCGTGATCTGGTCTACGAAGAACCCCAGCCGTATTTCGAAGTTGTCGAACTGGACCCACTCCCAACTTTTCTCAACGGGAACGAAGTCCGTTCCGTTCGCTTTATCCAAAAAGTCAACAAGGACCGGAAAGAGCAGCAAGAATGACCCGGCGATGGCGGCGATCGCGACAAAATCTCCTCCCCGCGGCAGGTACTTGCCGAACAGCAGCAGAATCACGAACGCCGCTGCCGGCAGCGCAGGGATCAGGTAGGCTTCTTGGGCTCCCACCGTCTCACCACTTCATCATGTCCGCTTCATCCACGTTCGCCGTCGCCTTGTTCCGGTAGAGGCGCAGAATAATCGCCAGCGCCAACCCAACCTCGGCGGCCGCGATCGTGATCACGAAGACCGCGAAGATCAGGCCCGTGAAGGCTTGAGGTGAAAGGTAAACCGCAAACGCGATGAAATTAATGCTCACCGCCTGGAGCATTAGCTCCACGGACATCAGGATTAGCACCGCGCTTCGTCGCGCCAGCACACCGTAAATCCCAAGCGAAAATAGAATCGAGCTAAGGACGAGAAAGTCGTTAATCGGGATCACAGGCGCGATCTCCTGGCTCGTAGCTCTTGGCTCCTGGCTCGTCCCTTCATCATTCCCCTTCCTCTCCCCGTGCCAGAACTATCGCTCCCAGCAGCGCCACCATTAGCACCAGCGAAGCTACTTCGAACGGCACCGCCCATGTCGTGAACAGGTCGTTCCCGATCTGCTGGATCGAGATGACGTTGATCTTGTTCGTGTCGCCTGGCCACTCGGTACTCACCATCGAGAAGATCGACACGACCATAAATGCGCCGGCGGCCAACGCGGCAAAGGGCCGCTGCGGACCGTCAAGCGCCGCCGGCATGTCCCGCACGCGCGTCAGCATCATCGCGAATAGCACCAGAATCGTGACTGCGCCGCCGTAAATCAGCACCTGCACGATTGCGAGAAACTCGGCCGAGAGGAGGATGAAGATACCGGCGACTGAGAGCAGCGAGAGAATCAGAAACAGCGCGGAGTGTACGACATTGCGGGCTGTGACTACGCCGATTGCACCGACGACGGTGGGAACGGCGACAACGTAGAAGATGACTTCTTCGTACGTCATGCCGCGGGCTCGACCGTGACCGTATCGCCGCGCGAGATACGACCGCCCGTTGTAACCGTCACCGCCACGCCGACCGCCGGTAGTTCCTTGCCGACGGCGGGCATGAGCACCCGGTGGTGATCTGCGACCGTGCGCAGAATCGCGGGGTCGTTCGGCAGGTCTCCCTGCGGAAGCGTCGTCATGACGCAGCGCACCATCGTATCGATCACCTGGAGGCGCACGCCGTTGCCAGCTTTCAGTGGCTTGCCGATCCAGGCGTCTTCGACAAAGCCGCCCTCGTCGCCCTCGGCCTCGATCACCAGATTCGGCCGGAATCGCCGGGCCTCCCAGCGTCTTTCCGGGTAAATCTGGCTAAGCTTCGCAAGCGTGCTAGTGGTGAGCAAATGGAGCGGCGTGTAATCGAAGAATGTCTGCGGTGCGCCCAGGCCCAACGGGAGAGTCGTAAGGCTGTCGCCCTCCGTGTTCTCGACCGCCCGCCCGATTGGAGTCTGGAAATCCAACCAGTAGTGTTCGAAGATAGCCGGCTTCGCCTCCGGCTGCGTCAGGCTAACTTCGCGTCCTAGGAACCGCGACAGGACAGACGTCGCTGCTGTCTCGTCGCTGCGCAGCCCTGTGCCGTCCGGCAACTTGATAAGCACCGGGGGTAGGGGCTGGCCGAGGGCAGGGGGTTCAACATACTCCGCGCGACATTCGAACATTCGCGCCCACTTGCGCGGGTTCTTGGCGCTGACGGTCCGCCCGGTCTCGTTGTCGACGAGCGCGTAGCCCCGATCGCCGACAATGCCGCGCTCGGTTATGTCCGCGGCCTCCAGCTCCTCCCCCATCATCGACTTGACGGGGTAGCGATGGAGCGACGCTACAGTTCCTGAGCTGACGGCGGTTGGGCTCGGCACGGCTTCTATGGCCCTGCTACCCCTCGCCGCCTTCCTTCTCCGGCCCCTCCGCCGCTTCCGGCGTTCCCTGCTCCGCGCTCGCCTTGCTCTCCGGCGGAGCCTCCGCCGTCGGGTCAGGCGTCGGCGCCGACAACGACGGCTTGTCGGGCGATGTCCCGTGATGCTTCTCCAACGACGCCGCCTCCGCGGCGGCCGCCGCTTCCTCTTCGTCCATCCTCGGCGCCCACCCAGAGTGCGCAACGCCCATCGGTTCGCGGAACGGGGTCTCGAGCTCTCCCGTCTTCGACTGGCGAAGCAAGGCCGGCAGGTCCATCACCAGGTCTTGCCGGTCATAGCGCGACAACTCGACCCCCTGCCACGTGTTGTTCATCACGATCGCGTCAAAGTTACAGACTTCAACGCAGATGTCGCATCGCATACAGCGCGCGTAGTCGATGTAAAACTTATCGACGATCTTCTTGCGCTTGCTTTTGCCGGCCGCGAAATTCGGATTGTCCTTCATCGTTACCGTCATGCAATCGACAGGACAGTAGCGCGCGCAGACCTGACAGCCGGTGCAAAACGGCTCGTTGATATCGAAGTCCCACAGCAAGACAGGAAGCCCGCGTGATCGGTGCGGCAGCGTCTTCTTCTCCGTGGGGTACTGCACAGTCACCGGCTTCCGCAGAGCCGCCTTCACCGTGGTTTGGATCGCTTTCAGTACCCCTAGCATCCCGGCTCTTCTCCCGCTTCTTCCTTCTTCCTTCTTCCTTCTTCCATTTACAGCACACTCCCCACGGTCTGATACCCGGGCTGATAGCGAACGCCGGTCGCGCGCGCCGCTCGATACGCCAGGTAGACGGCGCCGGCCGCGCCCGCACCAGATAGCGGAATGAGAATTTCGTTCGGCCAGTCATAAACCAGTACCAAGCCATTGATTATGATTTGCAGCAAGGCAAAGGGCAACAACAGCTGCCAGCAAAACGACATCATCTGGTCGATGCGCAATCGGGGCAGGCTGGCCCGCATCCACATGAAGAATAAGATGAAAGCAGCGGTCTTTACGGCCATCATTACAATCTGAGCCACGACCGGCACGCTCTCATCAAACACGCTCCAGGGCCACTGCCAACCACCCAGAAAGATGAGCGATCCTAGAATTGAAATCAGGACCAGATTCACGAACTCGCCGAGTTGGAACATCGACCAGCGTATTCCCGAGTACTCAACAAACGGCCCCCCCACGACCTCAGACTCCGCGACCGGAATGTCGAACGGCTGGCGATAGAGCTCCGCCAAGCCCGCAATTGCGAAGATTAAGAACGCGAGTGACTGAAACGCGATGTTCGGTGTATCTTCCTGCGCCCCGACTATCACCGCGAGGTTCAGGCTCTGCGACAGCATCGCCACGGCCACTATCGCCATGACAAGCGGGATCTCATAGCTGATCAACTGCGCCGCCGCCCGCACCCCGCCGAGCAGCGCATACTTGTTGTCGGATCCCCAACCGGCCATCACAAAGCCAACGATCGAAAGCCCGGAGACCGCGACAAAATAGAACACGCCGAGAGTTAGGTTCTGGATGAAGAGATCAGCGGTAAACGGTATCGCAACGACCGCCATGAAAACGGGCACGACGATGACAAAAGGCGCCAGCTCGAACACCCAGCGATCCGCCGTCTGGGGGCGCACGTCTTCCTTCGTAAGAAGCTTAATCGTGTCGGCGACACCCTGAAGCGTCCCGTAAGGTCCGACGCGCATCGGCCCTAACCGCATCTGCAGGCGGCCGATCACCTTCCGCTCAACCCAGGTCAGGATGATCACTGTGACCGGCACCAGTACCGCGATAATCGCCAGGCGCGCGAGCGATTCCAGCCAGGGGTTACCCGAGACGAGCGCTAGGAACACCTACTGCCTCCGCTGTCTGTCACCCTGAACGAAGGGAGAGGTCTGTCCGAGCGAGCAGCCCGGCATCCTCGGCACACCCCCGGGACGCTGTGCCAGCTAGCCGATTGCCGATTGCCGATTGCCACTATCGGTCCACCTCGCAGAGCACGATATCGATGGACCCCAGGATGATGATCACGTCCGACACGAAGTTTCCCACCGACATCGCCCGCAGTGCCGACAGGTTCGAGAAGGACGCGCCGCGAACTTTGTGCCGCCACGGCTTGTCGCTCCCCTGCGACACCAAGTACACGCCGTACTCGCCGCGCGGACTTTCGACGCGCATGTAAACCTCGCCGGCCGGCACTCGCAGCACGCGCTTGAGGCCTTCGGCCATTATCGGCCCTTCCGGCATCGTCTCCAGAGCCTGCCTGACGATCCAGGCCGACTGATGCATCTCTTCCAGCCGGACCACCAGCCTGTCGTACACGTCCCCCTGCTTGCCGGTTGGGATGTCGAATTGGAAGCGGTCGTAAATCGAGTAAGGTTCCGCGCGGCGTATATCGTGCTTAAGGCCTGTCGCCCGCAACATCGGGCCGGATAGTCCCCAATTGATCCCGTCCTCCACGGTGACAGGGCTGAGTCCACGGCACCGGGCCAACACAACTTCGTTCTCCATCATTAGTCCGTCGAGTTGCTCCACGCCTCGCTCGACGCTGTCGAGGACCTGTGCACAGCGTTGACGGAAGTTGTCCGGCAAGTCCCACGCCACGCCACCTGGCCGGAAGTAGTTGTACATCATCCGCTCGCCGGTTATCTCCTCGAAAAAGTCCTGGATCGTCTCCCTGTCCCTGAACGCGTACATGAAGGACGTCCCGAACAGCCCGATGTCAGTGCCGAACGCTCCGAAGAACATCAAATGGCTGGCGATCCGGTTCATCTCCGCGAGCACGACCCGTATGTACTCGGCGCGCTCCGGCGGTCTGATACCGGCCAGCCTCTCCACCGCCTCCACGTAGCAATGCTCAGTGTTGAACTGCGCCAGGTAGTCCGTCCGGTCGTGATAGCCGATCACCTGCCGGTAATCGCAGTTCTCGGGCAGCTTCTCGTTTCCCCTGTGCATATAGCCGATCACGGGGTCAACATCGACGACAAGCTCGCCGTCGATCGTCAATACCATGCGGAAAACACCGTGCGTCGCCGGGTGCTGCGGCCCCACATTGACATTGATGTCAATCGTCTCGAGATCGCTCTCGTGCGGCGGTCGTGTCTCTATCGCCATAACGGCCCCCCGTCATTCTGACCGACGACCACACCTGAAAGCGAAACACCATATCTGCGCGAAGGAATCCGGGGAGTAGTCGGCGTTCGAGCGCTGACCAGCGGCGCCCCGGAGTGGAGTGACGTCACTTCTGCTCCTCCGAGAACTTCTTCAGCGCCTCCGCCACGATTTGCCGTTCTTCTTCCGGCGACACGCCCCTCGCCCGCGCTTCGTTGCGGGTCTTCGTTATCAGCGCGGCCTTCTGCTGAGCCAGCTGTATCTTCGCCGCTCGGTCCATGGGCGCAGCGGGCGTGACGGGAGCCGCCGGTGCCTGCACAGGCGCCGCCTGGGGCGCCGCCGCGGCCTGTTCCTGTTCCTCCGAGAACTTCTTCAGCGCCTCCGCCACAATCTGTCGCTCTTCTTCAGGCGAAACGCCTCTCGCCCGTGCCTCATTGCGTGTCTTCGTGATCAGAGCCGCCTTCTGCTGCGCGAGCTGTATTTTGGCCGCGCGCTCATCGACCGACTTCGCCGGTGCCGTTGGCGCCGCCGCCTGCCCCGCCGCGTGCTCCTCCTCGAATTTCTTGATCGCCTCCTGCACGGCGGCCTTCTCGTCCTCCGGCGAAAGCCCCTTCGCCCGCGCGTCGTCCCGAGCCTTCTTCATAATCGCGGCCTTTTGCTGGGCCATCTGGATCTTCAGCGCCTTCTCATCTACGGGCGCAGCCACGCCGGTGGCCGCTGCCATCTGCGCCTTCGCCTCTTCGATCGTCTTCAGGTAGTCTTCTTGCCACTCCTCGATGTCCGCGAGCGGGTGGCTCTTGCGCATGATGTAGTATCCGAGACCCTCCTCCGTCAGCAGCGGCCGCGGGTCGGGATGCCCATCGAAGACTAGGCCGAATAGCTCCTGGGTCTCGCGCTCATGCCAGTTCGCGGTCTCCCAGAGGTGGCTCACGGACGGAATGTGGGCATCGCTTACGGGGCAGCGCACCTTGATCGCAATCGAATGGCCGTGCTTAAAGGAATGGAGGTGGTATACGGTCTCGAGGTCCGTTAGCCAGTCAACACCCGAAAGGCAGCGCAGGTAATCGAGCGCGAGTCGCTCGTCGTTCTTCGCCGTCTCCATGACTCGCGCGAAATCCTCGCGGCGAACTGAAACCACCTCGTCGATTGGCGACTGCCCGATCTCCAGCGCGAGCCCCGGTAGCGCTGACTGGAATAGGCGCGCGACCGGCCCCGGCTCTATCGGTTCTGCGGGGGCCGCCGTTGGCGCTTCGTGCACCATCAGTCCGCGCCGATCTTCCCCCGCTCGTTTGTCATTCTGAGCGCCGGCCACATTCGATCGCTGGCGAACGCATCTCCGCGAAGGAATCCGTGGGGGTGGCGCGGAGTGAGCAGCCCTCGTCCGAAGACCGGAGTCGTCCTTCTCTCTCGGAGATAGAACGCGTTGTCATCACGAATCATCCAGTGCCGATCTTCCCTCGCTCTTCCATGATCTTCTTCTGCAACGCCAGGAACGCATCCATCAGCGCCTCTGGCCGAGGTGGACATCCCGGAACGTACACATCGACGGGAATGATCTTGTCGACACCCTGCAGCACCCGGTCGTAACGAGTGTAGGGACCGCCGTTCGTTGCGCACGCTCCCATCGAAATTACCCACTTCGGGCTCGGCATCTGCTCGTACAGCAGCTTGACCGCCGGCGCCATCTTCTTTGTCACCGTCCCCGACACGATCATCACGTCCGACTGCCTCGGCGACGGCCAGGGGACGATGCCGAAGCGGTCGAGGTCATGGCGCGCCATGAACGTCGATATCATCTCGATCGCGCAGCAGGCCAGCCCGAACGTAAGCGGCCATAGAGACGACTTCCGCCCCCAGGCGATCAGCCAGTCCGCCGGCATCTGCATGATCCCCGGCAGGATCTGCCTGTACGTAGCCCTCCCCTGCGAGGGGTTAGGGGGCGACCGCTCGAGGGACTTGACCTCGTGCCGGATCTGGGCCGACACCGCGTCGCTTATCGCCTCGCGCGGGTCGTCCCTCACTTCGTAGACTTCGATGATGGGCTTCTCAGGCATTACGTCTCTTTACCCCAACTCAGAACGCCCTTCTTCCAGGCGTACAGCAGCCCAAACCCGAGGATGAGAATGAAGACGACCATTTCCCAGAACGCCTGCGCTCCGATCTTCACGAACGCCACCGCCCACGGAAACAGGAAGACCGCTTCGATGTCGAAAATCAGGAAGAGGATGGCGAACAGGTAGTACCGGAAGTGTACTTGCGTGCGGCTCCGTCCGATCGGCAGCATCCCGCACTCGTATGTCACGCCTTTCGTTCGAGTCGGCTGTCTCGGCGCCAGGATGCGGTTGCCGATCAGTGCGCCGGCAACGAGCAGGAATCCCAAGATCGTGGCGATGAGGACGGCGATGTAATCGGCGAACAGCTCGGTTATCACTCAGGCCCTACTCCGCTCGTGCCAACCCTACGCGATTGTTCCAATCGCCACAATCTCGATGCTAGCATGCGGCCGCACGAGGGTCAATTTAGAAACCAAACGCTTGGTTTATCTAGGCGTGCTTTCCCATTCTTAGCGGACCAGCACGATTACGAAGATGAGCGCCGCCACTACTGCGACGAAGATGGAGGTGTCCCGCCAAGTATTGCGAAGCACTCCGGAAAGGCAGCTCCGATGAAAAGACCAGTCGCCGCGGGCGAATGTACCATCTTCCGAAAAGCACGCCCCAACGCCTCACCGACTCCTCTTGTAGTACAGGCCTCCCGCAACGGGCGCAGAGCAAATTCCTTTCGCCTGTCGAATCCAATTTGCTCTCGATTCGCTGACTACCCCAGCTCCTGCAACCGCCCCCGCAACCCCTCTGCGCGCGATCGTGCCGCCACCAGCTTCTCCTCCTCCCTCGCCACCACCTCCGCCGGCGCCTTCGCTCGAAACTGCTCGTTCCCAAGCTTCTGTTCCAGCCGGTCGACTTCGCCCTCCGCCGTCCGGAGCTGTGCGGCCAGCCGCGATCGTTCTGATTCCACGTCGATCATTCCCGCCAGCGGCAGCACTACGTGCGCTTCAGCAAGCACCGCTGATGCGACAGCCGTCTTCGGCGTCGCATTGGCATCCGACACGAGGTGCAACGGCCGCACTCGTGCGAGCGCTTCGACCAGCGGTCTCGCCGCCTCTAGCGTCGGCAGCGACCCATCGCTCGAGACATACGCCTCAACGTAGCGCCCGGGGTCAACTCCCCGCTCGGCCCGGATGTTCCGGATCGCCCGGATCACCTCGATGACAGTGTGCACCCGCTCCTCCGCTTCCTTGTCTGAACCCTCGCCGCGCTCCGGGTACTTCGCGACGATAATCGATTCCCGCTCGAGTCCCTCGACCGTCCTCCGTAGCTCCTGCCAGACCGCCTCGGTCACAAACGGCATGAACGGGTGCAGAAGCCGCATGCTCGATTCCAGCACGCGCACGAGCACTGGCATCGGCGACCGGTCCCCAGCCTTCAGGCGCACCTTGGCCATCTCGACGTACCAGTCGCAGTACTCGTTCCAGAAGAACTCGTACAGCAACCGCGCCGCCTCGTTTATCTGGAACTCCGCGAGCAGCTTGTTCGTCTCTCCCGCCACCCGGTCCAACCGCGAGAGAATCCAACGATCCTCGATCGGCGTCTCGCTTCGCGAGCCCCGATCTCCTTCCTCCTTCCGTCTTCCTCCTTCCTCAAGGTTCGAAACTACGAACCTTGAAGCGTTCCAAATCTTGTTCGCAAAATTCCGCGCGCTCTCCAGTCTCTCGTCCGACAGCCGGAAGTCGTTCCCGGGCGCCCCGCCGGTCGCCAGCGTGAATCGCAACGCGTCGCAGCCATACTTATCGATCGCTTCCAGCGGATCGACGACGTTGCCCAGGCTCTTCGTCATCTTCCTTCCCTGCGCGTCGCGGATGAGACCGTGCAGGTACACGTGACGGAACGGGACTTCGCTCATGTTGTAGAGCCCCATCATGATCATCCGCGCCACCCAGAAGAAGAGGATGTCGTACCCCGTCTCGAGCACCGAGGTCGGGTACCAGTAGCGCAGCTCCTCGGTCTCCTTCGGCCAGCCCAGCGTCGAGTGTGGCCAAAGCCCGGACGAGAACCACGTGTCGAGCACATCCGGGTCCTGCTCCAGTTCTTTCGACCCGCACTTCGCGCATTCGCCTGGGTCCACGACGAACGCATCCTCATCGCCGCACGACTTGCAGCGCCAGACCGGAATGCGATGGCCCCACCACAACTGGCGCGAGATGCACCAATCGCGGATGTTCTCCATCCAGTGGTAATACACACGCTCGAACCGCCTGGGGACCATCCGAATGCGGCCGTCTTTAACAGCATCGATCGCCGGGCGCGCCAGCGGCTCCATCCGCACGAACCACTGCTTGCTGAGCATCGGCTCGACGATCGTCCCACAGCGCTCGCAATGCCCGATCGAATGCCGGTGCGGCTCGACCTTCTCGATCAGCCCCAGCCGCTCAAGGTCGGCGACGATGATCTTGCGGCATTCGAAGCGGTCCATTCCCTCGTAAGGCCCCGCCTCGGCGTTCATCGTGCCGTCGCCTGCCACCGCGACGATCGCCGACAAGCCGTGTCGCTGGCCAATCTCGAAGTCCACCGGGTCGTGCCCCGGCGTGATCTTGAGTGCCCCCGTCCCGAACTCCGGGTCCACCGCCTCATCCGCAATAATCGGGATCTGGCGCTCGATGATCGGCAGCAACGCTTTCCGCCCGACGATCTTCTTCCATCGCTCCACGCTCGGGTTCACCGCGACCGCCACGTCCGCGACAATCGTCTCCGGCCGCGTAGTGGCGATGACGACGTACTCGTCCGTCATGTTGCCCGCTTCGTCCAGCAACGGATAGCGGACGTACCAGAGACTTCCCTCAACTTCTTCGTGCTCTACCTCGAGATCAGAGAGCGCCGTCTGGCAGCGTGGGCACCAGTTGATGATCCGCTCGCCCCGGTAGATCAGCCCGTCGTTGTACAGCTTCGCGAACGTCGTTCGAACGGCCAGTTGCGGGCCTTCATCCATCGTGAAGACCTCGCGGTCCCAATCACACGAGGCGCCCAGCCGGGCATGCTGGTGCGCGATCACGCTCCGATACTTGCGCACCCACTGCCACACCCGCTCCACGAACTGCTCCCGTCCCAGGTCGTGCCGTGAGAGTCCTTCCTTCGCGAGCTGTTTTTCGACGACGTTCTGCGTCGCGATGCCCGCGTGGTCTACGCCGGGCAGCCAGAGCGTCGGATCGCCGAGCATGCGATGCCAACGGATCAGGCAGTCTTCGATCGTCGCCGTCAGCGCGTGCCCAAGGTGCAGCTCGCCGGTCACGTTCGGCGGTGGCATGATGATGCAGAACGGCTCCTTCTCGGGATCGATGTATGCCCGGAAATAACCGCCCTTCAGCCACATCTCATACAGCGGCCCTTCGACTTTCGAAGGGTCGTACGCCTTCGCCATTTCTTCGTTTCGAACGGTATCGGCCATTAGTCACTCGTGCCTTACAAGGGGGCTGCCTGAATTGTAGGGTGCGGCCTCTCAGCCCGGCAAGGAAACGTCTTCCATCTTCCCTCCCTCTCTCCCTATAGTGTCGCCATGGACTTGGGCCTTGCCGGCAAAGTCGCCATCATCGCGGGCGCCTCCCGCGGCATCGGCCGAGCGACGGCCCTCATTCTCGCAGACGAAGGCTGTCGCCTCGCCCTCGCCGCACGCGGCGAAGAGGCGCTTCTCGAGACCGCGAAAGAAGTCGAGAAGAAGGGCGCCGAAGCCCTCGCGGTCACCTGTGACCTCACAGTCGCCGCCGATGCCGAGCGCCTCGTGCATTCCGCCACCGAGCGCTTCAGCCGCATCGACATCCTCGCCAACAGCCTGCACTTCTCGGCCGCCGGTGACGAAGACGACGTCTGGCGACAGTCGTTCGACTTCCTCTTCCTACCAGCCGCGCGCCTCACGCGTCTCGTCGTGCCGCACATGCGCAACGCCGGCGGCGGCAGCATCGTCCACCTCAGCTCCATCTTCGGCCGCGAAGCCGGAGGCCGCCCCGGTTACAACGCGATGAAGGCCGCCCTCATCAGCCACGCCAAGTCGATGGCCCTCGAATTCGCGCCCAACAACATCCGCGTGAACAGCGTCGCCCCTGGGTCAATCGCGGCGCCCGGCGGGACCTGGTGGAAGCGGCAGCAAGAAGACCCCGAAGGCATGTCCAGCTTCGTCAAGGAGAACATTCCGCTCGGCCGTTTCGGCACCGCCGAAGAAGTTGCCACCGTCATCGCCTTCCTTGCCTCGCCCCGCGCCTCCTGGGTCACCGGTGCCTGCTGGGTCGTCGACGGCGGCCAGGGCCGCAGCAACATCTGACCGCTCCCACGTCATTCTGAGCACTGCCAGGGCGGAAAACCTGTTGGCGCTCAAAAATCCTATTGGCCGGTGCCACTCACGGATCTAGAGCGAAGAATCTCGACGTCCGGCTTCCTGCATCAAGCTTCTTCTCAACCACAACGCATCATCGCCCGTCTCCGCTCTCTGACTTCCTACCTCTTACCTCTTACTTCCCGTACGATTAGCCCCGCCATGCGCGAAGCAGCCTCCCTCTCCGACCTCTGCGTCCTCGATCTTTCGACGGGCATCGCCGGCGCTTTCTGCACGAAACTCTTCGCCGAATTCGGCGCCGACGTCATCACCCTCGAGCCGCCGTCAGGGCACCCGCTCCGCCGCAACGGCCCCTTCGCTGATGACCGGCCCCATCCCGAGACCGGCGCCCTATGGCTCTATCTCGGCACGAACAAGCGAAGCGCTACGCTGAACATCGAGACCCCCAGCGGCCTTCGCCTACTCAGCAGCGTGGTCGAAGAGGCCAACATCATCGTGGAGGACTTCGCGCCCGGAAAGATCGACGGACTCGGCCTGAGTTTCAACGCTTTACGTCGCATCAAACGCCGCATCGTACTCGTCTCGATTACGCCCTTCGGCCAGACCGGCCCCCGAGCCGGCTGGCGAGCTACAAACATCACCTCCTTCGCCTCTGGCGGCCAAATGTCCCTCACGGGCGATCCCGACCGCGAGCCGCTTGTCGCCGGCGGCTACCAGGCGGAATACCAGGCGGGCCTTCAGGCGTTCGCCGCCGCTGCCGTCGCCGCCTTCAACGCCGACGCCCTAGAAGTGCCCCAGCACGTCGATATCTCGGCCCAGGAATGCATGGCGTCAGCGCTCGAGCTTTACCTGCCGTGGTGGGCCTACCTCAAGCGCGATATCTCGAAGCGGCGCGGCAACGTCCTTTCCGCCACGGTCGGCGTCTTTCCAGCAAATGAAGGCTATCTGGGCTTGCACATCATGCCCCGCAACTGGCCCCGGTTCGCGAAGGCGATCGGCAGTCCGGAGCTCACCGAAGATGAGCGCTTCAAGGACGCCCGCTCCCGCCTCCAGAACAACGACGAGCTCGAAGCCATCGTCTACGAATGGGCGAGCCGCCAGGACCCGCGCGAGGCCTATCAGGCCGCCGGCGCCGCCCGCGCTCCGATCGCCTTCGTCCACACCATCCGCGATCTGTTCGAGTCGGAGCAACTCCGCTCTCGCGACTTCTTCCAGCGAGTCGAGCATCCCACGGCCGGCGAGACCACACTCCCCGGCCCGCCCTTCCGCATGTCGGAAGTCCAATCCCGCCTCGGCCGTGTTCCGCTCCTCGGTGAACACAACGAACAGCTCTACTGCGAGGAAATGGGCCTCTCCCGCCGCGATCTGGCCCGCCTCCGGGCCGCCGGAGTCATATGATGACGGTCCAAATCCTACGCTTAGCCTGCTTCTTACCTCCCACCTCTTACTTCTTACCTCTTACCCCCTACCTCCTTCCTCCTTTCTTCCCGACGGGGCGGGGCTAGGCGGAGCCATGTACCGCCTTCCCCTCCACGGCATCCGCGTTCTCGACCTGACAATGGCCTGGGCGGGCCCCTACGCCACTCGCCTGCTCGCCGACATGGGCGCCGAGGTCATCAAAATCGAGAGCATCGACAATTGGGATGTGCTCCGCGCCCTCACCGGCCAGCCGCCCGATACCGAACGCGTCTGGGACAAGTCCCCTTACTTCAACCAGACAAACCGCAACAAGTACGGCTGCTCGCTCGATCTCTCGAAACCGCGAGGGCGCGAACTATTTCTCTGCCTGGCCGCCCAGTCCGATGTCGTGATCGAGAACTTCCGCGCGGAGGTCATGGACAACCTGAACCTCGGCTACGACATGCTTTGCGGCGTGAACGACCGCCTGATCATGCTCTCCATGCCCGGCCACGGCAAGACCGGGCCCGAACGCGACTTCGTCACTTACGGCACCAACGTCGAGCAGCTTGCCGGGCTCTGTCATCTCACCGGATACGAGGGCGGCCCGCCGCACAAGACAGGCATCAGCTACGGCGATCCGATCGCCGGGATCTCCGCCGCCGGCGCCATTGCGCTCGCGCTGTGGGCCCGCCGCCGCACCGGGCGTGGCCAGTACATCGAACTCGCCCAGCGCGAGAACCTCATCAGCCTGATCGGCGAAGTCGTCGTTGCTTTCTCATTGAACCACCGAGAGCCGTCGCGACGAGGCAACCGCCACTCCTCCATGGCGCCGCACGGCTGCTACCCATGCTCCGGCGAGGACGAGTGGATCACGATCGCCTGCGAGAACGACGCTCAATTCGCAGCGCTGTGCTCAGCGCTCGATCAACCCGGCCTCGCCCGCGATATCCGCTTCGCCGATGTCGTCAGCCGTTATCGCAATCAGGACGAACTTGACGAGATCATCGCCGCCTGGACGGCAGGCCGGACGAAGGAAGACGCAGCCGAATCCCTGCAGTCCGCTGGCGTGTCAGCGATGCCCGTTCTCAGCGTTCCCGAGGTGTTCGCCGACCAGCATCTGCGCTACCGGGGCTTCTTGGAGCCCGTCTCTCACCCCATCGCCGGCGGTTGGGAGATCGACGGCCCGCACTGGCGCATGAGCGAGTCACCGGCCCATATCCGCCTTCCCGCCCCAACCTTCTCCGAGCACAACCGCTACGTCTTTGGCGAGCTCCTCGGCCTATCCGACGACGAGATCGGGCAGCTCGACGCCGACGGGATCACCGGTTCGGCGCCCAACCGGGCGGTTCATGACTAGCCTAGTTCGGGTCACTTAAAGCGTTGAGGCCAACCAAACCGCTGCCACTGCAAGCGGCACGAAAACAAATCCCAGCATGACCGATGGCCAATGCCATCGGGTCTCACGGGCTTGTGCAATAAAGGCTCTTGGCAGCAATGCTCCAAGTGCGCCGAGCCCAAGAGCGAGAAAGCCTATCCACGCGCTTGCAATAGTAATCAACGTTAGGCTTACACCAACGTAAACCACGCTCACAGCCAAGCGTGCGGGAAGCCCCGGCGGAATTTCGCCAAATCGCCGCGCAAAAACGAGTCCGGCCGCAACCCCTGCAACTATAAGAAAGCCCGGGATAAGAATGTCCACTTTTTCGCCTGCCCAATCGCTGATTAGATTCCCGTCGAGACTCCGATCACCACCCCAATGCCAAACGTCAGCGCCGCGGCAACAGCGGCGATCGCTACCTGCCGAGCTCCGCTAAACAGCGCCGACCGGCCGGTGAACAGCGACAGGGATGCGCCGACCGCGAACGTTGCGATCGCGCTCAGCACCGCGCTCGCGGCCACGTAGCCGAAGCTCGCGTCCGCAGCGAACAGGAACGGGATCACCGGCACAAACGCCCCGCCGGCGAAGGCGAAAAATGATCCGATGGCCGCGCCCCACGGCGAACCCAGCTCCGAGGGGTCCAGACCCAATTCCTCGCGCACGAGTGTCTCCAGCGCGATATCCGGGTCCGCCATCAGACTCGCGGCCGTGACTTCCGCCTGTTCCTGCGAAAGCCCCTTCGCGCGGTAGATCAGCACCAGCTCCTTCCGCTCTTCTTCCGGATTCAGCCCCAGCTCTTCGCGCTCGAGCTCGATCTGCCGCTCGAACAGCTCCCTCTGCGCCCGCATCGAGACGTACTCGCCTGACCCCATCGAGAACGCCCCCGCCAGAAGTCCCGCCACCCCGGCCAGGAGCACGAAGTTCCCGTCCGTCTGCGCCCCGGCAAACCCCATGACCAGCGCGACGTTCGAGACCAAACCGTCGCTGACCCCGAAGACTGTCGCCCGTAGCGTCCCGCCCCCACCCATCCGGTGCCACCCCTCCCGGTGCGCGATCGCTGCAGCCGGCTGCGCGACCGCCTCGCCGCGCTCCAGCCGCGACATCGTCCGCCGGTGCTCCCGCTCGTCCGGCGCCAACGATTGGGCCGCCTGGTCCTGCTCCATGTACTCGATGTAAGCGCCGGCCTCCATGTTCCGCACGATCGGTAGCACCGACCGCACGCCGAACCATCTCGCGAGCAGCCCGATGGTCCTCGCGCGCAGGCTCGGCCCGCGTTCCGGCACGGGCACGCCCGCCTCGCGCAGCTTCTCGCGGAAGACGCGCTCGTGGTGTACTTCTACGTCCGCGAGCTGCTCGAAGATCGCCTTGCGCTCGGGGTCCTTCTCCGCTTGCGCAAGCAGCCTGTAGATCGCGATCCCATCGATCTCAGTCTCGAGGTTCGCCTTCCACCGGCGTATTTGTTCGCGGTCAACGGCGGCTGTGGGCGTCCTTTCGGTAGTCATCGAAGGCTTATCTACTGGCTCCTTCAAGCCACTCCCATTCCCTTTCGTATGCAACGTCAGGGACGCGATCGGGGTTCTCGAGGTCCAACTGCCATTTCAAGGGGTTGTTAGCAATATATTCGCGAATGCGACCGAGCTCGGCGTCACTCCGAATGACGTGCTCGTAGTAGTTTCGCTGCCACACCGGCGCTCCAAGGGTGCCCCGCACTGCGTTAATTCGCTGGGTAGCAACCGATTTGAAGGTTCTGACAATGGCAGCGAGCGATCCCTTCGGTACCGCGAGACGTAGTGCCGCGGCTGAGCGTAGGGGCGCAGCACCAGAGTTAACACTGGCACTAACGTGTGGTTTGCTTGGCGGCGCCCATGTTGAGTGCAAGGAATAGGCCGGATGCTGCGCCCCTACAGCGTTCGATTCCTGAATCCAAACGATTCCGTGCACGTGGTTGGGCATTGTCACGAAGTCGATTCCCGCGTTTTCGGGGCTTGATTTCGTGGTCCAGCACCATACCCTGTTGACAATCGCCCTAATTTGCGGATCTTCCAAGATGCAGGCCCTACCATGGGTGCAAGATGGTGACGAAGTACGCCCCCAGCGATGTGTAATCATATTGGGGCAATCGGATGGAGTGGCGGTGCTTTGGCTTCGATTGGACCATGATGCCCCGCCCCCTACACGTGACTCAGCGCCCCGCCCTCGATCCACACGACCTGCCCCGTAAGGTACGCCGCCGCATCCGACGCCAGGTAAACAACAGCGCCCGAAATCTCCTCAGGCTCAGCCAGCCGCTTGTACGGCAGATAGCTCGAGCTGGCGTTTCATGTTCTCGTCCGCGAGGAAACCGCCCGCGTCTATCCAGCCCGCCCCGACAGCGTTCACCGTCACCCCGGTCCTCGCCCATTCGAGCGCTAGCGCGCGCGTCAGGTTCAGCACGCCTGCCTGCGCCGCGCAGTAGGCGCTCCCGTTTGCCATCCCGCGCTCCGCCAGCACGGAGCTGATATTGACGACGCGCCCGCTCTCCCGCTTGAGCATCTCGCGACCGGCCGCGCGGCACGCCAGGAACACGCCCGTGAGATTCGCATTGATGACGCGCCGCCACTCGGCAAGCGATATCTCGAGCGCCGGCTGGGCGAAGTGCAGGTCCTGCGCGTTCACGAGAATGTCGAGACGCCCGAATTCCGAAACCGCCCGTTCAACGAGCGAATCGACGTCGCGCTCGTCCGCCGCATCGATCGCCTGGGCGAAGCCTTTGCGGTCCAGCGCCCAGATCTCGTTCGCGCACGAGTTCGCCGCCACCTCTTCACGCTGCGACCGAGTCGTGGTCGCGACGCCCACATCCGCGCCCGCTTCAGCCAACGCGACAGCCGCCGCGCGACCAAGCGGGTTCGACGCCCCGATCACCAGCGCCGCCTTCCCGGCCAGCGAAAACTGCTCGGCGACCATCCCCCTTTTCCTACTTCCCGCTTCCTTTTGGCTCAGGGAGGGGCACCTGCGGGGCGAACCCCGTCGGCAGCTCCCCGCCTGCCAGCCCGCCTCCGTCCAGCACGACGACCTGCCCGTTCATGTAGCTCGTCAGGTCGGAGGCGAGGAATACACACAGTGGCCCCAACTCCTCGTCCCTCCCGAGCCGTCCCATCGGCACGAACATTCCGTGCTTCCACCACTCCTCCATCGCCGGGTCGCCGTGCGGGAACAGCCCCGGCGCGATCAGGTTCGCCTGGATCGCCGGCGCGTACGTCATCGTCAGCGAGCGCGTGAAGTTGATCAGCCCCGCCTTCGCCGAAGTGTAGATGAAGTTGTTCCGGCCCGCCCGCAGCCCAAATCCGGACGTCACGTTGATGATCTTCCCGCTGCCCCGTTCGAGCATATGCGGGATTACCGCTCGCGAGCAGTACATCGCTCCCGTCAGGTTCGTGGCGATGCCCACACGCCACTGCTCATCCGTGATCGCCTCGAGCGAATTGCCGAACCCGTCGGTCGCCCCGCCCGCGTTGTTCACGAGAATATCGATCCGCCCGAACTCGCCGAGCGACGCATCGACCATCGCGTTGACCGACTCTGAATCCGTAACGTCGCACTGCATCACGAGGCAGCGACGGCCTTTATCACGCACCAGCCCCGCCGTCTCCTCGATCTGTGACTCCGTCCGCGCCGTCGCGACGATCTTCACGCCCGCCTCCGCCAGCGCCACCGCCATCGCCCTCCCCAACCCGCGCCCCGCCCCGGTCACGATCGCGACTTTTCCGTCCAGGCGGAGCTTATCGAGGACGCCCATCTGCACCTGCCCCGTCTTCCTTCTTCCCGCGTCCTTCTTCCCGGAACTTCCCGTCCCGCCATTCCAGCGCCGCCTTCAGCCCCTCCTCCTTCGCTCGACGGTAGAACTCGTGCACGACCGGTGCCTGGCGGCCAATGGCGTCGCGCTCGGCCGCCATCCGCTGCATCGTACGTGCGCCCATCAGCTCCATCGCCATGTTCACGATGCGCTTGTTCGCCGCCAGCAGATCGACGTCGATCAGCGCCATCTTGCCAGCCAGCGCCTCCACCTCCGCTTCGAGCTCCTCGGACGGTACCGCTTTCAGCACAAATCCCGCGCGCTCCGCCTCCTTGCCCGAGATCATGTCGCCGGTGAGCAGCATGCGCTTCGCCCACTGCGGCCCGCCCAGGTACGTCCACATGTGGCCGACCGGCGAGCCCATCGCCCGCACCGGTGGAAAGCCAATCCGCGCGTCTTCAGCCGCCAGCACGATATCGCAGAGGAAGGCGAGGTCCGTCCCGCCCGCGAGGCAGTAACCGCGCACCTGGCCGATCACCGGCTTGTGCATGTCCCAGACGGCCATCCGCATCTGCTGCGCCTGCTCGAGGTACCAGATGTCGCGCTCCATCGAGTGCGCCGACGCCGCGTGCGTCAACTCCCCCGGCGGCGGCGTGATGTCATACCCGGACGAGAACGCCCTCCCGGCCCCGCGCAGGATCACCACGTGTACCTGCGGGTCGCGGTCCGCCGCCCAGAGAGCGTCCCGCAGCTCCTGCTGCATCTGCCACGAGATCGCGTTCAGCTTGTCCGGCCGGTTCAGCGTAATCCGCGCCTTCCCGCCGTCGGTCTCGTAAAGGATCGTCGAATAGTCCATCGCTTGTCTCCAGCTCAACGCGAATGTAGGTCGGGGTCTTCAGACCCTGACGGCGTGCCGCCGCCCTGTACGCGACCGCAAGCTTATCCGCTCTCCGCCTCATCAGCAATAGCGCGCACAATGTCCACTGTCACTTCGTCGTCCGTCCGTCCAAGAGTCGGAACGTTCAGGGTCTCCGTCACGGGCGGTGCCCCGACATGAAGCAATTCGTAAATTCCTCCACTGAGACCGCGAGGCGCTAGGATGATTCGGCCGCCACCGCTCTTCTCGACTTCTCTGCTACCCAATCGATGAGTCAGCCGCATCGCGTCGAACGTATCGTCGCCCCTGTCGCCGCAAAAAACGACCGCATTGAGCCCTCCCAACTCCTTCGACACCTGCCGCACCATCACGCGCACCGCCGCCTCGTTGGTCGCGTCGATCGCCTGCGCGATCACCTTCCGCCTGCCCGACGACAGCCGCCGCGCGAGCCGCTGTACCACGAACGCCACCTCCGCATCGCTCGTCGCGGCGACTGCGGCGACGCTCGCGCCCGCTTCCGCGACCGCGGTCACGACCGCGCGCCCGATCTCTGTCTCTGCGCCAAGGACGAGAACGCGCTTGCCGCTGAGGCCTATGGCCATGCGGTAATTCTAGCCCTCGACAGGCGTAGACTAATCGCGGGCAGTCCCATGGCTAAACATTTCACGGGCGTCATCGCATCAGTGTGGTTAATCGCCGTCCTGGCCTCTGCCTCGTGTGGCGGTGACTCCGAACCGGCTTTACCGCCAACCGTCCGCTCAACAACTGCTGTTGTTGAGGCAAGAGCACGACCCGTTCGCGTCAAGCAACTTGATCTGAATAGTTGCAACTCCGAGGGGCAATCCGACGCGCCGGTGATTGTGATAGCTCACGAGAGTAATGCCGAACGGTACATCGCGCCGGTGAAGGAAGCGCTGACCAGAGCGGTCGACCAGAGCCGATCGGTTTATGGCTGGGCTTCGGAGAAGCCTATCTGCGTGCACATGTTCGCGAGCGATGACGCCTTCGTGCAGGGATTGGAGCAACTTGGGGGCCTTTCGCCTAACCCTGCAGAAGACTATCGGCAGTTCTTCGGAACCAACGGTATCGACCTCGCGACCGGCCGCGACGCAGTTTACATGAATACGATCGTCTCTCGCGGCCCTAACTGGGTACCCTACGTCGCAACGCATGAGTACTTCCACATAATTCAGGGGCACGTCGGGTGTAGCGAATGTCTCCCCACTTGGTTCCTCGAGGGCATGGCCGATTGGGAAGCAATAAAGCTCCTCGGAGACCCGGAGACAACGTGGCAAAGTGTTCTCGTAACGGAACAGCGTGCTGGTCGCTACCCCCCGCTCTCTGCTCTTACGACAGCAGAGCAGTGGAACGCCGCACAAGGCGTCGCTTGGCCCTACTACAAGGCTAGAGGCGCAATAGCCTACCTCGAAGACTTAGCCGGTTCGCGGGCGGTTGCCGATATACTACGCGACAGCGCGGCTGGTTCGTTCAATTTCCAGTTCAAATTTCCTGAAGTAACAGGCATCGGGCTAGATCAATTTGAGGCTGGCTTGCTGCCTTTCTTCGAGCGGCTGGCCATTCGGACGACCGTTCCAACTCCGGTACCCTAACCGGTCGGCCATCCCACAAGCTCTCTAGCCCGCATGAACACGCCGTCCAGCATCTCGCGCGTCAGCTTGCCCGTCTGCGTGTTCTGCTGACTCGGATGGTAAGAGCAGAGGATCACGCGCCCGTCATCGAGCGGCGCTTCGACGCTGTGGCCGAACGCCGACCGCTGTCGCACACTGAGGGTGCGGCAGACGCCGTCGTACGCAAATGAGCCGAGCGCGACGATTACGCGCCAGGGGAGCAGCCGCAGCTCTCGCTCGAGGTACGGCAAGCAGTTGTCGCGCTCCTGCGGCGTCGGCTTATTCCCCGGCGGCGCGCAGTGCACGACCGCGGTGATGTAGGCGCCGATCAGGCGCAGCCCGTCGTCCCGGTGCTCGCTCGTCGACTGATTCGCGAAGCCCGCGCGATACAGCGACTCGAAAAGCCAATCGCCCGACCGATCGCCTGTGAAGATACGACCCGTCCGGTTCCCGCCGTGCGCCGCTGGTGCCAGCCCGACGATCAGCAGCCGCGCGTTCGCGTCACCGAAGGGCGGGACCGGCCGCCCCCAGTACTCCCAATCGCGAAACCTTGCCGTCCTGTCCCGCGCCACCCGCTCTCGCCACTCCACCAGCCGCTCGCACTTGCGAGATTCGACTATCTCGCGGGCAACCGACTCCAGGGAATCACTCGACACTCAGCGCTCGGCACTGGCACTCGCGCTACATCGGCGACTCGAAGCGGCTATTCGCTTCGTAGACGTGGTGCAGCCCGTGGAGCACAACCGTGTTCGCCAGGATGTCTGACACGGGAATGGACTCCGAAAAGAAGCGCCGCTTCTGGTCCATCGTGTCGTCGGGAAGTTCCCTGACGTAGTCGATTAGCTTGCGGTAGTTCGACTCGAACGCCTGCATGATTTGCTCGAAGTTCATCGACGCCATTCCGCCGACCGCCTGCGCGTTCATGGCGTTGATATCCATGCCCTGGGCGATGTCGGTGCCCTCCGGGGCGGCAGCAAGGCCCTGTCCCAATCGCGGAATGACCGCGGCGACAGCGGCCAGGTGCGCGTACATTTCCTTCGGCGTCCAGCCGCCCGCGCGCTTCCAGTCATGCTCACCCTCAGCAAAGAGCGACGTAGTCCGCTTGGCCTGGGAGACCGTCAGCTCGAGTCCGGCAATGATCTCTTCTTTCGTTGCCATGAGTTCCTCCTTCCGCACGCGGATTCTAACACCGCAAGCGCGACCGTTCGTAAGGGCGAGGCTTGCGAAATAACATCCGCTCGACAACTGCGGTCTCTCGCGGTACTCCGCCCCGTCACAGACCCGCACTCAATGACTCGCCCAAGACGCCACTCTATCCGATGACGCCCGTTCTCTAGGACGCCGCCCGATGCCTCGCCGTCAAGGCCGCCCCTCGGGACGAAGCCGCTTTCGGGCACGCGGCCCGAATCCGTTAATCCGTTCCCGAATCCGTTGACAGATAGCGCGCCGCCGCCGCCACACCCACCCCGCGGTCAAGCCCGTACTTCTGCTTCGCCAGCTGCGTCTCGAGCGCATACAGCAGCGCGAACACGTTCTCCTCGCTCGACCCATACCCCATCAGCCCAACGCGCCAGACCTGCCCCTCCAGGTTCCCGAAGCCGCGCCCGATCTCGATGTTGTGCTCGAGCAGCAGCCCCTGCCGCAGCGCCATCTCGTCGATCCCCTCCGGCACGCGCACCGTCGTCAGCGGCGGCAAGCGGTGCTCCTCCTCGACGTGCAGCGCCAGCCCCATCGCCTCTATCCCCGCCCAGAACGCCCGCGCGTTCCGCAGATGGCGGGTGATCCGCGGCTCCAGCCCCTCTTCGAGCACGACGCGGAGGCCCTCGCGGAGGGCGTAAAGCATCGTCATCGGCGGAGTGTGGTGGTAGGCGCGGGCGTTGCCGCCGCCCCAGTAGTTCTGGAGCATCGAGACGTCCACGTACCAACTGCGCACCGGCTCCGACCGCTTCGCGACTGCCTCCATCGCCTGCGCGCTCATCGTCAGCGGCGCCATGCCCGGCGGCGCCGACAGGCACTTCTGCGTCCCGCTGTAGCAGACATCGATCCCCCAGTCGTCGATCCGCAGCTCACAGCCCGCCAGCGACGTCACCGCATCGGCGAGAAGCAGCGCGGCGTGCTCGTGCGCGATCCGCGAGATCTCCTCGAGCGGCTGGAGCACGCCTGTGCTCGTCTCGCCGTGCACAATCGCGACGACTTTCACGCGACCGGCGTCTTTGAGCGCCGCCTCGACCTGCTCCGGTTCGATCAGCTTCCCCCAGTCGGCCTCGACCAGCACCACCTCGCCGCCGCAGCGCCGCACCATGTCCGCCATCCGCACCGCGAAGTACCCGTTCTGGCAGACGACGACCGTATCGCCCGGCTCTACGACGTTGTAGATCGCCGCCTCCATCCCGGCCGTGCCGGTGCCGGAGATCGCCATCGTGAAGTCGTTCTCCGTCCGGAACACCGTCCGCAGCGGCCGCTGAGTGTCATCGAGCAGCTGGATGAACACCGGGTCGAGATACCCAATAACGGGCGCCGTCATCGCGCGGTACACCCGCGGGTGCACGAGCGACGGGCCGGGGCCGAGGAGCAGGCGATATGGGACGTTCAGGTCGGAGAGATCGTTAGTCATTGGCGATGATATTAGCCGAAGCGATTGCCTGAATGCACGAGGCACTGCCCTACCGTGGGGGCGAGGCACCCATAACACCGGTAGGTCACGCGCGACCGTTAAACCATTGCTTGGACGTTCGCGGGCAGGATCTGTTAGTGCCTAGCCATTCCGTCTCCTCGCCGGAATCGTCCTGCTCGCGGAGCCAGGCTTCCGGCTATGACCCAGCCGCCCGCCAGCGCAGCACCGGCTTCCGCGCCGCCGTCGCCTCGTCGAGCCGGCGTAGCGGCGCGGTGTACGGCGCACCCTTCACCAGCTCCGGGTCCTCTTCCGCCTCCCGCGCGATCGCCAGCATCGCCTCGCAGAAGGCGTCCACCGACTCCATCCCCTCGGACTCCGTCGGCTCGATCATCAACGCCTCGTCGACGATCAGCGGGAAGTAAATCGTCGGAGGGTGATACCCGTAGTCGATCAGCCGCTTCGCGATGTCCAGCGTCTTTACCCCGCTCTCCGCCCGCTGCTTGCTGCCAGAGAAGACCACCTCGTGCATGCACGGCCGGTCATACGGCAGCCGGTAAGCCCCGCGCAGCCTCCCGAGGACGTAGTTCGCGTTCGCGACCGCGTTCTCACTGATCGCCCGCAGCCCTTCGGCGCCCAGTGACTTGATGTACGTCAGTGCCCGCACCAGCACGCCAAAGTTGCCGTGAAACGCCATCGTCTTCCCGATGCTCTTCTCTGGCGTCACGAACTGGTATGCCGCTCCGTCCGCCGATCCTGAACTCCCGTCCCGTTCCGCTCGTCCTGAGGCACTCTCATCCGTTCGTGCTGAGCTTGTCGAAGCAGCGGAACCACCACGCTCCGATTCCCCAGCGCGCGCAACAACCGGCCCCGGCAAGTACGGCGCCAACTCGGCCTTCACGCATACAGGCCCCGCGCCGGGTCCGCCTCCCCCATGCGGTGTCGAGAACGTCTTGTGCAGGTTCAGGTGGACGACGTCAAAGCCCATGTCGCCAAACCGCGCCCGTCCGAGAAAGGCGTTCTGGTTCGCGCCGTCCCCGTAGAGAAGAGCGCCGTGCTCGTGCAGCATCTCAGCGATGCGGGTGATGTTCTGGTCGAACAGACCGAGGGTTGAGGGCAGGGTCAGCATCATTGCGGCGACACCCTCATCAATCGCCGACTCGAGGAACGCGAGGTCGGTGTTTCCTTCGGCATCTGAAGGGACCGTCACAACCTCGAATCCGGCCATCGCCGCCGTCGCCGGGTTCGTGCCGTGCGCCGAATCCGGCACAAGCACTTTACGGCGGTGCCCGTTACCCTGATCTGCGAGATACGCCTTCACCATCAGGATCCCGCACAGCTCGCCCTGCGCCCCCGCCGCCGGCACGAGGCTCACCGCATCCATGCCCGTGATCTCCGCCAGCGAGGTCTGAAGCTCGCACAGGACGCCCAGCGCTCCTTGAATCGACTCGCTCGGCTGGTGCGGGTGCACGTGCGCGAAACCGGGAAGTCGCGCGACGTCCTCGTTCACCTTCGGGTTGTACTTCATCGTGCACGACCCAAGGGGGTAGAAGCCCGTGTCGATGCTGTAGTTGAGCCGGCTGAGCCCGACAAAGTACCGAATCACCTCGTTCTGCGACATCTCGGGCAGGTTCAGCTCCCGCCGCCGAAACCGCTCCGGAAGCGCCGACGTCTCCGGCACGTCGAGCGCCGGCAAGATTACGCCCGTCCGTCCCGGCCGGCTGCGGTCGAACGTCAGCTGAGCGCTGGCATCCGCGGCCTTCGGGTCCGTGCGCGGGCGTGAGGCAGTAGTCACCCTCTCCCCGCCTCCCTCAAACCCTCCGCCAGCCGCTCGATCTCCTCCCGCGTGTTCATCTCCGTCACGCAAACCAGCATTCCGTTCTCGACCTGTTCCGCCACATCGAGTCCGCCGATTATTCCTCGTTCGAGCAACCGGCGGTTGATTTCGGCGGGCGCTCGCGGACACCGCACGACAAACTCCTTGAAGAACGTCTTCTCGAGATCAACGGAGTACCCGTCGAGCCCGTCGATCAGCGAGGCCGCGTAGTGCACTTTGTGGTAGCACCTTCCCGCGATCTGCCGCAGGCCCTGCTTGCCTACCGTCGACAGGTACACGGTAGCTGCCAGCCCCACGAGCTGCTGGCTCGTGCAGATATTGGAGGTCGCACGCTCGCGGCGGATGTGCTGCTCGCGGGTCTGGAGCGTAAGCACGTAGCCCGTGCGACCCTCGAGGTCGGACGTTCGCCCCACGATGCGCCCGGGCATCTGCCGGATGTACTGCTCCCGGCAGGTGAACAGCCCGAGCCACGGCCCACCGAAGTTCACCGACCAGCCGAGGCTCTGCCCTTCGGCCACTGCGATATCGGCGCCGTACTCCCCCGGCGGCGTTAGCATCCCGAGCGAGACGGGGTCGACGGCGGCGATATATAGAGCGCTCGCCGCGCGCGTGGCCTCGCCCAGAGTCCAGACGTCGATCAGATCTCCGAGGAAGGCCGGCTGTTGGACCGCAAGACAGGCATGCTCGTCGGTCAGCCCGCCGCCGTCCGTGATGTCCACGGTAATTCCCGGCCCACGCGCATACAGCCTCACGGCAGCCAGCCACGCCGGGTTGACGCTTGTATGCACGGCGATGCGATGCCGGCCGCTCACGCGGCAGGCCATCAGGCAGGCCTCCGCCAGCGCGCTCGCTCCATCGTACATCCCCGCGTTCGCCACCTCCATGCCGATCAGCTCGCAGACCATCGACTGTAGCTCGAACATCGTCTGCAGCGTGCCCTGACTTATCTCCGGTTGGTACGGCGTGTACGCAGTGTAATACTCGCTCCGGCTGATAATGTGACCCACCGTGCTGGGTATGAAGTGCCGGTAAGCGCCACCTCCGAGGAACGAGGCGACGCCGTTCCCCGCCACCGTATTCTGTGAGGCGAGCTCCGACATCTCGCGTGTGAGGTCGAGTTCGGGAAGCGCGGACGGCAAATCGAGCCCGTCGATCCGGAACTTGGCCGGGATATCGGCGAACAGCTCGTCTACGGACCGCACCCCGATGCGGTCGAGCATCGCGCGGCGGTCTTCGTCTGTATTAGGGATGTACGGATGAGGGCTGCTCGCGCTCATTCAGCGCCTTGCGCGATGAAGTCATCGTACTCATCAGCCGACAGCAGCTTGTCGATCTCGCCGGGGTCGCTCAAGCGGACGCGCAGCATCCACCCTTCGCCATACGGAGAATCGTTCACCAGCTCCGGGCTGTTCGCGAGGGCGGGGTTCGCCTCGACCACCTCTCCCGTCACCGGCGAGTAAAGCTCAGAAACGGCCTTCACGGACTCGATCTCACCGAACTTCTGCATATGCGAAACGCTGGCGCCGGCGGCGGGCAGGTCGACGAACACGATGTCGCCCAGCTGGTCCTGAGCGTAGTCCGTAATGCCGACCGTCCCTACTTCAGACTCGACGCGCACCCACTCGTGTTCTTTTGTGTATTTCACATCGCCGGGGCTGGGCAAAAGCGTCTCCCTCTCTTGTCTAAGCAGGCTTGGATCTCTTGTAAAACGGTCGAGGAACGACTCGAACTGCCAGCGGCCTTCCCCGCACGTCCACCTTCAGTTCCGTGCCCTCAGCCGCCAGTTCCGGCGGAACGAAGCCCATGGCGATACTGATGCCGAGCGTGGGAGAGTAACCACCGCTGCTGATTGTACCGACCGTCTCAGCATCGCGGAAGATGTCGCAGTGACTGCGCATGACGCCTCGATCGACCGCTTTCACGCACACCAGCTCACGTGAGACTCCCCTCTCCTTCAACCCGGCAAGCGCGTTTCGGCCGACGAAGTCCGCGCCATCATCGAGGGTCACGACCCAGTCGAGTCCGACTTCCCAAGGGTTCGTTTCCTCGTCCATGTCGTTCCCGTACAGCAGTAGAGCGGCCTCCAGCCTCAGCGTATCGCGCGCGCCCAGCCCGGCCGGCTGCACGCCCACATCAAGCAGCGCGCGCCAAAGGTCCGGGCCGGCTCCCGCGTCGATCACGAGCTCCAGACCGTCCTCCCCGGTGTACCCAGTCCGCGAGGCGAACAACGTCTGCCCGCGCCACTCCGCCTCGCCGCACCGTCGCGGCTTGAGCGAGCGAACGAACTCGGCGCCAATCACGCCCTCGATTCGACCGAGCGCTTCCGGCCCCTGCACCGCTATCATCGCTGTCGCGGCGTGCCGGTCAACAAACCTCGCATCCCACTTCCCGATGTGGTCTTGCATCCACTGCTTCATTTTCGGGGCATTAGAGGCATTGACCACGACGAGACACCGCTCCGGTTCGAGGCAGAAGACGTAGATGTCGTCCAGGATCCCCCCATCGTCCCGGCACGCCGCCGAGTAGTGGCCCTCGCCCGGCGCAAGGCGGGTCATGTCCCAGGTGCTGATGTAGCGGAGAAAGCGGGCCGCGCCCCGCCCGTGGACCTCGAACCGCCCCATGTGCGAGACGTCGAACATACCGGCGCGCTGTCGCACTGCATGGTGCTCCTCGACGATGCCTGTGTACTGCACTGGCATCTCATATCCCGCGAACGGCACCATCCGCCCGCCGAGCTGATTGTGCTCGTCGTAAAGCGCCGTGCGCAGGAGAGTCCCGGCGGCCGCTTCGTTTAGTGCCATTGGGTCATTGACCCCGTCGATCGCATGTTCCGTATTATGCCACTGCGCCCCGATAGCTCAATTGGACAGAGCACCTCTCCCACTAAGGGGTGGATGTGGGTTCGAGTCCCACCCGGGGCGCCCAGGGCCTTGACTTCTCATCGGGCCAGTAGTAAAAACAAATTACCTTAGTGGGAGGAGTGGCTCATCCAACTGAGCGCCATCGAGCGGAGCGGATAAGTCCGCTCCGTTTCGCTTTCTGGGTGTCCGATGTATCTAAAGCATGCCTTAGTCAAGAGCATGCTCAGTCCACTGAGCTACCGGCAATGGAGCGGGTCACAAGTCTTCCTTTTCCTGCATCCATTTCCGTCTTCCACCCTCCTCCGCGACAAGCCTGCCCAACCCTGGAAACGGCGCGTGCACTGAAATCAGCAGCGCCCGCTTCTCGACCGCCCAATCCATCATCCGCCGTTTCGTCGAGAGCGACACCAGCGGTAAGACATCGAACGCCGAAATCCAGGCGAGCCTCTCCAGCATCACCGGCAACTGCGACAGCTCTCCAACGCAAAGCCCATACCGCCCGCCCGACTCCAACTCGATTACGCAATGGCCTTCTGTGTGGCCGGGCGCCGGGAGGAGTCGAACGCCCTTCGCGAGCTCAGCCTCGCCAGTGACGAGTTCCACCTCTCGCGCATCCTGAAGCGGCTCGAAATTCTCCAATACGTACGTGCCGCGCGTGCGCTCGTTCGGGTGGCTCGCTGCCTCCCACTCTCCTTTTGCGATGAAGTAGCGGGCGCGCGGGAACGCAGGAACGGGTACGCCGTCCTCCATTACTGTATTCCCGCCGCCATGGTCGAAGTGCAGGTGCGTATTGACCACGATGTCGATTTCGTCGGCTGACACTCCTT
>Ga0209157_1000423_pt1 | contig 36716 bp, 37 predicted proteins | sample GraSoiAngelo_135_FD_185892 | JGI IMG/M metagenome (GOLD analysis project Ga0209157, IMG submission 185892) | Grasslands soil microbial communities from the Angelo Coastal Reserve, California, USA - 14_0929_05_40cm (SPAdes) (version 2) | ecosystem: Environmental > Terrestrial > Soil > Grasslands ...
CCCGAGGTGTTCGCGGGTCTGATCCCCGAGTAGCCGATCTGTCACACCCACTCTACCGCGAAACTGACAATCTGCACAAGATGTGACGTGTTCCTTCACCTCGGCAGCTTACTTCCCAGCTCTCCTTTCGAGTTCACGGAGGGCCTTGAGGACGCCTTGGCGGCTCGCGAACTCCCGCATTCGCCGCATCTTCAGTCGATTCCGCTGACGGACGAAGATCCCGAGCGCGTCCTCCAAGTCTTGGTCGCTTCCATACACCAGCTTCATGACGATCGTATGTTCCGGGTCGGCGATCGGGAGTATGCTGCCTCGCCACCGGACCCTGATGAAATGGCTGATCGCGTCCTTCGTTCGTGGTCGGACTGCCGGAGCGATGTCCACATGGAAGAGAGAGAGCGTGTCGTGCACCGTGCAGTGGGCCCCTTCCGCACGGGCATCTCGCAGATCTTCCGGGCTGACCTCAAAGCTCCGCCGACGGAACGATTCCGCCAACCGTGGTGCATCCTCCTCGCCGTAATCGACGATCACGTCGACATCCGTCGTCGTCCTGGGAACGCCGAAGGCCGAGACGGCGAGGGCTCCAACGAAAACATGCTCCACTCGCGCAGCCCGGAGGGATTTCTCCGTGGCGCTAACCACGCTGACGAACGAGCGCCGCTTCGCCGGCATCTCGGAGGCTCCAAATCGACTCAATCAGGTCCGCGGTCATTTCGATAGTGACGTCCGGGGAAACATCCTGAAGCTGCGTCGCGGATTCCACCAGCACCCGCTCACGATATTCCTCCCTCATCCTTTGGATTGAACCTTGCACGCTTCCGGGAGGTTCCGCGTGTATTTAGGAGTTCAGTCGGGGGAAGTGAACCATTTCCAGACGCCGCCCCGGCGCCTGCGCGATGCTGAGGTCCCATCCGTGATCTCCCCCCCCGCATCCGCTATGAAGGACAACCAGGCGAGCACGCCGCGATGTTCTTCAGCGACTTCAGCGGGAAGCAATCGAGTTCAAAAGCTTCAAGCATCCCGACTATCTTTTGCGAAGTAGTTTCCTCCAGTACTCGAACCAGGATCGCTGAGCTAATGAGAACCGTCGATCATCTCATCATTGGTGGTGGTGTCATAGGTGCAAGCATTGCGTATCACCTTGCAGTCCGAGGTGAAACGAATGTCCTCGTCATCGATGCGGGCAAAGAGCCCGGAGCCGGAAGTACATCGAAAGCCACGGGTGGATTTCGCTGCCAGTTCGGAACGGAAATCGGCGTAAAGCTCTCTCTTCTAGCGCGAGAGAAACTTCTTCATTTCGAAGATGAACTTGGCATCGACTCCGGCTATCGGCAGTGCGGCTACCTCTTTGTCTCGAAGGATGAGCATCAAATGTCCATCCTTCGATCTGCGAAAGAGATTCAGCAGAAGGCGGGACTGCGAAATGTGCGGGAAGTTTCGCCGGACGACATTACTCGACATAATCCGGCGGTCAGCCTTGATGGAGTTATCGGCGGAACGTTTTGTCCTATCGACGGCTTCATCAAACCGATGAATATTCTCAAAGGATATATGGAGGGAGCGAAGCAACTAGGCGCTCAGTTTGAGTTTGGAACTCAATGTTCGGGTTTCTCTATGGAGGAGCGAGGGGCATCGACCCGCGTTAACGACGTTCGAACTTCGAAGGAGGCGTACCGCATCGGCAGTGTTGTCAATGCCGCGGGAGCATGGGCTGCGGTCGTTGGACGCATTGCAGGCATCGCTCTTCCGATTACACCGGCAAAGAGGCAGGTTGCTGTCTCGTATCCCACGAATCTTCTGCCTGAGGATATGCCGATGACGATTTTCACTGAGGACAGCTTTCACTTTCGCGCTCGCGATGGAAGAGTACTCCTGTTGTTGCCAGTGGATTATCATACAAGAGATCCATTCGATACGACATTCGAGGAGTGGTGGATTGGAAAAGTTATGGCGCGTGCGAAAGAGTGTGTGCCAAAGTTTGCGTCGCTTGCTATTGACCGGGCAAATTGTGTGGCAGGATTGTATGAAATGTCGCCCGACAGGCACCAGCTTCTTGGAAAAGCGCCAGGCTTCGAGAACTTTTATCTCGCCAACGGTTCGTCGGGTCATGGGGTGATGCATTCACCCTCTCTCGGGCAGTTGCTTGCCGAAGAGATCCTTGATGGTAGAACAACAAGCCTCGATACCACTCCGCTTCGTCCGTCACGCTTGGCGGAAGGGAAGCCAAATCCGGTGATGGAGTTTCTTTAAGACCTTTCACCGCAGAGAGCACCGGGTACGTTCCCGCCGGTTTCCGCCGATGCTCGCCTTGATTCGACGACGGGGCCGAGACCATTTTCTATCCGAGCCACTGCGGATGGGCCACGGTCGAGTCGAAGTCACTCGTCGTCTTGTAGCGCTCGAAGGCACCCGCCCGCGCCGCGCTAGCGGTCTTCGCCAAGAGGGCTCGCACCGCCTCGGGCGACAGCGGCCGGAAGGTCCGAGCGGCATGAAGCGCTTGTTCCAGGATTTCGATCGAGTCGCAGCCGGTGATCACGACGCTCGTGGGCAGGTTCATCGCATAGTGCAGGCACTCGATCGGTCTCACTGTCTTGCTGGCCGGGATCTGACGATCCCCGAGGGGCTTCATCCCGAGGATTCCGATCCCCTCCTTCACGAGGACCGGCAGGACCTTCTTCTCGAAGCTTTCGAAGTGAGCGTCCATCACGTTCAGCGGCATTTGGACCGTGTCGAACTGGAACCCATGCGCCGCGGCCGTCTCGAGCATCCGCAGATGGATCGCGGGACTCTTGTGTCCTGTGAAGCCGATGTACCGGATCCTCCCCGCATCCTTCGCCTCGAGGGCCGCCTCAATCGCACCCCCCTTGGCGAAGATTCGGTCCGGATCCTCCATTCGGATGATCTCGTGGAACTGCAGGAGGTCGATGACGTCCGTCTGGAGCCGCCCGAGCGACTCCTCGATCTGCCGGGTGGCCGCCGCCCGCGTCTGCCCGTCGATTTTGGTCATCAGGAAGGCTCGTTCGCGGTAGCCGTCCCGGAGGGCCTTTCCCATTCGGATCTCACTCCTGCCCTCATTGTAGTCCCAGGAGTTGTCGAGGAAGTTGACGCCCGCGTCGATCGCGGTGCGGATGATGCGGACGCTCCCCGCCTCCGGGAGGTCCGGCTTTCCAAGGTGGAACCCGCCGAGGCCGATCGCGGAGACCCGCTCGCCTGTGCGGCCGAGGCTGCGCATCGGGATCACGGCCTCGGTCTCGCCCGGGCGTACGGAGGATCGGACGATTCTTGCCGTCGAAGTCGCTATCTTGCTCACTCCCTGACTCCATCGACAGACGTCCCTTGGACTTTTCCGCTGCGGTCCGTAGAACGCGCGAGACCGCGAGGCCTTTCGTCGTCCGGGGAGGTAGCTCGCGGGAGATCATGATGGAGCGAGCCCATCATGTCCGAAATGATTCGAGCCGTTCACCGGATGTTCAGCCTGAGGGCCTTCCTGTACTCATGAAGGGTCAGGTAAATGTACGAAAGCCAGAGCGCCATCCAGGCCAGAGCCACAATCCACAATCGGACGGTCACCAAAATCAGAGTTGGCTCCAACAAAAGCACCGAGTATCCGATGAGCCAAAACAGGTCTCCTTTCCGCTGAATCGCCACGCTCTCGGCGCTGTTCAGGTAAGACGGAAGAGTGAGCGTGTAGAAGAACAGTCCCGCATATACCAGAGAGAAGATCGCCACCCCGATCACGGTCAGGGTAACCTGGAAAAGAATCGGGTCAATCTCGCCGGTAGTAAAGCGAGGAAACAGAAAGAACAGGAGAAACGTGAAAATCGCGATACTGGTTCCGACAAGGGTCACGACACGGCTGACATCTAGATTGGCAGTCTCGTTGCCCACGGTGGGCCCTCCCTCGCCGCTGCACCAGGACTGGCGCCTCTCATTAAGAACTGTATCCAGGCTCCAGAGCCTATCCGAGTGGTCCATCGGCATGCGGCTTCACGGATTTCGGCCACGTCGCGCTAGCTGCTTCCCAGGATTTCCCGGTTGACGAACTCCCGGAAGGCCGGGTCGACCCACGCCTGCATCTCGGCTTCTTTCCAGTACTTTCCGAGCCGCCCGGACCGGAAGGCGTTCTTCGTCCATTGCAGCCAGCCCGCCCAATCGTTGTCGCTCAAGATGCCGCGTTGTCTCATGTGGTAGCAGTGGGAACAAAAGAACATCACGTAGAAGGCGAAGGCCACTTCGGCGCCCCCGCCGGGAGCGGCGGGCACGTCATTGAGGACTCGGACGAACTCGGGCTTTTCCATGAAGATCTCGCCGATCCGATGGAGCTTCTCATCGAGGTCGTTCATCACGCGCGCCTCGAGATCGTTCTCGAGGGCCTCGATCTGGCGGCGCGAGAAGTACACGGCGATGACGATGGCCGCAATGATCGCCACCGTCTGGACGAGCGTGAGCAGCTCCGGGAAACCGACGTCGACCATCGGGGTCCGGACGGCAAGCGCGCCTCATCAACATTGAGGCGTGCGGCCTGCCCCATCCCTCGGGCCTTCGTCGGCTCATTATGTGGAGCGGCTCCGCCCTATGCCGCCCCAACCAATCGGCCGATTACGTACCCGGCGACACCGCCGGCGAGTCCGATGACGAGCATCTCGAGCCCTTCGCGCCACCACGACCCGACTGTGATCTTCGCTTCGTACCAGCCGATCCCGAAGAGGGCGACCCCGCTCAGCAGGACCGCGAGGAATGCTCCGAGGAGCACGTCGCTCCCGACGAAGAAGAACGGACTCAGCGGGATGAAGTGGCCCACGACGGTCGCGGTCCCGACGAGGAACGCGCTCGCCCTCGGAGCACCCGCCTCGACGGGGGACAGCTTGAGTTCGAAGGACATCATGAATTCGAGCTCTGCGGTCGGGTTGCGGCAGATGCGCTCCACGATCTCCTCGAGATCGGCGTCCTTGTAGCCCCACCCGGCGAGGATCCCGCGGACCTCGTCCCGTTCCGTTTGCGGGACTTCCTCCATCTCCCGCTGCTCCTGGACGACTTGGCTCAAGTAGAGCCGCCGTCGGGCCCGCGTCGAGGTGTAGGCGACGGCCCCCATCGCGATCGACTCCGCGCCGAGCGCGGCGAGCGTCGCGACCAAAATGATCCGAACATCGCGGGTCGCCGCCGACAAGCCCAGGATGATCCCGAGGACATTGACGATCCCGTCCTGGCTCCCGAGGATGAAGTCGGAGAGGACCCCGGGCTTCGGGTGAGACGCGCGTTCCATCGCCTGGTTTGGGTCCATGGCGGGGCCATTTCATGGGACCAGTAAGCCCCTTTCGGCGGTGACTCGGACGGGACTCCGTGCGCGACCTACGCTCATCCCGCGGGAGTTCTATGACTTCGAGGACTTCGACGCAGGGCGATGGGAAAGCTCCGATTTGGTCCTTCCCGGATTTGGCGAGCTCGTTCCATTAAGTATGGAACGCTCTACGCCTTGAAAGCGGTCCAGCGAGGGTGGAAACGCGAAGCGGTCATCGCCACGAAGATCGGGGCGTCATCATTATCGAAGAACGAACAAGATCACGCTGTCGGTCTCAGATGTCCTGACGTTTCATGAGGAGGGCGTTCGCCACGACGATGATGCTAGAAGCCGCCATGAAGAGGGCGCCCCATTCCGGCCGCAGGACGACTCCCGCGGGCACTCCTACTCCCGCGGCAAGCGGCAAGGCGACCGCGTTGTAACCTGTCGCCCACACGAGATTCTGTCGCATCTTGGTTGAGGTGAGGCGGCTGAGCCGGATCAACCGGACGACATCCCGAGGGTCATTTCGGACGAGGACGATGTCCGCGGACTCCATCGCCACGTCGGTCCCCGCTCCGATCGCGATCCCGACGTCCGCCTGGACCAGGGCCGGTGCGTCATTTACCCCGTCTCCGACCATCGCGACCCGCTGTCCCTCTTTCTGTAGCCGCTCGATCGTGGCGGCCTTGTCGCCAGGGAGGACCTCCGCGAAGACCGTCTCGATGCCGAGCTGCCCCGCGGCGTAGGCGGCCGTCGCCCGGTTATCTCCCGTGAGCATTGCGACTCGGATCCCCATCGTCTTCAGATCGGCGATCGCCTCCCGGGACTCGTCCCGGATTAGGTCCGCGAGGGCGATGATTCCCGCCACCTGGCCATCCACCACGATGTGGACGATGCTCTTGCCTTGGGAGGCAAGCCGCTCGGCCTCCTCCGGGGGTTCGACTCCCACGTCCGTCAGGAGCGCCTGGTTCCCCAAGGCCACCGCATGACGCTCGACCTTCGCCCGCGCGCCCTTTCCCGGGATCGCGGCGAAGTCGAAGACGTCCGGCCGCCCGAGGCTCTGAGACTCCGAGCGGGCCACGATGGCCTTTGCAATGACATGCTCCGAGTTTCGCTCCACCGCGGCGGCGATTCGCAGGAGATCCGTCTCCGACCATCCCCCGAGGGCGATCACGTCGGAGACGCCGAACTCGCCTCGGGTAAGCGTCCCCGTCTTGTCGAAGACGACCGTGTGCAGGTCCTTCGCGATCTCAAGGCCCTCCGCATTCCGGATCAGGAGGCCGCGCTGGGCCCCCATCGTCGTCGCGAGGACCGTGACCGTCGGGATCGCGAGGCCCAGGGCGTGGGGGCAAGCGATGACGAAGACCGTGATCATCAGGGTCAACGCGAAGAGACTGTCCGCCTTCGCGAACCCGAACCAATAGAGGAACGTGGCGATCCCGAGACCGACCGCAATGAGGGTAAGGGCCGTCGCGGCTCGATCCGCGAGTCGCTGGACCCGTGGCTTCGTCTCCTGCGCCTGGCGCACGAGGTTCATGATTTGTGCGAGGGCCGTCTCTCCGCCCGTCTTCGTGACCCGGACACGCAGGACTCCGTCCCCGTTCAGGGTCCCTCCGAGGACTTCGTCCCCCTCCCGTTTGGGGACGGGACTCGCTTCTCCTGTGACGAGGGCCTCGTTCGCAGAGCTCTCGCCCTCGAGGACAACGCCGTCGATCGGGACCTTCTCTCCCGGTCGGACGAGGACCACATCCCCTACGACCAGGCGCGCGGTCGCGACCTCCTCGATCGGACCGTCGGGCCGGACCCGGTTCGCGGTTGGGGGGATGAGCTTCACGAGCTCCTGCAACGCGCCGGAGGCACCTCGGACCGATCGCATTTCCATCCAGTGTCCGAACAGCAGGAACAGGACGAGGGTCGAGATCTCCCAGTAGAAGTCCGAGGCCGCGAAAAGGAACGTGGCGCCGAGGCTGTACAGATACCCGGAGAGGATCGCGAGGCTCACGAGGACGTCCATGTCGGCGGTGCGCGCTCGAAGGGCCGTCCCTGCGCCGTGGAAGAACGGCAAGCCGCCGTAGAGGGTGATGATTGAAGCCAGCGCGGCCAGGATGAGGCTCGCGGCCGGGAGGCTGGGCAGACGGTAGCCGGCCCACGATTGGATCGTCGGGGAGAGGGCCAGCACGGGGAACGTGAGGACCAACACGACGAAGAAGCGTCGCCGCAGGTCCTGTTCCATCATCCCGCGGTGGTCGTGCTCCATGGACATCGGCGTGGCGCTGGTGGGAGACATTTCGTGACCGAGGTGGGACGGAGACTCCTCCGCTTCCGCGTTCATGCGGTCATGATGATCCATGAGGTGTTCGACGAACCGTTCGGCGCGTTTCAATATGTGCACCGCGCGCAAGCGCGACGTTTATCCTCGTCTGTACGCTAGCCGCCCGCGAGACCATGATCGAGCCGCCGAAACCAGGAACGTTTCCCTTCTCAGGCGCCGTCGTCGCGGGACCGTTCGTGTTCGTATCGGGACAGGTCGGCGCGGACCCGAAGACCGGGACCACGCCGTCGGGATTCAAGGCGCAGACCCAGAATGTCCTCGCGAATATCCAGGATAAGTTGTCCAAGGCTGGATGCAGCCTGAGGGACGTCGTGAAGGCCACCGTTTTCCTTTCCGACATCCGCGGATTCGAGGAGATGAACGAGGTGTATCGGGCCGCGTTCACTCCCGACTTCCCGGCACGCTCGACCCTCGAGGCGCGACTCGCTCGTCCGGAGTTCCTTGTGGAGATCGAGGTCATCGCCTTTCGTCACAAGGGAACCTGAGAGTCTCTCCCGATCTGGCGCACCTCTCAAACGAGGTGAGGCATCCCGGGACGGGTGGCGCTTCCTCGATCGGCGCTTTATCGGGACGCAGCCTCCTGATAAGGCGAGAAGTTACGAGGGCAGGCCGGCAGGGCCAGGCCGGAAGAACGATCACTCGCGAACAGCTGCAACGTGAGGCCGGCTGACCGCCACAATCTGAGGGAATTGCGACACAGATGTGTCATCGCCAGGAAGTTATAGTTAAATAACTATAACATCCACCTCGAGGCCGGGGACGCGTCGGCCGGAGCTGTCATGTGATCGGCGGGACAAATCGCGGGGTAGAAGGCGAACCGCGGGGTTCGATACCATCAACGGAGAAAAGGGAAGGTGCCCGCCTGTAGGCGGGCGTGAAGGTCACGGTTTCCTCTGTGGCGGCCCTTGCGGGGTGAGCCCCAGTTGGGTCATCAGTCCCGCCTGATCGAAATAAAGGTTGATCTCCGCAAACTTGCCGCCCTCGAGCTTCGCAATCAATGCGACCGGCATTCGGACGGACTTGTTCGTGGCGGGGATCGTCGGGCCCCCGGGCATCTCCAGCGGTCCCGTGTTGGTTCCTCGCATGTGGCCCAATTGGGTCACCCAATCCCCGGCGCCGAATTGCGTTTCCGTCACCAACCGAATGTCGGGGAATGCCTTGAGAAACGGCGTGAGGCTCGCACGGATCGCCTTCGGCCCCTTGATGCCTTGCGGATTTTGTGGATCCCGTTGCACGACCGAATTCAGATGCAAGGTCTCGAACCGATCCAGGTCCCGGTCGTTGAGGGCCTTCTGGGCCGCTTCGATCACCCTGAGATTTTCTTCTACGCTCATCGAATCACCTCCTCCTTCCGCTAAGGCCTTGGGTACTCTAAACGCGCCCCTCCTCGGCTCCCATCCCGATTCCGCATCCATGTTCCCGCGTATAACCGTTGCATTGCGTTTTTCGGGAGGATGGATACAATTGGACAGTCGAAGGGAGGAACGGCTCCTCCGAACCTTTCTCGCGTTTCTGCTGAGCCACGATGCCGCGGGCGAGTCCTGCCATTCGAAATGCATCCCAGTTCCTCGCCGTTCGAACCGCGAGATCCTCATGGTCGGAACGAACGGACCCTTCTAGAGCCCACAACGCATCCCGTCGCTCGATGGCCGCGGATCGACCCATCGTGTATCGCGACGCGGCTCTCGCAGACGGTGCGGGACCGTCCCTGCGGAAAGGGGTCAGCGTCCTCGTCCGCGACCGCCGGATTGTGTGGATCCGCCCGACGTCCGACGAAGGCACCCTCCCGCGGGATGCGCGCATCATCGACGCCGGAGGATCGACGATCGTCCCTGGGATGGTCGATGCGCACAGCCACCTCACGCTCCCGGGAGGCTCGCATTGGATCGACCGCGGGGCCGATCCGCCGGAGGAGCTGCTCCAGGTCGCGGAGCACAACGGCGATCTCTTGGGCCGCGCGGGTGTGCGCTGGGCCCGCGACGTGGGCTCGCCTCTCGCCGTCGATCCTCGGGATGGACGGAGGCGGGCCCTCGCGCTCCGGGTGCGAGAACGGTGGCGTTCCGACTCTGCTCGGCCGAGGGTCCGCGTCGCGGGGACATGGATCAGTCATAGCGGCGTCCTCTCGGGTGGCCTCTTGATCGAGGCGGACGACGGACCGTCCCTCCTGAAGGCCGCGTCGACCCAGCTCGACGACGGGGCGGACTTCCTCAAGCTCTACCTCGACGGACCGAAAAAAGAGGAGGCGCCCTGGTCGACGGAAGACGTGCGGGCCGTGGTTGACCTCGCGCACGGTCGCGGGGCGAAGGTCACCGCCCATTCCGGTTTCCTGCCCGGGGCCCGGGTCGGAATCGACGCCGGCGTCGACTCTCTCGAACACGGCTTCGAACTCGACTCGGACGCGGCCGCGAAGATGGCCCGCCAGGGGATGTTCCTCGTGAGCACCCTGGCGATCTTTCGATCCTGGGCCACCTTCGCGCAGACGACGACGTTGCCGCGGTTCGTCAGCGACGAGGGGAAGGAGCGCACCGCGCGTCGGCGGGAACGGGCGATCGAGAGCGTCCAACTGGCCCACCGCGCCGGCGTGCGGATCGCGACCGGCACGGATTTCGGCGGCGGGTCGCTTCGCGCGAACCACCTCGCGTGGGAGGTCGAGGCGCTCGTCGAGGCCGGGCTGAAGCCGGCGGAGGCGCTCACGTCCGCGACGATCCGGGGCGGAGAACTCTTGGGCGAGGCGGAGGCCGGTCGAATCGTCGAAGGCGGGCCGGCGGACTTCTTCCTCGTGCACGGCGATCCGCTGAGTGACGCGTCGGCCCTCTGGAGGGTGTGGAAGGTCGCCTGGCTCCCCTAGGTGCCTCCGCGGGCGGACCCTCGCTACAGCTTCGGAGGATGCATTCGGCGCCGGACGTAGATGCCGACGGCCACAACGGCCGCTCCGACCGCGACGATTGCCCAGATCGCCATCATCCCCACCGGGAAGCCGGAGGCGGTCACTCCCTGCGAGGACGGCTGCACCACGACGTCGTGCACGACGATCGTGGAGATGCCGAAGGAGTTCGTGACGTTCAGGGTGACATGGTACGTCCCCGATGCCGTGTACTGCTTCGACGTCTGCCATCCCGCTCCGTATGTCCCATCGCCGAAGTCCCAGTGGTACACGAGGGAGCCCATCAGGTCCCAACTTCCGTTCGCCGTGAACGTCGCGTTCTCGAACGCGTGGATTGAGTTCGGCGACACGCTGAAGGCGGCGGTCGGTTGGGAGACCGCAGTGATATCGGAAGAGGTCGTAGCGGCGAACCCGTCCTCGTCCACGACGGCGAGGCGGACCGTGTACTCCCCGGGATAGGTGTATCGATGGGTCAACGCGCGGCCCTCTCCGCCGGCGCCGTCCCCGAACTGCCACACGTAGCGCACGATCGTCCCGTCCGGGTCGGCACTCAGGCTCCCGTTGAAGGAGACGGCGTCTCCGACGAACGGACGGGAAGGTGCGAAAGACAGGACCGCGAACGGCGGCTTCGGCGGGACCACAGAGATCGTCCGCTGGAAGGACGCGGTCGCGTTGTGATCGTCCCACACGACCAGTGTCACCGTATAGGTCCGGGTCGCCGCGAAGACATGGCTGACGATGGGGCCCGTCTCTGTCGCGCTCCCGCCGTCCCCGAACGTCCACTCATACCGGACGATCCGTCCGTCCGAGTCGTTCGACGCGGACGCATCGAAGACGAGGGGCGTGCCGACTTTCCCGAACTCCCGTGCCGTCGTGAAGTTCGCCGTGGGCGGGATGTCCACGTGCAGGGACGCCGTCGTATGATTCCTCCCATTGAAGTTGTCCGTCACCGTCAAGGTGACGTTGTACGGCCCGCCCTGCGAGTAGACGTGGTACGCATCGCCGTAATACGCCGTCGTGTTGGTCCCGTCGCCGAAGTCCCAGGTCCAATAGGTGATGTACCCGTCGGGATCGTAGGAAGCCCAGCCGTTGAAGTAGATCCCTTGGCCCGCAATCGGATCGGACGGGGAGTAGCTGAAGTGCGCAACCGGCAACTGGTTCACGTTCACCGACACGGTCTGGTTCAGGAACGACGTCATGCCGGCGTTGTCCACGACGGTCAATCGCACGAGGTAGCTCCCGGCCGCCGCGAACGTGTGGGACACATAACTCCCGGTGGCGTTCGTCCCGTCCCCGAAGTCCCACGAAGAGGAAGCGATGTAGCCGTCCGGGTCGTACGAGCAGTCGTAGAAGGACGTCGGATATCCGACGACGGTCGGGTTCGGGCTGATGTAGAAACAAGCGTACGGCGGCTGGTCGAGGACCTGCACCAGCCTGGAGGCGCTCGTCTCGAGCCCGTCGTTGTCGCGGGCAGTCACCGTCACATTGTACGTGCCGAGGGCAGAGTAGTAGTGGTATGCGCTGCTGTAGGACGCGTCCCACGTCGAGCCGTCCCCGAAGTTCCAATGCCAGTTCACGATTGAGCCATCCGGGTCGTCTCCGACCGCGTTGAAGGAAGTGTACTGATTCACGTAGGTGGGATTCGGGTAGATGCTCACGTTCGTGATGACGGGAGGCCCGCCGAGGACCACGTCCACGATCGAGTAGGCGCGGTTCGCGGCGCTGTCCTCGACGATCAGCTGGACCGGATACCGGCCTCCCTCCGAATACGTGTGGTTCGGATTCGCCTCCGTGGAACTGTTGGCGTCCCCGAAGGACCAGCGATACGTGTACGGAGGCGTGCCGCCGCTCACGTTCGCCGAGAAAGCCACGACCCGGTGGTCCCGATCCGTGATGTTCGCGGTGGCGACCGCATGCACGGAAGACGCGGGAAGCGTGAGAGCGCCGTACCACGCTTGGTCCCGCGCCTCGACGCGGAAGTCGTCGGCGGGGAAATTCGGGTCGGTCAGGGTGCCCGCGAGATTGGAGAGCGTCACGGACGGGGCATGCCAGCCGGCCGAATCGGTGAGCCAGGAGGCGGTGATCGCTACCACGCGGGCGTCGCTCACGGGCGTTTCGTTTCGCGTCGGAGAGCGGTAGCTGGATCCGGAGAGGAACACGCTGCCGTCCGGTCCCACTGCGATGTCCTGGACGGAAAGGGTGGCCCCGCCGGCCCCTTGGCCGGACAGGAGACCGCTGTCGACGAGCGCCCCGGACGAGTCGACTCGATAGGTGACGCTGCCACTTTCGCCATTCTGGTAATCGTAATAATTCCCTTGAACGAAGAACGTCGCGTCGCCGGGGGATACGATGCGCCAGCCGTAATCGTAGAGGGTCGGACTCCCGACGTATTCGGTCCATTGGGGGACCAGGTCGGGATTGAAGCGGGCGGAGATGGGGTCGTAGTTCTGGTACGAGAAGCCGAGGTAGTACGGGTCTCCGTCGGGACCGAGGGTGACGGACCACCCATATTCGTCGTTCGGCAGGTCCAGGCGCCTTTCATGGAGGAGCGTCCCGGATTCGTCGAATGCGACGAACCCGGCATCCAATCGACCGTTCAAGAGCCAGGTCGTCGCGATGAACGCGGTGCCGTTTCCGTCGATCGCCGCATCGTATGGGACCGCAGTGGCGCTCGCGAAAGAGCCCCAACGGAAACTCCCGTTCGCGTCGACCGCGAAAATCCCGCCCGCGGGGGGTGACCAGTTCACAGTCCCCGTGATGAGCGCGCCGCCCGAAACCGGGTCGTACGCGATCGCGTTCGGCGCGACGAAGGCACTTGTGAATTTCGAGAATGCGAGGGTGCCGTCGAAGAGGACCTTTCCGACCACCGTGCCCTCGCTGTAATTGGCTCCTAACTGGCCCGTGAAATACACGGTGCCGTCGGGTGCCACCGCCATTCCGACGGGACTCCACGTCCCACCGAAGGCGATCAGTCGCTGCCACAACACGTCCCCTTGGGGATTCCGTTTCGCTAGGAATGCGCCCGCCGTGTAGGCACTCGTTATGCCGAACTGGTAGACATTCCCGGATCCATCGACGCCAATGAGGCGACCCCCTTCGTTGCCCGTGCCACCCAACGTGTGCCCGTATTGCACCGTCGGCGACGCCGACGCGGTCGGGATCAACAGGAAAGCCACGAGTGCGGCGGCTACGAAAATGGCGCTACTGCTTCGCAAGACTCCCCCTCCACCGGGAAGCGATTGATTTGAGGGGTATTTGTGGATTCGTGCGCTGGCAGGGCAAGACCGCCCTCGACGAACGCTCTTACACGGGGTGCCGCCTGCTGCCTGGCTCTCGGACTCATTCGGTCCGTCCGGGCATCCAGGACGTTGAAGCGTTAGGGACCGGGAAGTCGATCACCGGCGGTCCCCGACGCGCCAAGACTCATTGGGTCCTCGATGCAACGACCTGGATGGAACCGGACAGCTCGAGGCTGACGTGGGCCACGGAGCCAGGATTCGAGGCGATGTACGTGAGGGTGACGTTGACCTTTCCCTTGAGCGAAGGAACGTCCGATTGTTGGACCCAAGTGAAGGCGGAAGCGGATCGACAGTCTCCTTGGATGATCGTCGTGGCCCTTTGTTCGATCTTGTGCGTGATCGTGGCGTTAGCCGATATGTTCACCAATAACCCGCCATCGACCTCGACGGTATAGGTGATCGAGGATCCCGCGGTGAGGTTGAATTGATACGCCACGTGACTCGCGACGCCCACGGGGCCCGCCGCATCTAGCCTCCCATCCAGGGCAACCCCCACGGTGACACTGTGGACGCCGAAGGTCGTTTGATAAGTGGATGACAACTCTCCCGTCAATGTCATGGACACGTTCGAATCCGTGGCGTTGCGGCGGACCGAGATGTTGACGTCGAATCTCGCCTCGGTGTCCGCGGATCGCTTGACCTTGTACATGTAGGTGAAGGACGCGCAATCGCCCTGGTACACGGAGAAATTGTTCACGTGGACGGAGCAATAGGTCGACACGTTTCCGCGTCCCTCAACGATGAAGGCGCTCCGGACGATCCCCCTCAAAAACCGGTCCGGATTCGCGGTCGTCAGATTGTCCCGGAAATCAAACCGGGTGGTCGTCGAATTGATCTGAATCGCGGGCGAGACAAGGCCTCCCCGCAAGTCCGAGACCGCGAGGGTCGCGTTGTACGTCCCCGGGAACCGGTAGGTGTGGCTCGGAGATTCTTCCGAACTGGAGGTCCCGTCGCCGAAGTCCCAATGAAAACTCACGGGGCCGGTTCCGCCGCTCGCATTGCCGACGAACGAAACGGTCAAAGGAGTGGGTCCGGAACGGGGAGTCCCGGTCGCGCTGGCTTGGAGCGGGTGCGGTTTGTACAACATATACGGGAGGGCGAACGCTAGGAGCAGAAATACAACCAGGATGGCGAGGGCCACGGGCCTGATTCCCGAACGCGACAATCCGATCGCTCGTTGGCCGTCGGCCAGGCTGGTCCCTCCCCCTTTCGTAATCGGCAGGGCGGGAATAAGGGTTGCCTACGAATCGTCCAGCCGTCTTTGGGCTACCCTGCAGGCGGCATTCCAAATGCCCGGGACTTCACCCCACGCTTTTGAGGGGCACGGAGCCCTCGGAATCGAGCCTGTGCTTCGGCGACGCCGAGGTGCAGGTGCGATTCGGAAGGGAGGGCGAGACGATGGTCGGGGCTACGGTCGGAAGCAGGCAAAGGCTGGCTCACAGATTCCAGAACGGGCCCGTGAGCCCGAGGGCGGCGAAGTGAGCCACCAGCTCGTCCTTCGACGGCCGGACGTACTCAAGCTTGAGGCGGTCGCGGTAGAGGGGCACACTCAGCGCGTGCGTTTGCTCGATCGTGAGGGCCGCGCCCTCCGGTCCGGGATTCGCGTCCCGCCAGTCGTCGATGTGGGACGTGCCGCGGAAGAAGACCATGTGGTTCGAACAGGTGTTCAGGATGTCGTCCCACCATTTCGCGGCGGGGAGGGACAGGTAGACGCGCGTTTCCCGGGGTGAGGCCGTCGCGCGCCCGTTCGCGAGGGTGATCGAGATCGATTCCGCGCAATGATGGCACTGCGATCCGATCCGGATCTCCTCGTTCAGCATGGCGTGGAACGCCACGGAATCCCAAGCGCAGTTCGCGAAGTACCACCGTCGGTTTCGCCGCGTCACGACGAACGGGGTGGCGACCGCGGAGAAAGGGAACGCCATCAGGATTCGCTGGGTCCCGGGCACCAACCTCACATGGCGCGCGGCCTCGAGCCATTGAAAGACCTCGAACGCCTGCCCTCGGTCGAGGCGGAATCGCTTCATGATCTGCTCCACGACGGGAGGGACCGAAAACTCGAGGAAATGGTCGAGGACGTACTTCCTCACTTGTTGCCCAAGGTCGGTCGAGCGGATCAACATCGGATTCGCCGTCTCGCGATTACGTCATGGGGCCAATGAACGTTGCGGCACGAACTTGCGGGAGCCTGGAGGAATGGGTCAGACCGTCGGCGACGAAAATTCCGGCGGCCTTGGGGAACCCGCGGCGGTGTGGGCGCAACGATATAAGGCCGACGGACCCTGCCCGCGACCGGGCGGGGGTCGCCCTGCGGGCCGCATTGGATCCTCGTCCGGCTGGGAGGGGACATCGTATGAAACGGTCGCGTGCGGTTCTCGTCGTATTCGTCATTATCGGTCTGGCAGTGGCAACCGTGGGTCTCGCCGTTCGCTTGCCGAGCGCGAATCCGACTGGGAGCGCGCCCGGTCCATCCCTGGTCTCCTACAATCAGGGGATTGCCTCGAAGTACCATCCCCCGCTCTCGTCGATGGGGATCGCCGCGGTGAATCGGGGCCTCGGGCAACTCCCGCGGACGGGAAGCGTCAATCGTCCGGCACCGACCCCCGACCTCGCGAGCATCCCAGTCAATGGATTCCGGTTCGTCAACGACGCGAGTTACATGCCGCAGACGGAGACCTCGGTTGACGTCGACCCCGCGAACATCAACCACGTCGTGGGCGGCGTCAACGACTTCCGCTTCTTCTTGTGCGGCCCTCCCCTTCCGGCCTCCGATTGTCCGAGCGGGTTCACGAAGTCCGTCTCCGGCTTCACGGTGTCCGTGGACGGAGGCCGGACCGTCCTGAAGGGAGACGCGATTCCCGGCATGACGAAGGTGGTCCTGAACGGGACCGGCGTGCCGTTCCCGGAGTTCCTCGCTTCGTTCGGCGACCCGTCCGTCGCCGCGGGCGTGACGGGCAATTTCTATTACGCGTCCCTTTCAATTAGCTTGAACTCGAGTGCCAACGGGATCGAGCTTGCGGTGTCGAACGCGGGCCTCTTCAACCCGACCGTCGACTGCACCACGCCGTTCGCCGCGCCGACGACCAACAACTGCTGGACCACGACGTTCATCACGGGGAACCTCACCGACCTCGCCGGGTCGTTCGAGGACAAGGAGCTCATCTCGGTCGACCGCGACTCGACCTCGCCGCACTACGGAGACGTCTACGTGTCCTGGGACCACTTTACGGCGACCGGCACCACGGAGAGCTGGGTCGCGAGGTGCACGCCGGCCTTGGTTTGCACGATGCTCGCCGGCGACTCACAGCCCCCGTTGTACGCGACCGATCCGTACCCCGTCTTCACGACGCCCGCGGTGGGGTCCGACGGGGCGGCCCACTTCACCTGGTGCAACTACGGGACCGCGACGACCCTGGGCCCGCTCTCGTGCCGCGTCGTCTCCACCGCCCCGAACGGCGGGGCCTTCGGACCGGTCCACGATGTCCTGAGCTTCTACGGCGCCGGCACCACGTTGCCCGGCGACACCGCCATCGTCGGCTTTGCCACGGAACAGTTCCGGACCGACAGCATCCCGGTGATTGCCGTGGACACGAGCACGTCGTCGAACAACCTGTACTTCACGATCGCCGCGTGCACTTCGGGGAGCTACTACAACTTCTATGGCCCGTTCTTCCCCGGCAACTGCGGACATTCGGCGATCCTCTTTAGCCGTTCCACAGACGGAGGCGCGACTTGGTCCACGCCGGCCACCTTGTCCGCGCCGGCGGTCAACGACATGCCCTGGGTCACGACGGACCCCCTGAACGGAGCGGTCGTCGTCGCGTATTACACGACGCAGTACGATGCGTTCGACCATCGGATCGACGTTGTCGCGAGCGTCTCTACGGATCAAGGACAGACGTTCCATCGCGTTCGCGTGACGAACGTCTCCAACGAACCGGATTCGGATCCGGCGATGTTCGACTACCTGGCGCCCAACGGCTTCGGGGGGTCGTTCATCGTCCCCCAGTACGGCGACTACTTGCAGGCTCGAGCCTTCGGCGGGACGATTTGGGCCCTGTTCACCGCGAACTATGCGGTCGAACTCGGGACGTTCCAAACGGATTCGTGGCTCTTCCTGGCACCCGAATCCTCGCCGCTCACGGTCACGTCGAGCTCCGACCTGGCCGTCGTCGATTCCGGCAGCCCGGTCACCTTCACCGCGAGCACGACGAACGCCGCGGGCCCGACGACATTCGCATGGACCTTCGGCGACAGCGGCACTGGGACCGGTGCGACACCCACGCACAGCTACACGGGAACGGGCCGATACAACGTGGTCGTCACAGCCACCGATTCCTTGGGGAGGACGGCGACGAACACGGTTGAGGTCGTCGTCTCGTCGGTGCTCGCCGCAACGGCTTCGGCGACGCCGACGGCCACGGACGTGGGACAGGCGGTGAGCTTTGAAGCGACCGCGGCAGGCGGCGCCGGAGGATACGCGTACGCGTGGTCCTTCGGAGACGGAATGACGAGCACGGTCGCGACTCCGAGCCACTCGTATGCCGCGGCGGGCACGTACTCGGTGAACGCGTGGGTGAACGATTCCGGCGGCGGGTCGGTCGCTCGCACCATCGCGGTCATTGTGAATCCAGTCCCCACCGTGTCCATTCAGGCGTCCGTCGCCGCGACCGATATCGGGGTCGCGGTGCACTTCACATCAACCGTGACCGCCGGCACCGCGCCGATCCGGTACGCCTGGGACTTCAAGGATGCGAGTTCCAGCACCGCTGTTGCTCCGGCCCACGAATATGCGCGGGCGGGCGTGTTCGTGGTCGAGCTGATCGTCACCGACGCCGTGAAGGTCACGGCCGCGACCACGGTCTCGGTCACCGTCAACGCACTCCCGGCCGCGACGGCGAAGGCCTCGAACTCCGTACCGACGGTTGGGGAATCGGTCGGCTTCACGGCGAGCGTGACGGACGGAACGGGTCCCTTCACCTATGCATGGGTCTTCGGTGACGGAGCCGTAAGTAGCGTACAGAACCCAACCCACGCCTATTCGGCGTCCGGCACGTACCCGGTCCATCTCTGGGTGAACGACTCCGTCGGCGGATCGTCTCTCGCCACGATCGCGGTCGTCGCCTCAGGGACCAGCGTGAGCACGACGTCGGCGGCGATTTACACCGGCGTTGCATTCCTCGCCGGAGTCATTGTGGCCGCGCTCGTCCTCATCGCAATCGCCCGACGTCGGAAGAGAGAGGAACCGCCCGAGGCTCGGCCCCCGGAATCCGAAGAAGACACGAATCCGCCTCTGTGAAGGGAACGCGAGAAAGGGCCGAGTCCGCGCCGCCGCGAGGCGCTAGTATTCGAGCACCTGGAACTCGTTCCCGTCGGGGTCAGCGAACCAGAAGATCGTTCCCCAATCCTCCTTCTTGACCGGGTGCGTGATCTTGACGCCCTTCTTGCGGAGTCGCGCCTCCTCTTTCGCGGCGTCCGGCGTGGAGAACATGAATCCGGTGTTCCCTTTCTCCGGGCGGGAGTCCGGACAGAGATGGAGGTGGACGTTCGCACCTCGCGGCGCGACCGTGACCCAGTGGGGGAACGAGGTCACGACCCGAAAGCCGATTTTCTCCTTCCACCATTTCATGGCCCTTTTCTCATTCCGAACAACGACTGCGACCGTCGCGAACTTGAGCATGATCGACGGCATTGAGACGTGAGGGATAAGGTTGCGGTGGCGAGCTCATTGCACGAGGTCGTCCTGGACCTGCATGTCCCAGTCGACCTGGTCCAAGGCGCGTTGCACGTCGCCGTGCTTCGCCCTCCAGCGGGCATAGGCCTCGTTGGCCTGCTGGTTGACCGCCTGGAGCCTCCGTTCGTCGTCCGCGGACACGATCACCCCGGGCATGTGACCGAGGCCCCCGAGCACGTGCTGGATGTCCCGCATCAAGATCGCTAGGCGGGGCGGCACTTCACTCAGCCATGACTCGAGGCGCTTGTCGCTCGACTTCACCGATTGGAAAATCCCGGCTGTGGCCGGACCAGTGACGGTGAAGAGCCGCTCGAGCATCCGATCCCGCAGGGCCGCCTCGTTGTTGAACGTCCGGACGCCGTCGTAATACCGGTACAAGTTCCCCGCCACCTGATCCGGCGCGCTGTCGAGGAGGCGGTGAAGCCCGCCGATCGTGAGGAACCGATCCCAGGAATCGTCGGGAAAAGCGTCGACGGACGAGGCCCAGGTGCGCAGCCCGTCCCGACTCGGCTCCCCCGTGACCCCCTGTTGGACCAGGGTCAACCGGTCATCGAGGGTCTCCAGATGCTGGGACATCTCCTGGTGGAGTTCCCAGAGGGCGAAACCGAAATGGCGGCGGACCTCGGCCCGGCGTAGGGTCTGCTGGACCGTTTGCGTGAGGAAGACGACCTCCATCGCGACCGCGGTCGGCAGGATCAGTTCCACGGGGACGCCGGCGGCCCGCGACAGGGAGTAGGCGATCGGCGGCACGACGCAGACCATGACAATGAGCCATAACGGTACCCCTACTACACTCCCCCGCATACCGCGAACCGATTCGTTGATGGACCTTTAATGTTCCGCGGCCGCGGGCTGGGGACCTTGACAAAAAGCACCATTGCGGTCGGGAGTGACGGAATTCGCGCACGACAATCGTCGACAACCGGGGACGTCAGGCTTCGTCTTCGCGAAGCCGCTCGAAGTAGCTGTCCACCGGATTGAAGGCAATCTAGATCAACAAGGAGGTCAGCAGATTCACGAACGCGAGGACGATGGCCACGAGCGCAATCGAGGGCGCCATCCCGACCCAGCGGTGCCCCCTCTCGCCTCATCCCGATTCGCCGGCACCGAAAGAGATTCCAATCTTAGACGTCTCCCGGACCGAGAGCGCGGTCAGTGGGGGCTTCTCGACGGACTACTTCTTGGGCTTCTTCGTTTCGAAAACCCTGACGTCACTCATTTCGCGGAGTAGGACGGACTCCCCCACATCCTCGGTCATGAACTCCTGGAACTCCTCCGCGATCCGAACCCATGCGGGATCGTTGTGTTCCCGCCACGCGTCGAAGTCGCCGTACCGGTTGCACTCCCACATCTGCGCGCCAGCGAACCGACCGAAACCGAGGACATAGCCGTAGGTGCCTCGATACGTCCAACCGCGAGGCGCCGACTTCTTGATGACGTCCTCGTTCTTCTTTACCCAGTCCTGAAATTCCCTGAGCCGGCCTTCTTTCGTGCTGAAACTTGTCATGTAGAGCATAGCGTCCCTCGAGGCTCTGCATGGGGAGCCGCTGGTTTAAGCATTCCCGAGGACGGAGGATCGGAGGAATTCCCTCCGTTGGCACCCGAATCCTTAAGCCGATGAACCCGTAGGACACGCGATGCAAGCGACGCACACGAAGAATCCGTTCGATCATCTCGGTCTGGACCCGGTCCTTCTCCGAGCAGTCTACGGCCTCGGGTACGAGGCGCCGACGCCGATTCAGAAGGAGGCGATTCCGCCGATCCTGTCGGGTCGCGACGTGATCGGGACCGCCCAGACCGGCTCCGGGAAAACTGCCGCATTCCTTCTGCCGATCCTCCATCGCCTCCTGAAGCAAGCTCCTGGCCACACTCGGGCCCTCGTCCTCTCGCCGACCCGTGAGCTCGCGGCCCAGATCGAGGTCGCCCTCCGCGGCCTCGCGAAGGGCACGAAGATCCGCGGCCATGCGGTCTACGGCGGTGTCGGCATGGCCGCGCAAGAGCACGCCCTTCGCTCCGGTGTCGACGTCGTGGTCGCGACCCCCGGAAGGCTCCTGGACCACATGTCCCGTCGGAACGTCGACTTCCGCGGCCTTCAGGTCCTCGTCCTCGATGAAGCGGACCGCATGCTCGACATGGGCTTCCTCCCGGATGTCCGGAGGATCGTCGACGCCCTCCCGCGGGAGCGACAGACCCTTCTCTTCTCCGCGACCATGGCCTCGGAGATCGAGACCCTTTCCCGGACGATCATGCGCAATCCCGTCCGCATCTCCGTCTCGCCGCCGCACCGGCCTCCGTCGACGATCCGGCACGAGGTCTATCCGGTCCCGCAGCACCTGAAGACGTCCCTCCTGGTCCGCCTCCTCGGGCGGGAGGACATGTTGTCGGTCCTCGTCTTCGTCCGCACGAAGCGCCGCGCGGACCGGGTCGCTCGGCAGGTCAGCCAAGCGGGATTCGACGTGGCCCGGATTCACGGGGACCGAAGTCAGAGCCAACGGGAGACAGCCCTTGCGGGCTTCCGGAGCGGCCGACACCAAGTTCTCATCGCGACGGACGTCGCGGCCCGCGGGATCGACGTCGAAGGAATCTCCCACGTGATCAACTACGATGTGCCGACGGTCCCCACGGACTACGTGCATCGCGTCGGGAGGACCGCGCGGATGGAAGCGGCGGGGGAAGCGATGACGTTTGTGACGCCGGAAGATGAGGGGGACGTGCGGGCCATCGAGCGGGCCCTCGGCAAGCCCATTCCCCGCGTGACGCTCCCGGATTTTGATTATCGGGCCCCGCCGCCTCCAAAGGTCCGCGGACACGACGGAGGACGCCAGCCACGCGAATCGCGCGGCGACCGCGGTCGATCACGATGGCGGGGCGATTCACGGCGCCGGTGAGCATGCAAATCCAGCCCGCGAATTTCGTCGACTAGAGGAGGGCGAGCGGTCCGGCCGCGACCTCGTTCACGCACGCGTAGGCTTTCAAACGAACCCGGTTCGCCTGTTGTTCGCGAACCCCTTCCACGATCGCGATCACCGCATTCAGCCACCGATACCGCGCGTCAGCCGAGCCGAACGTGCACATGGCGGTGATGGCGCTCCTGACGCTCGGCACCTTCTCGACGACGTTGTAACCCTCCATGTTGATCAGGACCTTCGTCCCGTCCTCCGTCGTCACGACACCGTGGAGATCAGGACACCACACGCCATCCTCGCGCCTTCGCGCGTGGTTCGCCCATCGCAATGCCCCACTTGGTTTGGGGCCGGTCACAGTGCCCTCGATTTCTCCGAACCCTTCGAGGTCTTTCCCGCCGTAGAGCTCCAGCCATACGGGTTCGCCAACGTACTTCATCTCGATGTCGAAGAGGTGTTCGAGCCGCACGCGATCCCTCGAAGCGGGCAACTTCGTTTCGGACACTTAACGCTTCATGCTGGGGAGGGCAGGAGTCTCCCGGATGCGCAGGTCCGGGAACCCTCTGGTGGGACGCGTAAGATGCCACGAACGTTGAAGTAACGATGCGTCGATGCGCAAAAGGGGACCGAAATGGCCGAGGAAACAGGGGAGGCTCACCGCGCCCAGACTCTGCTCGCGCTCGCTGCGGAAGCGGAGCCGCATCTGATCGGATCGGACGACGCGACGTGGATGGACCGATTGGAACGGGATCATGACGGCATGCGGGCCGCGTTTTCCTGGTTCCTGAAACATGGGAAGGGAGCCGAGGCGCTCCAGCTCGCCGCGGACCTCTGGCTTTTCCAGGAGCAACGGGGCCACGCGGACGAAGCTCGCGACTGGCTGGCGAAATCCCTCGCCGCGCCGGGCGCGGAGGCGCGGACCGTCACCCGGGCCCGCGCCCTGTACGGAGCGGGCATCCTCGCGTTTCGGAAGCTGGATGCGGATGCTGCGCGGCGTGCGTTCGAGGAATGCCTGGTGATCGCGAAGGAACGCGACTATGTCCGATTGATCGTGCGGGCGAACACCGGGATGGCCCGCCTCGCCCTCCGGCGGGGAGATACCAAGGAGGTCCGCAAGTGGAGTGAGGCGGGCTTGGCGATCGCCCGAACGCGGGGCGAGAAGGCGGACGCCGTCACCCCGCTCCACATGCTCGCCGCGGCGGCGCGCGTCGACGGCGACATCGGCCAAGCGAGACAGTTCTATCGGGAGAATCTCGGGTTGAACCGGGAACTGGGACGACTGGACGTCGTATCCGTCGAGCTCGGGAACCTCGGCGCATTGGAAGTGCTCGAAGGAAACATCACGGAGGCCGTGCCGTTCCTCCGGGAGAGCCTGGAGATCGCATACAAGCGAGGGGACCGGTACCTCGCCCCGTACGAACTGGTGTGGCTCGGGCGAGTGGCGTTGGCGGAGGGGAACCCCGCGCGCGGGGCCACGTTGTTCGCGGCGGCCCGGACGCAGTTCGATGCCACGGGGTTAGCGATGGACCCGGATGAGGGGCCGGAATATGAGAAGGGGCTGGCTGCCATCCAAGAGGCGTTGGATGAAAAGGCCTTCTCCGCGGCGTGGGCGACGGGGAAGAAAATGAGCCTCGACGAGGCCGTGGCCTTCGCCCTGGGTCCGATCTAGCCGGTGTTCTTCCGACGTCGGACACGGGAAGAGCAGCTCGCTTCGCGTACCGTCACGATTCAACCGCCTTCTTTCCCCTCGCTCACTAAGAGCACCTCTCCGAGATGATTCGAGTCCTCGGCCAGATCGAGAAGCGTGGCCGCGAGATCCCCGCGGGAGATGTGATAGGGACCGTGCGCGAGGTCCTTTCGACCGGCCTCACTTCGGACGCGGCCTGTCGTCGGTCCGTTCGAAAGGTACGGAGGACGGACGATGGTCCAATCGAGCGCGCTGGCGGCGACCAGTTGTTCCATCCGGGCGAAGTCGGCGTATGGTTTCCGAAGGATCCAGCGGACCAAGTTGATCAAGATCCAAGGGCGCCGTCCTTCGATGGCGGAAACGCTCACGGTGACGATGCGCCGCACGCCCGCTTCCCGCATGGCCGTGAGTTCGGCACGTGCCACGTCGCTGACGACGGTCGTTGGTCCGCGGCCTTCCGGGGCCACAATCGAGATCACTGCGTCTTGCCCACGGACTGCACGTCGGATGTCCTCGAGGTTTCGACCGTCTCCACGGATTACCATCCCCAGTCCCGCGATATCGGCCAGTGCGTCGGGACGACGCGTGAACGCGGTCATCGCATGTCGACGCCGGATGCCTTCTTCGAGTACGAGGCGACCCGTGCGACCTGTTGACCCGATTACGACGATGTTCATGTCTTGCCCCCGTTTCTGACCATGTGAAGGATCGCGGAGGATTTGGGACTATGTTATCCTTGACTTTCGATTCGGGGAGTTTTAGAGCCCGCGCGTCATCCGCGGCGTGTGGACGCCAAGGACTTTCGGCTTCTCGTCGCGCTCGATGAAAACGCGCGGCAGAGTTACCAAGCTCTCGGCCGGAAGGTGTCCCTCTCCGCTCCCGCGGTCCGCGAGCGGCTTCGCCGCCTCGAAGAGCGGGGGATCCTGCACGGATATTGGGTGTCGATCAACCCCGCTGTCTTCGGGCGCGAGGACCTGCTCGTCTCCTTCGGCGGGGAGTGGAGTCGAGACGATGCGATCCGAGCGTTGGGCGGACCCGACGTCGCCTGGGTTGCGTGGAAGGTCGATGGCGGTGTGACCGTAGAGGTCTGGCCCTACGATGTGGAGAAGGCGGTCCCGGCCCTCGAGCAGTTCCTCGGTCATCCTGCGATATGGCAAGGAGTCTCCCGAGCGCCATTGAAACACGAGTTGTCGGGACTTGACTGGCGGGTCCTGGACGCGTTGATCGACGACCCGCGTGCGCCCATCGAGGTTCTCTCCGTGGCGACAGGACTCAGTCCGAAGACCGCGCGGAACCACGTCACACGTCTCATCCGAGACGAAGCGATCTATGTGGTGCCGCGGCTCGGATTCCTGGCAGACTCCGGTGAAATCGTCTACCACCTGGTGGTCGCGGGCACCGCTTCCTTCGCCGAATTGCGACGCGCCATCGGGGATGCCGTCCTGGTCCATGAGACCCAAGGCCCGCCGATGAAGTACCTCTTCTGCCGGGCGGATAGCCTCGGCGAATTGACCGCGAAGACCCATGTCCTCCAAACGCTTCCCAACGTATCCTCCGTCCAGCTTTCCCTCAATCGGGAGTTCACCGTGGGGACGGACTTCGTCCATCGTCTGGTCCGGGAGGGGATGAAGCGATCCGAGAACCCCCGCCCGCGGGATTGAGGATCCGCCCTCACTCGGCCTTCAGGTAGCGACTCGCCACAGCGGTTCCCACGACGAGCATCCCGACCGCGAACAGGGTGAGGTATCCCAGATACGACCAATCGACCGTACCGAAGACGACGATCCCCCGGCCCAGGAGTGCCGAGAACGAGACCGGGTTCACGCTCGCGATCGCCTGCATCCACGACGGGAAATTGGCCAACGGGAGGAGGGCGCCGCTCGCGAACATGAGAGGCATCGTGATGAAGTTCGAGATGACGCCAGGCGTCTGCCAGTCCGTGCTCGAGGCCGTCACGGCCAGGAAGAAGGACGACATCCCGAGGCCGAGGAAGAAGATCCCGAGGATCCACCCCGCCCACATGATCGGGTCTCCCTGAAAGCTGACGCCGAACAGCGCGGCCGCCAGGATCATGACCGGGATCTGGATGAGCCCGCGGCTCGTCGATCCGAGGACCTTCGACAGGTACACGGTGGATTTCGTCGTCGGCGTCAGCAAGATGCGCTTCATGAATCCGAAGCGCTTGTCCTGGATCGTGCTCATGGATCCGAACATGCCCACGGTCAACATCGAGGTCGCCAGGACGCCCGGAAGCAGGAACGCGATGTAGCTGTTCGTGTGGAAGATCGTCTGGACGAGGGCCGGAGAGGCGCCGCTGAAGCTGCTCCCGAAGAACGCAAGCCACATGAACGGTTGGACGAACGTGATCACGAGCACCCACGGATTCCGGAACGTCCGGAGGAGCTCGCGGGCGTAGAGCCCCGCGAACTGGCTCCGTTGGCTCACGCTCCGTCGCTCCGACAACACGGTCCGTCCGGTGACCCTCGCATGGGTCGTCTCCGTGCTCATTGTCTCGCCCTCCGCATGGTCGCGTAGAACTTCCGGTAGTCCGGTACGTCGGCGCCCGCCTGGTCGATCCTTTTCCCTGTGATGTCGAGGAAGACCGTCTCGAGGCTCGGCTTCTCCACGTTGATGCGTCGGATCGCCTCCGTCTTGAGCGTCGAGAAGATCTTCGGGAGGACCTCCTCCGCGGCGGAGACCCGGAGAATCCACGCCTTCCCCTGGCTCCGGACCTCGGAGACGCCGGGGATCGAACGGAGCTGGGCCTCGTCCACGGCCTCGCTCGTCTCGAGTTCGACGAAGTCCGATTGGACGCGGGCCTTGAGGGCGGTGGGGGTTCCCGATGCCACGATCTTCCCGTGGTCGATGATCGAGATCTGGTCACAGAGGGCGTCGGCCTCCTCGATGTAGTGGCTCGTCAACAGGACCGTGATTCCGAACTCCTTGTTGACGCCGGTGATGAGGTCCCATAGCATCCTCCGCGTGTTCGCGTCGAGGCCGATCGTCGGCTCGTCCATGAAGACGACCTCGGGTTGGTGAAGCAAGGCGAGGGCGATCTCGAGTTTCTTACGCATGCCCGTCGAGAAGGTCTTGACCCGATCCTTTCGGCGATCCTTGAGGCCGAAGTACTCGAGGAGGTCTCCGGCCCGGTCCTTCCAGTTGGGAAGGCTCTGTAGCTTCGACTGCAGCCAGAGGTTCTCCCATGCGGAGAAGTCGTCGTCGAGGATGACCTCGGATGCGACCCAGCCGATTCGCTGCTTCACGTGCATCGGATCCCGGCGGACGTTGAATCCGGCGACGGTCGCATCGCCTTCCGTCATGTCCGTGAGGCCGGTGAGCAACTTGATCATCGTGGTCTTGCCCGCCCCGTTCGGACCGAGAAGGCCGAAGACCGTGCCAGAGGCGACGTTCACGGTGACGTGGTCGACCGCCGTCAGCTTTCCGTACACTTTCGTCAGATTTTCGGTGACGATCGCGTTATCGGTCATGGATTTTCCCAGCCATCACTTCGACAGAATCCGCAGGGCCTTCTCTCGCATCTCGACCACGATCCGGCGGAGCTCGTCCGCCTGGTTCGGGGTCACCTCGCTCATGTTTGTCTTTAGGAGCTTCCAGGTCGCACGGAACTCTCGGAACAGAGCGGCCCGTTCCGGACCGACCGCGGATTCGAAGGCGCGGAAGCGCTGCTCGATCTCCTTGCGGCGGCTCCGCAGGTACGCCTTGCCCTCTCGGGTGATCCGATACGTCTTGCGGCGTTCCTCGCCGCTCACGGAGAGGTACCCCTTCCGGAGGAGGGCCCTCAACGCCGGATAGATGGCGCCTGCGCTCGGCTTGTAAAAACCGTGGTAGCGTTCCTCGATCGCCTTGATGATCTCGTACCCGTGCATCGGACGTTCCTCGAGCAGGTGCAGGACCAGACCCTTGAAGTCGCCCTTCCCGAAGAAATGGAAGAATCCGCCGAACTTCTCCGGGGCACTCATGACGCCAGCTCGCGCCGCCGATACAAGAGGATGGCGAGGATGCCGCCCGCGATCGCGTATCCCGCGAAGACGAGGAGGGAGGTCGCGGGATCCGGGACGAAACCGACATCCCCGCCTCCGGGACCCGGCCGAACGGCGGCTCCACCGAGCGCATTCGCGATGATCCCCGATGCGGAGGTCGGGATGAACCAGGGCTCGACGTTCGCGCGCGGGAGGATCCCGCCGACGATGGCGAAGATCAGGGTGAACAGGAAGAACGTCAGGACCGTCGCGGCGACGGTCCCCTTCAACAGCGCGGACAGGAGGTACGCGACCCCGACGACCGCGGTCATGTACCCGAGCGTGTACACGTACGAGAGGCCGACGTCCCAGGTCAAGGACCCGGTGATGACGAGGGCGGCGATCGCCGCGGCGCCGTAGTACAGCGACAGGACCGCGGTGCAGACGAGCAGGCTCGCGGCGATCTTGCCGAGGACCAGGACCTCGCGCCGCACTGGGTTCGGGAAAAGGAAATAACCCGTCCGCTTCTCGTGTTCCGACACGAGCGAGTCCGCCGCGAACAGCACGCCTCCGAGGACGACTAACAAGCCGGAGAATGTGGCGAACGTCGAGACGAACGCGTCCGGAGTGGAGGCGTACTTGATGCCGAGGGCGGGCGGCAACCCGACGAACAGGCCGACGATGAGCCCCAGGAGGATCAGCATTCCGAGGAGGCGGCGGCCGCGGATGTACTTGCGAATCTCGTAACTGGCGACGGTGACGATCTGGGCGAACGGGCTCGGCGTCACAGGCGATCCGACTCCTGGATGCGGTCGAGATAGAGTTGTTCCAGCGAGGAACCGAGAGGCCGGTATGTGATGACCTTCAGCCCGCGGCCGATCATCGCCTCGAGGACGCGCGCCTGTCCCTCTTCGCCTCCGGAGATCCGGAGATCGACGGTGGAGTCGCCGCTGGCCTTGACCTCCCCGACTCCGGGCAAAGCCGCCAGGGCCTCGAGGTCCCCCTGCGTCGCAGGGTGAAGGAACGTGGCCTGGATGATCGATGTGTCGGCGCCGCGGGAGAGTTCCCGCACCGACCCGCGAATCAAGAGCTCCCCGTGGTTCAGGAGGGCGACGTCGTCGCACACTTCCTGGACCTCGCCGAGGAGGTGCGAGCTCATGAAGATCGTCCGGCCTTGGTCTTTCAACGACTTGATGACGTCGCGGACTTCCGCCATGCCGCGGGGATCCAATCCGGACGTCGGCTCGTCGAGGATGAGCAAGTCCGGTTCATTGAGGAGCGATTGAGCGATGGCCAGGCGTTGCTTCATCCCTTTCGAGAACTCCTGGATCCGATGGTCCGCCCAATCCGTGAGCTTGACTTCTTTGAGGACCGCTTCGCTGCGGCTGTGGAGATCCTTCGACGACATGCCGCGGAGCCGGCCGGCATAGGCGAGGGTTTCCAAGGGCGACAGGTAGCCGTAGAATTCCGGGGTCTCGATGACCGCACCGATCCGAGCGAGGGCGCGGGTCGGCTCCCGCCGCACATCGATGCCGAAGAGGGAGGCCCGACCGCGGGACGGCCGGATCAGGTTGGTCATGATCTTGATGGTCGTGGACTTGCCCGCTCCATTCGGACCGAGGAAGCCAAGGGAGGTCCCCTGCGCGACCGTCAGGTCGAGGGCCTTGAGGGCGGTGAAGTGACCGTACTCCTTGCCGAGGCCCTCGAGGTGAACGGGGGCATCGTGTGTGGTCGGCTGTTCGACGACGGCTTCCATAGAATCGCGATATATCGCGATATACTTAAGAGTTTGGTCAATTCCTGTGCGGCATGGATCCCCTTAAAGAGGTGTGAGGGCGTATTCGTTGCTGGAACGAGAAGATCCCGAAGAGGTCGGGAACCTTCGCGTGTCCATTTCGAGCGCGGCCGTCGCGACGCGTCGCCGGAGCGCTTAAGCTTCGAGACAAGGTGTCGCATCTATGGTTAAGATCATCTCGCCGGTGACTCAGCGCCAAGTGGAGGCAGAGCAAGTCGATTTCGAGTCGAAGGCCGAACCGTGGTCCACTTACGAATTGACCGATGGCACGATCTTGAAGGTACGGGTCATCCTTACCGGGGTCCTGCGAATCGAGGGTGAATACGACCAGAGCGGCAATCCTATCTATGTCGTGTCGAGCCAGAATGTGGTTCAGGCGAACGCGCCGAAGAAGATTCGCGGCACGCCAACCATGGGCTCAATGCCGCCGACCCGAGCATCCGGCGGCGGGCCCGAAGTTCGATAACCCTCCCTGACGAGGCGGCTCGGCCCGGTGGCGGCATATAAAGAGTTCCTCCTTTGAAGTCCACCGTCCGGATGGGAGATGAACCGCCGAGCTATACTTCCCGCTATGAGCGACGCGTCAACAGTTGGCCTTGGTTCGATGGTCGCAGAGGAGGGCGCTACCACCTCGCCGAGGACCGCCCGCGCGATTCGATTCTTCTTGCTCTTCGAGGCTGCCACTTACGTAGGTGCCGCGTTGGCCCATTTCGGGATTTTCGTCACCGGGTACGAGCATCGGGCGGCGGGCACGGCGGAGAGTGTGATCGCCGGGGTCCTACTCATTGGATGGGTGGCGACCTGGGCGGGTCCGACATTCAGTCGAGGAATCGGTCTAGCCACCCAGACGTTCGCGTTGCTGGGTACGTTTGTGGGGCTGTTCACGATCGTCATCGGCGTTGGACCCCGCACGGTCCCCGACCTCGCGTACCACGTTTCCATCGTCGCCGTGCTGATCTCGGGCCTCGTCGTCGCCAAGCGAACGCCTTCGGGGGCGAGGCCGCCGGCATGAGTGCTCTGGGCGACAAAGTGGCGCTGGTGACCGGGAGTTCCCGTGGCATCGGCGCGGCGATCGCCCGCGTTTTCGCCCAGAACGGTGCGCAGGTCGCGGTCCATGGCCGGGATGTCGCGGCCTTGTGCGCCGTGCGGGAGTCGATCGAGCGCGCCGGGGGGGCGGGCGATTCAGGTCCTCGCCGACACGACCAAGTTCGACGAGGTCGAGACAATGCGCCGCCAGATCGAGCGAGAGCTGGGGCCGATCGAGATCCTTGTCGCCAATGCGGGCGGTAGCTATTCCCCGCCTGGTCCGCTCGAAGACACGACCGAGGACGGGTGGCATGCATCCGTCGAAGGCAATCTCACCGCGACGTTCCTCACGATCAAGAGCATCTTGCCAGGTATGAAGGAGCGGAAGGCCGGCAACATCATCACGATCTCGTCGTCGGCCGGCCGCCGACCCCATCCCCGGTCTCCGATCCCGTATGCTGCGGCGAAAGCAGGCATCCAAATCCTCACGCAAGACTTGGCGGCCCAGGTCGGTCCCTTTGGGATCCGCGTGAATTGCATCGCCCCCGAGACGATCCTCACGGACCGCAACAAGGAGCGCATCCCCGAAACGCAGCGACAGATGTTGATCGATGCACACCCGATCCGACGACTCGGAATGCCCGAGGACGTTGCAGGCGCGGCACTCTTCCTCGCCTCGGACGAAGCGGGCTGGATCACCGGAATCGTACTCGACGTGGCCGGCGGCGCCACGATGGTGTAGCGGGCTTCCGTTGCCTCCGTCGAGCACGGGTCACCCTCCATTTAAAGAGACCCAGATTCGAAGTCTCGCGTCCGCACGTGACATGAACGTCCGTTTCCTCTCTTCGACAACATGGTGGTGGAATCGATGGCAAAGACAACAACGTTCGTCGAAGACGATTTGGCGGAGCTCGGAGAGAACCTGCGCAGGGCGGAATTGCTTGGCGACGTCGTCGTCCTGGGCGATGTCCTGGCTCCGGACTTTCGAGGCATCGGGCCTCGCGGGTTCATCCTGACGAAGGAGGACTGGCTTGCGAAGCACCGGACGGGCGACTTGAAGTACGAGGCGTTCGAACGGAGCGAGATGACGGTGCGGACGTACGGGGACGCGGCGATCATGACGAGCCGCGAGTCCACAAAGGCCTTCTACAAGGGCCGCGAGGTGCCCGGGGGAGACTACCGCGCGACCCATGTCTTCGTGCGACAAAGGGGCCGTTGGCGCCTAGCAGGGGTCCAACTGAGCCCGATCCTGCCAGGGATCTGAGCGCATTCGCGAGACGCTGGTTCGCTTCGGGATTCGACCGCGCCGAACGCAATCAGCGTTTCTTCTTCACAAGGCGTTGCACGCCGGTACGCCCAGCCGCCTCCCCGATGACGAGGGCGTGGTTGGTGAGGTATTCCGAGAGTCGCACGACTTCGACGACGGCCTTGCTGTGACCGTTCGGTCGCTCGATCGGACGCACCCAGGGGACTTCGATTCCCTCCGCGAGCAACCGGGCTCTCTCGGGATCCGCCCTGGCGACGGCAATCACATAGCTGGCGACGTAGTCTGCGGACGTCCTGAGGGCTCGCTCCACAAGTCGGTCGGAGCCGATGTCCTCAGGCCGGAAGGCGCGCAACTCCAAAATGTCACCCGGCTTCCTCGCTTCGACGATTTGACCGGCCAGTGCCGCGAGCCTCGGCATTTCCGCCGCTCCCGCTCGCTCACGGTCCTTGAGTGGAGTGTTGCTTGTTGCCGGGGCACTTGCCTGTTGACTCGATTTCACGCCTCTATGACGATTTCGCAGTTATAAGTAATTTTCGTGATTACTACCCGAAATCGCCTAAATAATCTTGGGTGGCTCCCGTGGGGGTGGATACCGCTTCTAATGCCCCAAGAAAAGTCCAGCTGATCAAGAAGCGCGGTCAGCCTCTGCGGAGGATCGGATTCCGGATCCTCGGTCTGGGAGCGGTGGTCAGCCTCGGCATCGACCTGGTCACGTGGCTCCTGACCCGGGAAGGAAATCCCGTCCGAATCGCCCTTGGGCTCGTGCTCCTTGGCGGTGCGGTCGTCGCGGTCGGGATTGGCCTCCTGATTGATCAGTACGACAAGAGGAAGCTAGGAATCTGAGAGGGTGGTCGGATGACCAAGTACGGCGATTTTTGGGTGAAGGTGCCGAAACGGTTGCACACCGCCCTGAGGAGATGCCGCACGGATCAATTCCTGGTGCGTTCCGGTGGGGGGATTGCCGATGAGTTTCACAAGAGCGTTCGCGAATACGATGGCTCCAGCGACGATCAATTTCGGGAGGCCTACGTGAGGGCCACCGAAGCCATGGCACCCCGTCTGCTCGTACCATTCGCTTCCATGAAGCCGACCGATGCGGCCTATCGGGATCACGTAGAGTTCTTTCAGCGCCACCTCGACTGCCTGAGGGCGTTCGGATTGTCGGACGGGGAGATCGTGGACGCCGTCGCGGCGCAGGTCTGTGAGATCCTGCAAGTTCGCGGAGCCGCCCCGTGATTCGGTAGGGCCGGATGTTTCCGACCCACCGTCGAACGGCTGAGAGCAATCTTCTTGACGCTCGTTGTCGTTCGGCCGACACAACATCTCGGGGGCGAGACGCCGATGGCGAAAATTCGGAATTGGGAGGGGATGCGGGCCATGTCCGAACGGCTCCTCGAGGAACGGACGGGGAAGGGCGTCGCGACCTGGAATCGGAGGATCAAGAAGGAGGGGCTGGACGACGAAAAGAGCCTGCGCGCGTGGCTGACGAAACAAGGGGTGATCGGCTATGCCCAGACGCTCCTCGTCATGGAGCGGTTCGGTTACCCGGATTTCATGACCGCCACCGCGGATGAACTCATCGACGGGCAGTACACGGACCGTCCGCAGCTTCGCCCCATCTTCGATGCCGTAGTCGAGGCAGCCGTGGGCCTCGGGAACGTCACGATCCAAGCGCGGAAGACCTTCGTGTCACTCGTGTCACCTCGGAGGACCTTCGCCCGCGTCCAGCCCACGACGAGAAACCGGGTCGATCTTGCCCTCCGTCTAGATCGGCCGAAACCCGGCGGACGGCTCCAACCCTCGAAGATTCACGAGACGATGCCCGTCCAGATCAGCCTTACTTCGGCGAAGGAAGTCGACGCGGAAGCCGTGCGTTGGTTACGACGCGCCTATCGCGAGAGTGCCTGAGGCGTTCTCGCTGTTTGAGGAATCTCTATAGGTCCCGTGGAACCGGTGGACAGGTCCCATATAGCCCCCGCTGGATGGCAATCATAGTAGCCCGCCCCGGCGGAAACATGGACCCCGTTTGCCGGGGCATCATTTTTCTCGTGCTCGAGACCTCACAACCGATCCCAGTCGTCGCCTAGCGGAGAGCCTTTAGATACACGGTACGAATCGGGGATGCATGACGACCGTCCTGCTTCAGACGACTATGGGCGACGTGAAGATCGAGCTCCTCGACGACACGATGCCAATCACGACCGGAAACTTCCGCAAGCTCGTGGAGAAGGGATTCTACAACGGGACCATCTTTCACCGGGTGATCGCGGGTTTCATGATTCAGGGCGGGGACCCGGAGGGCACCGGGTTTGGCGGACCTGGATACACGATCAAGGACGAGCTCCCCGCGAACAACCGCAATGCGAGGGGCACGCTCTCCATGGCGAACGCAGGCCCGAACACCGGCGGGAGCCAGTTCTTCATCAACGTCGTGGACAATCGCGGGCTCGACCGGAAGCATCCCGTCTTCGGGCGAGTCGTATCCGGTATGGAAGTCGTCGACGCCATCACCCGGACGCCGACCGACAGCCAAGACCGCCCGCGGACGAAGGTCACGATTCAGAAGGCGACCGTTGTCCCGTGAGGGGGTCCTGTCTACACCTTCGTGGCTCGCGTCATCAGGAAGTCTTGGCGGACCAGGTTGCCGTCGAAGTACTGACTGACGAGCTCGTCGTACTGATGCCGGAACTGGGCCAGACGCGCGGGGTCGTCCTTCAGGGTCTGCATCAGGCGGACCGTGGGCCCGCCCGTTTGCTCGAGGAGATGGCGGTAGTGCTGGGGACTCAGGGCCGGCGTGACCTGCACGGCACGGTCGAACGTCACATCGCGGACGGCGGTCCCCAGACGCTGCACGACGATGTTCGGGTCTCCCCACTGATGGGGCGGTGCCGGTTTCGGATCGGGCGGCGGCATGTAGGAGGCCGTGAGGGCGAACATCCGACCGATGAACAACTCCGGAGGCCACGTGTTGAAGGCGATGCGGCCCCCCGATTTCAGGACCCGCAACATTTCCTTGATGGCGACTTCCGGACGCGGGGCGAAGATGTGGGCGAATTGGCTCAGCACGACGTCGAACTCTCCATCGCGGAATGGAAGGCTCTCCACATCGCCCTGCTTCCAGGTGATGTCGTCCAGTTCGGCGATCGCCGCATTCTCTTTGGCGACCGCGAGGAGCTCCGGGGTCAGGTCGAAGCCGGTCACCACGGCCCCCGCCCGACGCGCGGTGATTGCCACCACGCCCGTCCCGCATCCTACATCGAGCACCCGTTGATTCGGTCGCACGCCCGCGAAGTGCACGAGCTTCGCGGCACTCGGGGTCGTCGTCATGGCGAGCGGCGCGAACGTCTTCCAGTTCTCCCGCTGCATCGCCTTGAATGCCTGGAATGGGTCGGAGGTCATGTTGCTCGAGGGCGGGAGCGGGTATCGGTTGATAACGCTTCGGTCGAAATCGGGATCAGGATGGACCTCTCACGAGATTTCGATTTCCCCCTCCGTGATCGTGCCCGACACCGTCAGTCCGGTCGACAGCTGGATCGCGAACGTGTCCTTCCCGACTCCCGGGCTCGCCACGTCTTGCATGACAATCCGAAATCCGGCAAGGCCGCCCGCCACGAAGCCCGTCCCTTCGATCGTGGCCGTGGAGCCATCGAAGACGACGGATTGCAGATACGCGGACTCGAAGGCGACTCCCATCGACGGGTCGACGAACGAGACTTTGCCGATCTGATCGTCATTCGCGACGATCGAGAAGTGGGCGTCGCCTCCCGACGAATCCTTCTCCGAGCCGTGGCCTGTCCCGTGGTGCCCTCCGCCGCCGGACCCCTTCGTGAGGGTCATGTCGAACGCGGGGGTCCCGTCGATGTCTTGGAGGAGCGGACCGCCGGAGACCTCGGCGAAGCTGATGGCCGTCACACTGTACAGGGTGTCACCGCTCTTCGGGAGGCCGATGTGGGCCCGGGGCACGTCGATGACAAAGTTCCCCGTCGCGCGATTCAGCGATCCCGTCTCCGTGTGCTCCCCAGGATACTCGATTAGTTTGCAGTTCTGAGGCGTGTTCGTGACACAGCCGTTCCCAGGCACGCCCTTCGGACTCGCGGAGGTCCCGGTGCCGGAGAAGAACGTGGGGTCGGCGCCGCCGACGGACCTCGCGCCGACGTAGAAGATCCGGTAGCTCGTTTCGCCGCCGTCCCCGATGGAACGGGCCTGCCAGCGGGTCAGCCAGACGATTCCGTCGGCCCCCGCCGGCGGGGCCAGCGTCGCCGCGCTCGCGACGCGCATCCGAACCCGGAGGACGCCGTTGGTCGGCTGGCTCAATTGGGCAGCGGTGAAGTCCATCGAAGGGACGTTCGGTCCCGGTCCCACGACGGGGGCGTAATGCGGCGATTGCGCATCGCCGGTCGGATCCGAAACCGGATTCGTCGGCACGGGGCGCGAGATCGCGGTGCCGAAGGCGCCCGGACCGGATACCTGGCGGGCGACGAAGAGGCTCGCGCCGTGATGCTGGTTCGTCGTGTCATCGTACACGATCAGG
>Ga0209157_1000425_pt1 | contig 36655 bp, 32 predicted proteins | sample GraSoiAngelo_135_FD_185892 | JGI IMG/M metagenome (GOLD analysis project Ga0209157, IMG submission 185892) | Grasslands soil microbial communities from the Angelo Coastal Reserve, California, USA - 14_0929_05_40cm (SPAdes) (version 2) | ecosystem: Environmental > Terrestrial > Soil > Grasslands ...
TGGGACCCGCGGTCCGGGCCGCGCTCGCGTTTGCGAAAAGTCAGGCCGACACGCAGGCTGCCGAAGCCGCGCTCCGCGTCAGCGAGCAACGCTTTCGCGCGCTCGTCGAAGAGAGCTGGGACGCGGTCGCGTTATTCGCCGCGGACGGCACCATCGTGTACGGCAGCCCCGCGACGACCCGGCTCCTCGGCTACGACCTGTCGGAATTCGTGGGGCGCAACGCCATGGAGTTCATCCACTCCGATGACCGGGCCGCCGTCTTGTTGCGACTGGAGGAGGTGACCGCGCGTCCCCGCTCCCGCGTGCACGTCGCCGCGCGCGTGCGCCACAAGAACGGGACCTGGCGTCATCTGGAAGGGGTATTGACCAATCTGCTCGACGATCCGAGCGTCGCCGCGATCGTCAACAACTATCGCGACGTGACCGATCGCCGGCTGCTCGAGGAGCAGATCGTCCTGTCGCAGAAAATGGAGGCGATCGGGCGACTTGCGGGCGGCGTGGCGCACGATTTCAACAACATCCTCACCGCCATCGGCGGCTATACGGATCTCTTGATGTCTGACCTCGCCGAGGGCGACCCGCGCCGGCGCGACCTCGAAGAGATTCATCAGGCGACCCAACGTGCCGCCAGCCTGACGCAGCAACTGCTCGCGTTCAGCCGGCGTCAGGTGCTGCAACCCAAAGTCATCAATCTCAACGCCCTGATTCCGGATCTCGAAAAAATGCTGCGGCGGCTCATCGGCGAGGACATTCTGTTCGCGACCGTGCTGCACCCGCGGCTGGGAAACGTGCGGGCGGATCCCGGCAAGCTCGAGCAGGTGATCGTCAACCTCGCCGTGAACGCCCGCGACGCGATGCCCAATGGCGGCCGCCTCACGATCGAAACGCGCAATGTCGAGCTCGACGAGTCGTACGCGGCCGAACATCCCTCGGTCAAACCGGGCCGGTACGTGATGCTCACGGTCACCGATACGGGCGTGGGTATGGATGAAGAGACCAAAGCTCGCATCTTCGAACCGTTTTTCACCACGAAGAGTCGCGGAAAAGGCACCGGACTGGGTTTGGCAACGGTCTACGGCATCGTGCAGCAGACAGGTGGGCATATCTGGCCCTACTCGGAAGCGGGCCGTGGCACGACGATGCGCGTGTACCTGCCACGCGTGGACGATCCGGCGGACCCCATCGAGCGCCACGGGGACCTGGCTCCCGAAGTCCTCCGCGGTAGCGAGACGATCCTGGTCGTCGAGGATGAAGCACCAGTCCGGGCGGTGACTCGGCAACTGCTGGAGCGGAACGGTTACACGGTCTTGGAGGCTGCGGACGGACCGGCAGCGCTCGCCCTGGTGGACGGTGGGAGCGACAATCCGCATGTGGACCTGTTGTTGACGGATGTCATCATGCCGGGCATGAGCGGCCGAGAACTGGCCAACCAACTGAAGGCTCGCCGACCCGCTCTCCGGGTGCTTTTCATGTCGGGGTACACTGATGACGCCGTCGTCCGGCACGGGATGCTCGAGCCCGGCCTCGCGTACCTCGAAAAGCCCTTTCGGCCAGCAGCCCTGCTACGGAAAGTCCGTGAGGTCCTGGAAAGCGCTGATCGCACCACCGAATAAGTCCCGAAAAAAATCGATAATATCGCTATTATCTCGCGAGTGTGCGCTCACTTAATGCGTTAAGTCTTGTTGTTTTATAGCATTAAGTGTGCGCAAGGCCGGAATAACAATTGTACTTGATTGTTCCATAATGACTTACGGTGGAAAGTGGCGCCGCGCACTGACCCCCCAGCTAGATTGCGCCATGCTTTTACCGCCCCTCAGTGGGCATGAAAGGGTTAGGACCAGACTGGCGGGCGCCCACGCCTCCGGAAGACTGCCGCAAGCGCTACTGCTTGCCGGTCCCCGTGGCGTCGGCAAGCAGCGTCTGGCACTGTGGCTCGCGCAACTGATCCACTGCGAGGCACCGGGCCCTATCCAGGAGCCGTGTGGCAAATGCCGCTCCTGCCGGCTCGTGCTCTCGTTGCAGCACCCGGACGTGCACTGGTTTGTCCCGCTGGAGCTGGGCAAACGTGGCGGCGGAATCGATGCCGACAAACAGATCGACCTCGTCGCCGACGCGCTGGCCGAGGAGATGGCGGCCCGGCGCGAGCAGCCGTTGTATGGACCGCCGGCCGGACTCGCGAGTCATCCGGTCGCAGCCGTGCGTCTCTTGTTGAGGCGACTGGTGCTGACGCCGGCGATGGGCGCGCGTAAAGTCTTCATCGTCGGCGATGCGGAGCGGCTGATCCCGCAACTGGGAACGGAAGTAGCGGCAAACGCGCTACTGAAGGCGCTCGAGGAACCGCCGGCAGACTCCGTCATCGTCATCACTGCCGCGGATCCGAACGCTCTGCTTCCGACGATTTTGTCCCGTGTTGTGCTTGTTCGTATGGCGCGAATCGCCGACAGTGACGTGACAGCTTTCGCACAGCAAACGCTCGGAATTACGAACAAAGGCGAACTGGCACAACGAGTTACAGCAGCGGAAGGGTGTATTGGCAAGCTCCTTGCGGTTACACCCGTCCGTACCGGGCAATCTGGCGGAGGCGGAGACCAAGCAGCCCGCTTCCTCGAAGCACCGTGGCTGTTCGCGCTTGGCCAAGTGCCGTTTCAGGCGCGAGGTGGCTTCACCGACATGCTCGATTCGCTGGCGAGTCGTTTGCGCAGCGAGGCTCAGCGTGGCGGCGAGACCGGGAAGCTCGTCGAGGCGATCGCCTTGGTCTTGGACGCGCGGGACCTCGCGCAGGGGAATGTGAACCCGCAGCTCCTCGCGGCCGTATTGGCCGAGGATCTGCAAGCGATGCGGGCGTCATGAAGCTGTCACACGTGGATGAGGCTGGTCGCGCCCGGATGGTGGATGTCGGCGACAAGCCGTTGATGGATCGAACGGCCGTCGCCACGGGAACGATTCGCATGTCGCCGGAGGCCTTCCGGCAGGTAGCCGAGCAGGCGGTCGCGAAGGGCGACGTCCTGGCGGTGAGTGAGGTCGCCGGAACGCTGGCAGCCAAACGGACGGCGGAGCTGATCCCGCTCTGCCACCCACTCGGGCTCGACCATGTGGAGGTCGAGGCCAGTCTGGCTGAGTCGCTGCCCGGCGTGCTGGTTCGGGCGAAGGTGCGGACGGTTGGCCGAACGGGCGTAGAAATGGAAGCTTTAACGGCGGTCGCCGTGGCGTTGCTGACCGTCTATGACATGGTCAAGGCGGTCGATAGCGGCATGGTGATCGGGGATGTGCAGCTGGTCGAGAAGCAAAAGGCTCCTCGCGTTGGTTGAGGCGAGTTTGATACAGGTGTCACATCGTTGATGCAGGAAGGCGTGGAAAGGGAGGAGTATGCAAACGAAAACTCAACGTCTGGTAGTGCGCGGCGGAATCCTCGTGCTGGCCGCTCTGCTCGTCAGTACCGTGGGCGGGTGGGCCGGTGGCACGACAACTGATGCCAATCGAGCCCCGGCTTCTGGTTCGGAGCTCCTTGGCGAACTGCGGTCGCTCCGGCAGCAGCTCGATGCCAAGCAGGGCGAGCTCGAAGTCGCCCGGCTCCAGCTCGACCGCGTCAACGCGATCATGCAGTACTCGACGCACTACCGCCTGCCCGCCGATATGGCGACGGCGGTCTATGACGTCGCGCTGAGCGAGGGTATCGATCCTGGTCTTGCCTTCCGGCTGGTCAAGGTCGAATCGGGGTTCAATCCCCGGGCCGTCAGCCACGTCGGCGCGATCGGTCTGACGCAGGTACTGCCCAGCACGGCTCGGCTCTACGAGCCCGGGCTGACGACGCAGCAGCTGTATGATCGTGATACGAACCTGCGGATAGGGTTCCGTTACCTGCGGGACCTGCTGGACCGCTATCCCACCAACATGTCGTTGGCGCTACTGGCTTACAACCGTGGCCCGGCCAAGGTCGAGCAGCTGCTGGGCGCCGGTCGCAACCCCGCGAACGGCTATGAAGTTGAAGTCATGAGGGGATTCCGGCACCACTAACCTCTGGTGCCGGGAGGAGTTGGGGCTGCTACCGGCTCGGAATCAGCAGGAGATCACCGGGCCGGATCACACTCCGCATCGTCAGATCGTTCGCTTCCAGTAGCGCCATCAGCCCGATGCCGTGCTGGCGGGCGATGCCGCTGGCGGTCTCGCCAGGGACAACCCGATGGCGAGTGCTGCTATCCGCGCTGCTAATCGTACGGTAACGGCTCGAGACCCGACGGACCCGCGGCTCCGGTGGATTGCTCCAGGCGCCCCGGGGCACCACGCGCCCGCTCATCGGCACGATGACCCGCTGGCCGACACGCAGGGCGTGCGCCCGCAGGCGGGGATTTGCGGCCTGCAACATCGTCACGCTGACCTTGTAGCGCTGCGCGATGCTCGAGAGCGTTTGCCCATACGTCACGTAGTGGTCCACGAACGTGATGCGCTCGTTCACTGGCAGATCGGCGTAACGCTCGGCCACTGCGGCGCCCTCGCCCCGCGGCACGCGGACGACGACCCCGCGCCCCGGCGGCGTGATGCCGCGAACGAACTGCGGATTGAGCTCGAGTAGCGCGGCAACGGTCGTATCCGCCAGGCGCGCCAGCACGTCGAGACCAGTCGCGTCCGGTACCGACACTTCATCGAACACGAGCGGCGGCAGGCGCTGGATGTCCGTGAAGCCATAGCGCGCGGGTTGCTTTGCGATGAGCGCCGCGGCGATGAGTTTTGGCACGTAATCCCGCGTTTCGCGACGCAGGTTGCGGCGGTCAGCGATCTCGAAGAACGTCTGGTCATCCACCGAGTCCGGCTCGCCCGGAAGGCGGCGGATCTCCCGCTCGATGCGGCCGGCGCCGGCGTTATAGGCCGCCGCCGCGAGATAGACGCTCCCCAACCGCTGCACCAGATCCTGCAGGTGATTCACGGCGGCCTCGGTGGCCTTGAACGGATCGCGCCGCTCATCCACCCAGGGGTCGATTTGCAGGCCGTAGCCGCGGCCCGTCGACGACATGAACTGCCACATCCCGACAGCTCGCGCGCGACTGACCGCCGTGTTCGACAAACCGCTTTCGACGAGCGTGAGATACACGAGGTCCTCTGGCAGGCCTCGCGCGCGCAGCTTCTCGCGGATCATTCCTTCATAGCGGCCCAGGCGGGACAACCAGATCGCGAAGCGATCACGGGAGTCGAGCTGGAAGAACTCGAGGTACTCGAGGACCCGGCGGTTACCGGCGAAGCTTGATACGTCGATGTCGAAGGTGGTGTTTGCATCATTACCAAAGAGATCCTCGGCTTCCTGACGTACGTCCTCGCCGCGGAGCGGCACATTCGTGCGAGGCGGTGTCAGGGAGTCGGAGGAGCGCTGGTGCAGGCTGTCCAGCGCCGACTGATCGGCGGCTGAGTCCTGCTCCACGCGCGCGAGTGCCGTCCCGAGCTGGACCGCAGAGCTGTCACGCGCGGTCGCATTGGAGGCAACGGGAGGCGTACCTGGAGCCGGGGCAATGCGATGGCCGGCGCACGCGGCGATCGCCGTTGCGCTCATCATCGGAAGCCAGAATGCCGTCAGACGTTTCATCGTGTCGCCAAATAATTCCCGAGAAGACGGTTTGTCGCATTCAAGACTGCAAGTGCCGCGCCACGGGGGGGATCGACCTCCGTCAAGCAGGACCCCACGAGCCGCGTTGTTTCTTTCGCGCGTGCCGACAACGAAACGATCACCACCGTCGCATCGAATGCCCGCACCGCTTTCACACCCAGCAGCTCGAACGAGACCCGCGGCTGCACCGCCTGCTCCAACGCGTTCACGGCTGCGACCGCACAACAGCGCAGCTCACCCGTCTGCGACGATACACCGTCGGATGACCCTTCGAAGCGCCGCCCGTCCGACCAGGTCAACACGACTTTTGCGCGACACCGGCCATTCGCCAGGCGCTGAAAACCGAACTCCTGAAACCGCAGGCGCTCCTCGGGCACGTCGGTCCCTCAGTCGAAGCGCACTTCGATCTGTTGCTTCACGCTGGCGTCCTGCATCGCCTCGACCACGTCGACCTCGAGGCGCGGACGACCCTGCGCGTCGCGCTCCGCCGAGATGAGCAGGATCAAACCGCTGTCGAACTCCACCTTCACATGCCGGACGTCCGACCGCACCGTAACATGCTTGACCGTCTCGCCCCGGAGCCGCGTCACCGCACCGACCACGCGACGCAGATCCTGCAGATCGACGGTGCTCACGCCAGACGCTCCGCGAGCAGCTGCGAGAGCGCAGCGTCGGAAATGCGCTCGGCCTGGATGAACAGCGACGACTTCGAGGTGGCCTCCAACGGATACGGCGTCCAGAACGAGCGGCGCCGACCCGGCAGGGGCTCAGACGCGGCGCGAAACGACAATACCAGCTGCCAAGCGGCCGTATTCGCACGACGCTCGGCAACCGCGTCCACATGCCAAACCTGGTCCCCGTGCGCTATCACTCGCCATGACATGGCTCACCTCGAGCGCGGAATGGGCGCAAAGGGGCCCCAATATGAGGCTTAGCTACTTCCCAGTCAATGGTTTAAGGCAGCTTCAGTCGTCGCGGGTCACGTAGGCGCGGAAGCGCGTGGCGAGGTCGCGCGTGACGGGTCCAGCCACGCCCTTCCCGATCGCGCGGCCGTCGAGTTTGGAAATGCCCACGATTTCCGCGGCAGTTCCGGTGAGAAACACTTCATCAGCCGTGTAGAGGTCGTACCGGTTCATGGGGAGTTCTTCGATCCCATATCCCGCTTCACGCCCCAGCTCGATCACGGTGTCGCGCGTGACGCCGCGCAGGATTCCCGTGTACGGCGGGGGCGTGCGCAGTGTGCTGTTGGACACCGCAAAGAGATTCATCCCACTCGCTTCGGCGACATAGCCCGCGGAATCGAGCATGATCACTTCGTCGACCCCGGCCGCGATGCCTTCGACCTTGGCGAGAATGTGGGAGAGATAGTTCAGCGACTTGACTCGGGGAGAGAGTGCTTCGCGGTGATGAATCGGCGTCGCGGCGGTCACTGCGGTCAGTCCCTTCTCGTACCGGTCCTGCGGCCACAGCTTGATCGTGTCGAAGATGCAGAACACGGTGGGCTTCGGGCACTTTCGGGGATCCAGGCCCAAATCCCCAACGCCTCGCGTAACGACCAATCGAATGTAGTTGTCCTTAATCCCGCTCCGTTCGACACCTTCCTCGACCATGCGGGCCATGGCCTCGCGTGTCATGGGGATGTCGAGCCAGATGGCTTTGGCGGATCCGTAGAGGCGCTCAAGGTGGGCGTCGAGGCGGAAGATGCGACCCCCGTAGGCACGGATGCCCTCGAAAACGCCGTCGCCATACAGGAGGCCGTGGTCGAATACAGAAACGACCGCGCTGCCGCGGTCGTACCACGTCCCATCGATCCACACGATGGAGGGCATCGGATCAAATCTGGCCTAGATGTACGCTGGTGACAACAGGGCCCGAAAGGTCAAAACCGTGAAGTGAGACGTGAAATACCACGTGAAAAAAGCCCTTACCTGTTCGGAGGCGGCTGCTGGTACAGCCTGGCGATCAGCTTGAGCACGAGAGTGGCTCGGCTTTGGAGCGAGCGTACGATCGATCTCTGCGCGTCGTCCTCCGGCTCTACAACACGGAGCTGAGTGAGTATTTCTTGAGTCGAGCCGCGAGCATGGAGGAGAAACCGACGAAAGTCCGCTACTGACCCCCGGCCGCAGCCCTCCGCGATGTTTGAGGGAATGGATATGGACGCTCGCACGAGCTGATCACCGCGCGAACGCTCCCGGTCCTCGGAAGGTTTTAGCGAGCCTTGCGCAGTCCTTTGCCACGCCCTCTGCGATTTGGACTACCAGCAGACGACTGGGATCCGCATGAAGCACCATGCGACATGATTGTATTGATGATGGCGGACCCTGTTATCTTTTGCGTGCGGTGCTGGCCCAATTCCCGCACGTTCACGCGAGCGAGCCGGTAGCTCAGTTGGTAGAGCAACGGACTTTTAATCCGTAGGTCCCGGGTTCGATCCCCGGCCGGCTCATTTTCACGCCTCTATTTCAAGCCTTTATTCACGCCCTTTTTCCCGCCTTATTTCACGCCGTTTTTCAACGTATTCTTGCCTTCCATGACCAGCGCGCCCAACCCAATAACCAGCGTTTCCGATACTGCCCGCTGGGTCGCAATGTACCGGGCGATCGAGAGCGACCGGCCAGATGCGCTATTCCGTGATGTCTACGCACGCCGCTTAGCGGGGCCCGCCGGCGAACAAATTCTCGCATCGATGCCGCAGGGACGTCGCTGGGCGTGGCCCATGATCGTCCGGACCGCGGTGATGGATGAAATCGTGATGCGCCTGGTCAAGGAGCAGGGCGTTGATACCGTGCTGAACCTCGCCGCCGGTCTCGACGCGCGCGCCTACCGCCTCGATCTCCCGTCGCGGCTGCACTGGATCGACGTCGACCTCGAGGGAATCCTCTCTTATAAGGAAGCGGCGCTGGCCGGCGAGACGCCGCGCTGCCGCGTTGAGTTCGTTCGGACCGACCTGACCAATCACCCGGCACGACGCGCGCTGTTCCAGCGCGTGGGCGCCGAGGCCGGGCGCGCGCTCGTGATCTCCGAAGGGCTGCTCGTGTATCTGACGCCCGAGGACGTCACGTCGCTCGCCCAGGATCTCTCCGCGCAGCCCGCGTTGCGCTGGTGGTTGATCGACCTGGGCTCGCCCGCACTCCTGCAGTTCCTCAGCCGGACCTGGGGCAATCAGCTGCGCTCGGGAAACGCGCCGATGCGGTTCGCGCCCGAGGAGGGTACGGCGTTCTTTGCACCGTCCGGATGGCGCGAGACAGAGTACCGCGCCATTCTCGACGAAGCGGTGCGGCTGAAGCGCGCACCGAAAATGGCGTGGCTCTGGAGGTTTCTGGGACTGTTCGCGTCGAAGCAGCGGCGCGAGCAGTTCAAGCGATTCTCCGGGATTGTGCTACTCGAAAACAATAAGGGACGGTAACGCTTACCGTCCCTTACCGTCCCTTACCGTCTCTTACCGTCTCTTAAAACGCCCACCTCACACCCGCCTGCACCTGGCGCGGATCGCCGAGGCCGCTGCGAATCGTCCCGTCAAAGTTGAAGACCAGGTTCCCGTAGGACGGATCCCGGAAGTTGTCGTTGCCGGTCAGGTTGAAGATTTCGACGATCGCCTCGACCTGGCCGCGCGCCCCCACCGGGAATGGCCGCGAGAACCGCACATCCCACGAGAAATACGCATTGTCCTTGCGCAGCGTGTTCCGCTTCAAGATCGTCGCCCCGGTGGGGCCGCAGATCCGGTCCGCCGGACCGGTGGCCCGCTGGCCACGGGGCGGAGCCAACGGATTGCCCGACCAGGGGCCGCAGCTTTCCGAGACCGGCTGCGCCGAGTAGTAGCTCACCCGGTTGTCCAGGAAGACGTCGCCGGGGAGTTTAACCAGGGCCCAGCCATTGAAGCGATGGCGTTGATCGCGATCGCTCCAGTTGTACTCGGGCCCGAGATTGTTCGCCCGGACGTACCGGAAGGTGAAGGGATCGCGCTCGTTGTCGTCGTCCGACTTGTCGAACGACAGCGTGTAGTTGAGCTGGAACTGGAAGTTCGGATCGAGCACGCGCTTGAGGCCGATCGTGTAGCCGTTGTAGCGTGAAAATGCCGATGATTCGACCGTGGTCAGGGTAAAGATTCCGTTGGTCGTACCGCCAGCGTAGTCGCTCAGCCCGTTGCTCCAGGGGCTTCCGAACACGGCGTCGTTCCGATTGATAAATCGTGTCAAGTGATCGGTCCGCGCATAGGTATAGCTCAAGAGCAACCCAAGGTCCGCTCCGATCTGTCGCTCGTAGGCAGCCGTCACATTGAGAGTGCGCGGGTTCTGGAAATTCTTGTCGAACACGAACACATCGGGGAAGAACACCTGATTGGATGGCACATTCTGCGGCAGGAGCGTCCCGAACGCGGGGGCAGGGCCCACGTAGAAGTTCGGGACCGCTCCGCGGAACTGCGTGATACCGTTGGACCCATTGGTACTCCGGGTCGATGCCAGGTTGAGTCCCGGAATCCTGGCGTAGTACAAGCCCGCATTGAAGCGGAACACCTGGCGTCCGTCGCCCTGAGGATCGAACGCAATCCCCAGCCGCGGCTGCCACATCTTCTTGTCTGACGGAATCGTCCCGTCGGACGGGAACGTGTATGTGCCCGTGCTATTCGTGACCGTCTTTCCGATGAACGGCGCGAAGAAGACCTGGCTTGGCGGCGTAATCGGATCGGGCTCGAGCTGCGCCTCCCACCGCAAGCCATAGTTGATCGTCCAGCGGGGATTTGGCTTCCAGGTGTCCTGCAGGTAGAAGGCCAGCTCATCCTGCGGGATTTGCTGGGTTCCTGCGGCCCGCACGCTCTGATTCACGCCCGCCTGCTGGAGAAACAGCAGGACCGGACCCGTTTGGTACGTTCCGGCCACAGGGCACGCCGCCGCGCTCGTGGTGTCCCCGTTGGAGCATTCTTTGTAATTCTGGTTGGCGACAAACCTCAAGAAACCGGACACGGAGCTAAAGATGTACCGCTGGTTCGCGAATCCGATGAACGTCTGCACGGAGTTCACGCGATTGTATTCACCGCCCGCCTTGAAGAAGTGATTCCCCTTCGCGAGCGACACGTTGTCGAGCACCTGGACCCGCTTGTCGTAGTAATCGATCGGGAGGAAGAACGGCATCCCGAACCGGAAGTGGTTCGCAAAGTCCATGGCCACGTCGGGGAACGGGCGATTGGCAGGCGGGTCGGCAGGATTCGCCCCCAGGACCGATGATCGCGGGCCGCCATAAGGCCGAGGCCGATCTTCACGCGAGTATTGGAAGCGCAGCTCGTTCGAGGCGTTGGACGATAGATAGGACACCAAGCTGCCGTTGACGGCATTGGAGTGATCCCGCTCCAACCCGTTCGCGCTGCGCGCCCAGGAATCCACGTCGAACGTGCCGTTCACCTGCTCGGACCAGGTGTAGTTGTACTTGAGCGACAGGGAATGCCGGTCGGAGAGGTGGAAGTCGAACTTCGCCAGCAGCGCGCGCGCGTCGTTCGTCCGCGAGATCGGGCCGAAATCGCCCGACAGCGCGCCGCCATACGCCGTGTTCATCCAGTTCCTCAGCGAGTCGAACGCGACGCTCTGCGGCCGCGAGCGCTGTTTCACCTCATCATAGATCTGCTGATCGTAGGCCAGAAAGAAGAACGCGCGATCTCGCTTGATCGGCCCGCCGAGCGTGAACCCGAACTGGTGCTGGTGGAAGTCTGGCTCGAACGTCTGCCCCGCGTGCTCCGGCGTGCCCGAGATCGCGTCCGACTTGCCGAAGTAGTGCAGCGAGCCCCGCAGTTGGTTGGTCCCAGATTTGGTAATCACGTTGACGAACCCGCCGGACGAGCGGCCGAACTCAGGATTGGCTCCGCCGGGCAGCACCACGATCTCCTGCACGGCATCGAGATTGAACGTGAACGCCGGCCGCTGGCCGCCGCGCTGCTCACCGAAGAACGGATTGTTGAAATCGGCGCCGTCGACCGCGACGTTGTTGTGAATGCCCTTTTGCCCGGCGATCGTCAGCTCGTCGCCGTCCGGTCCCTGGACGATCGCCACCTGCGGCGTGAGCAGCGTCAGGTTCAGATAGTTCCGCCCGTTGTTCGGCAGACCGGACACCGCGGCGCTCGGCAAGCGCGTCGAGTTTTCCGTCTTCGTGGCTTCGACCACCGACGGCGTCGCCTCGACCACGACCGCCTCGAGCTGCACCGCCGCGAGCTGCAACGCGAGGTCGACCGTCTCGCCGACGCCCAGCCGGACGCCCGTGCGGCGCGTTTCACCGAAGCCCACGCCGCGCGCGGTCACATCGTACGTGCCGAGCGGCATGAGGGAGGCGATGAAGACGCCCCGCTCGTTCGTCGCCAGCTGGCGCTGGAACCCCGTCTGCGTTTCGCGCAGGACAACCGTGGCCCCCGGGACTGCCGTTCCCGACGGGTCGGTGACGGTGCCGCGGATGATACCGGTGGTGGCTTGCGACTGGGCAGTGAGGAGAACGGGGAACGCGAGAGCCAATACGACCGGCCCGAGGAGCTTGCGCACCATGCTTCGGCCTCCGACGGGTTGGGGAAGATATTTCGGAGCGGCTAGCGTACCACGTGAACTGAGAGACCGCAAGAAGGGAAAGGAACTAATTTTCAGCATGCAGAACGCCGAGATCGCCCGTCTCCTGGGTGAAGTCGCCGATCTCCTCGAGATCTCTGCGGGCAATCCGTTCAAGGTTCGCGCGTATCGCAACGCGGCGCGCACTGTGGCCGATCATCCGGATCCCATCGCCGAGCTCGTCGCCGGCGGCGAGTTCGACCTCACTGACCTTGCCGGCATCGGCGACGGGATTGCCAAGGAGATCACCGCGCTGGTCCAAACCGGGACCTTGCCGCAGCGCCAGCAGCTCATGGCGACGGTTCCGCCCGGCCTGCTCGATCTGCTCCGCATCTCCGGCCTCGGCCCCAAGCGCGTGAAGCTCTTCCACGACCGGCTGAAGGTCAACAGCATCGCCGATCTCAAGGACGCGCTGGAAAAGGGCAAGATCGCGAAGCTCGGCGGCTTCGGTCCCAAGCTGCTGGAGAAGATTCGCGAAGGCATCGCCGGCGGCGCCGCGGCCCAGAACCGCATCGTGCTCCACGAAGCGGAGCAGTATGCCCGGGCGATCGTGGAGTACCTCAAGGCCGGGGGTGGAATCGACGCCATCGACGTCGCCGGCAGCTTTCGCCGGCGCAAAGAGACGATTGGCGACCTCGACATCGTCGTCAGCTGCGCGAATGCTCCGGCGGTGATCGACCGCTTCGGCAAATTCGGCGAGGTCACCCAGGTCGCTGCGCAAGGTGATACGCGCTCGACCGTGCGGCTGTCGAGCGGGCTCCAAGTCGATTTGCGGGTGGTCGAGCCGTCCTGCTTCGGCGCGGCGATGCAGTACTTCACCGGCTCGCAGGCGCACAACATCGAGCTGCGCAAGATCGCCCAGGCTAAGAAGCTCAAGCTGAACGAGTACGGGGTGTTCCGCGGATCGAAGTGCATCTCGGGCCGCACGGAAGAAGAGGTCTACGGGGCGCTCGACCTCGACTGGATTCCGCCGGAGATGCGGGAAAACCGCGGCGAGATCGCACTCGCGAAGGAGCACAGGCTTCCGAAGCTCGTCACGCTCGAGGAGATGCGCGGCGACCTGCAGATGCACACCGACGCGAGCGACGGCAAAGCCACGCTGGCGGAGATGATCGAGGCGGCGCGCTCCATCGGCTACGCGTACATCGCGATCACCGACCACTCGCCGCGCACCTCCATGGCCGGCCAGAGTCCTGCGGAGATTCGGGCCCAATGGAAGGAGATCGATCGGCTGAATAGAGAATTGCGAGGGCTCAGGGTCCTCAAGAGTGTCGAGATGGACATCCTGGAAAACGGCAAGCTCGACCTGTCGGACGACCTGCTCGCGGAAGCCGATTATGTCGTGGCGACGATTCACTACGGCCTGAAACAGACCGAGCGGCAGCTCACCGACCGCCTGCTGCGCGCGATCGAGAATCCCTGGGTCGATGCGATCGGCCATCCGACCGGCCGCATCCTGCCGTCGCGACCGTCCTATCCGCTCGACTTCGATGTAGTCGCCAAGGCCGCGGCCAAGACCGGGTGCCTGTTGGAGATCAACGGCAGCGAGCGGTTGGATCTGCCCGACACGCTCGCCGCGGCGGCCAAATCGCATGGCGTGCGGTTCGTGCTCTCGACCGACGCCCACAACACGCGCGAGCTGGGGTTCATGCGGTTCGCCGTCGCCGTGGCGCGGCGCGCTTGGCTGACCGCGGCCGACATCCTCAACACGCAGCCGCTGCCTGAATTCCTGAAGGGGTTACGTCGCAGCCGAAATCGTTAACAGCTCGATCTGGGCGACCGGCTCGAAGGAGTAGCGGTGATGCCGTGTGGGGCCGAGCCGCTGGATCGCCTCGAGGTGCTCAGGCGTCGCGTAGCCTTTGTTCGTCTCCCAGAAATAGCCCGGATGTCGGACGGCGAGGCGGTCCATGAGCGCGTCGCGCAGCACTTTGGCGATGATCGATGCCGCGGCGATCGAGTGACACCGCGCGTCGCCGTCGACGATGGCCTCGTGCGCGCACCCGAGCTCGGGGCATGGGAGGCCATCGATCAGGACATGACCGGGCACACAGCCGAGGCGCCGCAGCGCGCGCTCCATGGCGAGAATCGACGCGCGCCGGATGTTCAACCGGTCGATCTCGCGGACGCTGGCCGCGCCGATGGCAAAGGCTAGCGCGCGTTCCCGGATCTTGACGGCGAACTTCTCCCGCTGCGGTGCCGTGAGCACCTTCGAGTCGTCGAGGCCGCGGATCGGTTTCACGCCCATCGGAAACACGACGGCCGCGGCGACCACTGGACCAGCCAGTGGACCGCGGCCGACTTCGTCGATTCCGGCGACGATGCTGCGACCGTCGCCCCACAACGCCGCCTCGCGTTTCAGCGATGGGCGGCGGTGCCTCACGTCTGCGTCGGCTCCTGTTCGGCGGTGCCGACGGTGGGGACGGTGATCCCACGCTTCTCGCGGATCCGTGCCGCTTTACCGGCGAGCCGGCGCAGGAAGTACAGCTTCGCGCGCCGCACACGGCCCTTCCGCATCAGCCCGATCTCGGCGATGGATGGCGCGTGGAGCGGGAAGATCCGTTCGACGCCGACGCCGGCAGAAATCTTCCGGACGGTGAAGGTCTCGTTGACGCCGCCGCCGCGACGGGCGATGCAGATGCCCTCGAATGCCTGCAGGCGCTCTTTCTCACCTTCACGCACGCGCACCATGACGCGCACCGTGTCGCCGGGAGCGAAAGCCGGGATGTCCGTCTTGAGGCCTTCGCGCTCGACTGCTCTGAGCTTCTCCATAACTATTCCCCGTGTTTCAACCAAAGATCTGGTCTGCGTTCGCGCGTGAGGCGCTCGGCCTCTGCCGCGCGCCATGCCGCAATCTTGTCATGATCACCACTCAACAATACGTCCGGGACGTCGAGCCCGCGATAGCTGGGCGGGCGCGTGTAGCTGGGCGGCGCCAACAACCCCTCATAATGCGAATCGCTCGAGGCCGATTCGTGATCTCCCAGCGCGCCCGGCAACAACCGCACCACTGCGTCCACCACACAGAGCGCCGCCGGCTCTCCACCCGACAATACGAAGTCACCGATTGAGACTTCCTCGGCGCTCAAAGCATCGGCCACGCGCTGATCGATGTCCTTGTAATGCCCGCACAGCAACGTGAGCTCACCACTCAGCGAGTACCGAACTGCCGTGTCGTGCGTGAATGGTCGTCCACGCGCCGACATCAGAACGATCGGCCCTTTGACCTTCAGATCCTCCACCGCCTCCACAAACGGCTCCACCTTCAGCACCATGCCCGCGCCGCCACCGTACGGTGCGTCATCGACGGTCTGGTGCTTGTCATGCGTGTACTCGCGCAACTGTACGACGCGATACTGCACCAGTCGCGCTGTTGCCGCCCGCCCCAGGATGCTCGATGCGAGCGGCGCGGTGAACCACTCGGGAAACAGTGTCACCACGTTGATCCGCAACATCGCTATTCATCCACCGCGACGAGCTGATCGCGCCAGCCTTCGACCGCCGCGCGTGACGTCACGCCTTCGAAACTGAGCAACCATTCGCGATGATACGCCCGGCGCCGCGCCACAACCAGTGGGCCGGCCAGGACCGAGCGTGCGTCGTCCAGGACGTAGACGCGGGCTCTCGGGACGAACACCGTCCCGGGGTTTTCCACCAGGGGGATCACCGCGACCTCCCCCTGTTGGCCGTGCGGCTTGCGCAGCCGCCCGACTACGCGGCGGGGGGGGCCGATTTGCCGAATACGCCCGCTTGCTTGAGGAGCGAACGCACCGTATCGGTGGGCGTCGCGCCCTTCTCGAGCCAGGCCCGCGCCTGCTCGGCGTTCACGTCGAGCACCGCGGGATTTGCACGCGGATTGTAGTTGCCGATCGCCGCCACAAAGCGCCCATCGCGCGGCGACCTCGAGTCCGCGACGACGATGCGGAAATAGGCCTGACCCTTCCGTCCCACGCGGCGCAGCCGAATGCGAGTTGCCATAGCGTTCCCTACATCCTTTTCAAGAACTTGCCCATCTTGCGAAGCTGCTGGAATTGTTCCAGCAGCCGATTCACTTCCTGCACGGGCCGTCCGGCCCCTCTGGCGATCCGCAGCTTGCGATTGCCGTTCAGCACGCTAGGATCGGCGCGCTCTTCCGGCGTCATCGAGAGCACGATCGCCTCGACATGCTTCAGGCGCTTGTCCTCCAGCGACACGCCCTGCAACGCCTTGGCATTGATCCCGGGCAGGAGGCCGAGCACCTGTTTGAGCGGACCCATGCTCTGCATCTGTTTCAACGCCACCAGGAAATCCTGCAGGTCCATGCCCTTCTTGGACCGCACCTTCTGCTCGAGACGCTTGGCGGCTTCGGCATCGACGTTCGCCGCGGCTTTCTCGACCAGTGCGACGACGTCGCCCTGCCCCAGAATCCGTCCCGCCATCCGCACTGGATCGAACGACTCCAGCGCATCGGTCTTCTCGCCGACGCCGATGTACTTGATCGGCACACCGGTGACGCCGTGAATCGATAACGCCGCGCCGCCGCGCGCATCGCCGTCGAGCTTCGTCAGGATGACACCCGTCAGCCCGACGCCCTCATGAAAGCCGCGCGCGATCTGCACCGCGTCCTGCCCCGTCATGCCATCGGCAACGAGCAGCACCTCCTTCGGCGGCACGGCGGCTTTCAACGCCTTGAGCTCGTCCATCATCTCGGCGTCGATCTGCAGGCGACCGGCGGTATCGACGATCACCGTCCGGGCGCGTGCCGATTCGGCTTCGCGCAGCGCATCCTGCACCAGCGCCGTAACACCCTTCCCACTTCCCCCGTCCGGCGTCCCAAAGACCGGGACGCCGACCTGCTCGCCCAGCTGCCGCAGCTGCTCCACGGCCGCGGGTCGATAGATGTCGGCCGCCACGAGCGCCGGCGCCTTCTGCTCGAGCTTCAGCCGCCGCGCGAGCTTGGCCGCCGTGGTCGTCTTCCCCGATCCCTGTAACCCGACGAGCAGAACAACCGTCGGACCTACGGAGGCGAATTCGAGGCCGGACCTGGTGCCGACGAGCAGCGTCGCGATTTCGTCGTGCACGAGCTTGACGACTTGCTGGCCGGGGCTGACCGCCTTGACCTGTAGCGCGCCGACGGCTCGCTCGCGCACGCGCTCGACGAATCCCCGCGTGACCTCGAAGCTCACGTCCGCCTCGAGCAGGTGGCGGCGGATCTCGCGCAGCGCGTCGGTGACGTCGCTTTCCGAGAGCACTCCGCGACCTCTGAGCCGGTTCAATACCCCGGTCAGCTGCTCGGAAAGGGCCGTAAACATAAGCGTAGCAAGCTAAATGGCGAGTACCCGTAAACCAAGTGGGGCTCTTATCTTGCCTGCTGTGACTCAGCAGACCCAACAGACGCCGCCGGCGCAGCAAGTCACCCCGCCGTGGTCGCGGCCCGACGACGCGGAGCGCCAGGCGCGGCTGGACGCCATGAAGCGCCGGGCGACCGCCCTGCTGGCGGTCGCGCTACTGGTATTCGTAGCCGCAAGCATTTACGAGCCGCAGCTCGCATGGCTCGGCTACGTGCGGGCTACCGCCGAGGCCTCGCTGGTGGGCGGCCTCGCGGACTGGTTTGCCGTGACCGCCCTGTTTCGCCACCCACTCGGCCTGCCGATTCCGCACACCGCGATCGTCGCCACGCGCAAGGAGCGCATCGGGCAGATCCTCGGCAACTTCGTGCAGAATCACTTTCTGTCGCGCGACGTGATCGCGGCGAACCTGCGACGCGTGCATCCCGCGGAGCGCGGCGCCAAATGGCTCGCCGATCGCGAACACGCGCGCCAGATCTCGCGCCAGTTCGCGAGTGGGCTCGCGAAGACGCTCGACTCGCTCCCACCCAATGAGCTACAAGATCTCATCACGCAGGTCGTGCGCAATCGCGTCTTGTCGATCCGGGTGGCGCCCGCGCTCGGTAAAACGCTGGCGCTGGCCCTGGCGGACAACCGCCAGGAAGAGCTGCTCAATGCAGCGGTCCGGCTCGCGGCCGACGCGGTGCGCAACAACCGCGAGCTGATTCGCGAGCGCGTGCGTGAGGAAACACCGTGGTGGGTCCCGCCGGTGTTGGACGACAAGATCTACCAGAAGATCATCGCAGCGGTGGAACGGCTCCTGCACGACATGGTGAACGATCCGAACCATCCGCTGCGGGGTTCGTTCGACAACGCCATCCGCGATTTCATCGACCGGCTGCAGCATTCGCCCGAAGTCATCGCCCGCGCCGAAGCGCTGAAGGAAGAGTGGCTCATGGGCGCGGCGAGCGACGACATGTCGCGCCGGCTGTGGGAGGGGATTCGCCAGGCGATCGCGAATTATGGAAGCGGCAGTGCGAACGACGGCAAGCCGAGCCCGCTGGACAGCGGCTTGAGCGAATTCGGCATTGCGCTGCTGTCAAACCCGACACTCCTCGTGGAAATCGACGACCTGCTCATCGACCTGACGGCGAGCGTGGTCGAGAAATACCGGCACGAGATCGGCGATCTGATTGCACAAACGGTGGCGAGCTGGGACCCCGCGGCGACGTCACGGCGCTTCGAGCTGGCGGTGGGACGCGACCTGCAGTTTGTGCGCATCAACGGCACGCTGGTCGGCGGCCTGGTCGGATTACTGATCTATACGATTACGCGCTTCCTCCACTAAGGGACGCCGCCGCTCAGGCGTACCGTGGGCAGCGCGCGCCACCCCTTCCAATCCGCGGGCGCGTCGACGAGTCGGACCAGCGGCCTTCCGTCAATCGTGAGTTGTTTCACGTCGGCCCGGCGGCCCGCGCTCGACGGCTCGGCCGCCCGCCGTTTCGGCCACGCCCGCTGCAACCCGGCGGCGAACCGATTTGCCGCCGCGACGTCGTCCCAGACGCTGTACCAGACCAGCGCGTCGCTGCTCGCCCCCAGGATCTGGTAGCGGTCGCCATCCCATCCAGTCGCCAGCATCGTCGCTTCTGCTTCGTCGCCGAGGAGCTGCTCGAGCAGCAGGCGCGTCTCGAACTCGCCGAGGTCGTCCTCGTATTGCACCGTATCCGCTTCCCCGGTGGGGAACGTCATCCTCGTAGGTTCGTCCCGCGCGGCATAGCGCTCCGGGTGCAGGATTTGCTCGGTGGAATGGGGCATGGAGTCGAGCACCGAGCGACCGTAGTACTTGTGCCGGTACCAAACCATGAAGTCGGCACCGCCGAGGTAGGGGAACACCAACGTCTCCCGAATCCACAACGGCGCGTGGCTGAACTGCTGCATTTGGGGGCCCTGCTGCGCGCTCAGCAGCGCTCGCGACTTCCAGAATATGCCGAGCGGCAGCGTGTCAGGTTTCTGCTCGGGCATCATGACGAACATTTGGACCAGCGTCGCCTGACCTTCCAGCACCGCCTGCGCGGCGGAGCGCCGGTCGTTCTGATGACGCTGCGTGATCATCGAATCGAGCTTGGCGTACTGGCCCTGCAGCGCGTGGACCAGCTCGTGCGCCATCACGGTCCGCAGCTGCTGCGGGTCCACGTCAGCCGCAATGAACAGCGCGCTGGAGTCGGGATCGTAGAATCCGGCGATCTGCTCCGTGAGCAGCGCGGTCAGCGTGGTGCGGAGATCGAGCGAGGGGGGGATCAGCCCGAACAGTCGCAACGCGGCCTGCGAGCCGTTCAGCTCCGCCGGCGGCAGGTCCTCGTCGATCTTATGAATGACGTAGTCGTGTACCTGGTCACGGGAGCGCCGTAACACGGCGGGTTCTCGTTTGAAGCGCATGCGAGCGGCGTCGGCGACGGCCGGCATGATGTGATGCACCATATCCTTGAGCTCGGCTTCGCTCTGGATCGCCTGCGCGCGCTCGCGACAGGCCACGACGGAAACCAGAACCGCGACACCACCCGCGAGTCGCGTCAGCCGGCCCACTCGATGTCCTTCCCGACGGCCACACCGACGACGCGTGCGACTTCCTTGCCGGTCACGACGATGCCCTGCCGCTCGAGCTCGGCACGCAGTCGCCGATCGAGATCGGTGCGCTGTTCTTCGAGCGCCGAAGGACGCCGGACGTCGCCGGAGGGCGGCGCTGCCTCAGCCTCCGGCGTCTTCCGGCGACTTTCGCCGCCCAACAATTCGTTCAACTCCTCACCGAAGCGCTGCAGCACCGTCGCCAGATCGGGCAACGGCTCTTCCGGCGCTGTCCCTGCTTCGTCCGTCAACCCGCGCCGAATCAGCGCCTCGACCTTCTTGCGATCGCGGATCAGCTTGTCGAGCTCGGGGGATACATGCGCGGTCGCCTGCGCGTGCGCGCAGGCTTCGTCGAGGACGTCGATCCCCTTGTCGGGCCGGGCGCGATCCGGCACAAAGCGGTCCGTCAGCACGATGGCGGCCTTGAGGGCATCGTCCGAGATCGCGACGGCGTGGTGTCGCTCGAGCCGGGGACGGCGGGCGACGAGCACCTCCCACGTCTGAATCGCATCCAGCTCCTCGATGGTGACCGGCTGGAAGCGACGCTCGAGTGCCGGGTCGGTACGGATCCACTTGGCGTACTCTTCCCCGGTGGTCGCGCCGATCACGCGGATGTCGCCGCGGACCAGCGCGGGCTTCAGCATGTTCGCGGCGTCCATCGCGGCCCCCATCGCCGTGCCCTGCCCGATGAGGTTGTGCAGCTCGTCGACGAAGAGAATGAGATTGCGGTCGGCCTGCAGCGCCTGCACGAGCCGGCGGAGCCGGTCTTCGTACTGGCCCCGGAAGGAGGTGCCCGCCAGCATCGAGACATGATCCAGTCCCAGAATCCGCGCGTCCTTGAGCGCGGGTGGGACGTCTCCGGCGGCGATGCGGTGGGCGAGGCCTTCCACCACGGCGGTTTTGCCCACGCCGGCCTTGCCCACGAGCGCGGCGTTGTTCTTCCCCTGCCGCAGCAGAATGTCCACGACGCGCGCGATCTCCGCGTCGCGGCAGCGCACGGGCTCGAGATCGCCACGGCGCGCCTGCGCTGTGATATCGATGCCGACGCGCTCCAGCACGTCGCCGGAATCGAACAAGCCTTCGAATGGATTACCCATCTAGGTCAGTCGCCCTTCAGAAAATGCCCGTACCAGGCAATGATCGCGTCGCCGAACACGTAGGCCACCACGGCGCCGACAGCGAGGAATACCCCGAACGGGACCAGTCGCTTCTTCTTGATCGACAACGGGACAAAGATGAGCGAACCGAGCGCCGCACCCGCGAACACCGTGAGCAGGACGCCACGCCACCCGACGAAGCTCCCGACCATCGCCATCATCTTCACATCGCCGCCGCCCATCGCGTCTTCTTTGAACACCCAGGTCCCCGCCATGCCCACGAGCCACAACAAGACGAAACCCACCGCGGCACCGAGCAGCGCCTGGAGAAATCCCTGCACCCCTCCGCCGAGCGCCAGCAACAGTCCGATGACGAGCCCGCCCCACGTGAATTCGTCGGGAATGATGTAGTGGCGCACGTCCGTGATCGCGATCCCGAGCAGGATGGTCCCAAACAGCGCGGCGGCGACGGCGTGTAAGGTGGGGCCGTAGACCAGGACGGACGTTCCGAACAATACGCCGACCAGCCCTTCGATGAGCGGGTACTGCTTGGAGATCGGCTTGTGGCACCAGCGGCACTTGCCGCGCAGCCAGAGCCAGGAAAACAGCGGGATGTTGTCGCGCCAGGCGATCGGCTGGTTGCAGTTCGGGCAGGTCGAGCGCGGCCGGACCAACGACTGGTCGCGCGGCAAGCGTAGGATGCAGACGTTGAGAAAGCTGCCCACGCACAAGCCGAACAGCACGGCGCCGATGACGATGACGATGTCAGCGCCCACGCACCACCTCGTATAACAGAATGCCCGCCGCCACCGCGACGTTGAGGGACTCCGCGCCGCGCGCCAGCGGAATCGCGACCCGCTGCGCCGCGATCGCATTCAGCTGCGGCCGGATGCCTGCTCCTTCGTTGCCGACGATCACCGCAATGAGCTCCTTCCGTGCTGTGTTGGAATCGATCGCGCGGTCCAGGGGCACGCCGTCTGCCGCCGCTGCCCACAACGTGATGCCGTGCTCGCGCGCCCACGCGATGAACGGGGCATCGTCGAGCTGCACGACCGGATGGCGGAACGTCGCCCCCATCGCGGCGCGCAACGCCTTCGGATTCATCGGATCCGCGGTGCCGCGGAGGAGCAGGCTCGCCGACGCACCGAGCGCGTGCGCGGTGCGGATCAGCGTGCCGACGTTGCCCGGATCCTGGACGCCGTCCACGACGAGCATCGGTCCGCCCGCGATATCGGCCGGCGCCCACACGCGCGGCTGCACAATCGCGAGAATACCCTGCGGCGTCTCCGTACCCGCGAGCGCCCCGAAGGCGCGTGAACCGACCTCTTCGACCGCGATCGCATGACTGGCGAGCTCGGCCGTGAGCGCCTGGCCGCGCGTCGTCCGCGCGAGCTCAGGGGAGACGAGCGCCCCCTTGAACTCAAGACCGGCCGCGAGCGCTTCCTCCACGAGCCTAACGCCCTCCACGACCGCGAGACCGCGCCGCCCGCGCGCCTTGCGGCGTTGGAGATCGCGGACGGTGGACTGCAGATTACTCCGGATGCGCTCCCTCGTGTCGGTCACTGGTGCCAGTAAAATTGCCTGCCCCGTTGCTTTCGCCAAGGCACGACCGCGGAACGCATGAGAATCGCGCTCACGATCGCGGGGTCAGACTCCGGCGGCGCAGCTGGAATTCAGGCCGACCTCAAGACGTTTCATCAATTCGGCGTGTTCGGCACGACCGCCATTACGGCCGTAACGGCGCAAAACACGCTGGGCGTGGCCGCGTGGCAAGCGGTCCCAGCCGCACTCGTCGCGCAGCAGATCGACGCCCTCGCCGCCGACCTGCGGCCCGCCGCCGTCAAAAGCGGGATGCTGGGCTCCGGGGAGATCGTGGAGACGGTGGCGCAGCGCATTGCCCAGCATCGGCTGACCACCTACGTACTCGATCCCGTGATGGTTGCCACGTCCGGCGACCGGCTGCTCGAGCGCGATGCCGAGGAATTGATCGCGCGCCGGCTGACGCCGCTCGCGCTGCTCGTCACGCCCAACCTCAACGAGGCGGAGATCCTCGTCGCTGAAACCGTGCGGACACCGGATCAAATGGAGAAGGCCGGGCGCAGACTGCTCGCGATGGGCGCGCGCGCCGCGCTCGTCAAGGGGGGCCATCTGACGGATACCGACACGCTGGTGGATGTGCTGGTGCAGCATGGCGCCACGCGCCGCTTCACGCATCCGCGCATCGACACGTCATCCACGCACGGGACCGGCTGCACGCTCTCCGCCGCGATCACCGCGGGCCTCGCCCTCGGCCGGCCACTCGAGCGGGCGGTGGAGGATGCGCTCGATTTCGTGCATCGCGCGATTGCCGCGGCGCCGGGGCTCGGAAGCGACAAGGGGCACGGGCCGCTGAACCATTTTGTGCCCGCGCCCCCGCGTCCCCCGACTGAAGGTCTCTAGTCTACGGATTCCACCAGTAGGTGGCCTTGATCATGAAAATGTTGTCCGCGGGCGCCCGCAGCATGCGTCCCATCGACGATCCGAGCCTGAAATCGCCGATCGATTCGTAGTCCTGGCGGCTCTGGGTCCACACGAAATACAGCGTCGAGCCGGGCATGTATTCCCAGCGCAACACGGCATTGCCCCGCAGTGATTTGAAATTGAAGTCCTGATTGCCGAACGACATCGGCTGCGCAGGGCCCGCGCCGTCGGGATCGACCGTGTACGAGTTCGTCGAATCGACGTACGCGATGGTAGAGCCGTTGTCACGGCCGTACTTGACGAACGACGCGCTGCGCGAGCGCGCGAGCTCGTGGTAGTAGTCGTAGCGGCCTGCAGAAATCAGGGGCTGCGCGTACAGCTGGAGTGAGAGCGTCGGACTGTACGTCCAGTTGAGGCGGATCGCCGCCGAGAGCTCCGTCTGATGGAGCCCGCCGAAGACGTAGTGGGTATTGTACGTGTTCGGCGCGCCGCCCGTCGTGTCCGCGATCGCCGCGATGTATTGATAGGGTTGCGTCTGTTTATAGAGGTTCGGCCCTACGCTGACCGATGCGTTCGGCGCCGGCCGGTACTGCACGTTGGCGTAGGTCGACCACTCGACATCCTGGGCAGACCGGAAGTACGTGAACGCCCCCATGCTCAGCGTCAATGACTTGCGGCTATCCGAACCCATGTCGAGGCCGAACTGATACCCCGGCGGCAACAGCATCAACGGCCCGCCGCGCGTGCGGCGATTGTCGACCGTCCAGGGATTGTAGGCGACGTTCCAGTTGAACCAGTAGTAGTTGTTGAACTGGATGTAGCCGAAATTGAACGCGCCCGACCAGTTGATGTTGCCGTCCCAATCGTAGTTGCGGAACAACGCGCCCCCAGTCTCTGCATAGCGGTGGTGCTTGCCCGGCTTGCTCCAGGTGCGCCCGCCGCCGAAATGCATGTTGATGTACCCGGTGCGCGACAAGAATCCGAGATCGTTCACGTCGAATCCGGGCGAGAGCACGCCGAACGCGGAGTTCACGAAGATGTTGCCCCGCTGTTTGGCGAGCGTGAATCGCGCGGCGGTGCCGGTGAGCGACGTGGCGTTGCTATCCACCCCTAAACTCCGCGCATCGGGCCGCTGGAAGTAGTGCGCCGAATTGCGCTGCACTCCGGTCATGCGCGCCGGCGACCCGGCGATGCGGGAAGCCGCCACCCATCCCGTCGTCACCCACGTCTTGGAGGAATCGAGGAAGATCCAACCGTCGGTGCCGACGGTCATTGAATTGTTGTTGCGGACGTCGCGCAACGCCGGGTCGTCGAACGCGCGGCCCGCGATCGTGGACATGAATCCCAGCCCCTGCCGACCCTTGTCGAATTCCTTCTGTGCACGATAGACGCCATACGTGGCGAGCGGCTCCATCTCCTGGCCCCAGCGCGCGCCAAGACTGTCTTGCAGCGTCGCGCGCTCGCGACCCGTGATGGCGGTCAGCCCGCCCACATTCCAGCTGCCCGCAACCTTACCGGTCAACTTCACCGCGCCCAAGATGTGCGCCCCGTCCGGGCCGTCGACGTATCCCTTGTCGGGTGCCCCCGGGACGGAAAGCGAACGCCCGACGCGGCGGCTATAGAAGAAGCTCGGTCCCGACCAGTTGAAGCCCCAGAAGTTGCTCTGGCCGCCGAAGCCGAACTCGAAAATGGACGAGCCTTCCACGAAGAACGGCCGTTTTTCGTTGAAGAACGTCTCGCGGTCGCTCAGGTTCACGACCGCGGGATCGACTTCGACCTGGCCGAAATCGGGGTTGACGGTCGCGTTGAGCGTGAGATTCGAGCCGAGTCCGATCTTTGCGTCCGCGCCGAATCCCGGATCGAGCTTCGAGCCGTCATTGAACGGGTTGCCGGGCGGTTGACGGGTGAAAGCAGCACGGCTGGTCGCATACGGCATGATCTCGAGGCGGCGCGGCGGCTCGATGCGCTCGATCCCTATGAGATCGGGGAAGCGCGACACGAAGCCTCGGGCCTCTCGTGGCGTGTACACGATGTAATCGAACTCGTTCTTGCGTGCGACATCGCGACGGAAATTGATGCCCCACACGTATTGGCTTTGCCTGACGAAGCGCAGCTGGGAGTACGGAATGCGCATCTCCGCGGTCCACCCCTGCGGGTCCCGCGTCGCCTTGCCTTCCCACACACCGTCCCAGGTATCGTCGTCCCAATCGTCGTTGAAGAGCGTGCCGTCGTAGAGCGCGCCGGCGGCGTTGATCCCGAAGTAGAAGCCACTGCGTTTGTCGTGGTAGGAGTCGATGTAGACCTGGAAGCGGTCGGAGCTCGTGCCCTGATCGCGCCGTGCCAGCCGCGCCACAATCGAATCGGGATGCGAATCGTAGAGCCGCGCGCCGATGTACAGCGCCGCGTCGTCATACGCGATGTAGACGACGGTGCTTTCCGTCGGCACCGCACCTTGCGTGGGGTCTCGCTGCGCAAAACCCGTGACCCGCTCCGCAGTCTGCCAGAGCGCTTCACTGAGCGTGCCGTCGATGCTGACAGCCTGCCCGCCCGCGAGGCGCACGGCGCGCAATTGCTGGGGCGCCGGAGGGGCGGGAGGTGGCGAATCGACCGCGACGAACGGCGGATGACTACCCGCCAATGCGAGGAGCAGTTGGAGTGTCGTCGTCATAGGCGTCCGGGAGCTGAGGTGAACGGGGAACCCCGGTCGCGAACGCTGACGGCGAGCGCGCGGCGGTTATCGTTTCATATGACAGGGCCTGGACGAAAAGGGTTGCAAATGGAACGTCAGGAAGCGGTGGGGCTACGCCGCGGCAATGTGGCTGAGGATTCCCTTGAGCAGGACCGACAATTGGCGGGCCACCCGCTCGCTCACCGCCAGCACGTCCTCATGCGATAGCGCCTCTCCCGTGATCCCGGCCCCTGGGTTGGTGATAATGGAAAACCCCAGGCAGCGAACCCCGCGCGACCGGGCAACCAGGACCTCAGGGACCGTAGACATGCCCACGGCGTCGGCGCCGAGCCGCTCCAGCATGCGGACCTCCGCCGGCGTCTCGTACGACGGGCCGAGCAGACCCACGTAGACGCCCTCTTCCAGCCGGATCCCTCTTTCGCGCGCGACGGTGCGCGCGAGTGCCCGCAATTCCCCGTCGTAAGGCTCGTGCATGATCGGAAAGCGCTGCTCACCCGGCTGTGGCTGTCCGATCAACGGATTGCGCCACATCAGGTTGATGTGGTCTGCGATCAGCATCAGCGTGCCACCGGGGAAGGTGCGGCGGACGCCACCCGCGGCGTTCGTAACGATCAACATCTCGATGCCGAGCTCGGCAAATACGCGTGCCGGCAAACCGGCGACCCCGGCCGGATGACCCTCATAAAGATGAAAGCGGCCCGCCTGCACGAGCACGGGAACCCCTTCGAGCGTTCCGCCCACCAGCAGGCCTTTGTGCCCGGCTACGCCAGGTTCGGGAAAACCGGGGATCGTGTTGTAGGGAATGCGAATGGGGTTGGCGACTTCGTCGGCGAGAAAACCGAGTCCCGAACCAAGTACGATCGCAATGCGAGGCTTGAGCTTGCCCAAGCGTTGCTTGACTGCTTGTGTCGCTGCGGCTACACCCGTCCCCCCTCCCCCGTCCCCCTTCCCTTTCACAACAGGATGCCCGCCAGCGTCGCCGACAGAAAGTTCGCGAGCGTTCCGGCGATCATCGCCCGGAATCCGAGACGGGCAAGGTCGTGTTTGCGCTCCGGCGCGAGGGCCCCGATGCCGCCGATCTGAATGCCGACGGAGCTCAAGTTCGCAAAGCCGCACAAGGCGAATGTGGCGATCGTGAATGAGACGGGATTCAGCGTGCCCTTCATCGGGCCAAGATCGGCATACGCGATGAACTCGTTGATCACCATCCGTTCGCCGAGCAGTGAGCCGACGACACCGCTGTCGTGCCACGGGACGCCCATGACCCACGCGATGGGCCGGAAGATCCAACCAAGCACGGTCTGCAGTGTCGCGGGGAACCAGGACACGCCGCCGTGGATCCAGCCGAACAATCCGTTGACCAGCGCAATGAGCGCGATGAACGAAACGAGCATCGCGATCACGTTGAGCATCAAGTGCAGCCCGTCGCTCGTCCCGCGTGCCGCGGCATCGAGCACGTTCACATCGGTGCGGGGAATCTCGACCTTGACGCCACCGAGGGTCTCGGGGACCTCGGTCTCCGGCTCCAGGATCTTCGCCATCATGATCGTGCCGGGCGCGGTCATGATGACGGCCGTCAGCAGGTGGCGCGCTTCGATGCCGAACGCGATGTAAGCGGCCATGATCGAACCGGAGACGTGCGCCATGCCCGCCGTCATCACGGTCATCAGCTCCGAGCGGGTCATCCGCGGCAGGAACGGCCGGATTGTGAGCGGCGCCTCGGTTTGCCCCATGAAGATGGACGCCGCGACGTTGAGGCTTTCCGCGCCGCTCGCGCCCATGATCTTGTTCATCACGACGGCGAACGCCTTCACCACGATCTGCATGATGCCGAGGTAGTACAGGATGGCGAACAGCGCCGAGACGAAGATGATCGCGGGCATGATCTGGAACGCGAACACCACACCGAGGCTCGAGTGTTGTTTGCCGATCTCGCCGAACACGAATTCCGAGCCGGCGTACGAGAAGCTCAGGATTCTCGTGACGACGGCGCCGAGCCAGCCGAAGATTGTCTGCCCGAGCGGCACCCGCAGCACGAAGATCGCGAACGCGAGCTGCAGGCCGACGCCCCACGCGACGACGCGCCCGCTGATGGCCCGCCGGTTGCGCGACAAGGCGTAGCCGATGCCGAGGATGAGGATCAGGCCGAAGATTCCCGTGAGGCGCGAGCCGAGTGAGCGGTCGACCGGCTGTTGCAGAGGCGCCGGCGGAGCCGGCTGCGCTTTGGCGGTGTCCTGTGCGGGCGTCTGGACGGTCGCACCGCGCACCGTGTTGAACACGAAACGCGGCAGGGTGAACACGACCAACGCGCTGACGAACGTGATCAGGAACGCGAAGACGACCCGGCGCCAGGACATCAGGAGGTTCCCCCTATCTCGTCGAGCTCGCTCTGCACGCGGGACACCAGCGCGACTTTTTCGTAATCCGGGAGAAACGCGCTCTCGCACGCGTTCAGCACCACGCGCGTCAGCTCGTCAGGCGAGAGACCCAGCACGGCGTGCGCCAGGAAGTACTCGTCGGTCAGCGTGATGCCGTCGGTCAGCGGACCGTCGGTGTTCAACGTGACCACGACGCCTTGCTGGAAATAGCGCTTCAAGGGATGTTCCGCCACCGACGATACGACGTGCGTATGCACGTTGCTCGTCAGACACATTTCGAGCGGGACCTTGCGTGCCACGACTTCCTCGAGCAGCGCCGGGTCTTCGGCGAGCCGCGTGCCGTGCCCGATCCGCTGCGCGCCGACGTCGTGCAATGCCTGGTGAATGGAGTGGGGACCGTCTCCCTCGCCCGCGTGACACGTGCACGCCATCCCGTGCGCGGCGGCATACTCGAAGGCGGTGCGGTGCTCGCGCGCGGGGTGCCCGCGCTCCGCGCCTGCCAGATCGAACGCGATCACGCCCTCGGCATGGTACTCGGCGGCCGCGTGCGCCAACTCGAGCGACTCCGCGGGTGGCTTGGTGCGCATGGCACAGACGATGAGCCCCACCTTCGTCCCGGTTTCCGCCGCTGCGCGGCGGATCCCCGCCAGCGGCGCTTCAATCGCCTGCGCCAATGTCAATGCGGGCCGATGCAGGAGCGGCGAATACCGCACCTCCACGTACCGGAGATTCTCGGCGGCCTTATCGATGACGAACTCGTACGCCACGCGCTCGAGCGCCGCGGCGGTTTGCAAGACCGAGAGCGTGATCTCGTACTTCTGGAGGTATTCCTCGAGACTCTTCGCGTCCCGCACCAGCATCGCCTTGGCCAGCGCGTCGGGGGTGTCGGCGGGCAGACGGATGCCCTGCGCGCGCGCCAGCTCGAGCATGGTCGCGGGCCGCAGCGCGCCGTCCAGATGCACATGCAGCTCGGCCTTGGGCCAGCGGCGCAACGCGTCTTTGGTGAGGCGCGGCTTGCCCTCGCGTCGAGCGGAGACGACCACGCGATACACGGCCCCTGCTTCGCCGACGGCATCACCAGCGTCGATTGTACGGCCGGCGGCGTCGGTCACATACGCCGCGCCGTCGAGCAGGCGCGCCAGGCCATCATCCGCCTGCGCGATCGCGTCGCGCACGCGCGCGCCGCGGGGGACGTCGACTGCCTTGTCGTTGATGAAAACCCGCATTAGCGGTCGGTCCGGTGGAAGCGCTCGTCGGTCGGCGCTTCGACAGGGGACCGCAGCACCCCGAGATAGCGGGTCAGCGCGTCGATATCGAGCACGTCGAGATCTTCCCTGGGGGCGCCAGCCAGCATCGCGAAGCCCGAGCCCCCCGTCGCCATGAAGTCACTGACGACCAGCGTGTACGTGCCGCCATTGACGACGCTCTTGCCGTTGGCGAGCCGAGTGCGCGTGATGCGTCGACCCGGTGCTTTGGCGGCGTCATACCAAACTTCCACACCGGCGACGTGACAATCCGGCAGATGATCACGACCCGCAACACAGTGCTCGAGCGCTTCGAGCAGGACGTCACCCTTCACGGTGAGTCGCAGCAGACGGTTTTGGAAGGGCTGAACCTGGTAGACCTGCCCCCACGTGACGACGCCCTCGGGGAGATCGGTGCGAATGCCGCCGTTGTTCATGATCGCCACATCGGCCCGGCCGGCGGCACGCTGTGCATCGGCAATCAGCCGTCCGAGACCGTACTCGTCGCCCTCCCGCTTCAGCGGCAATTTGAGCCGCGCGACCACTCGCTCGGTGACGTTACGGACCGCCTGTTGCTGGCGTACCAGCGCGGCGGCGAGCCCGGTGTCGGGTTTTACTTGGTCCGCATAGGGCGTGAGCAGCTGCATGCGCACTGCCCGGCGTCCACCGGCGCGCACGAAGTCCACGATACCGATCGAGCGCGCGCTCGACTGCGCTTCGATGATGGGGATGCCATGCACGACGGTGTTCACGCGCTGATGCGTGTGACCCGCCACGATGAGATCCACCGAGCCGGAGTCGAGCTGGTTGGCGACGTCCAGGATCTCGCCGCGGCAAGACGCGTTTCCGCCGGAGTCGCACGACGCGCCCGCATGCGCGAGCACGATCACGAAGTCCGCCGCAGCGCGTGCTTCGGGCAGATACCGCTTGATCGCCTGCGCGCCGTCTCCGAACGCGAGCCCCTGAATGTTGCGCGACGCGGTGCTCGTGGGCGTCTCGGTCGTCGTCACGCCGATCACCGCGATCTTCACGCCGCTCTTCGTCACGAGTTTCCAGGGCGTCGCCCAATCCGGCCGGGCCGTTCCCGCGCCGTTGGTGATGTTCGCCGAGAGGAACGGGTACTTCGCTTCCCGCATCCGCGCCCGTAGCGTGTCGATCGACCAATCGAACTCGTGATTGCCGATCGCAGCTGCGTCGATGTCGAGCCGGTTCATGGCGTCGACCGTGCCGCGCCCGTAGGTCGCATTCGACAGCGCGGTGCCCTGCATCTCGTCGCCGGCATCCAGCCGTACGGAAGCGCAGTGACAGGCATTGTCGAGGCTGTCGAGCCACGGTTTGAGCGCCGCGACGCCACCGACCGGCCGCCCCTGCGACCAATCCCACACGCGCGCCTCGAGCTGGCCGTGCAGATCGCTCGTCGCGAGCACGCGCAGCAGTGTGCTGTCCCGGACGACGGCGACCGCCGCCGGCGCCGGTCCGAACGCCGCACGTGCGGCGGCCCGCGCCCCATCAGGCATGATCGCCCAGCTCGGATGGAGATACGTCGCGGCCTGGATCGTGCGCGCGCGACGGATCTCGTCGACCAGCAGCTCGCGGATGTCCTCGCCCTTGTCGTACGTCACCGGCGCGTGCGCGATCATCGCGTACCCGCCGCCACCGGCCTGCCGGTAGCTGTTCACCGCCATCGTGAACGTGTCAGTGGGTTGCACGATCTTGCCGTTGAACGCAAGCCCGCGGATGCGCAGCCCGGCGGGTCGTGACAGATCGATGTTGTAGACCACGCCGTTGACCACGTCGTAGTTGAAGCCGGCGACGCTGTCGTTGATGACCGGGCGGCCAGGCTCGTACGTGTTGAAGTAGCGTGCGGAATGCTCGAGATAGTCGCGCAACTGCTGGCCGCTGATTTTCACGGCGCGCAGCGTGTTTTCGTACGGATAGATCCCCGACACGTCCCGTTGATGCACCTCGCCCTCTGGGAGTCCGGGCTGTACGTCGAAGGCGGCGGCAGCTGATAGCTGCGTTCCGGCGCGGCGGCGCTGCACTTCGTTGATGAAGTCGAGTAACGGCGTATCCTGCACGCGGGCGTACCGCGCGTCGAATCCCGGCGATGCGTTGCCAATCGGCGTGCCTGCCCAGAGACGCGCCGCCTGGTGCGCGGCATTGACGCGCTGCGTGAACCGCCGCGATTCGGCGACGGTGGCGAGGGGGATCAGGTCGGCCCGCATACCCGTGACACGGTAGCGACCCGCGCGTGCCGTGTCTTTCGCGAGCGACACATGCACCACGGCTAGACTCTGCACCCAGTTTTTGGGCTGCACGAAATGGACGCCGTTGATCACGGTGTCTCGGATTTCGCGATGCGTATGGCCGACGATGACGACGTCCGGTTTGGGGTTTATGGACGCGAGCGCGGCGGCGTCGTTCTCGGGACCCACGCCCGTGGTATCGTAGCTCGACGTGCCGAAACCACTGTGAATGAGCACCACCTTGAGGTCCACGCCGGCGCGATCCAGGGCCGCGAGCGCGGCAGGTGCCGATTCGGCGATGCGGCGGACGCGCACCCCGGGAGGGACTGCGAGCTGCGCGCGATCCCATAGCAGCACGCCGGGAGTCGTGAACCCGGTGATCCCGATCTTCACGGCACCGCGTGGCAACACCACCGTGGATGCGAACAGCGCCTTCCCGCTGTCGTCGACGACGTTCGCCGAGACGTAGCGGTAGGTCGCTTCGGTGGCGGCGCGCCGCAGAAAAGCGACGCCGAAGTCGAAGTCGTGGTTCCCGGGCGTGACGACATCGAACTGCAATGCGTTCAGCGCATCGACGATCGGTTGCGGCTGGCGCTTGTCGTAGCGCCCGAAGAAGGTGGCAAACGGATTGCCCTGCAGCAGATCACCGGCGTCGACCAGCACGAGGTCGCCGGGGTAGCGGCTGCGCAGCGTTTCGAGCGCCATGGCGGCTCGCGAGAGCCCGCCGGGCGCCGCCGCATCCCGCACGTAATCCCAGCCGAGGACTCGGCCGTGAACGTCGGTCGTCGCGACGATGACGACGTGTGCGGTGTCAGGAGGGGTTGTTGGGTCTTGCAGTGCGAACAGCAGGGTGCAGAGGAGCCGCATAGTGCGCAGAAAGCTACCGCGGCTCCTCTGCGTCGTGCTAGAGTGACGTCACGGTTGTGTTTCAACTGGCGGTCACGCTACCTTCTCGCCGGCGATGGCGAACGACACCGCAGCGGTGCACCGCATCCTCGTGGTGGACGACGAGCCCGATATCACGGCGCTCGTCGCCTATCATCTGGCGAAGGAGGGCTATCGCGTCACGACCGCCGGCACCGGCGCCGATGCGCTACGCTCCGCGCGTGAAGAGCAGCCCGATCTCGTCGTCCTCGACCTGATGTTGCCAGGCCACTCCGGGTTCGAAGTCCTCACCGAGCTGCGTCGCGGCGAAGAGACGCATAATGTGGGCGTGCTGCTCCTCACGGCGCGCAAGGAGGAGCCGGACCGCATCAAGGGCCTGAGCCTCGGCGCCGACGATTACCTCTCGAAGCCGTTCTCTCCCAAGGAGCTGGTGCTGCGTGTCGGCGCGATCCTCCGGCGTCTCGCCGCGCCACCCGTGGCCGCGGGAGGACGGCTGGTCGCCGGGCCGATCGTGCTCGATCGCACCGCGCATCGCGTCACGGTCGACGGCCACGAGGCGGAGTTGACGGCGACCGAGTTCAAGCTGCTCGAGCGGCTGATCGAACGGCGGGATCGGGTGCAATCACGGTCGCAATTGCTCGAGTCCGTGTGGCAGGCGCAGCCCGACATTCAGACGCGAACCGTCGACATGCACGTCCAGCGGCTCCGCGGCAAGCTCGGCGCCGGCGGCCATTGGATCGAGACGGTCCGCGCCGTCGGGTATCGGTTGCGTGAACCTCCCGCACCCCCGAAGCGACGCCGCACTTGAAACTCGCCACGCGGCTGTTCGCGATCACCGGAAGGTGGTGATGCGGGTAAGCGAGTCTTCGTTACCTGGTTACATCGCCCTTGAGAGGAGCGAATACCGTGCACGTACGACCACTTTGGAGACTCGCCGCTGTGGCCGCCGTCAGCCTGACGCTGGCTTCGAAACTTGGCGCGCAGGCTCAAACCGCTCAGGCGCCTCAGGTCACCGTAAGCGGCGTGTCGTATCTCCAGTACGTCTACCAGCTCAAAGACAGTGCCAACCACAACAACAACTTCGACGTGACCCGGGCCTACATCAACGTGATTGGCCGGTTCTCGGATGGCGTCACCACGCGCATTACGGCCGATGTCAATCGACCTGCAGGTGACGCATCACTGCGCTATCGCCTCAAGTACGCCTACGTCGCCTACACGCCGCAAGGCAGCTCGCTCACCTACAAGCTCGGCCAGATTCATACGCCCTGGATCGATTGGGAAGAGACGCTGTGGGATTACCGCATGCAGGGACAGATGGCGATGGAGCGCGGCGGCTACCTCTCCTCGTCGGACTTCGGTTTGGGTGTGGACGGCAACTGGAACGCCGATCGTGTCAACATGCAGGTTGGCATCTACAACGGTGAGAGCTACAGCGGTGGCACTGGCGACCAGCGCAAGGATCTCATGGGCCGCGTGTCCGTGCGCGTCAAGCCGACGGACGACGCCAGCCGGGTGGGTGGACTCCGCGTCAGCGCTTATGGCCAGTACGGTAAGCCGACCGGCGGCGGCACGCGTAGCCGGCTGCTCGGCATGGTCTCGTACCGGACGCGGCAAATCACGCTGGCGGGCGAATACGCGATAACCAAGGACAGCACGACCGCACCAGAGCTGTCCGGGTCTGTCGCAAGCTTCTTCGGCGTGTATCACTTCACGAACTCGAAGGCCGCGGTCCTCGCACGCGTGGATTTGACCGATCCCAATACGGATACCGGCAACAATCGGCTGACGCGCGTCATTGGCGGCGCCTCTTACCAGCTCACGCCGAACCTTCGCCTGTTGGCGGACGTCGACTTGCTGACCTATCAGGGCGGTACGCCGACACCGGCACTGGAAGCGACGCGGTCGCAGGCATACTTCCAGGCGCAGCTCACGTTCTAACGCAGCATCACGCGGAGGACCGTCAGTAGGTCCGGTACCGATAATATGATGCCGGCTGCGTCGGCCGGCGTCGTAGCACATCATCCGAGGCGAACAGCTTCACGAGTGCGAGTCCCGCGACAAACCCGCCGACGTGCGCGAAGAACGCCACGCCTCCCTTTTCGATCTCGCTCAGGCTGCCAAGGCCGCTGAGGACCTGAATGAGGATCCAATAGCCAAGCATCACCCAGGCAGGCAATGCCACGGTGGTGATGTAAATGGGCAGGATGATCAACGTGTGGACGCGCACATTGGGATAAAGCAGGATGTACGCTCCCAGGACACCGCTGATGGCTCCCGACGCCCCAACCATCGGAACGACGGAGTGCGGGCTGACAAAGGTTTGCGTGGCGGCCGCGACGACACCACACAGCAGATAGAAGATCAAAAACTTCCCGTGGCCCATCACGTCCTCGATGTTGTTTCCGAAGACCCACAGGAACACCATGTTGCCGATCAGATGGAGCCAGCCGCCGTGCATGAACATCGATGTGAGCACGGTCCAATATTTCGGGGCCGTACCGACCAGGCATGCCATGCCGGGGGCGAGGGCGACACCACTGCCCGGCGGGACACTCTGCAGGACCTCTCCGGGAATCAGCCCGAGCCCGCACACCGACCGCACCAGGGGCCCCTGCGCCCCCGCTCCCTGCACGAGAATGAAAGCGAGGACGTTGGCGATGATAACGGCAGCCGTGATGATGGCGGGCCGTTCGGTGGGATTCTCGTCCTTGTAGGGGAACATGCGACAGAATCTAAGGGAAGAGCTTCTCGGGAGTCACTCCGGGTTTTGCAGCGCGGCGAGCAGCGAATCCCGATCCCAACTCTCGTCATAGCGGACGCCGTTGATGAAGAACGTCGGTGTCCCGTTCACGCCGCTCTTCACCCCGCTCATGAAATCGTCGCGCACTCGGTCCGCGTACGTTCCCGCGTCGAGCTCGCCGCGGATTCGTTCGGCGTCCAGACCCAATTCGGTGGCATACTCGATCAGATGATCGTCATCCAGCGCGAACTGACGCTCGAACAAACGATCGTGCATCTGCCAGAAGGCGCCTTGCGCCCCGGCGGCTTCAGCCGCCTCCGCCGCGTGCTCCGCCTCCGGATGGATTCGCGTGAGTGGGAAATGCCGGAACACGAACCGCAGCTGCGAGCCGAGCGTACGCTGGATGTCCTTGACGATGGGGTAGGCCTTTCCGCAATGCGGACATTGGAGGTCGCCGTACTCCACGAGCGTGACCGGAGCGTCGTGCGGGCCCGTGGCGTGATCACGCGGTCCAACGGGGACCGTCAGATGTGCCCGGTTATCACGTCGGCTCATGGAAGCCTCCTATCAGGCTCAAACGATAACTCCTGAGTAAGCCACGTAGAGATTCCCCCCAAAGTTGGAAGGTCGCGTGGCCGTGATGGACGGCGCTGACAGGCCGGCTGCGGCGGCGATTTCCCTCAGACGCGCTGACTCGATTGGATAGGGCACCCAGCGATTCGCGGCGCGACGATCGTACTCCACGATGACGACACGCCCGCCTGGCCGCAGGAAGGGAACGAGACGGCTCAGCACCACATCTGGGTCGGGAACGTAA
>Ga0209157_1000426_pt1 | contig 36590 bp, 23 predicted proteins | sample GraSoiAngelo_135_FD_185892 | JGI IMG/M metagenome (GOLD analysis project Ga0209157, IMG submission 185892) | Grasslands soil microbial communities from the Angelo Coastal Reserve, California, USA - 14_0929_05_40cm (SPAdes) (version 2) | ecosystem: Environmental > Terrestrial > Soil > Grasslands ...
CACTACCCGATCCCCCTCCATCTCCAGAAAGCCTATGCGCCTCTTAGCTATCTGGAAGGGGATTTCCCGGTCACCGAAAGAGTCGCGTCGGAAATTCTCTCCTTGCCCATGTACCCCCAGCTTGAACCTCATCAGCAGAGACGAATTGTCCAGAAAGTTCTCGAGTCACTTTCCATACAGCGTACCGGTCGGCGGCGTTCGGATGTCCCGCCAGCGACCGCACCGCGAACAGCCCATACAGGCATTCTTCCCGACAAAGGAAAGATCTGGATCGATCTGGATAACTCCCCCCATGTGCCATTTTTTGCGCCTATAGTCGAAGAACTTCAGAAGCGCGGCTATTTAGTGGTGCTCACCGCGCGCGACTGTTTTCAGGTGCACGAACTGGCAGACCTTTTCCATCTGAACTACAAGCTGATCGGACGTCACTTCGGGAAGAACAAAATCCGCAAGCTCGTGGGGTTGTGTTTTCGCGCGCTGCAGTTGATCCAACCTATCTTGAAGGAAAAGCCGGATCTGGCTGTCTCGCATTGTTCGCGTTCCCAACTGATTGTGTCTACAGCTCTGGGAATTCCGTCTCTGTTCATCGGCGATTATGAGTTTGCAACGGGCTCGGTCTTCATCCATCCTACGTGGCTAATGTGCCCGGAAGTGATTCCGAAAGCGGCTCTCGCAGCGGCTCTCCAATTCGACCCGAATCGAATCGTGAAATACCCGGGTATCAAGGAAGACGTCTATGTTCCTCGATTTGTTCCGGACCCCCGCATCAGGCCTCAACTCGGACTTCAGGAGCAGGATCTGGTGGTGACCCTCCGTCCGCCTGCGAGTGAAGCTCACTATCATAATCCTAAGAGTGATGAACTCTTCGAGGCAGCGATCCAGTTTCTAAGCAAGAAACCCAACGTGAAGCTTGTCGCGCTGCCGCGAAATGAGAAACAGGCAATTTGTTTAAAGAAGAGTTGGCCCGAGCTTTTCTTGAATGGAAAGATGCGCATCCCTGAGCATATCGTAGATGGACTGAACCTGATTTGGTACTCGGACTTGGTTATCAGCGGGGGCGGCACGATGAACCGGGAGGCTGCGGCTCTAGGCGTTCCCGTCTACAGTATCTTTCGCGGCAAGATCGGTGCGGTGGATCATTATCTCAGCACGAGAGGTCGGCTCGTACTCCTCGAGAGTGTTCAAGATGTGCAAACAAAGATCCTCGTGGTCCGAAGAAATCGTCCCGCGATGCCCCAGAATGGCGATGGTACCGCCTTGAGCAGCATCGTCAAAAAGATCGTCACGATCATGGAGTCGAAATGTCCCGTGCCGGAAAGGTCCTCTCAGGCTGCGGAATTCGACGGTCCCAGGCCCGCAATATGAAAGTTCTTATTGTTGTCGGCGCGCGTCCTAATTTTATGAAGGCCGCGCCAATCATCGCGGCAATCAACGAGTACAACGAGAGAATTTCGGCAAAGTTCGCCGATCGGCGCGAACGGCCGGCCGAAACAATCCGGCACTTCCTCGTTCATACCGGTCAACATTACGACGACCTCTTGTCCGGTTGCTTCTTCAGCGATCTTAAGCTTCCAAAACCGAATGTTCACCTCGGCGTGGGTTCGGGATCCCACGCAGTCCAGACTGCGGAGATAATGAAGAAATTCGAAGAGGTGCTATTAGGGGAGAAGCCTGACGTCGTGGTTGTGGTCGGGGATGTGAATTCGACCCTCGCCTGCGCCCTGGTTGCAGCCAAGATCTCCTTCGACTCCGCTGGTTCTAGGCCGTTGATCGTTCACGTGGAAGCGGGGTTGCGCTCCTTCGATCGGTCGATGCCGGAAGAAATCAACCGCATTCTCACAGATCATGTGTCCGATCTGCTTTTTGTGACTGAGGAGAGCGGGCTTCAAAATCTGCGTAACGAAAGGATCCCGCCTGACAGGATCCATTTCGTCGGCAACACGATGATTGACTCCCTCCTTGCTTTCAAGGGGAAAGCTGAGGCTTCGACCATATTGGAGGAATTAGGGCTTCGGACGCGGACGGGAAAGAACGGCACGGGCAACTCGATCAGCCGGTATGCGCTCCTGACCCTGCATCGGCCGACAAATGTGGACAATCGGGATGCCTTCCTAAACATCCTGGCGGGGCTGGAAGAACTGGCAACGGATTGCCCCATCATTTTTCCCGCACATCCCCGAACACAACGGCGAATTAAGGAATTCGGTTTGGAGTCCCGTCTTGGGATGAACGGAACGAAAATCGAAGGAGATGCACGAGACTCCGGAAACAGGCGCCACGGAATCGTCCTCACCGATCCTCTGGGCTATTTGGATTTTCTCTGTTTGATGAAGCACGCAACGCTCGTCGTGACCGACTCAGGTGGCATCCAGGAAGAAACAACGTGTCTGGGGATTCCCTGCGTCACGGTCAGAGAGAACACCGAAAGACCCGTTACCGTGGAGAAGGGGACAAATACTATTGCAGGGACAAAAAAAGAGAGCATCAACGATGCGATCCGCCGACAGACGGGGAGGAGAACCAACGGCGGCATGCCAAAGAAATGGGACGGCCAAGCCGCCACACGCATCGTAGACGTTTTTATCCGCACGTACCACGAAAAGGCCCTGTCTCGACAGTCACTGATCCCGCAAACCTGTGCTTGACTTCGTGTCTCGTATATAGGGATGCTGACACTTCCTCCCTACGTTCTCATCACCCCGGCGCGGAACGAGGCAACGTTCATTGAACTGACCATCAAGTCCGTGGTGGGGCAGACGGTCCGACCAGCTAAATGGGTCATCGTCAGCGACGGATCGTCCGACGGCACGGACGAGGTGGTGAAGAGGTGTGCCGCGCAGCACAATTGGATCGAACTGGTCAGACAGCCTGAGCGCACGGAACGACATTTTGCTGGTAAGGCGGATGCCTTCAACGCGGGATACGGCAGAGTGAAGGATTTGGAGTACGAGGTCATTGGCAACTTGGATGCCGACGTCTCGTTTGAGGAGGACTACTTTGCGTTCCTTATGAGCAAGTTTGCTGAGAATCCCGGATTAGGAGTGGCTGGTACACCCTACCGGGAGGGGAAGAACGTGACATACGACTATCGGTTCGCCAGCATTGAGGATGTAGCGGGCGCGTGTCAAATGTTCCGACGGGAATGTCTTGAAGCCATCGGCGGTTATCGGCCGATAAGATCCGGGGGGGTCGATCTGATCGCGGTCCTCAGTGCGCGGGCGCAGGGGTGGCAAACCAGGACATTTACCGAGAAGGTCTGTCTGCACCATCGAAAGAGCGGAAGTGCATGCCACACGGGTCTTCGTGAGGGACTGCACAAGGGACGGAAGGATTATCTTTTGGGCAGCCATCCCGCGTGGGAGGTTTTGCGAAGCGTATATCAGATGAAGAACAGACCATATATCGTTGGAGGGGCGCTAAGTCTCGTTGGGTATTTCTGGGCCATGCTCCGTCGCGTGGAGAGAACCATTCCTGAGGAACTCATCGAGGTGCGGCGAAATGATCAAATGCAACGATTGAAAGGGATCCTCCGACAGCGTCTGGTTCTTTTCAATGGTTCGAGTATGTGGTTGAGGAATACCTATTACCTACTAAAGCCTGCCATTCCGTGGGCGCTCCGTATGGTGCTTCGACGCTTCCGCGCCAGACGACTAAGGCGTCGGTTCAGCACCTCATGGCCCATCAATGAGGCAACTGTTAGGGCCCCGGCGGGGTGGCCCGGATGGCCAGACGGCAAGCAGTTTGCCTTCGTCCTGACCCATGACGTCGAAGGCAAAAGAGGGTTGGACCGATGCCGTTGGCTGGCAGAGATGGAGATGGGTCTGGGATTCCGCTCGTCGTTCAACTTCGTGCCGGAAGGCGAGTATACGACGCCAGAATCGTTACGCGATTTTCTCACCTCAAACGGATTCGAAGTGGGCGTCCACGACCTGCGCCACGACGGTACACTTTACCGTTCTTGGAAGACCTTCAAAAAGGACGCTCAAAAAATCAATCATTATCTGACGGCGTGGGGGGCCGTCGGCTTTCGCTCTGGATTCATGTTCCACAATCTTGGATGGCTCCATGATCTCAACATCCTCTACGACGCATCTACCTTTGATACTGATCCCTTTGAACCACAACCAGACAGCATGAACACCATCTTCCCGTTCTGGGTCCCTCGAAAAGACTGCACCGGTTACGTCGAGCTTCCCTATACGCTGCCACAGGACTCAACTCTTTTCCTTCTGTTCCAAGAAGCGTCGATTGACACGTGGGTACGCAAGCTTGATTGGGTGGCGGCACACGGCGGGTTGGCGTTGGTCAATGTTCATCCCGACTACATGAGCTTCAATGGAAGGAGGAGTCCATCGGAGTATGGTGCAGAGCTTTATGAGGACTTTCTCGAATACGTTAACACCCGTTACCGGAGTCAGGGTTGGTTCGCCCTGCCACGAGACGTAGCGAAATACGTCTGCCAGCACAAACCGCCTCTTCCCGAGAGGACTATCACTTCGGAACCCCCCAGAAGAAGGGGCCAAACATGACAGCGTCGCCGAGGATCGCGGGTCACGTGCTCGACCGAAATATCTACACGGAGGGCGAATACCTGAAGACCCATCCCCTTTGGCATGCTGAAGAATCCGCATACAAGGTGAAATATATCCTGCGAATGATTGAGAAACACCGCCTGCAGCCGAAGACCATCTGCGAAGTCGGTTGTGGGGCAGGCGAAGTGCTCAAGCTCTTGCAGGAGAAGATGGACGCCGCATGCCGTTTCTGGGGTTACGACATCTCGCCGCAGGCCCTGGAGATGTGCAAGAGCCGAGCGAACGAAGGACTTCAGTTCAAACTGGCGGACATCTGCCAAGAGGAACACACCGACTTCGATTTGATGCTGGTCCTCGATGTCTTCGAGCATGTCCAAGACTATTTCGGTTTTTTAAACGGAATCCGACCGAAGAGCGAGCTGAAGATATTTCATATACCCCTGGATCTGAGCGTGCAGGCTGTGCTGCGCAAACGAGGCCTTCTGAAACGTCGGGAAATGCACGGCCACATTCATTACTTCACCAAGGAGACAGCGCTTGAAACACTGAAAGACGTGGGCTATGTGGTCCTGGACCATTTCTTCACGCCGCGCTGCATCGAGCTCGGAGAGGAAACCATCCAGAAAATCGCCCGGCTGCCCAGGAAGATGTGCTTCGCCATTCATCAGGACCTGACTGTCCGGATTCTGGGGGGATACAGCTTGCTGGTGTTGGCCAAGTGAGGAGGGGCGCTGAGGTGGCAATGACAACGTGCGACGTGACGATCGTCGGTGCCGGCCCTTACGGACTATCGACGGCCGCACACTTACGGACGATCAAGGGGTTGGAGGTTCTGGTGTTCGGCGAGCCCATGTCTTTTTGGGAGCGCCACATGCCGGTCGGCATGCTTCTCCGCTCCAATTGGACCGCGACGCAGATCGCGGACCCGAACCGTTCGCTGACGCTGGAAGCGTATCAGGCGGCGAGCAGCAATCACCTCTCGCATCCTGTGCCACTCGACCGCTTCATCCAATATGGACTATGGTATCAGCGCCAGGCGGTACCCGACCTCGATCAACGGAAGATTGCCCGCATTGAATCCGGTCCGTCGGGCTTCCGAGTCATCCTTGCAGATGGCGACGTGATCCGGTCGCGCCGTGTCGTTGTCGCTGTCGGCATCGGTTCGTTCGCCTGGCGTCCGCCGGAGTTTGAGGGCCTCCCACCTTCGCTGGCCTGGCACTCGTCCGAACACCGCGACCTGAGCCGGTTTGCCGGCCAGCAACTGGTCGTGATCGGTGCAGGCCAGAGCGCGCTCGAGTCGGCCGCATTGTTGCACGAAGGCGGTGCCGAAGTCGAAGTCATCGCGCGGTCACATCGAATTCACTGGCTTCAAGGCTGTGCCTCGAGGATGCTTCATCACCACCTGGGCTCATTTACCAGACGGCTCCTCTACGCGCCCACCGACGTTGGTCCTGCAGGCATCAGTCAGCTTATGGCGAGGCCCGACTTGCTCAGAAGGCTGCCCCGCGGACTTCAAGACAAGCTCTGGAAGCGATCGGTTCGACCGGCTGGCTCGCGCTGGCTGGTGGAGCGGCTCCAGAACGTACCCATAAGGCTCGGACGTTCCGTTGTTTCTGCCACCGAAGTTGGCGGGCGAGTGAAAGTCCGGTTGGACGACGGTAGCGAGCGAACGGTCCACCATGTTCTTCTCGGGACTGGATACCACGTGGACATTTCCAAGTACGAGTTCCTTGCCGCCGAGCTTGTACAATCCGTACACCGCTTCAACGGTTACCCGTGGCTCCGGGAGGGGCTCGAAACGTCGGTGCCGGGTTTGCACATTCTCGGTGCGCCAGCCGCGTGGAGCTTCGGCCCGCTCATGCAATTTGTCTCCGGCACGCATTACACCTCGCGCGCACTGACTCGCTGCATCGCCGAAGCTGGCAGGGGGAGGCTCTGACCTGATGGCTGAGTCTCCTCCTTCCAACTAAGTGAGGAGTGAAGGACCCCCGTGACCGTTGGCAAGACAATTCAGGAAAACCAAATCGGAGGTGTCGTCGTCGGGGGCGACTACCAGGGTCTCGGAATCGTTCGCAGCCTTGGACGCCGGAAGGTGCCGGTCTGCATCATTGACGATGAGCACTCTATCGCCCGCTTCTCACGTTATACGACCCATGCGGTAGCGGTTGAAGACTTGCGCGATGAGCGCCAGACTGCAGACGCAGTGCTCGAAATAGGTCACCGGCTGGGCCTCAAGGGATGGGTGCTCTACCCGACTCGAGACGAGACCGTGGCCGCTTTCGCCCGCTACCGGCCAATGTTGACAGAATGGTTCCGCGTGCCTACCCCCACGTGGGAAGCAATGCAGTGGGTGTGTGACAAACGGAATACCTATCGTTTGGCGGATGAGCTGGGGATTCCCACGCCGAAAACCTGGTGCCCGCAAGACGAAGACGAGCTGGAGCAGATCTCGATCGACCCTCCCCTGGCACTCAAGCCAGCAATCAAGGAACACTTTATCTACGCAACGAAGGCCAAAGCTTGGAGAGCGAACAGTCGGGCGGAGCTGCGGGAGCTCTTCCAGCGAGCAGTTAGGCATGTTGGACCGGGTGAAGTGATGATTCAGGACTTGATTCCCGGTGATGGTAGACAGCAGTTCGCCTACTGCGCCTTCTTCAAGGGAGGCCGGGCGGTCGGCAGCATGGTCGTCCGGCGGAGTCGCCAGCACCCGCCCGAGTTCGGCAGGGCCAGCACGTTCGTAGAAACCGTTGAACTGCCGCTCCTGGAGGCCTTGTCGGAGCGCTTCTTGCGGGCCATCGACTACTACGGATTGGTGGAGCTGGAATACAAACTCGACCCACGCGATGGACAGTATAAGCTGCTGGACGTCAATGGACGCACGTGGGGCTATCACACCCTTGGATCTAGCGCCGGGGTGGACTTTCCCTATCTGTTATTCGCCGACCAGCTTGGGGAGCCCGTGCAACCGTGTCGCGGACGAGCCGGGGTCAGTTGGATACGCTTAATCACCGACGTGCCGACTGGGATCTTAGAGATTTTCGGAGGTCACCAAGACTGGCGGGCTTACCTGCGATCGCTGAGGAGATTCAACGTTGAAGCCGTATTCAGTCGCGAGGATCCGCTGCCGTGGCTCGTCGAACTCGCACTTATTCCATACTTGTCCGTTAAGCGAGGGTTTTGAAACATGGTTGGGCGCGGCGTTGTTGCTCTATCACCTGGCGAAAAACACTTTCCGTGCCAATTCGTCCAGTATTGCGAATCGAGGCGATTACGCATCACGCCATCCTGCGGGCTCATCTAGACCAGTCCAGGCGAGGTGCCCACAAGACTATTGGGATCGCCTCGGTAGCGGTCGCTCTGGTGCTTACCGGCACTGTCGCTTGGCTTCTGAACAAGCCGCCAACCGCTGATTGTGGCGCCGAAGCACCTGCGGATCATGCGGTGCTTGAGAATCACCCGATAAAGGTGGTCGTGCAGCCTTGGCTCGGCGTACACCAAGTCTACGGCATCTTCATGGTTCCCAACCGATACACGCTCAACAAGAAGTATGCATTTGCCATGGCCGTACGAGGCTTCGACCGTCGGTTTGCCGTAGTCGAACGTGCTGACAAACAATACACTGTGGACGATGTCCTGGCTGGGCCAGGGCATTACCTTTTGCGCATCTATGTTCCCACGCGGGTGGCGGTGTGGTTTCTGGTCAAAGGTCTGTTCGGCGATTTGCGAAACCCTTGCAACTGGACGCTCATGTTTATCGAGCGAACTTCGTGATTCACTGCTCCCAAGGCTAGCGAACCCGCAGAATGACCTACAAGTCCCTTTCAAACACTGGCGTATCGATCCCGGAAGTCGGTTTGGGGACGTGGAATTACTACGCCGGAGTGGAACCGCTCCGGAAAGGATTGGATGCCGGAGCGCTGTTCATTGACACGGCCGAGTCCTACGGTACCGAAACGGTGGTTGGCCAGGCTGTGGCGGGAGTACGCGCCCGAGTTTTCATCGCGACCAAGGTCTGTCCGGAGCATTTCCGGTTTCGCAGTGTGCTCGAAGCGGCCGACGGCAGCCTGAAGCGATTGGGGATTGATCGGATCGATCTCTATCAACTTCATATGCCAAATGACATGGTGCCGATCGAGGAGACCCTCGCCGCCATGGAGCAGCTCGTGGACGCCGGCAAGGTGCGCTTCATCGGCGTCAGCAATTTTTCGGTCGCGCAGCTTGAGCGAGCCCGAAATGCCACCCGCAAATACCGGATCGTCTCGAATCAGGTCCGGTACAACGTGGTGGACCGCACTATAGAGGCCGACCTGCTGAAATATTGCCAGGCAAATGGAATCACCATCATCGCATACAGCCCGCTGGCCCGCGACTTTCAGAGTATCCTCGATTGCGATCCGGATGGCGCGCTCGCCGAAGTGGCGCGCCTGACGGGAAAGACGATCGCTCAAGTCGCTATCAATTGGTGTCTGTGCAAGGACGGCGTTGTGGCCATCCCCAGGGGCAATTCCACCGCACACGTCGTTGAGAACTGTGGCGCATCCTCGTGGCGCCTCACGGCAGAACAGTTACAGTTCCTGGACCGAAGTATCCGGTGGCGACGCCGCGGCCCCACGGAGACTTTTTTCAGGAGCGTGCTCCCTCCGCCCATGAAGCGGGCATTGGGCGTACTCGTGCAGATGCTGCCCCGCGGCCTCCGACGCCGTTTCAAGTGAACATCAGGTCATTAGCGAAGAAATGACCAACGAAACGAAGCATATCAGCGTGTGCATTTGCACGTATAAGCGTCCGCGCTTTCTCAAACGCCTGTTGGAGGAGCTCGACGGTCAGGATACGAGCGGACTGTTCACGTATTCGATCGTGGTTGCCGATAACGATCATCTGCAATCTGGCGAGGCAGTGGTGCGGGACTTTGCGGCTGCGTCGAGTATTCCGATCAAGTACTGCGTGGAGCCGCGGCAGAATATCGCGCTGACGCGGAACAAGGCGATTGAGAACGCGAACGGGGACTTTGTCGCCTTCATCGACGACGACGAGTTTCCGACCAGGCGATGGCTGCTGACTTTGTTCAAGGCCTGTGACGAATTTGGAGTGGACGGCGTGCTCGGACCAGTGAAGCGGCACTTCGACGAAGATCCGCCAAAGTGGGTCGTCAAGGGCAAGTTCTACGAGCGGCCGACTTACCCAACGGGATTCGTGATCGACTGGAGGAAGGGACGGACCAACAACGTGTTGCTGAAAACGCGAATCTTCGCGGCAAGCGCGCAACCGTTCAGACCGGACTTTCTGACGGGAGAGGATCAGGATTTTTTCAGAAGAATGATCGAAAAGGGGCACGTTTTCGTCTGGTGCAATGAGGCCGAGGTATATGAGGTGGTTCCCCCGGTACGCTGGAAACGCACCTTCATGCTGAGACGAGCGTTGCTCGGGGGGACGGTTTCCGTGATCGAGCCCACCTTCGGAGCGCTCGCCATAGCAAAATCGGTCATTGCTGTTCCAGCTTACACGGCCGCACTACCGTTTGCGCTGGTTTTGGGGCATCACAGGTTCATGATTCTCTCAGTCAAGCTCTTTGAGCACCTGGGCAAGCTGCTCGCACTGATGGGCATCAAGCCGATAAGAGCATACGTCACCGATTAGCGGCGGGATATGCGCCAGATGGAACGCGACGATTTTATAATCGGGCCGGATGATCCGATCCTGATTACAGGGGCAACCGGCTTCATTGGGTCCAGACTCGTAGAGAGTGTGCTGGATCGTGGATTCCGTAACTTGCTCTGTTTTGCTAGGCCCTCGAGTGAATTGGCTAGGCTCGAAGCCGTCGCCAGCCGCCGCGGCGTGGGGGCACGAGTGGAAGTGGTCAAAGGCAATCTTCTGTCCCCAGAGGATTGCACCACTGCGACCAAGGATGTGGCGGTGATTTTACACTTGGCCGTGGGCGGAGGCGCGAAATCCTTTCCCGACGCGTTCATGAACTCGGTTGTCACGACGCGTAATCTCCTCGAAGCATCCCTCCGGCACCAGTGCTTGCGTCGATTCGTCAGCATCAGTTCGTTCGCGGTCTATACCAACACGCAGAAACCTCGGCGGCGGCTGTTAGATGAGTCGTGCCCGGTTGAAAAGCGTCCCGAGCTCCGGGGGGATGCCTATTGTTTCGCAAAAGCCAAACAGGACGAAATCGTCACCGAATATGGCAAGCGGTTCGGGATCCCGTACGTCATCGTCAGGCCCGGGTATGTTTATGGCCCCGGCCATGAGGGCATCACGAACCGGGTGGGGATCGGTACGTTTGGGGTCTTTCTGCATCTGGGCGGCTCCAACACCATACCGTTCACGTACGTTGATAACTGCGCAGAGGCGATCGTGCTCGCGGGACTGAAGAAAGGAGTGGAGGGCGAGGTGTTCAATGTCGTGGACGACGATCTGCCTTCCAGCAGACGGTTTTTACGTCTGTACAAACGGAATGTTAGGCGCTTCACATCAATCTATGTTCCGCACGTTGTGAGTTATACGCTCTGCTGGTTATGGGAGATGTATTCGAACTGGTCAGAGGGACAGTTGCCGCCCGTCTTCAATCGCAGTACATGGCACGCCTACTGGCGGAAGACTCGTTACAGCAACGAAAAAGTGAAGGCGCGGCTTGGCTGGACGCCCAAGGTGCCGACGACGGAGGGATTGAGGCGTTATTTCCAGAGCTGCCTGGAGAGCGGCCACCATGCTTAAAGTCGCCATCGTGGGATGCGGCAAGATCGCAGACGCTCACGCGTCTCAAATTCAGAGGGTCAAGGGATGCGAGATCGTGGGGGTCTGTGACAAGGAGCCGCTGATGGCGCGGCAGCTCTACGAGAGGTTCCCCGTGAAAAGGTACTTCGGCGACTTGACTGAACTTCTGAGTGTCGCCCGCCCAGACGTTGTTCACATCACGACGCCGCCGGACAGCCATTTCGATATTGCTAGATTTTGCCTGGAACAGGGATGCCATGTCTATGTGGAGAAGCCGGTCACACTCTACGCAGAGGAGGCCCAAATACTTCTTGCACTCGCAAATGAGAAAGGACTCAAGCTGACGGTAGGACATGATGATCAATTCAGCCACGCGGCGCGACGCATGCGAACGCTCGTCCAAAGCGGCTACTTGGGCGGGACTCCGGTACACATGGAAAGTCACTATTGCTATGAGCTTGGATACGGTTATGCGCGAGCGCTTCTTGGCGACAAGCAACATTGGGTCCGCAGATTGCCCGGAAGGTTATTGCACAACATTATCAGCCACGGCATCGCCAGGATCGCGGAGTTTCTGACCTCCGATTCGCCTCAGGTGATCGCGTACGGCTTTGTCAGCCCGTTCCTCAAGAAGATAGGCGAACGCGACATCGTGGACGAACTCCGAGTCTTCATTTGCGAAGAGGAGCGCACCACAGCCTATTTCACCTTCTCGTCGCAGATGCGCCCCTCGATCCATCAGTTCCGTGTCTATGGCCCGAAAAACGGTCTGATTCTTGATCAGGATCAGGAGACATTGATCAAGCTTCGAGGCGGGCGGTTCAAGAGCTACGGCGAGAAGTTCATCCCTCCCGTGCTATTCGCGGAGCAGCATCTCGGGAACCTGATCACGAACGTGAGGACTTTCCTGGCAAGGGACTTCCACGCGATGTCCGGCATGAAGTACTTAATCGAGTCTTTCTACCGTTCGATCGTTCAAGGCACACCGGTGCCCATCCCGTACCGGGAGATTCTGCTAACCGCGAGAATCATGGACGCCATCTTTGATCAGCTCCATGCGAGACGGTCGCAGGTTCAGTTCGAATTCCAAGTGCAGCACCAACCCCCGCATACCACACTGCGCCGCTGAGACCGAAATGAACTCGTCGCCGGTGATCTAACATGACCTCTACCCCTTCAATGTGGCGGCAGTCTTGCTCTGACCGATATGCGTGGAAGGAAGGCCTGTTCGATCGAACTAGGATGCGCGAGTTAAGTTCAGGGTACGTTTCGGAGATTGACACCGTGGATGAACGGACATGGTGCGAAATTCTAGAACAGTTTGATGACGCGAATATCTATCAGACCTGGTCGTATGCCGCCGTGAGAGGCGGTAGACAGAACACGAGTCATTTGCTCTTGAAGGAAAGGGGCGATATCGTCGCTGTCGCCCAAGCCAGAATTGCAAAACTCCCGTTCATTGACGTTGGTATCGCGTACATTCGGTGGGGACCACTCTGGCGTCTGCGTAACGCTGCAACGAAAGAAGAGACATTTCGTCAGGCTATTCGAGCCTTGCGTAATGAGTATGCATGCCGGCGCGGCCTGATATTACGGCTATTCCCAATTCTATTCGATGATGATGCGCCTCGTTTTTTGCCTATCCTCAAAGAAGAAGGTTTCTCACCGTCAGGGAAAGAACAGCGTCACAGGACGATACTCATGGATCTGAGTCGCCCGCTTGAGGATTTGCGTGAGGGTCTTAGCCCACAAAAGCGCCGTGAATTGAGGCGTGCGGAGATGAATGGATTGGAGATTGTTGAGGGTGTTGAGGATGCACTGTTTGACACGTTCATCAAAATCTACCGAGAGATGGTGTCCAGGAAGAGATTTGTGGAGTTCAACGATATCAATGAATTTAGATCGATTCAAGGCCTGTTACCTGAGAAGTTCAAGATGAAGATCATGCTGTGCAGGTCTGGTGACGAGCTTTGTGCTGGTCTTGTCTGTAGCGCAATAGGAAAAACGGCAATCTATCTGTTTGGCGCGACAAGCAATACCGGCATGAAAAGCAGAGGATCGTATTTCCTGCACTGGAGGCTAATCGAATGGTTGAAGCGCAATCATTGTTCCGTTTATGACCTCAATGGCATTAATCCAGTAACAAATCCAGGGACGTATTCGTTCAAGAACGATCTGGCCGGGAAAAACGGTAAAGAAGTCGCCTTCTTGGGGCGATTCGATTCATACGCGAATGTCCTAAGCTATTGGTGCGTAGAATGCGGCGATACGCTAAGAACGATCTATCGGAGACTCAGTGGACTTCCCCAAACTGTCCGCGGCGTGGAACTGGGGCCGAAGGCGGCGAACTAGTGGTCTGATGCGCGTTGTGGATTCGGCGGCGGGGTGATGGAGGCTCTCCAATCATACAGACCGGACCACGCAACGACGCGTGACGGATCTGCAATCGACAGCGGCAAAGCGCCTGCGGCTGGTCTTCTCATCGTGAACGCCGACGATTGGGGACGAGACCCCCAGACCACTGGGAAGATCCTCGATTGCGCCCTGCGGGGGGCCGTCTCCTCCGTGAGTGCCATGGTCTTCATGGAGGATTCGGAGCGGGCCGCGACGCTGGCGCGGGAACGCGGGATCGATGTCGGCCTCCACCTCAACTTTACGACGTCGTTTTCAGCGTCGGGGTGTCCCGCAGGGCTTGTGGACCGCCAGCAGGAGCTGCGCCGATACCTGCGGTGCCACCGCCTCGCCCAGGTCGTGTTTCACCCGGGACTCATCCGTTCCTTCGAGTACGTCGTGGCGGCCCAACTCGACGAATTCCGTCGTCTCTACGGTGTAGACCCGGACCGCCTCGATGGCCATCATCATATGCACCTTTGCACGAATGTGCTTCTCGGGGGCCTGCTACCGCCGGCAACCCTCGTGCGGCGGAACTTCTCCTTCCAGCACGGCGAGAAGAGCCTGTGGAACCGCCTCTACCGACGATTAGTAGACGGCATGCTGGCCCGGCGCCACCGCATGGTGGACTTCTTCTTCTCGCTGGCGCCCCTTGAACCTCCGGGCCGCCTGCAACGGATCTTCTCCCTTGCTCATCAGTTTGTCGTTGAAGTGGAGACCCACCCGGTCAACCCGGAGGAATATCGATTCCTCGTGGCAGGGGAGATTTTCCGTCAGATTGGAGATGTCCGGATTGCGCCCCCTTCGGTCATGCCCCGGCGCGTGCGCCCCAGGAAGGGAGGCGAGTGATGAAGGTTTGCGGCAAGGACATCCAGGTCCAGGGAGGGCTGATCCGGATCGCCCGCCTCGCGGCGGACGGGTTCGAGTTCCTGGAAGATCCCGAGGCCGCGCGCGACGCCTTGCGGGCGTCAGGAATCCGGATCGACCTCTTCACATTCACGCAGAAGTTGCCTCACACCTCGCCGAAATATGGCTATCCGATGGAGTGGGACAACGTGGCCGCCCTGCCCGTGTCCACCTTCGACCACTGGTGGACTCGGCAGATCAACGACAAGACTCGGAACATGGTCCGGCGAGCCGAGAAGAAGGGCGTGTCGGTCCGCGAGGTGCCATTCGATGACGCCCTCGTTCAGGGGATCTACGCGATCTACAACGAGTCGCCGATCCGCCAGGGAAAGCAGTTCTATCACTACGGGAAGGACATCGAGACCGTCCGAAGGGAAAAAGCGACCTTCCTTGACCGGAGTGTTTTCTTCGGCGCGTTTCTCGGCGACAGCCTGATTGGTTTCGCCAAGCTGGTAAGCGACGAAGACCAAGGGCAGGCGGCCCTGATGCAGATCCTGTCGATGATCCAGCACAGGGACAAGGCTCCGACGAATGCGCTGATCGCCCAAGCGGTCCGGTCATGCGCCGATAGGCACATCCCCTATCTCGTATACGCGAAGTTCCCTCATGGCAAAAAACAGCCGGACAGTCTGGCGGACTTCAAGCATTACAATGGGTTCCAGCGGATCGAAGTGCCGCGCTACTACATCCCTCTCACTCTTGCGGGCCAGGTGGCCATCGCGCTGGGTTTGCACCACAGGCTGGCGGACCGGATTCCCGAACCAGTGCTCGTCCAACTCCGGAAAATTCGGAGCCGTTGGTACGGCCGAAAGTTCCAGGTCGCGAAGGAAACTCTCTAAAGAGGGCCAATGCCGGGGATCGTCGGTCTTCTCACGAGGATGCCGCGTAAACGGGCGGAGCCGGAGCTTCTACGCATGGTGGAGGCACTTCGCCACGAGAACTTCTACGTGACTGGTACGTGGGTGGACGAGTCGCTGGGAGTGTACGTCGGGTGGGCGGTGCGGAAGGATTCCTTCTCCGACGGCATGCCGCTGCGGAACGAACGTGGGAACGTCGTACTCGTCTTTTCCGGGGAGGAGTTTCCAGAGCCGGGGACGGCGCGCCGCCTGAAGGAGCGGGGACACCGGCTTGATCACGGCGGGCCGTCCTATCTCTTCCACCTTTACGGGGACGACCCCGCCTTTCCGGTGGGATTAAACGGCAGGTTCCACGGGCTCCTGACGGACCGCACCCGCGGGACGGCGATGCTGTTCAACGACCGGTACGGGATGCACCGGATCTACTATCATGAGTCGAAGGAGGCCTTCTATTTCGCGGCGGAAGCAAAAGCAATCCTCACCGTGCGTCCTGAACTCCGGAGGGCGGACCCACGGGGGTTGGGGGAGTTCGTCGCCTGCGGCTGTACCCTGGAGAACCGGACGCTCTTCGAGGGTGTTCACGTGCTTCCGTGCGCCGCAGCGTGGGTCTTTCGGAACAGCTCCGTCGAGCGGAAGGGAACGTACTTCCAGCCCAGAGAGTGGGAGGACCAAACTCTGCTAGAACCGGAAGTCTATTACCGTGAGATCCGGGATGTCTTCTCGCGGAACCTGCCTCGGTATTTCGAAGGGCCGGAGCGGACCGGGATGTCCCTGACGGGGGGACTGGACACCCGAATGATCATGGCTTGGCAGAAGCCTCCACCCGGATCCCTCCCCTGCTATACCTTCGGCGGGATGTTCCGCGACTGTCGGGACGTCCTCGTGGCGCGGCAAGTGGCGCGCGAGTGCGGACAGTCTCACGATGTCATCCCGGTGGGAGAGGAGTTCCTCTCGCGCTTTCCCCACTACGCCGAGCGTACCGTGTACCTCACCGACGGATGCGCCAACGTAAGCCGTTCCCCAGACCTCTACGTCAACGAGAGGGCCCGCGAGATCGCCCCCGTGAGGATGACGGGAAACTATGGCGGAGAGGTACTCCGCCGGATCCGGGCGTTCAAGCCGGTGGCTCCCCTACCCGGGTTGTTCCGTCCTGAGGTTCTCTCCTACGTTCGCCAGGCAGGGGGAACGTACGCGGGGCTCCTTCGGGGGCACCCGCTTTCCTTTGCGGTCTTTCGGCAGGGTCCCTGGCACCACTACGGCCTCCTCGCGTTGGAGCAGACCCAACTCTCCCTGCGGTCCCCGTACCTCGACAACGACATCGTCCGAACGGTTTTCCGCGCGCCGGAGTCTGCCCTCGCGAACAACGACGTGTGCATGCGTTTGATCGCCGACGGGGATGCGGCGCTTGGGCGGATCCGGACCGACCTCGGCCTTGGCATGGGCCCGGAAAGCCTCTATTCCGCGGCCTCCCGCGGCCTCCTCCAATTCCTCTTCAAGGCGGAATACGCCTACGATTACGGGATGCCCCAGTGGGTGGCCAGGATGGATCATCTCCTCTCGCCCTTCCGCCTCGAACGCCTCTTCCTCGGGAGGCACAAGTTCCACCACTTCCGGGTCTGGTACCGGGATGCCCTCTCCGCGTATGTTCGCGAAATGCTTTTGGACCCGCGCACTCTTTCCCGGCCGTACCTCAACCGGAACGGGCTTGAGGCCATAGTTGCGGGACACCTCAAGGGAGACCGGAACTACACCACCGAGATCCACACAGTGCTGACCCTGGAGCTCCTGCATCGTCTCTTCCTCGATCCCCGATGACCTCGCGCACCCTAGTGGATGGGGACCGTAACCGTAACACCTGGGAGAATCTCAGGCATTTCCCCCTTGGCGACTCACGGTTTCTCCTGATTGGTTATTGACCCGGCCCGTGTAACCCTGATCAGAAGCATTCTTGACTCTTACATTCCCGGGAGAATCGTCTGTTTCAGAGGAGATGACGACATGACGAGAAATTCAGCCTGGCTATCGCTACCTATTGCAGCGACTCTACTCTTTTCGTCAGCGTTGCCAATCCCCGCATCGGCCCAGACGGTATCGTTCATCGCCCACAAAGATTTTACATCAGGATTTCATCCTGTATCCGTGGCCGTGGGCGACTTCAATGGCGATGGGATACAAGATCTTGCGGTAGCTAACAAGGACGACAACACTGTCTCCGTACTGCTGGGCAATGGCGATGGGACCTTCCAGCCGGCGCAAACCTTCAGTGTAGGCGCTAATCCCAACTCCGTGGCCGTCGGTGACTTCAATCACGACGGTAAGCTGGATCTAGTTGTGGCCAATAAGGGGTCTAACAACATCTCGGTGCTCATGGGCAACGGCGATGGGACCTTACAGCCGGCAGTGAACTACCCTGTAGGTATCGCTCCTGTCTCCGTGGTTGTGGTCGATTTGACTGACCAGGGGACGCAAGATCTGGCCGTGGCCAACTCTGGGGACAACACCGTTTCAGTGCTGTATGGCTCACTGGGCAGCGGCGGTGGTGGGACCTTCCGGCCAGGCCCAACTTCCTTTGTCGGCATCACTCCTACCTTTGTTACTGCAGTGCCGGATGTCGCATGCCCCTATCGAACTGATCTGGTGGTGGCCAACTCGGGTTCCAACACCGTTTCCTTGCTTCGCGGGAATGGGACGAGGCAGGACTTCCCCGTTGGCATCAACCCTCAGTCCGTAGCCGTGGGCGACTTCAATGGCGACGGGATGCAAGATCTCGCGGTCGCTAACTATTTCGACAACACCATCTCGGTACTGCTGGCTTCGGCCACTGCTCCTTGTGGCTTAACCTTCCAGCCAGCGACGACCTACGGAGTGGGACTTGACCCTCAGTCTGTGGCCGTGGGCGACTTCAATGGCGACGGCAAGATGGATCTGGCGGCGGCAAACTATGGCTCCACCACCGTTTCGATACTGTTGGGCAACGGCGACGGGACCTTCCAGGCGAAACGGGACTTCGCCGCTGGCGGCGATCCTTGGTCCGTGGCCGTGGGCGACTTCAATGGTGACGGCAAGCTGGACCTGGCGGTCGCCAACGCTGGGTCCATCACCGTGTCGGTGCTGCTCGGCAACGGCGATGGGACCTTCCTGGTTACGCCGACCTACGGAGTAGGGTTTAATCCTCAGTCCGTGGCCGTGGGCGACTTCAACGGTGACGGCAAGCTGGACCTGGCGGTCGCCAACGCTGGCTCCACCACCGTGTCGGTGCTGCTCGGCAACGGCGACGGGACCTTCCAGACAGCGCGGACCATCGACGTGGGCACGGCTGCTCCTGTCTCGGTGGCCGCGGGCGATTTCAACGGCGATGGCAAGCCGGACTTGGCTGTCGCCACTTATGGCAGCATCGACATTGACACCAACGTCACCGCCTCCAACGCGATCGCGGTGCTGCTCGGCAACGGCGATGGGACCTTCCAGGCGCCTCAAACTTTCGGTACGGGCACCGGTCCTTTCTTCGTAGCCGTGGGCGACTTCAACGGCGATGGAGCGTCAGACCTAGCGGTGGCTGACTTTGGCACGTACGTTCAACGAGGCAACACAATTTCAGTGCTGCTGGGCAATGGCGATGGGACTTTCCTGGCCGCACGGTCCTTTGGCGTGGACAGCGGTCCGACATGGGTGGCCGTCGGCGACTTCAATCGCGATGGCAAGCTTGATCTGGCATCCGCCAACCAATATTCCACCACCGTCTCCGTGCTGCTGGGCAATGGCGATGGGACTTTCCAGACGGCGCAGACCTTAGACGTGGGCTGCGCTCCTTGGGGCGTAGCCGTGGGTGACTTCAATGCGGATGGCAAGCAAGACCTGGCCGTGGCGAACAAGCTATGCAGCGACGTCTTGGTGCTGCTGGGCAACGGCGACGGAACCTTCCAGACGACACAGACCTTCGGTGTGGACAAAGTTGCGTTTGCCGTCCACGTGGGCGACCTCAATGGCGATGGCAAACCGGATCTGGCGGTGGCCAACCTCGGTTCCACCACCGTTTCGGTGCTGGTGGGCAACGGCGATGGGACCTTCCAGGCCGCACAGAACTTCGGTGCCGGCTTGGGCCCTGGATTCGTGGGCGTGGACGACTTCAATGGCGATGGCAAGCTGGATCTGGCAGTGGCCAATTATTATTCCGCTGGCACCGTCTCGGTGCTGATCAACAACACCGCCACCGCCCCCAACACTTTCACCCTCACGGTCAACAAGGCTGGCACCGGCAGCGGCACCGTCACCTCCACCTCCAGTCCCGACAGTCCCACCCAGATCAACTGCGGGTCCACCTGCTCGACCCCCTACGGGAGCGGCACAGTGGTGACGCTGATGGCGACGCCGGCCTTCGGCTCCGTCTTCACCGGCTGGAGCGGCTGCGATACGGTCTCGGGCGCAACCTGTACCGTGACCATGAGTGCGGCACGGTCGGTCACCGCCAACTTTGTTGTGCAACGCTTCACCCTCACGGTCAGCAAGGCGAGCCCCTTGGGCATCGGCAACGGCACTGTCACGTCCAGTCCCCCGGGGATAAACTGCGGCCCCACCTGCTCCGCCACATACGACAGCGGCACGGTGGTGACCCTCACGGCCACGCCGGCCTTCGGCTCCATGTTCAAAGGCTGGAGCGGCTGTGATACGGCCTCGGGCACGACCTGCACCGTGACCATGAGTGCGGCACGGTCGGTCACCGCCCACTTCCTACCTTAGCGTCGTAACGGAGGGCTCAAGGGAAGTTCCGCGACTGTCGGGACGTCCTTGTGGCGCGACAAGTGGCCCGCCGAGATCCAGAGGGCGCTGACCCCCGAACTCCTGCATCGACTCTTCATTGACCCCAAATGAACACGCTGTCACGACAGCTAAGTCCCCGGTCAGATTACCCAATGGGCTCGAACATGATCCAAGTGATGCCTTCAGATATTACGCGCAGTAGTCCCATGATGATGGCCACAACCAGCAAAACCCATCGTATTCCAGCGCTCGATTTCACCAAAGGGGCTCTGGTTCTAATCATGGTGCTCTATCATTGGCTAAATTATTTCATCTCGACTGAAGGTGATTTTTACAGATATCTGAGATTTTTAACTCCGTCCTTCATATTCATCACCGGGTTTTTGATATCAAACGTCTATCCTTCCAAATATCAAATAGGTGATCCGCGCCTTACAAAAAGACTATTACAGAGAGGCTTAAAGATACTAGGGCTGTTCGTTGTCCTCAACACCATGATAGGCCTGATATTCTCTGGATCGTACACCGGCAGGGTACTTTTTGATCACTCGTCCATTAGCAACATAATCGCGATTTATGTCACAGGAAACATTGTGATCGCAGGAAACGGGAAGGCGGCTGCTTTTCATATTTTGGTCCCTATCAGCTACGTGCTTCTACTATCGGCAGGGCTCCTGATCGTTAGCCGATTCTATAAGTATATCTTTCATGTCGTATGTGCGTTTTTCTTACTCTGCATCCTTCTTTTACATTTAAACGGCCTGGAGAGCGCGAATCTAGAACTTCTCACGATCGGATTACTCGGTGTGATTTTCGGGTACGTCCCTATCGAGAAGATCAACGATTTCGTCAGGCACCCATACACGCTTGTTTCTGCTTACCTGTGCTACGCAGGCGCAATAACCCTCTGGGACGTCGTGTATCCTCTGCAAGTTGTCGGAGTGTGTCTTAGCCTCATGCTTATTTACCTGCTCGGCGCAAACAACCATGAGCCGGGTAGAATGCGAAGGTATATTATCCTGCTTGGTAAGTACTCTCTCTTCGGTTACATCGCCCAGATTGCCGCCCTTCAATTGCTTTATAGAAGCCTACAGCATATCAACCTAGAGGATGCCGCACTAGGCATACCATTATTGGGAGGCTTCGCTCTTACAGTGATCTCCGTGGAGGCGCTAGATCGCGCGAGAGCAAAATCAACCACCGTGGACAGTTTGTACAAGGCTGTTTTTGCTTAAGTGAGTGAAACTCCTGCATCGACTCTTCCTTAATCTAAAATGACCTCCCACTTCGTGTCAGCGGCCTTGAGAAGGTGATGAATGTCTCCGAGCATCGCTACGGTCGTTTTTGGTTTTTCCCTCCTTGGGCTTTTTCTTCTGGATCGTGAACCCAAGTCGCGGACTTCGCCCGCCCTTTGGATTCCCCTGGCGTGGGTGCTGATCGCCGCGTCGCGGATGGTGTCCCCGTGGCTGGGGGTCGGGCACACATATGAATCAGCTGACGAAATTCTCGATGGGAGCCCTCTCGACCGGCTCATCCTGACCGGGCTGCTGACGGCCGGTTTGATGGTGCTTTTCGCGAGAGGACGGCGCGCCGGAACATTCTTGCGACTGAACGGACCGATCCTCCTGTTCTTCCTTTACGGCGCCGTAAGCGTCCTCTGGTCCGACTACCCTGACGTGGCCTTCAAGCGGTGGACCAAGGCCGTGGGGAATGTCGTGATGGTCCTGGTCGTCCTGACCGATCCGGACCCGTCCGCCGCCGTGAAGCGGCTCCTCGGGCGGGCGGGTTTTCTTCTGATCCCCCTCTCCGTCCTGCTCATCAAGTACTACCCCGAGCTAGGAGTGGGATACGGCCCCTGGGGGACGCAGAACTACATGGGCGTCGCGACCGGAAAGAACGGTCTTGGCTACATTTGCCTGATCTTCGGACTCGGATACCTGTGGCGTGTTCTCGAGGCGTTCCGGGGCCAAGAGCCCCCCCGCTGGGACGGACCGCTGATCGCTCAAGGCGCCGTTCTAGCGATGACGCTGTGGCTCTTCCACATGGGCGATTCCGCCACCTCCCTGGCCTGTTTCCTCATAGGAGGTGGCCTGATGTGGGTCACGAGCCTGCCCGGGCTCGCCCAAAAGCCAACGGCCGTGCACCTCCTCGTAGGGGCGGTAGTGTTCGTCTCCGTGTTTGGCCTGTTCTTCGATGCCGGGACGGACGTTGTCCAGGCAATGGGAAGGGACACGACGCTCACCGGTCGGACTATCTTCTGGAACGAGCTTCTCCTTACGGACACAGATCCGTTGTTCGGGACCGGCTTCGAAAGCTTTTGGCTTGGGGAGCGGGTCAAGAGACTCTGGCGAAAATACTGGTGGCACCCGAACCAAGCGCACAACGGCTATCTTGAGGTCTACCTGAACCTTGGCTGGACGGGGGTGGCCCTGCTTGGCCTCGTCATGGCCTGGGGATATCGGAACGTCGTCGGTGCCTTGCGCCGGGATCCGGAGGCAGGCAGGCTCAGACTGGCGTATTTCGTCGTCGCGGCGGTCTACAACCTGACGGAAGCTGCGTTCAATGGGGTCCACCTCGTATGGTTCGCCTTCCTGCTGGCTGTAACCGTCGTTCCGGAACCCTCGCGTCGGGAGGACATGTGAAGCCCTTCGACGAGAGTGGCGCCTTCCGGCCCACCGCGGACGGCGACGGGCTCCGGCGCCTCGCCGTGCGGGGCGCGGGGGTCACGGTGCTTTCCCAGAGCCTGGGGTTCGCCATCCAGATGATCGCCACTGTCATCCTAGCTCGGCTCCTCACCCCCGGGGATTTCGGGCTGGTAACCATGGTCACCACCTTCAGCCTGCTTCTCATGAACTTTGGACTGAACGGGTTTACGGAGGCCGTCATCCAGCGGGAGGAGATCGATCACTCCTTGGCCAGCAACCTGTTTTGGATCAACGTAGGCCTGGGCCTTCTTCTCATGATTGGGTTCGCCTCCGCGGGGCCTCTCCTGGCGCACTTCTACGGGGAGCCCCGGGTGGCCGCTGTCGTCGTCGCCATGTCCGTGACGATCTTCTTCACCTGTCTTTCGGTCCAGCACCTGGCCCTCCTCAAGCGGGCCATGCGGTTCTCCGACGTGTCCGTCAATGACATCCTCGCCCGGACCGTTTCGGTGGCCCTGTCGATCTTCCTCGCTAGTGCGGGGTGGGGATACTGGGCGCTGGTCGCGGGAGCCGTCGCAATCCCGCTTGCCACGTCCGCGGGGGCGTGGGCCCTGTGTCGCTGGGTCCCGGGCCTCCCACGACGCGGCGTCGGTACGGGTCCGATGGTGCGGTTCGCGATCAACACCTACGGGCGCTTCACTGCAAACTACCTCACCCGGAATCTGGACAACCTCCTGGTGGGATGGCGCTTTGGCCCGCAGCCTCTGGGGTTCTACAAGAAGGCGTATGACCTATTCGTCCTTCCAGCCAACCAACTCTCGGCCCCGCTCACGACCGTCGCTGTGTCTACACTGAGCCGTCTGACCGGGGACCCTAATCAGTACAGACGGTACTATCTCAGCGCGCTGTCGCTCATGGCCTTTGTGGGCATGGGGTTAGGTGCGGACCTGACCCTGGTCGGCAAGGATCTGATTCTTCTGCTGCTGGGACCCCAGTGGGAGGAATCGGGTCGGATCTTCACGTTCTTTGGACCCGGGATCGGGATCATGCTTCTCTATTACACCCATGGCTGGATCCACCTTTCTATCGGAAGGGCGGACCGGTGGTTCCGCTGGGGGATCGTAGAGTTCACCGTGACGGGCCTGCTTTTTCTCCTGGGGCTCCGTTGGGGCCCTGTGGGAATCGCCGTGGCCTGGGCCACGTCTTTCTGGATTCTCACGATCCCCGCGCTCTGGTACGCGGGGAGACCGGCACGCCTTGGGATCGCCTCGGTCATCGCCGCCGTCTGGAAGTACCCTCTTGCCTCTGCGCTGGCCGGCTGCACATCCGCCGTGATCATCCAAGGAATCCCTCCCTTCGTCGTAGCGTCGGGTGTGGTCGGGGCCGTCGCTCGCATCATGATGATCTCTCTATTGTTCGGAGCTCTGTATCTGGGCGCGGTCATCCTGTTGCACCGAGGGTGCGCACCCCTCTATCTCGTCGCAAGGCTTTTAAGGGAGATGGTCCCATGGGGCAGGTTGTCAACGTCATCCCCGGCTATCGCTACGACCCCGTGGCACCAGCACGAGCGCGGCGCTCGCCCCAGCCAGGGCAAGGAAAAAGAGTTGGTGCGGTAGCGGTAAGGAGGCGGTGATGCACACTACTAGTTCAGGTGACTGCCTTGAGACCTGAAAACCAAACCAGGTTTGTGGTCCTGGATGGTTGGCGCGGAGTCCTTGCGCTGCTCGTTGCCGCGTATCATTTTCATCCGAACAGCCATATTCATGATTGGACCTTTTTGCGGCACGGCTATATGGTCGTGGATTTCTTCTTTGTCTTGAGCGGGTTCGTTCTCGCTCATGCGTACAGGTCCCGTCTTTCTAGTGTCGAAGACACATTCGAGTTCATCTTGAAACGACTCGGGCGTCTCTACCCCCTTCACGTCTTCTTCATTCTCGTCTGGCTTTTGTACGAGTTGGCGAGAATGTGGGCATCGGAATTTTCCGGCCAGGTGCTTGGCCACCCTCCGTTTGGCCCGTCGATGAGCCTGTACGCGCTCATCACGAACCTGCTGCTCGTGCACTCACTCGGTTTGCACAACTCACTGACGTGGAACTTCCCCAGTTGGAGTATCAGCACAGAATTTTATACGAACGTCCTTTTTGCATTGTGCTGTTGGATTGCAATACCACCCAGGAGCTCACTGATCGCCAAAATTGGGATCGTCGCGGTCTCGCCGTTGGTGATCGCGGCCATCTCTCCTGCGTATATCGATACCACTTACGACTTCGGGATCGTGAGATGCATCTACGGCTTTGTGGCGGGGGTCCTCGCTCTCGACATCGTTGAAGCACTAAAACGGCGACCAGTTGCAGCATCTATTCTGAGCAACAGGATAGTGGTATCCGTATTGGAATTCGGGGCCCTCATAGCACTGTATGAGTTTGTTTCAACATTCGGCAAGGAGAGCCCTTATTCGACGCTCGCGCCCATGTTGTTCGGGGTCGTCGTCTGGGTCTTTTCTTACGAGACAGGGTTGATATCCCAAGTGCTGAAGTCAAGACCATTCGCCCTCGCCGGGATACTCTCGTATTCAATCTATCTGTCCCACGCGATAGTGCAGGTAGCGTTCCTGATCGTCGCGAAGTATGGCTTCGGGCTCAGCCTTGTGACCGTGGGGGACACCATGTTCATTGAGAGTAATATCATCGTTGGAGATCTCCTCTATTGCTTAATGCTGGCAACGGTGTTCGGTGTGTCGTTCCTCACGTACCGGTATATCGAGGAACCGAGCCGTGCGAGAATGAATAAGTTCGCACGGCGCCTGCGGCTAGGGGGATCACTGCAACTGCAGTGGAAGCGCACAGCTAAATCTGACCCCCTTTCGCTGGACACCGTCTCGACTGCGATGACGGCAGCCAAGGAGGCCGTGAATGAGAGACACGGCGCGGAAGCCCACCACTCCTAGCAGTGATGCGACCGACGCGGGTCCGTCGGAACTCCCGAACGCTGGAGCGCGCAGCGGAAGACGGAACTCGTGCTCCGTCTCCCGCAGGGCGAGACGAAGGCGAATGACTTCCATGAGACGGATGTGGGTTGTTGTTCTGCTCATTGCGCTTATCCCGGCACAGGAGCGCCTTTCTACGTATTCCGATGCACAGACCAGTCCATCATCCATAGAAATTATCGGTGCCGATCGAGGGATCGACTGGATCCAGGCTGGTATACCCGGAGGCATTCCGAATCGCGCCAACGGAACCTGCGCCACTCTCAATCCAGGTGCGACTGTTACTGACATCAACAATGCGATCGCAGCCTGTAGCAACGGCGTCGTGTACCTGAATGCGGGAACGTACACGCTCTCGGACGGAATCACTTTTGTCGGGACGAGTAATGTCACGCTCCGCGGCGCCGGCCCGGATCAGACCACGTTGGTGTTCTCCGGGCGGGATGGCTGCGGTGGTCTAGGCGCAGACATATGCGTAATGGGCCCGACAGGGTATTGGGTGGGCAGTCCGCAGGTACAACCAGGCGGAAGCAACAGCGCGAATTGGACGGCCGGCTACGCCAAAGGCACGACGCAGATCACCTTGGACTCCACGGCGGGTCTCACTGTCGGAACCATTCTCATACTTGATCAACTGAATGATACCGCAGATACAGGCGGCCTGGTCGTCAGTGATGCCATCGGCACTTTTTCTCTCGAGGGAGGCGCTCCAAGCCGCGGCAATCGAGTGCAACAGCAACATGTGCAGGTGACGGCAATCAACGGAAGCCAGGTCATTATCTCCCCTGGCCTCTATATGCCAAACTGGCGGGCGTCGCAATCGCCGCAAGCGTGGTGGGCGGGGACGAATGCGGTCATGGACGGAATCGAGAACATGACGCTTGATCACACCAATACCACTGGATATTCGGGCATAAATTTCTTCAACGCGTACATGTGTTGGGTGAAGAATGTCAAATCCCTGAACGCCAATCGAAACCATGTCTGGTTCTATCAGTCCGCAAGAATAGAAGTCCGAGACAGTTACTTCTACGGGACTCTGAATGAAGTGTCGCAGAGTTATGGCGTCGAGTCGTTCATGACCTCTGATGATCTGGTTGTGAACAATGTTTTCCAGCATGTGACAGCACCAATTATGATGGGACCAAACGCAGGTTCTGTCTTTGCGTACAACTATATGACTGATATGGCGTACAACAATACAAACTGGATGATGGCAGGATTGTTTGGATCGCATGGTGCCGGCACAGGGATGAACCTGTTCGAGGGCAATGTGGGGAATCAATTCTTGATGGACATATACCACGGAACCGGCAATCTCGCTACCCTGTTCCGCAACCAATTGACGGGAACGGAACCGAACAAAACCCAGTGGAACACGGTGGCCATTAACATTTGGGCTTACGACCGGTTCATAAACATCGTCGGCAATGTCCTTGGAACGTCAGGATATCATAGTGTATACGAGGACTCTCAGACGCCATCTGGAACGCCGGGCTTTCCCGACCGCTCTATTTATGTCCTGGGATATTCTGCCAGCGGCGAGCAGCTGCCGCTTCCGTATGATCCGCTAGTTGTGAGCACCTTTCTCCGCTGGGGTAACTATGATTATGCGACGAATCGAACACACTGGGACCCTGCGGAGATCCCTGCCGGCAATGCTGTCCCAGCCGATCAAACTTTGCCTTCCTCTCTTTATCTTTCCTCAAAACCGAAATGGTGGGGTACGATGCCATGGCCAGCGATCGGCCCCGATGTCACCGGCGGCCAAGACGCGGCCGGATACGCTTATAAGATTCCCGCTCAAGTGTGCTATGACAACAGCCCGAAAAACCCCGATGGCACCTTAACCTTCAACGCAGACAACTGCTACGGAAGCACTCCGCCGTAAAGTCCAACCACACGGCGATGCGCGGGCGAAGTTACTGGAGTGGAATTCGTGGCCGCGTGGCAGTCATCCCCGACTGCACAAGGTACGCGCCGGGGTCAGTGGAGCCACCATATGTCAACCGTGAGGGGAGATCATTGAACCCTGAGGTTCGTCGGAGAGGCTGGCGGAGGTTGTTTGTAGCACTTGTCGGCATTGAAGATCAAGATGCCATTGCTGTCCTTTGGAGTGTTGTTGTAGCAGACTTGAGCTGGATTCGCGTACACGTGTCCAGATGGATCCTGGCCACCGGTGACATCGGGGCCGATCGCTGGCCATGGCATCGTACCCCACCATTTCGGTTTTGAGGAAAGATAAAGAGAGGAAGGCAAAGTTTGATCGGCTGGGACAGCAACGCCTGCAGGGATCTCCGCCGAGTTCCATTGCGCTTGCTTCGTCACGTAATCGTAGTTGCCCCAGCGGAGAAGGGTGCTCACAACTAGCGGATCATACGGCATGCTACCGGCGGTCTTTCCCTGGACGCCAGACCATCCCAAGAGATAAATAGACTTGTCGGGAGAGCCCCTGTTGCCAGACGCTTGCGAGTGTTCGTAGACCGTGTGGTAGCCCGACGTTCCAAGGACATTGCCGACGAGGTTGGCGTATCGGCTGTGTGACATCAGTATCAGAGGATTTGTCTGCAGGGTCTTGCCCGGCTCCCATCCCGTGAATTGGTTGCGGAAGAGGGTGGTGAAATTGTGGCTTCCGTGGATGTTGTCCTGGATGTACCCGCTCATCTCATTGCCCTCAAACAGATTCATCCCGGTTCCGGCATCATGAGCATAGATGCTTAGGATCATCCAAGACGCGACGTTGTAGTAATGATCAAGCGAAAAGTTGTAGGCAAGGACAGACCCTGAAGAGTTCCCCTCGAGAAGCGGCGTCGTCACGTGCTGGAAGATGTTGTTGAGCACGAGATCATCAGAGGTCATGAACAACTCGACGCCATAACTCTGCGATGCCGCATTCAGGGTCCCGTAGAAGTAGCTGTCCTGAACGACGATGCGTGCCGATTGATACAGCCACACGTGGTTCCGGTTGGCGTTCAGGGACTTGACGTTCTTGACCCACCCCTCGTAGGCGTTGAAGAAGATGATGCCGGCCTTTGCACCGCTGTTGGTGTGATCCAGCGCCAGGTTCTCGATCCCGTCCATGGTCGCCTGCGGGCCGGTCCACCATGCCTGTGGCGACTGCGAGGCCCGCCAGTTCGGCATGTAGAGGCCGGGGGAGATGGCGACCTTTTTCCCGTTGATAGCCGTGATTTGCACGAATTGCTGCTGGTTTCGATCGACTCCACTGGTGTTCCGACCAGGAGAGCTGGAGCTTGAGCCTGTATCTGTCGCACACACGTTGTTGGTATCGCAGACGTACACCCCGCCGGTGTCCGTCGTATCGTTGTTTTGGTCGAGGATGATGATGCTCCCCACCGAGAGGCCGGCGGTGTCGTCAAGGGTAATCTGCGTCGTGCCCTTGGCGTAGCCGGCCGTCCAATTCGCGCTGTTGCCAGCAGGCACGCCGCCGGTCCAGATCCCCGTCGAATTATTAACGCAGATATCTGCTCCGAACCCCCAGCAATTAACATTTCCGGTGAACACCAACGTCGTTTGATCCGGGCCTACGCCGCGGAGCGTCACGTTGCTCTTCCCGCCGAAGTTGATCCCGGCCGAGAGATTGTAGGTGCCCGCGTTCAGAAACACCACCCCATTGTCACAGGCCGCAATCGCTTTGTTGATTTGCGCCGCCGTCGCGCCGGGATTGAACGTGGCGCAGATGGTCGTCCGATTCGGGATGCCGCCGGGTATGCCGGGGTTCCAGGTGATCGTTCTACTGGGATCTATGATCTGCGCACTGGAATACGTAGGAAGGCAAAGCAAGGCAAGGGAAAATAGAAGCAGCTTTTTTCGTCTCATTACCTGTATGATAGGTGTTGATCGTCGTGTTATCAATGCCCGCGCTTGGGATAAGACTGCGGCGACATCCGGCGAAGAGTTTACGATGGAAGGTCAGCACCATCGGGGAGCTTCCATCTTTTCGCCTGCTAACTTTGACTACTGAATCCCTCCCGGAGCCGGCTGTGGCTCCAGACCCTCTCACATAAAGACCCCCCTCAGTCCCCCTCCTCTCTGTACCCTATGTCATCTGCCTTCTCACTGGGCCACTGTCGTGGCATTAAAAGGGCGGCCCCGGAATTCTCCGAGGCCGCCCAGAACTAGGGACCGGAATCACCTCATCACAGGCCTATGGACAAGGCTTGTGGAGCTGAATATTCCCGCCACCTAAAGTTCCACCCGCCGAATAGCCGTTGCTCAAGCTGATCTTCAAGCTATCCGTATTCCGGCCGGGCTCGCCGTTATCCGCCACGTCAATCGAGTAGGTAAAGCCCGAGACTCCGTTGATCTCGGCATTCCCCTCCATGTGGCGGGTTGTCGCGGTGTCCCCTATCTTATAGACGCTGATGCTGGTCGCCTTCATCTGCATCCCGGAGTTGTGGTCGATATAGTTGAAATGGATTTCCGGTGAAGACGAACCGGGCTTGTACCCAGCGTTGAACCCAAAGTTGGCCTTGTCATTGCCTACCTTGATCCACCCGCCGCCGGTCATGAAGTCAGCGCAGGGCGGCTTGGGTGGACAGCCTGGGCACCCTTTCACATCGCTATGGGCGCTGGACAGGATCACTTCGTCGCCGGTTGCGAGAGTAAGGTGCACCGCGTTGACCGTAATGTCCTGCGTCCCTCCCCCCGATGACGTCTTCTGCTCGTTGATAATGAGCGTGGCCACGGGCGGACCCCCTATCGGGTTAGGGATCACGAACGTCTGGTTTGGGGCAAAGGGGTCTACTGCAATGGCCTGGCCGCCAAAAGTGGCGTTGGCGACTTCAGTTGATCCTCGGACTCCATTACAGGTTGCCTCCGACTCAGCTTGAACAAACGCGGCGGTGACCTGAGCGGCATTTCCGGGGAGCACCACGAGATCCGCCAGCGAGGCGCGACTACGGGCCACGCCATTGGCTCCGCTGGTTGACGCACTCAACAGCGTCGCGTTCAAGACGCCAGGAGCCCCAACCGTGGCGAAGTCTGCCGATTGGAACCCGCCGCTGGGCGGCAGTTCCCCGGTATCCGACACAGTGGTCGGCCCGACCCCGAGCGTGGGAACATTGACAAAAGCGGCGAAGGCCCGCCCGCTGTAAGTGACGTCGGCTTGCGCCTGGGAAGCCCAGGCAATGCCGAAGATGAGCAGCAGACAGGCGAGCGCAAACCGCACGCCCTGATTCTGCATCTTCATATTCATAGCGTCCCTCCTTTGTTTGTCCGGTCCAGCCTGGTTTAGGACGGCTCTCCGGTTTTGCCGGTATGAGTGGGCAAGCTCCATACCGATCGCCCTTCTGCATTCGACCCAGAGAGTCAGGTGAATACCGGCATCCTCAGGGGGAAAATTCCTGCAAGGGTGATCATGGAAAATCCTCAAAAACCCGAAACTAAAAGCGCTGCGGACGCAACTGTCGCGCTGTTAATACGTGATTCAGAGCGAATGAGAGATAACGCTGTGGTTGCGCGAGGTACCACTGTCGCGTGGCTACGACGCAGAACGCGCTATGGAGACGGGAGGTGATGCTTTCGGATAAGGCGGTGCAGTGTAGAGCGGTGGATGCCGAGTTCCTTGGCCGCAAGGGTCAGATTTCCGCCTTGCTCGTGGATCGATTTCTCGAGGAACTCCTTTTCCAGCTGTTCGAGAGTCTTTTCCTTCCATTCGCGGTAGCTGCTGAAACGCTCTTGACGTACAGTCGCCATCAAGATCGCCTCAGGAAGGTCTTGCACGGCTATGAAAGGCCCCGTGGCATAGGCCAGAGCCCGCTCAATCGCGTTCTTCAACTCCCGCACATTCCCCGGCCAATCGTAATGCGTCAACCACTCCATCGCCTCGGGCGTGATGCCTTCGATCGCCTTGCCGGAGCCGATCGAACACTCTTCCAGAAAATGGGCGACCAGGAGCGGGATGTCTTCCCGACGCTCCCGCAATGGGGGCACCCGAATTTCAATGACGTTGATGCGGAAGAACAGGTCCTGCCGGAACCTGCCCAGTCTGATTTCTTCGCGGATGTCTCGATTCGTGGAGGCCACGAAGCGCACGTCAAACGGGATCGGCTTCCTCCCTCCCAAGCGACGGACGGCGCCCTCCTCCAAGGTCCGGAGCAGCTTGGCCTGAAGCGCAGGGCTTAACTCGCAGAACTCGTCGAGGAAAAGCGTGCCGCCATCAGCAGCCTCGAGCAGCCCCTCCTTGGCGGCTTGGGCCCCCGTGAACGCCCCTCGTTCGTAGCCGAACAGTTCCGCCTCTAAGAGGGTCTCCGGGATTGCAGCGCAATTAAGCGGGAGAAACGGGCGCTCGTGACGGCTGCTGTTCTCATGGATGGCTCGAGCGACCGGCTCCTTGCCGACTCCGCTCTCTCCCAGGATCAGGACATTCGCGCTCACAGCGGCTACCTTACGGATCTCGTCAAGCAATTTCAGCAACCCCCGGCTTTGTCCCACGATGCCGGCCACCGCGAATGAGCTTCGGAGCTGGCTTTTTAACAGCCCGTAAGCCTCCTTCGTCTTCCGCTTCTCTAACGCGTCCTTGACTACCGCTCGGAGCTGCTCCACTGAGAATGGCTTGATCAAATAATCGCAGGCGCCAAACTTCATCGCTTCCACCGCGGTGTCCACGGTCGGATAGGCCGTGATGAGGATCACGATGGTCTCCGGGTCCACCTGTTTTGCGATCCTGAGGACCTCCAGACCACCCATCTTGGGCATCTTGAGATCGGTGAACACGACGTCGATGGATGAGGTCCTCAGGATGCGTTCCGCAGCCTCGCCAGAATCGGCTGTGACCACCTCATACCCGCTGGGCTTGAGGATCTCCTGATACGACAAGAGGACGTTGCGGTCATCTTCGACGAGAAGGATGGTTTCCGCCATGTTCGGTCGTTCCCACCCAGTAGGCTGGCGATTCTATGGAGCCCGCGAGATCACCACAATGGAAGTGAGCATCGCACCACGCATCATCCTTTATTAGCCGTAGTTCATCTGCGAGTCGCTGGGTTCGTTGGGGGTCCAGGACATGACGGCGCTAGAACGCAAACGAGGTGACAGTGACGGTGACGCTGCTCGACGTGGCGGTGTTGCCCGCAGCGTCGCGAGCGACGGCCGTCAGGGTGTGCTTGCCCTGGCTGGCCGTGCTGGTGATCCAGGCGAGGGTGTAGGGCGCCTTGGTGATTTCTGCCCCGAGGTTGACGCCGTCCAGCTTGAACTGCACCCCGACGACGCCCACGTTATCGGTGGCGCTGGCCGAGACCGTCACCGTGCCGGCGACCGTCGCCCCATTAGCAGGGCCCGTTATCGAGACCGTAGGCGGCGCGGTGTCACCCAACGGCGCCGCCGTGGTGAACGTGACGTCCGTTGACGTGGCCAGGTTCCCTGCCGCATCGCGGGACTTCACCCGATAGTGGTACAACGTGCTGGCGGACAGCCCGCTCAGCCCAACGCTGTGGCTGCTCACCAGCGCGCTGGTGAGCGCCGTCACCTGCCCATAGGCGCTGGTGAGGCCGTACTCCACCTGCGAGTCGCTCGCCTCGTCGGTGGCCCACGTGATGGTGGCGGCGCTCGAAGAGATACTCGTGCTCGCCACGCTGCTCAGGAGCGGCGGCGCATTGTCCACAGTCACGCTGACGGCGCCGGCGGGCGCCGTGTTCCCCGCCGCATCGCGCGCCACGGCGGTGACAGAGTGCACCCCGTTCGCGGCCGTAGTGGTGATCCAGGAGAGGGTATACGGCGCGGCGGTCACCTCAGCCCCCAGGTTCGCGCCGTCGAGCTTAAACTGCACCCCGACGACGCCGACATTATCCGTGGCACTGGCCGAGACCGTGATCGTGCCCGAGACCGTGGCGCCAGCGGCCGGCGCGGTAATCGAGACTGTGGGTGGCGTCGTATCCGGCGGCGCCGCCGTGGTGAACGTGACGTCCACTGACGTGGCCAGGTTCCCGGCCGCATCGCGCGACTTCACGCGATAATGGTACACAGTGCTGGCCAAAAGCCCGTTTAAGGCCTGTGCGTGCGCTGTCACAAAACTTGCATTCAGCGCGGTCACGCTGCCGTAGGCTGTGGTCGTGCCGTACTCGACCTGGGAGTCGCTGGGCTCGTCGGTGGCCCACGTGATGGTGGCGGCGCTTGGTCCCACACTGGAGCTGGACATCGCGCTGAGCACGGGCGCGGTATTATCGACCGTCACGCTGACGGCGCTGGCGGGCGCTGTGTTTCCGGCCGCATCCCGGGCCACGGCCGTCAGGCTATGCGTCCCATTGCTGGCCGCGATGGTAGCCCACAAAATGGCGTACGGTGCCGTCGTGAGCTCGGCGCCCAGGTTCGCGCCATCGAGCTTAAACTGCACGCCCACCACCCCCACGTTGTCCGTGGCGCTGGCCGAGACCGTGATCGTGCCGGCGACCGTAGAGCCAGTGGCCGGCGCGGTCAGCGAGACCGTCGGAGGCGTCGTGTCCGGAGGGGCCAGGGTCATAAAGGTGATATCGCCCGAGACCGCCAGATTGCCCACCGCATCGCGCGACTTCACGCGATAGTGGTACACGGTGCTGGCAGACAGCCCGTTCAGCCCCACGCTGTGGCTGGTTACCAGCGCGCTGGCGAGCGTGCTCACCTGTCCATAGCCGCTCGTGGAGCCGTACTCCACCTGCGAGTCGCTCGCCTCGTCGGTCGTCCAACTGATCGTGGCGGAGCTGGGCCCCACACTGGAACTGGACACCGCGCTGAGCACGGGTGCCGCATTGTCGACCGTGATAGCGACAGCCGTCGAGGTCGCGGTATTCCCCGCCGCATCGCGGGCCACCGCCGTCAAGCTATGGGAGCCGCTGGCAACGAGGGTCGTGTTCCACGAAAGAGAGTACGGCACGGCCGTGACTTCGGCCCCCAGGTTGACGCCATCGAGCTTGAACTGCACGCCCACAACACCGACGTTATCGGTGGCGCTGGCGGAGACCGTGATCGTGCCCGCGACGGTCGCCCCGGCGGCTGGTGCGGTCATCGAAACGGTCGGCGGCGTGGTGTCGGGCGGCGCCGCCGTGGTGAACGTGACGTCCGCTGACGTGGCCAGGTTCCCGGCCGCATCCCGCGACTTCACGCGATAGTGGTACAACGTCCCGGCCACAAGGCTGCTCAATGCCTGGGAATGCGCCGTGACGAGGCTGGCATTCAGGACCGTTGAACTGCCATAGGCGGTCGTGAGACCGTACTCCACCTGTGAGTCGCTCGCCTCGTCGGTGGTCCAACTGATTGTGGCGGAGCTGGACCCCACACTGGCGCTTGACACTGCACTGATCACGGGCGCGACATTGTCCACCGTGACACTGACGGCGCTGGAGGGCGCCGTGTTCCCCGCGGCATCGCGCGCCAAGGCGGTCAAGCTATGAGAGCCATTGGTGGCTCCCGTCGTGTTCCACGAAAGAGAGTACGGAGCGGCCGTGATTTCCGCGCCGAGGTTCACCCCGTCGAGCTTAAACTGCACCCCCACCACACCGACGTTGTCCGTGGCACTGGCCGAGACGGTGATCGTGCCCGCAACCGTGGCGCCGGCCGCCGGCGCGGTCAGCGAAACGGTCGGCGGGGTGGTGTCCGGAGGAGCCAGGGTCGTGAAGGTGCCATCACCCGAGACCGCCAGATTGCCCACCGCATCGCGGGACTTCACCCGATAGTGGTACACGGTGCTGGCCGAGAGCCCGCTCAACGCCTGAGAGTGCGCCGTAACAAGGCTGGCATTCAGGACCGTTGAACTGCCATAGGCGGTCGTGAGGCCGTACTCCACCTGCGAGTCGCTCGCCTCGTCGGTGGTCCACGTGATGGTGGCGGCGCTCGACGAGAGACTCGTGCTCGCGACGCTGCTCAGGAGCGGCGGGGCATTGTCCACCGTCACACTGACAGCGCTGGAGGGCGCTGTGTTGCCCGCTGCGTCGCGGGCCACCGCGGTGAGGCTATGCGTGCCGTTGGGGGCCAGGGGGGTATTCCAGGACAGGGCATAAGGGGCGGTGGTGAGCTCGGCGCCCAGGTTGACGCCATCGAGCTTAAACTGCACGCCGACGACGCCCACGTTATCCGAGGCAGTTGCCGAAACGGTGACCGTGCCGACAACCGTGGCGCCAGCGGTGGGGGCCGTGATGGAGACTGCGGGCGGCATGGTGTCGGGTGGTGCCGCCGTGGTGAACGTGACGTCCGCTGACGTGGCCAGGTTTCCGGCCGCATCGCGGGACTTCACCCGATAGTGGTACAACGTCCCGGCCACAAGGCTGCTCAACGCCTGAGAGTGTGCCGTAACAAGGCTGGCATTCAGGACCGTTGAACTGCCATAGGCGGTCGTGAGGCCGTACTCCACCTGCGAGTCGCTCGCCTCGTCGGTGGTCCACGTGATGGTGGCGGAGCTGGGCCCCACACTGGAACTGGACACCGCGCTGAGCACGGGTGCCGCATTGTCGACCGTGACAGCGACAGCAGTCGAGGTTGCTGTATTCCCCGCCGCATCGCGGGCCAGCGCGGTCAAGCTATGGGCGCCATTCGCTGCTAGCGTCGTGGTCCAGGACAGAGCATACGGCGCGGCAGTCACCTCAGCCCCGAGGTTGACGCCATCGAGCTTAAACTGCACCCCCACCACCCCCACGTTGTCCGTGGCGCTGGCCGAGACCGTGATCGTGCCGGCGACCGTAGAGCCAGTGGCCGGCGCGGTCAGCGAGACCGTCGGCGGCGTCGTGTCCGGAGGCGCCAGGGTCGTAAAGGTGATATCGCCCGAGACCGCCAGATTGCCGACCGCATCGCGCGACTTTACCCGATAGTGGTA
>Ga0209157_1000429_pt1 | contig 36382 bp, 34 predicted proteins | sample GraSoiAngelo_135_FD_185892 | JGI IMG/M metagenome (GOLD analysis project Ga0209157, IMG submission 185892) | Grasslands soil microbial communities from the Angelo Coastal Reserve, California, USA - 14_0929_05_40cm (SPAdes) (version 2) | ecosystem: Environmental > Terrestrial > Soil > Grasslands ...
ACCAAATCGCCCGCACATCCTGGCGGTCTGGCCCAAGGGGGTAGGCCATTCCGAACCACATTCCAGGCCGCATCGCTCCGACGTCGGGGAGGTGCGCCTGGACGTCTCGATACCCGACGTTCGTGAGGCCGCCGCCCACGTTGCGAGTGGACCGGATCACACGACCGCCAGTCGTGCCGTGGAACCAGAGGTCGACGCTTGGGGTGGCTGGCGTGGTCAGATACTCCGGGTATTCCCGCGCAATCGCCGCCCACATCCACCGGATCATGACGTCCCGCGAGGGGACTTGCTCCTGCGTGAGCGGGACAAGGACGGGCATAAAGACCAATGACTCGGGTGTCCTGCTAGCCGCAGCAGCGTGGTCAGCCCCCTGCTCGGGCATCAGTGGTCGGGGGGCTTCGCACGCCCCGATGATCGCCCCGGCCGCAACGGCACCTGCCGCAGCTGCCCCCAACCACCGCCACGGTGGCATGGCCGCCAGCATACGATGGATGCGAGACTCGAGGAAGGAGACCGGCTCACCGAACGCCGCCACGCCCAGCAGCTGTGTGTTGCGGCGATGCCCGACCCGGAGCAACAACTCCCCGTAGGCGGGCGCCGAGCGGCCCTCGGCGAGCACGCGTGCATCGCAGTCCATTTCGACGGCGAGACGCAAGCGCCGCCACTGCCACCAGAGCGCCAGATTCCACGGCGCCACGAGCACCGCGACCAGCGCTGCGGCGAGGAGTGCGGGGTCGGCCGCGCGGACGTGCTCGTCCTCATGCGCCAGCATCAATTCCCGCTCTCGCTCGGAGAGCTCCAGCGCCCATTCCGGCAACACCACGCGCGGCGACCACAGCCCGACGACGGCCGGACCCACGTTGGGCGACACGAGGACCTCTCGGCCATCGACCGCCGCCTGGCGCCACTGCCGGCGGAGAGCGGCCAGCCGCGTCGCCGCTGTGGCGAGGGCGAGCAGCATGGCGAGCGAAGCGATCCCCCACACCCAGCTCAGCGGCCGATCGAAGTCGCTGAGGGAAAAAACGGGCGGTGGAGGTTGGTCGAGGACTGTGGAGGTTGTGGTGGCCGGCAAACTGGGTCCGGACTCAGCGACGACAGGAATCGGAGCGGCGAGCGTGGCGAAGGCATCGGGTCGCAGCCATGCCGCCGCCGGAATCAGATAGGAGCCCGCGAGTGCGATGACCCAGGCCCACCGCGTCGGGCGGCCGGCGTAATGCAACCCACGCTCGAAGGCGTATCCCACCACGCTGAACACCACACCGATTCCCAGGCAATACAGCATCCAGACGGCGATCACCTGGCACCTCCCTTGAGGCGCGCTTCGAGGAGCTTACGCAGCCGGCGCAGCTCCTCGTCGCTCAGATTCTTATCGGAAACGAGATGGGTCATCAAGAGCTCGGGCGAGCCCTGGAATACCTTGTTGAGGAGCCGCCGCAGGGCGTTGCGGCCGGCGGCGTCACGCTTGACGAGGGGGCGGTAGCGGTGCGCCCGCCCCTCACCGGTGTGCCCCACATATCCCTTTTGCTCGAGGGTGCGCAGCACCGTCAGCACGGTCGTGTACGCGAGCTTGTCGGCCAACCGTTCGCGCACCTCCGCGACCGTGGCGTCGCCCCGGTCCCACAGCACGCTCATCACGTCCAGCTCGCGATCGGTGAAGGCAATCCGCATGGCTCCCCTCCAGCTACTAATCTTGTAGTAGTTATACCCGGCGGGTTCCCTGCTGTCAACTATGGATCTAGTAGTGGAACGGTCCGGGGGGCCTTCCCGGCACGGCGCTGGCGCTGTAGGGTATGGAGAAGGGACTCCATGATCTCTTGCCTTGCTGTAGCCGCATTGCTGGTGCAGGCGGCCGCTAATGCGCACCCCGCCCGGGCCGCGCGAGCGTCAGATCCGGTCCGCATTTCGCGCACCGACTCGATCGTCTCCGTCACGTTGCGTGAACCGGGGTACCTCCTGCTCCTGCAGGTCGATGCGAGCGGTCGCATCAACGTGCTCTTCCCGTTTGGCCCGTATGACATCAGTGGAGTAGACGGCGACGTGCCGTTCGCGGTACCCCTGCCGCCAGAAGCGCAAGGCAATCCCGCGACGCTCGTCGCGGTGCGGTCGCGATGGGCATTCGACTTCACCGCGCTCCGGGGCGGCGCAGGGGGAACATGGAATTACCAGGATGCCTGGCTGCTGCAGCCGACCGCGGGGGATCCGCTCGGTGCGCTGCTTGATATCGCCGACCGTGTCACGGACGGACGTCCGTACGACTATGCTGCGGTGAGGTATTCGCGGGATGGAACCGCGACGGCGCTAGGACCGCCGCTCCCGCCGCAGGTCTGCCTGAGTTGCGTGCGGCGAGGGACGCCTGTCGCCACGGCAGCCGCCCCAGTTCCAACGAACGCGGTGGACTGCTCGAACGCATCGCTCACGAATTCGTTCTGCGGCGTGAACAGCGGCAGCGTCTCGATCACGAGCGCGCCCGCCCCCGCTCCTGCGCAACAGGCGGGCTACCAACCGCCCGCTGCAGTCTACGTCCCGTACTACGTGCCGCTGATCGTGCATGGAAGGCGGCGTCGATTCGAGCCGTCGTTCCCTCCTCCTCCGCCAGCCCCTCGGCCATCGGTCGGCGCTGCGTACCCGATCGCGCCACGGCTCGTCGTGCCTTCGACAGCCCAGCTGCGGTCGTTCGGGGGCCGGAGGCCGTAGGCCGGGAAACGGGACGCGAGAAACGGGAAACGGGACACGTTGCGCGTTTGACGTGTCCCGTTTCCCGTTTTCAGTGGAGGCGCGGGGAATCGAACCCCGGTCCGAGCATGACTCCGATACCGCTCCTACGTGCGTAGACCTGGCTTTGTGGTCTCACCACCTCGGCGCCTGGTCAGCCCTGGCGGTAACAAGCCTCTGGAAGCTCTTGCGGCAGCCGTTGAGGCCCCAGCTGACGCCAGCCCGACTTTGCGATACGTGAGCGCCGCCTCAGGCGGGCTGCCACTCACGCAGGTGCGTGAAGCCGAAGCTTACGCAGCCAGAGCCAGTTCAGAGTTGGCTTGTGTGTCTTCCCAGTTGATTTACCAGGTGACTGAGAACCTGGGCACGCAACAGTACCCTCGCCAAACCCGTCGAAGCCTGTCGCCCCCTCTCGCGCCCAAACCTAATCGCTCTCAATCGCCGTTTCAACGACCGGGCTGAACGGCGTAGCGCGCGATCCACGGGGAACCGAGAAATCCCGGTTTCACCTCGAGAATTACTTCCTGCCCTTGCTCCGCGTCCTCGCACACTTGCTTGGGCACGTCTAGCCGCACGCGCTCGTCTCGGTTAGAACCACGGCGCAGAATCAGCTGGGGCCCCCGCCCTTTGCCTACGCGAAAGCAATCGCGCTGCTCAACAGAATAGGAGCCCCGACTTACGGGGCCCCAATCCAGCGTCGCATTGAGGACGTGATACAGAGGATTGCCCACGACCAGTGTCGCGATCAAGGCAATCGCGAGTGGATCCGTCAATGAGCGCAGCAGTCCACGGGTAGCAAGCAACTCGCGCCGCCATTTGAGGAACCACCCGGCCGCCCAGGTGACCACGACACAGAGCGCCAGCGCGTATCCCAGCGAGGCGTCCCACCGCAACAAGGGAAATCGATGCATCGACCACACGGCGACCGCGTATACCGCCAGCATGAGCACGATCAGACCAGCGGCGGCGAGCCACGAGCGTCGGTCAAACGAGCGAGTCATACGCGCTCCACGCGGTTGCGGCCGCCCTGCTTGGCGCGATACAACGCCGCATCCGCCGCAGCGGGGAGATTCAACAGATCGCCGACGGGTTGTGGATAAGACGCAAGACCACACGACGTCGTGAGCGGATACACCGTACCAGTCCACGTCAGCGGCTTCTCCGCGACCGAGCGCCGAATCCGTTCGGCCACCTCCATCCCCTCTCGCAGCGGGGTGCCCGGCAGCCACACCGCGAATTCCTCGCCACCGATGCGCGCCACCACATCGCCATCGCGTACGGCGGCCTCGAGCAATCGCGCGACGTGTCGCAACGCCGCGTCACCGGCCGGATGTCCCAGCGTGTCGTTGAGCCGCTTGAAGTGATCGAGATCGACGTAGACGAGCGTCGCCGGTTCGGGCGCCCGCGACCCATAGGCCGCCATCGCTCGCTCCAACTCGCGGCGATTGCGCAGCCCCGTCAGCGGATCCACCACGGCGCGGCGTTCAGCATCGTGCACGGCGCGCAAGGCGGCGAGCCGCGGGCCGAGGTCGGTGAGCAGCGCGCCAAGATCCTCGAGCGCTGCGACGTCGGGACCCAGCGGTGGGCCAAGCAACACCAGCGCTCCGACCACAATCGCACCGTCGAGCAACGGATAGGCGATCCCCGCCCGCTCGCTGCGACGCCGCCCGGGCACACCGAGACCGAACAGGTCCTCCGGTCCGCGGGTGGCGACGGGAAGCCCGGTTGCAATCGCGTGCGCGACCGGTGACTCGGCTGACAACTCGAGTCCGGTCAGCCGCCGATCCGCGGCGGCGGAGACTGCAATGATCTGCGCGCGATCGCCGGTCGTGACGACGAGAGCCACGGCGCGATGCGTGAGCTGCTCACCCATCTCGACCGCCGCCCGCGCAATCCCCTCGAGCGTGACCGCGCCGGCCACGAGGCGCGAGACCCGGCCGGCGACGATACGCGCCCGGGATACCGCGTTCTCCTCCTCGGCGACCCTCATCCCGGCGACAAACCGTCGCAGCGCGCCGGCGATCTCATCGATAACCGTGGTCGCATGGCGGGCCCCGGGCAGCGCAAGGCCTGCCGCGTACGGAAAGTCGCCAACCGCCACGAACGTGGCTTCGGGATCGCGAACGACGTGCAAGCGACCATCTACTGACGCCAGTTGCACGAGCGCTGCGCCGCGGCGGCGCTGCTCGGGGTCCATTTCTTGAGTGCCCGTTTCAAGGGGGCCCTCGGCACCGCCCACCCCCCACCCCGCAGTCGCGCTGTAGGCCTGGCGGAGCAGGTCGAGTACCTCGCCCAGCCCGAGCGGGGGCGGCCCACGGCGACGCAGGCGCCCAGGCCGCCAGCGAATCGTCCAGCCGAACGCGAGCGCGGCCCCGCCGGCAGCTGCGAGGATCGCCCAAAGCGAACCCCGCCAGGCTCCGACGATGGCAGCGCTGAGACCCGCGACCTGCAGCGCGAGCGCGATCCAACGTCGCGCCCCGCCCTGCGTGCGTTTACGAATGGTTGATGCGACTCGCGGCGGCAGCCGCGCCGAATCCGTTGTCAATGTTGACGACCGTGACGCCTGAGGCGCAGGAATTGAGCATCGCGAGCAACGCCGCGAGGCCACCGAAGGACGCGCCATATCCCACGCTCGTCGGCACGGCAATCACCGGAACCTTCACTAGCCCGCCGACGACGCTCGGCAGGGCGCCCTCCATGCCGGCCACGACGATGATCACGCCCGCGGATCGCAACACATCGGTTTGCGTGAGGAGACGATGGATTCCTGCGACCCCAACGTCGGTCAGGCGTTCGACGCGATTGTGGAGCGCCCGTGCGCTGACGGCGGCCTCCTCAGCGACGGCGAGGTCGCTCGTACCGGCCGTGCACACGAGCACCGTGCCTCGACCCGTAGGCGCCGGTTCGGGATCGGGCGGGAGATAGGCCGTGCGTCCCAGCGCATTGATCTCGACGCGCGGAAAGCGGGCGGCGAGCGCTTGCGACTGGGCGCTGTCGGCACGAGTGGCAAGAAAGCTGCCTCCCGCCGACTCGAGCCGTTCCGCGATCGCGACGACCTGACCCACGGTCTTGCCCGGACAAAAGATCACCTCCTGATGCCCCTGGGTGATGGGCCGGAGGTGATCGATCGTCGCGAACGGCAGCCGCTCGAAGCTCATGCCGCCAGGGCTTCAGCGAAAATGTCCTCGGCCTCCGCGATCGATTCAACCGCGAAGAGTCGCTGTCGCAGCTGCGAGGCCCAGGGGAGACCCTTCGTATACCAGCCGAAGTGCTTCCGGAACTCGAGTGCGGTCTTGCGCGTGTCGCCCTGCAGGCGGAGCGCAAGGCGCGCGTGCTCGAGCGCCGTGGCGAACCGCTCCTCGGGCGTCGGATCGGGCCGTTTTGCCCGGGCCTCGAGCAGGTCACGGGCCTGCGCAAATAGCCACGGATTTCCGAAGGATCCGCGCGCGATCATGACGCCGGCGCAGTGCGTGTGATTGCGCATCGCCACGACGTCTTCGGGCGTGCGGATGTCGCCGTTGCCGATCACGGGGATCGACAGCCTCTCTACCACGCCGGCAATCTCGTCCCAGTTCGCCGCGCCCTGGTACATCTGAGTGCGCGTTCGCGGATGCAACGTCAGCGCCTGCGCGCCCGCGTCCTGGCAGCGGAGCGCGATGTCGACCGGATCGCGCTGCTGCTCGTCCCAACCGCTGCGGATCTTGACGGTGACCGGCAGATGCGTCGCATTCCGGACCGCCCGAATGATGCTCTGCACCAGCCCCATGTCCTTGAGACAGCCCGATCCACCGTTGTTGCGGACGACTTTCTTCACCGGGCAGCCGAAGTTGATATCCACGAAATCGGGCTCGAACAGCTCTGTGACCATGCCGGCGGCCTTGGCCATGATGCCGGCATCGGCGCCATAGATCTGGATGCCGATGGCCCGTTCGACAGGCTCGAAGCGCATCTCGGCGAGGACGCGCTCGATGCCGAGCGAGATGCCGACGGAGGAGATGAACTCGGACACCACGACGTCGGCCCCGTAGCGCCGGCAGATCTGGCGGAACGGCGACTCCGACACGCCCGCCATGGGAGCCAGAAAGAGCGGGAAGTCGTGCTTGACCGAGTACGGGAAGTTCATGCGCTGGAACGTAATAGCGCGTTGCGCATGGAGCAACCAAGTTTTACCTTTCGCGCGCGAAAATGCGCCTGCGCGAGTTCTTTTCCGAAGACGCGATCAAGCTCGAGCTCGAGAGCACCACGAAGGACGCGGTGCTCAAAGAGCTGGTCGGGCTGCTCAAGCTCGACGAGAAGGCCCAGGGACTGCTGTTCAAGATGCTGAAGCGGCGGGAGACGTTGGGGTCGACCGGCATCGGACAGCATATCTCGATTCCCCATTGCCGCTCCCTGGTGGTCACGCGCCTTCGGTGCGCGTTTGGTCGGAGCGCCACGGGGATCGATTTCAAAGCCATCGACGATGAGCCCGTCAACTACTTTTTCTTGATCGTTGCTCCCCCGCTGGAAGTGTCGAATCAGTATCTGCCGGTGCTCGGAAAGATCGCCCAGTTTGCCAAAGAATCGGATGTTGGAGGCCGGCTCGCCAAGTTGAAGACCCCTGCCGAGTTTCTCGCGCTCCTGGAAGAAAAGAACATTTAGCGGCTGGTATCCCGCGCCGCCTGTAACGCCTGGTTTAAGGCGTCGCGCGCAGGCGTAAAAGCACTGTCCACCGCGACGGCAACCTGCAGTTGGCGAATCGCAGGCTGCCAAAGCTTGGCGCTCATGTAGAATCGGCCAAGATCGTAGCGCGGTCCGGCTAGCTCGGGTGCGAACGCAATTGCCGCGAGCAACAGCTGCTCACCGCTGCCCCATCGTCCCGCCGCGAACTCGTCTTTTCCCTCGAGCCAGAGCGTGCGATAGGAGCGCGGTGCTTCGCGCTTTAGCGCCTGATAGTGCGTCTCGTCGTCGTGCCACGCCGGAATACGGATGATGGTGCGGGCGGCCCCGGCAAGGGCAGCGACCGCAACGGCCGCCAGCCGGAGCTTGGGAGATCGGATCGCCGCCACCGCGCATGCTAACGCAAACACGATGCCGAAGGACGCGAGATAGAGGGTCCGCTCCGCAATAAGGAACTCGGTCGAGAATACGATGTTCGCCACCGGTGAGATCGTGATCACCATCCACGCGAGCCCGATTGCGATGCCGGGAATCGTGCGTCGCGTTCGCCACGCGAGCACGCCAACCGCAATCCAGACCAGCAGGCCGAGCAGGTGCCAAACCGTGAAGCCGGTTGCCACCGTCAACTCGCCCGGGGAGTAATCGGCGGACAGGTGCGCGGGGAACAGAAACAGGCGCCACCATTCCAGTGACAAGCGCACCATCGCCCAGCTTCGCGCGAGAAACCCAACGTGCTCGAGTCCGACCGCCAGCCCCCCGGCGTAAAACGTCCTGATGCCGACGAATCCTTGGACGATGAAGTACGCCACAATGGGTACGGTGGCCGCGACGGCTGCTCTCCAGGCGATGCGGAGGTCCGCGCGCCGGGCCAAGACGAGGAAAGCGGCTGCAGGCAGGGTCACCGCGATCTCTTTCGACGCGATGGCAAACGCCGCGCCCGCCGCGACACCCGCGAGGTACGTGGGTTTGCGCCCGGCACGTATCGCACACACGAGCGCGGCCGCATAGCCCGCCGCCGCCATCAGCTCGGCACGGCCGACGACATTCGCGACCGCCTCCACGTGCACCGGATGCACCGCGAACAGCAATCCGGCGATCAGTCCCACAACGGGACCGGCCAGGTCGCAGGCGAGCAGGGTGAATAAGGCGGTCGCGATCGCCGCCCACAGGACGTTGATCACGTGAAACCAGTGTGGGCTGCTCGATACGCGATAATCGAGCGCGAACGAAGAGATCACGGCCGGCCGCCACATCACCCCGCCGAACGATGCCGGCCAATAAGGCTCCGTCAGCACCGCCCCGACGGATGGCGGGTGCTCGAGCACCTGACGGTGCGCGACGACCCATTGATCGTCGGCGACGAATTCGTTGCGCATCGAGGGCGCCGCGACGGCGGCGGCGACAAGTCCGGCAATGAGGACAGCTTGTCGAGTCGTTACTCCCACTCGATTGTCGCGGGCGGCTTGGAGCTGACGTCGTACGCGACGCGATTGACGCCGCGGACTTCGTTGATGATCCGGTTGGAGATCCGGCCCAGGACCTCAGGCGGGAAGGGAAACCAGTCGGCGGTCATGCCGTCCCGGCTGGTGACCGCCCGGAGCGCGACGACGTGATCATAGGTACGGCCGTCGCCCATCACGCCGACCGACTTGATGGGCAGGAGCACCGCGAACGCCTGCCAGATCTGGTCGTACAGCCCCGCGGCGCGGATTTCTTCGAGGTAGATCGCGTCGACGCGGCGGAGCAGATCGAGCCGCTCTTCGTTCACCGGTCCGAGCACGCGAATCGCGAGGCCCGGTCCGGGAAACGGGTGCCGTCCGACGATTTCATCCGGCAGGCCGAGCTCGCGGCCCACCTGCCGCACTTCATCCTTGAACAGTTCACGCAACGGCTCGATGAGCTTCCACGGCAAGTTGGGACGCAGGCCGCCGACGTTGTGATGCGTCTTGATCGTCGCGGACGGGCCGCCTTTGGCCGACGTCGACTCGATGACGTCGGGATACAGCGTGCCCTGCACCAGGAATCCCACATTGCCTTCGACGTGGCGCGCAGCGTCCTCGAACACATCGATGAACGTGTGACCGATGCGACGGCGCTTTTCTTCGGGATCGTCGATGTCTTTCAGCTCCTTCAGGAACCGGTGCGTCGCATCCACGACTCGCAGGTCCATGCCGAGGTGCGCGCGGAACGTGTGCTCGACCTGCTCCCGCTCGCCACGGCGCAGCAGTCCGTGGTCGACGAAGACGCAGGTCAAGCGATTCCCGATGGCGCGGTGCACCAACGCCGCGGCGACCGTCGAGTCTACGCCCCCCGACAGGCCGCAGATCGCCCGTCCCTCCGGGCCGACGAGCGTGCGAATGCGGCCAATTTCCTGGTCGATGAAGTGCCCGGGGGTCCAATCGGGCGTGCAGCCGCAGATGTCGAACAGAAAGTTGTGCAGGATCTCGCCGCCGCGCGGGGTGTGTGCCACCTCGGGATGAAACAGTACGCCGAAGAGCGGCTTCGTCGCGTGCTGCATTCCCGCGACCGGCGCATTGGCGCTCGTCGCCGTCACGCGGAACTGGGGCGGAGGCGACTCCAGGCGGTCGCCGTGGCTCGCCCACACGATCACACAGGCGTTGGGCTCAAAGCCCGCAAACAGGCCCTTGTTTTCTTTGACCGAGACCTCAGCGCGGCCGTACTCACGTTCCGTCGCGGGCGTTGCCTTCCCACCCGACAACTGGGCGATGAGCTGCATGCCGTAACAAATGCCGAGCACCGGCGGACCCAGGTCGAGAATCCCGGGGTCGACTGTGGGGGCTCCGGGCTCGAAGACGGAATTGGGGCCGCCGGAGAGAATGATCCCCTTGGGGTCGAACGAGCGAATGAAATCGAGATCCGTGCCGCGTGTAGCGGGGTGGATCTCGCAATAGACACTCCCTTCGCGAATCCGGCGGGCGATGAGCTGCGTGAACTGCGACCCACAATCGAGAATGAGGATGCGGTTCACGCTTTGTACCAGGTGGTTGGTTCGGCGGTTTCGCCGCGAACGAGGTCTTCGAGCGTCTCGCGCTGGCGTGCCACGTAATAGCGGTCGCCGTCCACCACCACCTCCGGCGCCCGCGGCCGCTGGTTGTACGTCGAGCTCATCACAAATCCGTAGGCGCCGGTGCCGAGCACGGCCAGGACTTCGCCTGGTCCGACAGCGACCATTTTGCGGTCGAGCGCGAGGAAGTCGCCGCTCTCGCAGATCGGTCCCACGACGTTCACCGTCTCTTCGGGCCGCTTCCCGTCGCGCAGCGGCAAGATCTCATGGTGGGCATTGTAATGACTCGGCCGGACGAAATCGGACATGCCGGCATCCACGATCACATACTCCTTCCCACCCGCGTGCTTGCGATACAACACGCGCGTCAGGAGCACACCCGCGTTCGCCACGAGATAGCGGCCCGGTTCACACAAGAGGCCCAGGCCGGCGGCCCCAACCACGGGCACGACCGCGTCAGCAAAGGCCTTGGGAGACGGTGCTTTTTCGTTGTGATAGCGGACGCCCAGCCCACCCCCAACGTCGAGCGCCTCCAGCGTCGTGATACCGGACGCGCGGATGGCGGTGACGAGCTCGATCAGCTTGATCGCGCCCCGATGGTACGGCGCCACGTCGGTGATCTGCGAGCCGATGTGCATGGCCAACCCGCGGAGCACCAGCCGCGGCTCGGCGGCGATTCGCTGGGCCACGGCCACGACCTCGTCGAACGGAATCCCGAACTTCGCCGTCTTGTCGCCGGTCTTGGTATACGGATGGCTGTCGATCGCCACGTCGGGATTGACGCGAATCCCGACCCGCGCCGGCATCTTGCGATCGTTCGCGACGGTGGTGAGCGTGGCCAGCTCGCTGGTGGACTCGATGTTGATGAAGCCGACGCCCGCCCGGATGGCCTCCTCGATTTCTCCCGTCGTCTTGCCCACCCCGGAAAAGACGATGCCGTCCGGGTCGAACCCCGCGATGCGTACGCGCCGCAGCTCCCCGACCGAGACGATGTCGGCTCCAGCGCCGAGCTGCTTGACCACGCGCAGGACGCCGAGGTTGCCGTTGGCTTTGACGGAGTAGCAGATGCGGTGGCGGATGCCGTGCAGTGCGTCGTCGAGCGCGTTGTACTGCGCGCGAATCAGATTGGCACTGTAGACGTAGGCTGGCGTCCCGATCCGATCCGCGATTGCCTGGAGCAATCCCGGATCAAATCCTAGTACGCCTGTGCCCACACGGCCTCCGCCACGCTTGGCGCTGCGCACCACATGCAGGTCTTCGGCGCCTCCTTGCTGCGAAACTCGGGATCGGGGAGGACGCGAATCGTGGCGTTCGTCTGTTGCTTGATTTCCGTTTCGCACGACGGGCGCCCACAGAAGCCCCCGTATGCGAATCCCCCTCTGCCGTTGATGAACTCGAGGAACTGCGCCTTCGTCGCGCCCCGAATCGAGTTCTTCTCCCGGCGCTCGAGGGCTGCGGCAAACAGCGATGCCTGGATCTCATCCAGTGCCTTCGTGACGGACGCGGTTATGTCCTGCAGCGAGACGGGTGCCTTGCCACCGCCCCGACGCGCGAGCACCGCCTGGCCGCTCGCGAGGTCCCGAGGCCCGATCTCGAGCCGCACTGGGACACCGAGCCCTTCCCATTCGAAGTACTTGGCCCCGGGCTTCATGGTGTCGCGGAGATCGAGCTCGACGCGCATGCCGGCTTTCTCCAGATCGGCCTTCACCTGAGACCCGACACCTGACACCTGTGCTCGCTCATCGTCAGTCTTCCAAATGGGCACAATGGCAACCTGCACCGGTGCGACCTTTGGAGGCGCGATCAGGCCGTTGTCGTCCGAGTGCGTCATGATCAGCCCGCCGATCAATCGCGTGGACACGCCCCATGACGTGTTCCAGACGTGCTCCAGCCCACCGGCAGCCGTCTGGTACTGCACGTTGAACGCCTTCGCGAAGTTCTGGCCCAAGTTGTGCGACGTGCCACCCTGGATCGCTTTGTTGTCCTGCATCAGAGCTTCGATGGCGTAGGTGCGAACTGCGCCGGCGAATCTCTCCGATTCGGTCTTGGCACCCGTGAGCACGGGCATCGCCAACCACTCCTCGGCGAAGCGCCGGTACACGCCCAGAATCTGCCGCGCCTCGGCCTCCGCCTCCGCTTCGGTGGCGTGCGCGGTGTGACCCTCTTGCCAGAGAAACTCTGTCGTCCGCAAGAACAGGCGTGTGCGCATCTCCCAGCGCACCACGTTGCACCACTGGTTCAGCAGCAGTGGCAGATCGCGGTAGCTCTGGATCCACTTCGCGAACATCGCATAGATGATCGTCTCTGACGTCGGCCGCACGACGAGCGGCTCCTCGAGCGCCGAGGTGGGATCGACGGCGATGGCATCCTTCCCCTCTTTGCCGGTCGCGCGCAGGCGCGTGTGCGTCACGAGCGCGACTTCCTTCGCGAACCCTTCGACGTGCTCCGCTTCTTTCGCGAGGAAGCTCATCGGGATAAAAAGCGGGAAGTAGGCGTTGCGGTGCCCCGTCGCCTTGAACATGTCGTCCAGGGCGCGCTGCATCAGCTCCCAAATCCGATAGCCGTGCGGCCGGATGACCATGCAACCGCGCACGGGCGAATAGTCGGCAAGCTGCGCCTGGGCGATGACGTCCCCGTACCACTCGCTGAAGTCCTTGGCGCGTGGCGTGATTTTCTGAGCTTGTGCCATTAATCGAAATATCCGTTGAGAAGCTTATCGAACGGTACCTTGGCTTCGGTGCCGGCTTTGAGATCGCGCACGACAGCCTGGCCCGCCTGGCGCTCGTCAGGGCCGATGATCACAGCCCGCGGCGCGCCGCGCGCCGCCGCCAACTCGAGCTGCTTGCGGACGCCCGTGTGCCGGAGCCCGTATTCCACCGCGATCCCACGCTCGCGCATTGCATGGGCGAGCTTCAGAACCCAGGGCAAGTCGTCACCCCCCACCGCTATCAAAAAGGCGCCGACTTGCCCTGGGTCCTTGGGAGCTACGCCGCGCTCCTTGAGGAGCTCGCCCAGAACAACATCGCCCATGCCAAACCCCAGCGCGGGAAGGTCTGGGCCACCCATGGCCGCTAACAAACCGTCATAACGACCACCGCCGCAGATCGCGCGCAAAGAGCTGCCAGCATCGAACATCTCGAAAACGATTCCCGTGTAATACGCGAGCCCCCGCACAATTCTGAAATCGGTGGCCACAAACTCCGCCAAACCCATAGCCTGTAGATACTCAATGCACTGGTCTAGTCTGAGTTTTTCGTCAACATGGCTCTTACCTTCGTCGTCCACCTCCCAATAACGCCGTACAAGATTCTTGAGAGACGGAGCGGGTTCTGCCAATGACTCCACGAACTCCACAGCTCGGTTTACTCGATTCTTGTCCTTAAGAGTCTTTTCCAAAATTGCTAACGCACCCTTTGGATCTCGTTCATGACGGTCAATCGCAGCAAGAGCCCCTAAGAGCTCCTCGTTAGTCTCAATCTGAGCATGCCGCTTAAGGGCTTTGACAACGGCTTCGCGATCGGACACGCGGACTTTGACATCCTTAGGTCCGAATCCGAGCTCGCGCATGATGTCTATTGACGCGGCAATCAGCTCGGCATCTGCGAGAGGAGATGCCTCGCCGATGATGTCCATGTTCAACTGAAAGTGCTCTCTCAGGCGTCCCTTCTGTTGCCGTTCGTAACGAAAGAGTTGAGGGATGGAGTACCATCTGATCGGTTTCTTTAGAGCTTGCCCCCGTCCAGCAACCATTCTAGCGAGCGTGGGCGTCATTTCAGGCCGTAACGCAACCTCCCGGTCACCCTTATCCCGAAAGGCATAGAGCTGCTGGACGATCTCGTCCCCGCTTTTTTGCGTGTACAGCTCGAGCGACTCTAGCGGCGGGCCATCATACTCCTCGAAGCCGTAACGCCGGGCCACGTTACGCCAGGTTGCGAAGATGTGATTTCGGAGGCTCAGGTCTTCAGGATAGAAATCGCGGAAGCCGGGGAGCGCTTTCCCTTGCATTGCAAGAATTTAGCCCCCTCTAGCCCACCGGCGCAAAACCGGGCAGTCGCTCGAACGCGTCGCCCACGGTGTGAAACGAGCCCGTGACAAGGATCGTCTCGGCGCCGCGCTGAATATCCTCGAGCGCGCGCGCGAAATCGGGATCGAAATGCGATAACGCGTCCAAATCTTCGAGCGACCAGCGTTGCATCACGGGAATCGACGGCGGCACCGTCAGGATCAACTTGTCGACGACCGGCCGGAGAATCGCGAGCATGGCGCGCCAATCCTTGTCATTGCGGATGCCAACCAGGGCGTGCAGTGGCCGCCGGATGGGCGGATCCACGGATTCCACCGTCTCGGCGACGACCTTCATGCCGTCGGGATTGTGCGCCACATCGAAAATCCACTTGCCGCGCACTTCGAAGCGGCCGGGGATGTAGGCGTTGGCAAAGCTCGCGGGAAGACTCTTCCCCACTGGGCCGAACGGCTGCGGGAGCGCATTCAAGATGGCGTGCGCCACCAGCGCGTTGGCCACCTGGTGCTTGCCGCGGAGCCCCAAGCGGGTGTCCTTCCTCGGCCGGAGCGTCGTGTCCACCATGATGATGGGATGGGCCCCACGCCGTTTGGCTTCTTTGACAATCTCCGACCTGATCTCGTGATTGGCTTCACCCGTGATGAAGGCGATGTTGGGCTTTGCGATTCCCGCCTTCTCGCGGGCGATCCCCTTCAGGTCCGATCCCAGGTAATCGACGTGCTCGAGCGCAATTTTCGTCACCGCGCTGACCAGCGGCGTGAGCACGTTCGTGGCGTCGAGCCGGCCACCCAGCCCGACTTCGATAACGGCGATGTCCACGTCCCGGGCCGCAAGATCGGCGAACGCGATGGCTGTGGTCGCCTCGAAGAAGCTGGCGTCGAGCCGCTCGATGTGCGGCTTGAGCTGCGTGGTCCATTCCGCGAAGGCATCCTCGCCAATCGGCACGCCGTCTACCGTGATGCGCTCGACCGGGGAGACGAGATGGGGCGACGTATACAGTCCTACGCGCCAGCCCTGCGCCCGCAACTCGTGTGCGACGAACGCGCACGTCGAGCCCTTCCCATTCGTGCCACCGATGTGGATCGCAGGGAAATGACGCTCGGGATGCCCAAGGACGTCGAGTAACCCTTCGGTGGGTCCGAGGCTCCACTTGATGCGACCAGCTTGTCGTGCGAAGAGAAACTGGCAGGCGTCTTCGAAGGTCAGTCGGCGGCCTCGGCCGGCCAGGCGCCGGTCATATGACGCAGAAGCTGCGCGGCCGTGTCTCGCAGCTCGCCGCGGGGGACCACCGCGTCGATCATCCCGTGGTCGAGCAGAAATTCGGCCGTCTGGAATCCCTCGGGAAGATCCTGACCAATCGTCTGCTTGATCACCCGGGGACCGGCAAACCCGATCACCGCACCCGGCTCAGCGAGAATCACGTCGCCCTGCATCGCATAGGAAGCTGAGACCCCGCCCGTCGTGGGGTTGGTGAGTACGGACATGAACGGTACGCCCGCGCCCTGTAGCTCGGCGATCACGACCGACGTCTTCGCCATCTGCATGAGTGAGAGCACGCCTTCCTGCATCCGGGCGCCGCCCGAGGCCGAGACCAGGATAAGCGGCGCGCGTTTGTCGATTGCGTGTCTCGTCAGCCGGGCGATCTTCTCCCCCACGACCGATCCCATCGAGCCGCCCATGAAGGCGAAGTCCATGACACCCAAGCTGATCGCCATGCCGTGCAACCGGGCATAGCCGGTGCGGACGGCGTCGAGCGGGCCGGCCTTCTTTACGGCGGCCTGCACGCGGTCGGCGTAGTTCTCGAATTTGAGGGGATCTGCGGACTTCAGCGCAACGAACAGCTCGTGCCAGGATCCTTCATCCACCAGCAGGTCGATGTACTCCTGCGCGGTGATGCGGCGGTGGTAGCCACAATTCGGGCACACGTTGAGCGCGCGAACGAATCGTTCACGGATATCGACGTGCCCGCACTGATCACATTTTTCCCAAGCGTCTGCCGGGATCTCGAGCTTGACACGCTCGGAGGTGCGCGGCTTACGTTCCTTTTTGAACCAGGCCATTCGCGCCATATGTAGTGACGAAGCGCACAATTTGGGTTCGGTCCCGGGTCGACGCCAGCCCCGCGGAGCTAAGCTATTGTCCTAGCTCGGCATACCCAGACTGGCGAGACTCCCACGCCACTCGTAGCGCAATCCCAACGCCAATCGAGCACACCAAGAAGAACGAGCCACCATAAGAGAAAAAGGGCAACGGAATGCCGGTGATCGGCATGAGATTGATCGTCATTCCAATGTTTTCGACGATGTGCGTGAACAGCAGGCCGGCGATGCCGAAGACGCACAGACTCGAGAAGGAGTCCGTTGCCTTGCGCGCGACCCGCAGCAGGCTGAACAACATCCAGGCGAAGAGGGTGAGCGCGACCAGCACGCCGATGAACCCCAGCTCTTCGCCGACGATCGAGAATATGAAGTCGGTGTGCTGCGCCGGGAGAAAGGCCAGCCGTTTTTGCGTGCCTTCGGTAAACCCCTTCCCCAGCAGGCCGCCGGAGCCCACAGCCACTTTCGACTGAATGACGTGCCACCCGGCGGACCGGGGGTCCACGTCGGGGTTGAGGAAGGCCAGCAGGCGGTTTTGCTGGTATGGGGCCAACCGGTTCCAGAACGGAATGGCCAGCACCCCACCCATGACGTTCGCCACCATGATCACGATGCTTTCCCACACGTAGGGGCGCCACCAGATGAGCAAGACGGTCAGCGTGGCGATCCAGACGCCCCAGGCGACGGTCGAGAACGCGAGCACAAGCCCAATGACCGGCGAGGCAGCCAGCAACAACAGCGAGGGCTTGGTCCCCGCCCAAAACAGCATGAAGAACAGAATCGCCACGAAGACGATGGCACTGCCCAGGTCGGGCTGCTTCAGGACCAGCAGGCAGGGTAGTCCGGCGATGAGCGCGGGAACGATCAAATCGCGCAGCGTGCCCGGCGGTTCACGCATCGCCGCGAGGTGGCGCGCGAGCATCAGGATCGCCGCCAGCTTCGCGAGCTCCGCGGGCTGGCCGAAGCGATGGCCCCCAATCGCGAGCCAGGACCTGCTGCCGGCTGCCGTCCCCGCGCCGCTGCCGATCAACAGCGTGAGCACGAGCAGGAACAGCGCGATGCCGTATACGAACGGCGTCGCCCACTCCACCATGCGCGGCGACGTGCGGAAGGTGAGCACGGCGACGATCAGACCGAGACCCAACCACAGCAGCTGGCGCTGCCAGATCGTCTCGACGAACGTCGGGACGTCCGTCTGGCCGGCCGAGTACAGCGTGGCCAGGCCGTACAGCGCCAGCGCCGCTACGGAAAGGACGAGCGGCTTATCGAGTTGGCGGACGCGCGACAGCACTGTCTGGGATGACCGGATGGGTGGAATCCGGACGGGTGGAATCGGGACGCGTGAAAGCCGGACGCACCGAATCCGGGATCAGCGGAATTTGGAACGGGGCCGGTGCGGAATCGTTGGGAATCGTCACCTGCATGGTGGCTGCGGTGCGCTCGTCGATGCCGAGGTAGTGCGCGATAGCGCGAGACACCAGCGGAGCGACCGCAGTCCCGTGGCGCGCGAACTCGATAATGGCGCCGACCACGACCTCCGGCTTATCGGCGGGCGCGAAGGCGATGAACCAGCCATGATCGAGACCGTGCGGGTTTTGTGCCGTCCCCGTCTTGCCGGCAATGGTGAGATTCGCGAGGCGTGAGCCCCGGGCCGTGCCCTGCTCGACGACGGCAATCATGGCGCGGCGCAAGGTCGCGAGTTGATCGGCGTTGATATCGAGCGACGCGTGCTCCGGCGCGTTGGCGCGGCGGACGACGAAGGGCGTGCGCATGCGCCCGTCGCTGGCCAGCTGCTGATACAAGCGCACCATCTGAATCAGGGTCTGCGCATTCTCGCCCTGCCCAATCGCGAGGTTCAGCGCGACCGCCGAGGTCCAACGGCGCGGCCCATAGAGGCGATCATAGTACTCCGGACCAGTCGGGAATTCTGACGGGATCTCGCCGGGCAGATCGATACCCGTGCGACCGCGGAACCCCCAGTCATTCGCATCTTCGAGCAGCGAGGTCACGCCCAGCTTGATGCCCAGCTGATAGAAGTAGACGTCGCAGCTTTGCGCGATCGCTTCGGTGAGCGTGAGATCCCCGTGCCCGCGGGCGTTCCAGCAGCGGAAGAAGCGATTGCCGTACTGCAGCCCGCCGCGGCAGGGGATCGGCATGTGACTGCGCGGACCGACGATGCCGCGCTTCAACGCCATCGCCGCGATCGCGAGCTTCCAGGTCGATCCGGGCGGATACCGGGCTTTGATGGCGCGGTCCAGTAACGGCGTGGACGGACTTTCGCTCAAGGTTCGCCAGTACGCCGGAGAAATCCCGCTCACGAAGGCATTGGGATTGAACGTTGGGGCACTGTACAGCGCGAGGACCTCACCCGTGTTCGGGTTCAACGCCAGGACAGCGCCACGCTGGCCAGGCGGGAAGGCGCGCGCGATGTATTGCTGCAGATCGAGATCGATCGTGGTGTGGAGATCGGTGCCGGGGACCGGGCTGAGGTTCGCGGCGGCCGCAGCTTCGCGCACCATCTGGCCCCGGGCGTTGACCTCCACGAATCGCAGCCCCTCCTCCCCGCGCAACGCGTCGTCGTACTCCAGCTCGAGACCGTCCTTCCCTACCAGGCCCCCGAGTCGCACCTTGGCGAATTTGGCGGTGCGTTCCGCCTCCGTGACTTCGGCCACGTACCCCACGAGCTGCGCGACGGCGCTGTCGGGATACGAGCGCTTCGGCTCCGACTGGATCAGTAAGCCGGGAATCGCCACCCGCCGTTCTTCGAGCGCGGAGACGACGTTGAACGGCGCGTCGCTGAGGACGAGCGCGGGCTGGTACGGCGCGCGCCGCGCGCGCTGCAGCACGCGTTCGATCACGGCGCTGTCGATGTTGGCAATCGACGCGATGCTCGCGAGCGTCGACCGCAGGTTGGCTTCGGGACCCGGCAGGAGCGACACCGTGTAGCCGGGCACGTTTTCCGCCATCACGTGGCCATTGCGATCGTAGATCACGCCGCGCGGCGCCGGCAACGGAATCGGCCGTAACCGGTTCGTCTCCGATTGGAGCTGGTACCTCCCGTGCCCCAGGATCTGCGTGCGGAAGAACGCCAGCACCATGATGCCCAGGACGATCCAAACGCCGGTGCGCGCGATACCCAGGCGGCGATCGAGCAGGTACGGATGGAATGCGTTCATGCGAGACTCCGTCGCGGCGGCGTCAACCACCCCCGGAAGAACCACAATACCACGACGCCCACCAGGGCCGTCGAGAGGGCCTGCAACGGCGACCAGACCAGCAGTTCCCACGCGACCTGTTCGCCTTGTAACCGTCCCGAGACGAGCAACACGATGAGGTTGCGCAGCCAGGTCCCCGCAAAAAACAGACATCCCTTGACGAATACATGCTCGGCGAAGAACACGGCCTTGGCCCACGACGAGGCGAACCCCACGAGCGTATGGGCCAGCGCGCCGGCGCCGAAGCTCGCCGGCGTCAGCGCATCACGCAGGAGACCAAGGATGAAGCCAGCGGCGGCGCTCTTCCCCGGTTCCGCGCGGATCGTGTAAATGAGCAGCGCGAGGAGCAGGAAGTCGGGCGCGACGCGATCCCCGCCCAGATGGCTGCGCACCGTGAACTGCAGCAGCACGAGGATCGTCATGATGACGGGATAGCGATAGCGATCGGTTCGTCTCATCATGGCGGCGTCTCGCCCGGAACGCTGTCCTGCGGGATCGTGAACGCATTCCGCAGGTCGGACCCGGCCGGCCGTGCCGCGTTCAGAATCATGACGTGCGACAGCTCGGCCGGGTGAATCGCCGGCCGGACCAGATACGTCCGACCCCAACCCTTTTCCTCGCCGGCCGGTCCGATCACGACGCCGATCGGGATGCCGCGCGGAAACACGCCCCCGAGGCCCGACGTGACGATGACGGTCCCCGCCGGCACTTGCTTGCGATATAGCACGCCCTGCAGCTCGAGCAGCCAGACGGCGGGACCTTCGGCCCCGTGCGGCGCGGCAATGCCGACCACGCTGCCGTCGGTGGCAATGGCGCTGGCGCGAAACTCGGGGTGCGCCCAGCTCAACACCACACTGGTGTGCTCATCGACACTGGCGACGAGCCCGACGAGGCCCTCCGGGCTCACCACCGCCGAGAGTGGTCGGACGCCTTCTTTCTTTCCCGCGGACACCACGAAACTCAGGGGATTCGTGGGCTCGGGCTGGTGGAGAATCTCGGCCGTGACATAGCCGCCGCCCAGCCGGGCGCTCAGCCCGAGCAGATTCCGCAGGCGCGCGTTTTCGCTGCGCAGCTCGGGCAGGAACGTGGCGGCGAGCGCCATCGAATCGCGCTGCGCCACGACGCCGTCGTAGCGATAGCGGGCGGCGGCGAGCAGCTCGGTCTGCCGCTGCAAAAACAGAAACGGCGCGAGCACGCTCTGCCGCAGGGCTTGCGCGAGCGGGTCACGCCATTGATCGGGAAGGCTCAGCGCGGCAATCGACAGCGCCACGCAGGCGATGAAGAGCAGCGTGTCGGCCCGCGACGCGTACCGATCCGTGCCGATCGCCATGCGACTAGGTCGTCAAGACGTTGCGGTATTTCTCCGGAGCGTCGAGGATGCGCCCCGCTCCACGCACCACGCAGGTCATCGGGTCCTCGTCCAGGTGAATCGGCAGCCCGGTCTCCTGCTGCAACAGCAGATCGAGTCCCCGAATCAATGCCCCACCGCCGGCCATCACGATGCCGCGGTCGACGATGTCGGACGCGAGCTCGGGCGGCGTGATCTCCAACGCGCGGCGCACGGCGTCGACGATTTGTTGAATCGGCTCCTGGACGGCTTCACGAATCTCGCTGGAATGGACGCGCACGATCTTCGGAATGCCGGAGACGAGGTCGCGCCCCTTCACTTCCATCTCGCGCTCCTCACCGATCGGGGCCGCGGACCCGATCTGAATCTTGATCTGTTCTGCCGTCGGCTCGCCGATCAGCAGGTTGTAATTCTTGCGCATGAACTGCACGATCGCCTGATCGAGCTCGTCACCGCCCGTGCGAATCGACGTATCGGACACGATGCCGGACAGGGCGATGACCGCGATCTCGGTCGTGCCGCCACCGATGTCGATCACCATGTTGCCGGTGGGCGTTTCGACGGGCAGCCCGACGCCGATCGCGGCGGCCATCGGCTCGGCGACCATGTACACTTCCTTGGCGCCCGCCGATTGCGCGGAGTCGCGCACCGCGCGCTTCTCCACCTCAGTGATGCCGCTCGGCACGCACACGATCACCTTGGGACGCACGCGGAAGAGATGCCGGTCGATGATGGTCTTGAGGAAAAAGCGCAACATCTTCTCGGTCACGTCGAAGTCGGCAATGACGCCGTCTTTGAGCGGCCGGACGGCAAGCACACCATCGGGCGTGCGGCCGAGCATACGCTTGGCCTCGAGTCCGACACCCTTGATGTTGCCGGTTGCTTTTTCGATCGCCACGACGGAGGGCTCGTTCAACACGATCCCTTCGCCGCGGACGTAGACCAGCGTGTTGGCGGTGCCAAGATCAACGGCGATTTCGTTCGCCGGGCTCCAAGCACCCATTTTGAAATTCAGCCAGCGTGGCGGCACGTGATCGTCGGTAAAAGAGTTTGGCGGGCTCTAGCGAACGCGCACAAGGTAATGAAATGCGTAACCCCAAGCAAGGATGAAGCTTGACGGCCTCGGCGCGCTCGGCTAGGCTATCGCCCATGCGTCGCGTGACGCCCGACACAATTGCTGTCGTAGACCTCGCGGTATGTGACCGCTGCGGCCTGTGTTTACCGCTGTGCCCGCCGGAGGCCATCCATCTGGAACTGAACGTTCTCACCGTGGACGACGCAGCCTGCACCGGATGTGAGAAATGCATCGCCCCCTGCCCCGTTGGGGCGCTCGCGATGGTCGCCTATGCCTGACGTCGACGTCCTGGTCATCGGCGCAGGCCCGGCCGGCGCCGTCGCGGCGTGGCAGACGAAGCTGGCCGCGCCCGAGCTGGACGTCGTCTTGTTGGAACGCGACCCGGCGGTCGGCGCGCCAGTGCGCTGCGCCGAGGGCGTCGGGGACGCCGGGCTGCGCGAGTTTGCCAATCCGGATGGCGCCGACTGGGTCTCGCGCCGCATCACGGACGTCATCTTCGAGGCGCCGGACGATACCCAGGTCGTGCTCGCCAACAGCGGCCTCGGCTGGATTCTCGACCGGACTCGATTCGACGCGTATCTGGCGGCGGAAGCGGCCGCGGCCGGCGCGGCAGTACTGGTCGGCGCCGAGGCGACCGCGATGGCCCGCAACGGCGACGAGCGCTGGCACGTCCGCGTCAAAGAGCGCGGTCGCGAGGATCTGTATCGCGCCCGCATGGTGATTGGTGCCGACGGCGTCGAGACCATGGTGGGCCGCTGGGCTGGGCTCGACACGCGTGTGCCGGCGCGCGACATGGAGTCGTGCGCGCAGTACGTGCTCCAGGGGATCGATTTCAATCCCAACGCGATTTACTTGCAGTTCAGCAATGCCATCGCGCCTGGTGGCTATGCCTGGATTTTCCCGAAGGGTGTGGGCATCGCGAACGTGGGATTGGGGCTCGTGGCGCTGAAGACGAACGGCCGCAACGCCCGACAGTATTTGGATGATTGGGTGGCGCGGCGGTTTCCTTCCGGCGTTCGCACGGGCTACACCGTCGGCGGCGTCATCGTGCATACGACGATCAAGAAGACGTACGCCGAGGGCGTTCTGGTGGCGGGCGACGCGGCCCACATGATCAACCCGCTGTCGGGCGGCGGAATCAACAATGCGATGAAAGCGGGACGGCTGGCCGGCTGCACGGCCGCAGCCGCGGTGCGGGCGCGCGACACGAGCGAACGTCGTCTCGCGAGCTACCACAAAGCCTGGATGGAGCTCCTGGGCGAGGATCACCTCAAGTACTACCGGCTCAAGCAGGCGCTCGAGCATATGGACGACGCGTTCTTGAATTCTTTGGCGCGAACCGTCAACAAGGTTGCGCCGGAGAAGCGAACCCTGGGACGCGTACTAACGCACGCGATGATCAGGCATCCGCAACTGATTCCGGTAGTGGCGAGGTTTTTCGTCTAGCGACAGCCTGCATCAGCGTGGTTCCCACCGCGCACCGATTCGCCACATGCGCCGCGAGTCTCCCCAGGGCTCCGAGGGCATCGGTTCTCAGACCAAACGGCACGTTCGCGACATCCCAGAGATAGACCGGAACCCGCGACCGGTGGAGCGGTGTGCCGTTACCCCGCACCCCGCCAAATCCCAGCTGGTAGCCGGCATTCCGTGCATGGCGCAGCACACGCTCGTCGACAGCGCCGAACGGATAGGCGATCGCGCGCCCCGCGTCCGCTCCCAGGCGGGAGGTCAGAACTTCGCGTGAGCGGTGGAGCTCCGTTTCGACCGTTGCATCATCCAGCCACGTGAGCCGGCGATGCGTCGCTCCGTGTGATGCGAAGTCAAAGCCGCGCCCACGCCATTTGTCGATCTCTCCCCAGCTCAGATGCCGCAGGCGGCTCCAGGTGTAGCGGACATCCCACGTGTTCGTCTTGCCAATGTAGTCAGTGATCAAGAAGGTCGTCGCGGTGAAGCCGAGGTCGGCGAGGACCGGATAGGCGTGCTCGGCGAGAGCGGCATAACCGTCGTCGAATGTCAGCAAGAACGTGCGTGGTACCTGGTGCGTGGTGCGTGGACGGGCGAATTCCTCGAGCGACAACGTCCGCCAGCCGGCGCGCGCCAGGGACGTCATCTGGCGCGCGAAGACCGAGCGGCCCACCCGAGTGACACCGAGCTCGAGCGGGCCGCCGATGCGGTGATAGCAAAGGACAGGCGGGTGGGTCAGTGTGGCCACATCCAGGTGAACACGGCACACGTCACCAGCGCAAAGATGAGCCCGTCGAACGTCGACTTGAGCGTCATCGCCCACGACCGCCGGTACCAGATGGACATCTGCCAGAGCGCCAGCGTGTAGCCGAGGAACGCGGTCGTTCCGACAAAGCGACAGATGGCACCAAACGGCGCCGCACCGGCCGGAATCGCGGAGCCCGCGATGAACGCGGCAAAAATGCTGACGACCACGCAATACGCGAACCATTGGGACAGATTCGACAGCATCGAGCCGCTCCAGGGCGGCATGACCGTCAGCAGGACTGCCGGTCCGCGCTTCATTTTCTCCTTGAACTCGGCTGAGCGCATCTCGGCGGGACTGGCGGGCCGCGGCATCAGGTAATCGCCGGGCGGGATACCAATTGGCCGGAGGGCGTCGAGTACCCGGTCCTCATTGGGATAGCGCGGATAATCGGTCTTGTGCCACAGCGGGGTCATGTGGATGATGGAGCTGACAACGAACACCGCCACTGCCGAGATCAGAATCGGCAGCCACAGGGCGGACAACGCGGTCATTGATCCTCCCGATGCCAGGGGGCGTCAATCGTAGCCTCCATCGCGAGGTGCAGCAATCGTGTCAGGGCGCTGTGCCAGCGGGCTGCGACAGTTCTTCCAATGCCGCCAGTACGCCGTCCGCGCCCGGGTTCTGGCCGACGTCCGACAGGTAGCTCCAGCGGATCATGCCGTCCGCATCGATCACGAACAGCGCGCGCTCCGAGAAACCGTCCTGCTCGCGGTAGGCACCGTAGTTCCGAGAGACCTCGCCCTTGGGCTCGAAATCCGCTAGTAGCGGGAACTCGAGCTTGCGCGCGTTCGCATATGCCTTGTGGCACCAGACGCTGTCGACCGAGATCCCAACCAGTTGCGCGTCATAGCGCTGGAATTCGGGGAGCACCTCATTGAAGAGGGCGAGCTCATCGCCGCACACCGGACTCCAATCCGCGGGATAAAAGACGAGAATCACCGGCCGCCCTCGCAAACTCGCGAGGGTGAGTTTCTCGCCTGGTGTCTTGTTCAGTGTGAAATCGGGTGCGCGTGCACCGGGTGACAGAACCATGGAATCCTCCTTTGGAACAGGGTGGGACTGGTCGATCTCCCGCAAGTTCGCCGTCACCGCAAACGTCGGGGCGTACGTGACAGCCGTGGGAGACATCGTCCTGACCGGCCGCCGCGTGGACGACGTCATCGCCACGATGTATCAGGCCGCGATCGGCTTCACCTTCCGCTAACCCACCGCACCGGCCGCCCGCAACATCCGGGCAGGCTCGCGCGTGGCGCGCTGCATCCAATACGAGTCGGTACACGCCTTGTCCGCCAGCACCAGCGGCGTCCGTCCCTTGGTGTCCCGCGCGTTCACGTCCGCACCGCGCTCGATGAGGAGCTGCACGAGATCGGGGCGGCTTTGCCATGCCGCTACATGCAATGCGGTACTGTCCTTGGCGATATCGAAGTAGCCATCACCGGCGTAGCGTGCGTTCACCGGCACGCCGAGGTCCAACAAATGGCGCACGCCGGCAGTATTCCACGTGCCTGCGAACTCGGCGAGGAGCGTCGATCCCCGCGCGAGCAGCTCCCGCACGAGCTGCGGCTCGCGCGCCTTGATGCTGCTGACCGTTGCCTCGTCGTCCGTCGCACACGCGGCGATCAGGCGATCGACGCCCTGGAGCTCGATCGCGTAGCCCCGCTGGAAGAAGAGCTCCAGGAGATCGCTTCGTCCTTTCCGTGCGGCGCGCTCGATCGCGGTCATACCCTCGACCCGGATTCGCGGATCTGCGCGATGGTCGAGGAGCAGCGTGACAATCGGCAGCGAGTTGTTGCGCTTAATCGCGTGATGCAACGGCATCCAGCCGTGTTCGCGGTAGTAATTCGGGTCCGCGCCGTTTTCCAGCAGATACGTCACACCCTCGAGATCGTGCCAGTCGTGCTTGCGAACCAACATCAGCGCCAGGTTCTCTGCCGTCAGCTTGCCGGTTTCGACGAGGAGCTTCATCGCCGCGTTGTCGTACGTCTCCGGCGAGTGGTAGACCGATTCGTTGTCGTTGGGATCCGCGCCGCGTGCGAGCAGGAGCCTGGTCAGCTCGACATTGTGGGCCACACCCGCGGCGCCGTAGAGCGGCGTCTCATGAGACCGATGCTGCCCCGCCTCCCAGAAGCCGGCATTGGGGTCCGCTCCGGCGTCGAGTAATGCTTCCGCGGCGCGGAGAAACGCCGGCCCGCGCGCGGGTTCCAGGCGCAGATAATTGGACAGGGCGAGGTACGTGAGCGCGTCGCCGCCGTATGGAGGACTCTGCAGTGTGGCGCGGCTCGGATCTTCGGCCAGAAACGCGCGCACCGCCCGATCATCCCCCAGAATCGCGACGGTGTGGATGTCGCTACCGCGCAGCTCGGGGTGCTGCGCCAGCAGCACCTCCGGCTCCTCTAGCGTGCCGTGCCACGTCGCCGCCTTGATGAACGCCGCTCGCACATCTGTCATCGCACTATCTCCTCCACCAACCTCCACCGTCCTTCACGATTGCGCCTTACCTCAGCACCTCGTCGCCATCACGCGCGTGCGACTCCATTTGCCGCTTCACCATTTCGTAGTAGACCCCCCGCGTGCGCATCAGGTCTTCGTGCGTCCCGCGCTCGATGACCCGGCCCTCGTCCAGGAGCAGAATCAGATCGGCACGATGGATCGTGGACAGCCGGTGCGCGATGACGAACGTCGTGCGGTCCGCCAGCAGGTCCGCCATCGCGGCCTGAATGAGCTGTTCGCTTTCAGTATCGAGATTGCTGGTCGCTTCGTCGAGAATCAGGATCTGCGGTGAGGCGAGAATCGCGCGCGCGATGGCCAGCCGTTGCTGCTGGCCACCGGAGAGCTTGACCCCGCGTTCTCCGATCGTCGTTTCATATCCCTGCGGCAGCCGCACGATGAACTCGTGCGCATTCGCACGGCGCGCGGCGTCCTCGATCTCCGCGTCGGTCGCAGCATGGCGGCCGTACGCGATGTTCTCCCGCACCGAGCCATCGAACAGAAAGACCTCCTGCTGCACGATGGCCAGCAAGTCTCGGTAGCTTCGCAGCCGCAAATCGCGGATATCGAGGTCGTTCAACAGGATCCGGCCGTGCGTGGGATCGTGGAACCGCGCGACCAGATCCGTTACGGTGGTCTTCCCCGCACCGCTTCTGCCCACCAGCGCAACCACCGAGCCGCCGGGTACGGTGACGTTGAACTCCCGCACCACGGGCATGCCCTGCCGGTATTCGAAAGCGACGTCTTCGAACCTGAGCTCGCGTACGTCCGCCGGTGCCTCCCGGGCGTCCGGCCGGTCCGGCTTGTCCTGCTCCATGCCGAGCACCTCGAACACGCGCTCCATAGCGGCCAGCGAGCGCTGCATCTCAGAGAAGGAGTTCACGATGTTCCAGACGGGATTGAGGAGCAGAAACATGTACCACTGGAATGCCATGATGTCGCCGACGGATGCCCGGCCCACGATGTTCAGGTAGCCGCCGAACCACACGATCACCACGCTGATTCCTGCCTCCAGCAGCCCCCATGAGGTCCACAGCAGTAGCTCGCGGCGGTGCGCGAAGAGCTCCTTCCGCAGTACCGTGTGCCGGCCCAGCATAAAGCTGAGCAGCTCCTGGACTTCTTGCCGGAAGGCCCGCACGACGCGAATCCCGGAGAACGTCTCGCCGACTCTGCCGTCGACGATTTCGACGTCTCTGCGGACCGAGCGATAGATCGGTCGGATGCGGCGAACGAAGATCAGACTCAACACCATCACGCCGGGAATAATCGCCATCGCTGTCAAGGCGAGCTGCCAGTTCAGGGCGATCAGAATGACAATGGCGATCACCAGCCGGATCCCCGAAATCGCGGGCGACACAATCGCCATCTGGAGCAAGCCCGTCGTCGTTTCGACGTCGCCGGTCAGGCGTGACAGGATGCCGCCCGTCTTCATTTCCCAGAGCCGCGGCAGCGGCAGGTGCAGCAGCCGCTCGTACAGCGACCGCCGCAGCGACAACATGACGCGCACGTTCAGCAGGCGCTGGCGATAGTCTTGGAAGCCGCCGCCCACGTGGGACAGGATGATGACCGAAAGGAAGACGAGGCCGGTAAGGTTCAGCCGGGTCAACCGCGCGGCGTTGTCGAGACCCTTGTTCAGGATGACACGATCGACGATGAACCGCATGAACAGCGGCTCGATCATCTGCAAACCGGCAACCGCCAGGGCAACGAGAAAGACCGCACCGAGCTTGTAGCGGTGCGGCCGGAGCCAGCGGACGTACTCGCGCAGGTAGGCGCGGCGGGTACCAGGCGCCGGCGCCCTCTCCGGCGAGCGGCCGTCGTCGTCGGCGACCGCATCCAGCCGACGGTGCTTATAGTCCTCGACGAACTCCTGGTATCGCTTCCGGGAAGAGCGAGCGGGGCTCACGAGACAACGTGAACCCCGCTCGGAACCGTAGTCAACTGGCGGTTACTTGGCGAGATCGTTGATCGCCGCAATCAGCAGCTGCACCTTCGCCTGATCGCGTGACCCCTGCGCGTCGGCGTGCAACTGTGTCGCCAGCGTGCTCAGCGCGTTCCGGCGTGCCTGCCCCGATGCCTTCTCGGCCTTCTTGAGCGCGTCGCGCGTGCCCTTGATCCGGGCCGCCGGCAGGCCCTTGGACCGCTCCAGCTGATCGACGTAGGCGCACGCCACGACGAAGCTAGCCGGCCACATGAGCTGCTGCTGATCCTGCGCGTTCAGGTAATCGAAGCGGATCAGCTTCGCGGCGTCGATCTCGTTCTGTGAGAGCAGCGGGCTAGGCTTCAGCTCGAGGATATCGAGCCCACGCGCGATCTCCGAGCTGATGATGTAGCCGTTGTACCAGTACGCCGACCACGAGCCCGCACCGACCAGTTTGGTAGAGTCCATCGGTCCACGGTCGAAGAACGCGATCTCCTGAGGGTGCGACGGGTCGGTCCAGTCGAACACCGAGATGCCGCCTTGATACCATCCCTGCGCCATGATGTCGCGACCGGGGACGGGAATGAGGGTGCCGTTGTGCGCGACGCAATTCTCGTTAGACGTCTGCGGGACGGGCAGCTTGTAATAGCTCTTGAAGTCCATCGTGCTACCGGAGCGGGTGAAGATCGCATCCGCACCCCATTCCGGTTTGTCGGTCACCCGGCAGCGCGGCTGCAGGCCACCGCCCCACTCGTCCGTAAACAGGATCTTGCTGCCGTCATTGTTGAACGTCGCCGAGTGCCAGAACGAGAAGTTCGAATCTGCCACCGCGCCGATGCGCTTCGGATTGGCGGCATCGTGGATGTCGAGCAGCAAGCCGTAGCCGCCGCACGCTCCACCGGCCAGCCCGATTGCCGGGTAGACCGTGATATCGTGGCACTGCGTCGGACCGCTGCGGGGTCCCACACCCTGGCGTCGGCGGTTCGCTTCGACGCGCTGCACGAAGATACTCTGCGCACTGCTGCGCAGCACCAGCGTGTCGGCGGCGCTCGGCGTCCCCGTGCCGCCGCGTGCTTTCACGATGCTGTCGAGCGCTCCGGTGACGAATCCGCGGCCGAGGATGACGTCGCGGCCCTCGAACGTAATTACGAAACCGCCGGCCGCGCGGGCGGAATCCACTTGGCGTTTGGCTTCGGCGATGTCTTCGGGGGCCTCCCCGTGGCGCGGCGGGGCGACGAGATCCTGGAAGATCCGTGGTGAGCTGACGACGTGCGCCTCCTCGGGATGAGCGAGCGGGACCTGAATGACTTCGATGCGGAACAGCGCGGTGGCCGGGGTGCTATCGACGGCCCCGACCGCACAGCCGGCCAACTCGTTCGGCGAGCGAACCGGCGCCGAGCCCGAGACATAGATGTACACGTTGTCCGTGTCGTTAGGCTGCGTCACGACGGTATGGGTATGCGAGCCGCGGCACGTCTGGACGTCGGTGATATGCCGCGGGTTGGAGATATCAGTCGCGTCGAAGATGCGAATGCCGCGCAGCCGGTCGTGACTGACCGTATCAGCGACCCCTTGCTTGCCGCAGTCGGTGCGGCCATTCAGCGCCTCACCCGACACGAACAGCAGGTTGCGGTAGACGGAGACGTCACTCTGCGAACCGGGACAGACGAAGGCCCGCTTGAGCACTGGATGCTTGACGTCGGTGATGTCCCACACCTGCACGCCCGAGAAATTGCCTTGAATGACATAGTTGCCGCGGAACGACAGATCGGAGTTGATGAAAGTAAAGTCGCCCGGGTTGGCCTTGTTGAGAAAAGAGTCCGAGGGTGGCGTGGTCGAGACCAGTTGCAGATTCCACAGGGCCTGGCCCGCGTCGAACCAGCCGGCCTTGAGGCCGATGCGCGGATCCGGCGCGGACGGGGCGCGTGTCGTGGCGGACGACGTGTTGTACGGTGACTGCCCTTGAGCGCGTGGCGCCCCGACGGGCACCAGCATGGCGGCAATCATGAACGCAACTCGAGATTTCACTGAGAGCTCCGTTTGAGATCGTTCAGCATGAGTGTCATCCGATTGATTTCGGTGGTCTGGTCGGCGTTGACATCGGACGCAAATCGGAAGATCGGGCCGTCCTGTGCCGCCCCCGGCACCGCCAGGAGTTGCTGCACCATCGTAATCGCGCCCTGATGGTGCTGGATCATGAAGGTCAGAAACAGCCGGTCGAACTCCGGCCCCCGTGCGCCATCGAGCTGCGCCATCTGCTCGGGCGTGAGCATCCCCGGCATCAGCATCGGCTGGTCCATGCCCGGCATGATGTGGCCGCGCGGGTCGGCGGGCGGCACGTACTCACCGTGCTCGCGCAGCCAGCGCTGGGCAAACGCGATCTCGTCGGTCTGGGCGACGACGATCCGCTCGCACAACACCCGCATCGCGGGACTCGCCCCATGCGACGGCGCCCATTTGGCCATCTGAATCGCCTGCGCGTGGTGACCGATCATGCCGGCGACAAAGTGGACGTCCGCGGGGGTGTAATTCTTGGCGGCAGCCACGGCCTGCGCGCCGGCGGCTGACGGCGCGGCAAGTGCCAGGACCAGGGCGATTTGTCGGTTCATCCACGTAAAGGTATCCTGAAATTCACCGCTGACGACCTCGCGCCCGGTTGAGAAATGAAACGCTACCTTACACCATGACCACGAAATCCCTGACGGTGGCGCCGCCCGTCGAGCCGATGCTGGCCAAGATCGCCGACGAGGTGCCGCAGGGCGGCGATTTTCTCTTCGAACCCAAGTGGGATGGCTTTCGCGCGATCGTATTTCGCAGCACGGACGACGTCTACATCCAGAGCCGAGACCTGCGACCGCTGGATCGGTACTTCCCGGAGCTGCACGCCGTCTTGCTGGCGCAGCTGCCGAGCGGCGTGGTCGTCGACGGCGAGATCGTCATGCCCACCAAGCACGGGCTCGATTTCGGCGGACTCCAGATGCGGCTCCATCCAGCGGCCTCGCGCGTGGAGAAGCTCGCCAAAGCTACTCCTGCTGCGTTCGTCGCCTTTGACTTGTTGGCATCAGGTCAGAAGAGTCTCTTGGACGTCCCGCAACAGGAGCGGCGTGTCCAGCTCGAGCAACTCTTCAAGAAAATGCGGCGTCCCCTGTACCTGACTCCGATGACACGCGACCGCGCGCTCGCCGTCGACTGGCTGCAGCGATTCGAAGGCGCGGGCCTAGATGGCGTGGTGGCCAAGCCCGCTGGGGCGACCTATCAGCCCGGGAAGCGCGCGATGTTCAAGATCAAGCACGTGCGCACGGCGGATTGTGTCGTGGCGGGATTCCGCTGGCACAAGAGCGGCAAGGATGCCGTCGGATCCCTGCTGCTCGGGCTCTACGACGACGGTAGGACGCTGCAGCATGTGGGCGTCACGTCCGCGTTCACGATGGCGATGCGCAGACAGCTCGTGAAAGAGCTCGCGCCGTTGCGCAAAGACGCACTCCAGCGTCACCCGTGGCGAAAGTGGGCGGATGTCGAGGCCGAATCGAGTCGGATGCCTGGGGGGCAAAGCCGCTGGAGCGCCGGCAAGGATCTGTCGTGGGAGCCGCTGCGCATCGAGCGCGTGTGCGAAGTGAAGTACGACCACATGGAAGGCGACCGCTTTCGCCACCCGCCAGTGTTTCTCCGCTGGCGACCGGACAAGAAGCCCAAAGACTGCCGGTACGACCAGCTCGACGTCACTCCGGCTTACGAGCTGGAGAAGGTGTTTGGGGCCGGGGCGGGGGCCTGAGCTTTTTCGGTACGTGTTGGAGGTTGATCCGAATCCGATACCAGGCCGACGACCGTCCCCGCATTTGATCGACGAGCACATCGGCCGGCTCCAGGTGCTTCACGATGCGCGGATGACGTTTCTTCCATTTGGCTAGGCCCGCGAGCGCTTCCTCCTTATCCTTCCCGTGACTCACCTCGATCAGCGGATACTTCTCAGCGCGGGCCCGCGCTTTAGACGGCTGCACGCGTGGCGGCTCATCCGGTTGCTTGCGATAATGCGGTGGCCACGGCGCATCGCCCATCCCTTCCCGCTCCTGGCGGGCCGACAGCTCGAGCAGCTTCTCCAACGATCCAGCGTGATCGTCCATCGCCGCATGTCGATCTCCGACCTCCGCAAACCGCCTGGGCATCGTCCCGAGCGTGAAATCCGCGGGATCGGCGACGTCCACCTCATCCCAGCCGAGCGGCGCTGAGACCCGCGCATCCGGGACGGGCCGGACGGAGTAGGCCGAAGCGACGGTCCGGTCCTTCGCGTTCTGGTTGTAATCGAGAAACACGCCTTGCCGCTCTTCCTTCCACCATTTGCTCGTGGCGAGCCCCTTGCCCCGCCGTTCCACCTCACGAGCCAGAGCCAATGCGGCGCGGCGCACCTCATCAAACCCCCAGTGGCGCTCGATGCGGACAAAGAGATGCATGCCGCGCGATCCTGACGTCTTGGGCCAACCGACCAGACCCAGCTCCTCGAGCACCTCCCGAGCGATCTGCGCCACCTGCCGTACCTGCGGCCACTTGATACCGGGCACCGGATCGAGATCGACGCGCAGCTCATCGGGATGATCGAGGTCCTCGGCGCGCACGGGATGTGGATGCAGCTCGAGACAGGCGAGGTTCGCGAGCCACGCGAGCGACGCCGGCGTGCGTGGCACGACCTCGTCGGCGGTGCGGCCGGATGGAAAGCGCAACGTCACCACTTCGATCCAGGGTGGCCGAGACTCGGGCGCACGCTTTTGATAGAAAGACGGAGCGTTGATCCCGTTCGGGAACCGGACGAGCATGTTGGGGCGCCCGCCGGCGCCCCGTAACGCGCCCTCCGCAACGGCCACGTAATAGTTGACGAGATCGAGCTTGGTGTATTTCGCCTTTGGAAACAGCACCTTGTCCGGGTTCGAGACGGTGACCTCGTGCCCGTCTATGGTACGCGTCGTCGATTCGCCTGAGGAAGGCACCTAGCGTTTTGCGAGATGAAGGCAGCGCTCGATCTCATTCATGTAGCTGCCGGTCGCCATCTTCTGGTAGTCACCAACGATCCAGCCTTCCTGACCGGCAGCGTTACGCACGCGGACCCAATGGATTGTCGTGGGCCGCCGAACGAGCACGGCCGTGTCGGCCGGATACTTCGTCAGTTCATCTGCATCGATGTCTCGCCAGAACTGGTAGCCTTCCAGCACTTGGCCCCGGAACCACCACACCAGATAGCCTTCACCGTGCGAATTCAGCACGTAGAGCGTATCGGCGGGCGTAAACGCGATACTATCGACCTCGTTCCCTTCGGCCTCCGGGGTGTTACTCATCGGGTGGCGAAACACGACCATGCCCGGAACCTCGACATGCAGATCGATCGTCAGCGCCGTGAACTTTTCGCCAGAGCCGTGGACTCCGCGGACCACCCCGCGCAGACCGGCTCGCCGGCGTGATAGCGCCAGGTGCGCCCGGTGACCGAATCGAGCGTCGTCGGATCGACCATCGCCGTGATCGAACACGACATCGACGTATGCAGATTGGTCATCTTCGCGACCCATCGGTCCCGCTCGAGGCGGATCCACGCGTAATTGTTGCGATCTTTCGGGGACCAATAGGGCCGCCGTAGGTTGGTGATTGGACGACCCGAATCGGCCACGAACGCGGACTCCGCAGCAGCGAGCGAGAGCAGATCAGTCTTCATGCTGGCCACCGCTTCCCGCCGCACCGCGAACCGCTGATACGTCGCGCTCGACATCACGTCGCCGGTGTCGGCGTTAATGACCTTGAGATCGGCGGCGATTTGTCGCGCGCGCTGACGGAGCGGCCTCACCGCGGCGCTAACGCCAAACAGGACGATCCCCGCCACGACGACGTAGATAATCGTTCGTCTCATGGCGCCAATATTGAAAGTGATTTCTGATTGTCAATCAGTCGTCGAAGAACTCCACAGTACCTGCTTCGACGGAGTACTCGGCTCCGACGATCAATAAGCCGTCCCGTTCGATTCGCCGCTCGAGCAGCGCCGAACCGTGTCGCAGGTGTGCAACAGACGCCCGGATATTGGCGCGCGTAGCCTCGGCGACCAGCGCCGCGGGATCCTTCGCCACCGGCGTGCCTAACAGCGGCTCGATCGCCGGCCGGATGCGATCGACGATGGCGCGCAGATTGGGCGACTCGTGGCCCTGCGGTTGACGCAGCTCCGCGAGCGTCGCGGCCACGGCGCCGCATTGTGTGTGCCCCACGACGACGGCAAGACGGGTCTTGAAGACCTCGGCCGCGAACTCGACGCTGCCCACCTGCGACGGCGCGACGATATTGCCCGCGACCCGGATGACGAACAGGTCGCCGAAACCCTGGCCGAAGATCAGCTCTGCTGGAACGCGCGAATCGGAGCAGCCGAGCACGATGGCGAACGGTTGTTGCGCCGGCCCCGGACGACCTCCTGACGCTGCGCCGTTTTCAACGAAGCGGCGATTCCCTTCCCGCAAGCGCGCCAGTGCCTCCCGCGCCGGAATCATCAGCGGGGCGGAGGATTCCCTTGCGCCTTCTGCAGGCTATCGCCCACCGTGCGCGCGATCTGCTCGCCCCACGTCTCTCCCGCCGCCATGCTCTCCTTGAAGATCGCGGGCTGAACCGCCGTCAGGCGTTGGCCGATCGCGGAGTTGTAGAACCGGAGCAGCTCTTCGAGCTCGCTCCGCGACAAATGCGACGCATAGATCGGCACGAGCATGTCGACGAGCCGGGTCGTATCGCGCCGGGCATGCGCGAGAAAGGCGTCCCAGAACGCGGACGGGACCTGGGGATTTTGTTGGCGCTGGGCGGTGATCATCGATTCGAGATTGCCGATCATCAGCTTCGTCGCCCCGGTGGCGGCGAGCAGCTTGCGCGCCGTGGCGGTGGCGGCAGAATCGACTTGCTGCGCGCGCCCGAGTGAAGCGAACACGACCAGGCTGCAAAACGCGGCCAGGGTTGGACGAGTCATAGCCATTCCCTTCATCCCCGCTCCCCTCCGAACGGCGTGGAGGGGGCGGAGGTGAGAGCTAAAACGTGATGCCGAGTGTTACAGGCATGAATGCCACACCCCGCGTGTTGTTCAGCGCCTGGGCGTACCGCCACTCGAGGAGCAGACTGCGGTCACGAATCGGGATCCGCAGCCCGAGCCCGGCGTGTAAGCCGAGTCCCATGCCGCCGCGCGTGACCGTGACTGCGTTGCTTTGCGGATCGGGGTTGGTGCCGAGGTGTGACCTGAAGATGCCCGCACCGAAGAGGAAGTACGGTGAGGTCCGCGCGCGCGGTATGACCGACGCCACGAAGCTGCCCGTGAGACCGATCGTGCGATCGACGAGCGCCGCGGAACCGCTTCCACTGCCCACGATCGCCACGGTGTTCGGGCTCGAGTGCAGTGCGTTGTAGAACAGTTCCGCCCGAAAGGCGAACGCCGGTGAAGTGAGCGGTACCTCGACGAATCCCCGGAAATGGTGTCCTGCCTGAGACGCACCGGTGACATTGAAGCCACCCGCGTCCACCAGAACACGCGAGTCGCCGCCCCCCACCCAGCTC
>Ga0209157_1000431_pt1:0-2500 | contig 36295 bp, 31 predicted proteins | sample GraSoiAngelo_135_FD_185892 | JGI IMG/M metagenome (GOLD analysis project Ga0209157, IMG submission 185892) | Grasslands soil microbial communities from the Angelo Coastal Reserve, California, USA - 14_0929_05_40cm (SPAdes) (version 2) | ecosystem: Environmental > Terrestrial > Soil >...
AGGCGTGGGTCCAGGCTGCTGTGGCCACCAGATAGAAGAAGAATGAAGAAGTGAAGGCTCCGCTGTGAGTAGAGACCGTCTCGTCGTCGGCCGAATTCTGGCGACCCTCCTGGCCCTCACCCTGGGACCCGCGTACGGGCACGCACAGGGAGCGCCCGGCCCGATTCCCACGGACCCGGGCCTGAGGGTCGCCTTCATCGGCGACAGCGGAAACAGCGCCGATTTCCGACGGGTCCTCGAGCTCATCAAGTCCGAACGAGCCGATCTGGTCCTGCACCAGGGCGACTTCGACTATGCCGAGAACGCGCGTGGGTTCTTCGGGACGATCGACAGCATTCTTGGACCCGACTTCCCGTACTTCGCCTCGGTCGGAAACCACGACACCGACAGCTGGCGGGAGCGTTGCTGGGATCGCAACGGATGCTACGCCAAGTTCCTGAAGGCCCGCATGGCCCGCCTCGGCGTCAGACCGGACGATCCCGACCTCGACGATCAGATGTACTCCGTGACGTACCGCGGGCTCAGGCTAGTCTTCGTCGGCGAGGGCGGCGTGCGCGCGGGGGACAGGGTCTACGCCCCGTATATTCAGCGCCAGTTGGCGACCGACGATCACATCTGGAAAATCTGCAGCTGGCACAAAAACCAGCAAGCCATGCAGGTCGGGGAGAAGGACGACGAGATGGGGTGGAGAGTCTACGAGGCCTGCAAGGACCTCGGCGCCATCATCGCCACGGCCCATGAGCACAGCTATCAGCGGACCCGCACGCTGACTAGCATGAAAGATCTAGCCGTTGATGCGTCGTGTGCCGACCCCAACGCGCTCTGCATCGCCACGGGAAGTCCCGGCAGATCCTTTGCCTTCGTCTCGGGCCTCGGCGGGCACAGCGTGCGGGACCAAACGCGTTGCCTTCCGGCCACGTTCCCTTACGGCTGCAAAGGAGCGTGGGCCAAGATCTACACCGCCACCCAGGGGGCGACGTTCGGCGCCCTGTTCATCGTCTTCAATATCGACGGCGATCCCACCAAGGCGCACGGCTACTTCAAGAACATCAACGGGCAGATCGTCGATCGATTCGAGATCACCGCCGACGCGAGCGCGGCCAAGAACCGCGCCCGCCAGTAGCCTCAGCCGCCGACGCCGGCATCTTCGAGCGGTAGCGCAGCAGCCGCGGCACGGTAAACACGTACTGCCGGTGCGCCACGGGCTCGAGGACGTTCTCCTCAACCCAGTCGGCGTAGACGCGCGCGGATTGCGCGGGCGGTAGACGCCCCCGCTCGCCGCCGTTTGGATGCGACTCGCGCATTTCCCCTTGTCCAGCGGCGCGAGCGTTGCAGGCAGGCTCAGGACAACGGCCGCCAATAAAAAACCCCGGCACTCTTTCGAGCCCGGGGTTTCGGTGTAAGGCCTGGCGGTAACCTACTTTCGCGTGCGCAATGCACACTATCATCGGCGCAAACCCGTTTCACGGTTCTGTTCGGGATGGGAAGGCGTGGGTCCAGGCTGCTGTGGCCGCCAGATAGAAGAAGAATGAAGAAGTGAAGGTTCTCTGGGCAGAGATCGCGCCAAGCGATCTGCAACCGTGATGCTCACGGTTATAGGGTCAAGCCGCACGGGCAATTAGTACGGGTTAGCTCAAGGCCTTACGGCCCTTGCACATCCCGCCTATCAACGTCCTGGTCTAGGACGACCCTTCAGGGGGGTCAAGCCCCCGGGAAGTCTCATCTCGAGGCAAGTTTCCCGCTTAGATGCTTTCAGCGGTTATCTCTTCCGCACATAGCTACCCGGCGATGCCACTGGCGTGACAACCGGTACACCAGGGGTGCGTCCACTCCGGTCCTCTCGTACTAGGAGTAGCCCCTCTCAAACTTCCAGCGCCCACGGTAGATAGGGACCAAACTGTCTCACGACGTTTTAAACCCAGCTCACGTACCACTTTAAATGGCGAACAGCCATACCCTTGGGACCGGCTACAGCCCCAGGATGTGATGAGCCGACATCGAGGTGCCAAACCTCCCCGTCGATATGAACTCTTGGGGGAGATCAGCCTGTTATCCCCGGCGTACCTTTTATCCGTTGAGCGATGGCCCTTCCATACAGAACCACCGGATCACTTTGACCTGCTTTCGCACCTGCTCGACTTGTCAGTCTCGCAGTCAAGCACGCTTGTGCCAATGCACATTGAGGCACGATTTCCGACCGTGCTAAGCGTACCTTCGTACTCCTCCGTTACTCTTTGGGAGGAGACCGCCCCAGTCAAACTGCCTACCATGCACGGTCCCCGGCCCGGTTGACGAGCCTAGGTTAGAGCCGCGAACAGATCAGGCTGGTATTTCACTGACGGCTCCACGATGGCTAGCGCCACCGCTTCAAAGCCTCCCAGCTATCCTACACAGATCGGTTCACAGTCCAATGCAAAGTTACAGTAAAGGTGCACGGGGTCTTTCCGTCTAGCCGCGGGTAGATTGCATCATCACAACCATTTCAACTTCGCTGAGTCTC
>Ga0209157_1000431_pt1:7500-36295 | contig 36295 bp, 31 predicted proteins | sample GraSoiAngelo_135_FD_185892 | JGI IMG/M metagenome (GOLD analysis project Ga0209157, IMG submission 185892) | Grasslands soil microbial communities from the Angelo Coastal Reserve, California, USA - 14_0929_05_40cm (SPAdes) (version 2) | ecosystem: Environmental > Terrestrial > Soil >...
GTTTGCTCCGCGCAGTTGCGCGTTCCTCTGGTGCCGCGAAGATTCAAAGCGCGAGTTGCATCCGCTCGCGATTTCGCACCATTACGGGGAGGGATTCACGGCGGAATTCGACTGGACCGGAACGCGGGATTTTTCAGCCTGGCTCGCGGTCGTCGACGCACTGCGTTTTTTCGATCGGCTCGGAGCGGCCCGAGTGCGGGCCTACAACCATGACCTTATCGTGAGGGCGGCTTCCAGAATCGCCGAAGCCTGGCAAACGCCGCTCGATGCGCCGGCCGCAATGCACGGCTCGATGATCGCGCTGCGGCTACCGCCGCGCCTCCAGGCCTACGGGCCCCCAACCCGGGATACCGCCAGACGCCTGCAATCGGCCATCCTGGCAAAGCATCGCGTCGCCGTCGCCATCATGGCGCTGGGCGACGCCCTGTGGGCGCGGATTTCGGGGCAGATTTACAACACCCCCGAGGACTACGAAAAGCTGCTCTCGATCTAGCGCATCACATCTTCTCGGTCTCCCCGCCGCGCGGCTGCCAGACCAGCAAGCGGCGTTCGGCGAGCGACACCACCCAGTCGAGCAGCAGGGCGAATGCGGTCAGGACCAGGATCCCGGCAAACACCGAGTTGATGTCGAAGGTGCCTTCCGCCTGCAGGATGAGGTAGCCCACGCCGCGCGAAGAGCCGAGATATTCGCCGACCACCGCGCCGACAAAAGCGAGGCCGACGGAGTTGTGCAGGCTGGCGAAGACCCAGCTCATGGCGCTCGGCAGGTAGACATGCCGCAGGAGCTGACGCTCGCTCGCGCCGAGAATGCGGGCGTTGGCGAGCACCGTGTAGCTCACTTCCCGCACGCCCTGGTAGACATTGAAGAACACGATGAAAAACACCAGCGTGACGCCGAGCGCGACCTTCGACGCGATGTCGAGCCCGAACCATACTCCGAAGATCGGCGCTAGGATCACGCGCGGCATCGAGTTGAGCGCCTTGATGTACGGGTCGAGCAGCGCCGAGGCGACCGGGCTGAGCGCGAGCCACAATCCCATGCCGAGCCCGAGCATGGTACCGATGACGAAGGCGAGCACCGTCTCGAGAAGGGTCACCCAGAGATGAGGGTAGATCGTGCCTGAGGAGAACCAGTCCCAGGTGCGCGCCAGCACCTTGAGCGGCTCGCCGAAGAAAAACGCCGCCTTGTGCGGGTTGTCGAAGTAGAACGGAGGCAGCAGCGTCGGGCTGGTGGCGACGTGCCAGAAGGCGAGGAAAGCGAGGAACAGCGCCACCTGCCAGAAGCGCAGCGCCCTATTGCTTCTGCTGCCGGGCATAGCTCTTGAGAACCTCGTTTTTCATCGCGCGCCAGATCAGGGTATGGAGCTCGATGAAGCGCGGCGCGAGGCGAATCTCCGCCACGTCGCGGGGACGCGGCAGGTCGATGTCGAACTCGCCGATCGGGTGCGCCTCGGGGCCCGCCGACAGCACAACCACCCGGTCCGAGAGCGAGATCGCCTCCTCGAGGTCGTGGGTGATGAAAACCACCGATTTCCGGTTAGCCGACCACAGCTCGAGCAGCTCGTTCTCCATCAGTTGCCGGGTCTGGATGTCGAGCGCGGAGAACGGCTCGTCCATCAGGATGATCGGCGGATCGAGGATCAGCGTCTGCGCCAGCGCGACGCGCTTGCGCATGCCGCCCGAGAGCTGGTGCGGATAGCGCTCGCCGAAGCCGCCGAGCCCGACGCGCTGCAGCCAGTTCTCGGCTTGCCGCGCCGCTCGCGAGGAATCAGTCTTTCTGAACTCGAGTCCCGCGGTGACGTTCTGCAGCGCCGTACGCCACGGCATCAGCGCTTCGGTCTGGAACAGGTAGCCTGCCTTCCGGTTGAGCCCTGCGAGCGGCTCGTCGAACACCCGGATGCGGCCAGCCGACGGCTGCAGCAGTCCTACCGCGACGTTCAGCAGCGTCGACTTGCCGCAACCGGTCGGTCCGACTACGGACACGAACTCGCCGGGAGCAACGCGCAGCGTCGTGTTCCGCAAAGCGGTGTAGCGACCGCCGTCCTGGGAGACGAACGTGACGGTGATGTCCTCGAGCGCGAGCGCCGCAACGGCCATTGTGCGCTACATGTTCTTGCCGTATTTCGCGTGCGCCTTCTTCACGAACTCGTTGGTATAGGTCTGCGCGAGGTCGATGGCGTCGGGCTTGACCGCCGGGTTGAACGAGGCCAGCGCCTTGAGCGTGGTCTTCGCTCCGGCGTCGCTGAAATATCCGTCCTTCGAATAAGCCGTCTTGACGTTGTTATACGCGAACAGATACATCGCCTTGTTGCCGAGGAGGTATTCCTCCGGCACCGTGGCGAGGATCTGCTGGGGCGACGCCTCCTGCATCCACAGCAGGGCGCGCACGGTGGCGTTGGTCAGGGCCTGGACGGTGCCGGGATTCTTCTTGATGAACTCGACCGGCGCATAGAGGCTGCCGGCCGGCATCGGCCCGCCAAACAGTTGTTCGGTGCCTTCGGGCGTGCGCGTCTCGGCGATGATCTTGATCTTGCCTTCCTTTTCCAGCATGGTCATCGCCGGGTCTGTCTGCGACAGCACGTCGACCTTGCCTTGCTCCATCGCAGCGATTACCGTCGCGCCCTGCCCGACGCCGATGATCGCCACATCCGTCGGCTTCAGCCCGCCCTTGGCGAGCACGTAGTTGATGACCATGTTGGTGCTCGAGCCCGGCGCGCTGACGCCGACCTTGAGCCCCTTCAAGTCCCTGGGCGACTTGTAGCTGGCGGCGCGGGAGGTGGCAATACCGACGCTGATCTGCGGCGAGGCTCCCGCGAGGACGAAGGCCTGGAAGCTCTGCTTCCGCGCCTGCATGTTGATCGTATGCTCATAGGCGCCGGCGACCACGTCCGCGCTGCCGCCGACGACTGCTTCCAGCGAGCGTGTGCCACCGGCAAAATCGCTGATGCGGACGTTGAGTCCCTCGTCCTTGAAGAAGCCAAGCCGCTCGGTGAGAGTGAGCGGCAGGTAATAGAGCGCGGTCTTGCCGCCGACCGCGATGTGCACGTCGCGCTTCTCGATCTGAGCATGCACCTGCGCGGCTGCGGCGAGCAACACCCATGCGAGCAGTTTTCTCTTCATGAAAAGCCTCCTCCTTAAATATTGCGGCGGTCCAGCAGCGCCTGCGAGATCGTGCCGGCATCGACGTATTCGAGCTCGCCGCCGAGCGGCACGCCACGCGCGATGCGGCTCACTTTGATGTCGCGCGCGCGCAGCATCTCCGCGATGTAATGCGCCGTCGCCTCGCCCTCATTGGTGAAATTCGTGGCGAGGATCACTTCCTGCACCTCGCCGTCGGTCGCTCGCGCAAGCAGCTGGTCGAGGCCGATGTCGCGCGCGCCGACGCCGTCGAGCGGCGACAGGCGCCCCATCAGCACGAAGTACATTCCGGAATAGCTCAGCGTCTGCTCGACTACCGCCAGGTCGGCGGGCGTCTCCACCACGCAGAGCAGCGAGGCATCGCGCCGCGGCGAGCGGCACAAGGCGCACACCTCGTCTTCGGTGAAATTGTGGCACCTGGCGCAGCGGCGCACCGTCGAGAGCGCGCCGGCCAGCGCCTGCGCCAGCTGCTCGGCGCCGGCGCGATCGTGCTGCAGCAGATGGTACGCCATGCGCTGCGCCGAGCGCGGTCCGACGCCTGGCAGAACGCGCAACGCCTCGACGAGGCGCTCCAGCCCCTTCGAGGCGGGAAGCGAATCCTTGGCCACTCAGAACGGCAGCTTGAATCCCGCGGGCAGGCCGAGGCCCGCGGTCATGCCGCTCATCTTCTCGGCGATGGTCGCTTCCACGCGATGCGAGGCATCGTTGAACGCGGCGGCGACGAGATCCTCCAGCATCTCGCGATCGTCGCCGACCAGCGAAGGATCGATGGTGACCCGCTTCACCTCGTACTTGCAGGTCATCTGCACCTTCACCATCCCCGCGCCCGACTGGCCCTCGACCTCGAGCGCCGCAAGCTGCTCCTGCATGCGGCGCATGTTCTCCTGCATCTGCTGCGCCTGCTTCATCAGCTGGCCGATGTTGCCTTTCATTTCGGGGTACCCCGCTCCTTGCTGCCCTCATTGCTGCCGACGGTGGAATCGACGACCTTGCCGTCGAACAGGTCGACGAGGTCTTGCACGAACCCGTCCGAGCGCACCGCGCGCGCCGCCTCGGCACGCCGCGCTTCGCGCTCGCCGTTCTCGATGGCGGCCGGGCTGGCGCCCGAGGTCTCGCCAACCGCGACCTTCACCGTGACGCCGCTGCCGAGATGCTGCTCGAGAGCCGCCTGCAGCTTGTCCTGGTAGGTGCGATCGGCCAGATAGGCCTTCTCCTTCGGCACCGCGAGCTCGAAGAGGCTGCCCTCGCGGCGACGAAGCTCGGCGTTGCGCGCCAGCTCGCGCGTCGCGCCGGTGACCGCGAGCTGGCGCGCCAGCTCGGGCCAGCTCTTGTCGGCGGAAGGCGTACTCGCCTTCGTCTTTTCGAGAATTATGCGGTCACGGCTTGCGCCCTCGGGCCGGAACGCGAGCATGCGCAGCAGGGTCATGACGAAGCCCGCGTGCTCGTCGGGCGCGAGCGGCAGGTCTTCCCTGCCCTGCAGCGCGATCTCGTAATAGAGCTGCACCGACTCGGCGTCGATGCGCTCGGCAAGATCGACGATCGCCGCGCGCTCGGGCAGGTCCTCGCCGAGCGCATCGGGCACCGTCTGCGCCATCGCGATGCGCAGCAGCAGGCCGGCGAGGGCGGCGAGGGCGCCATCGAAGGACAGGCTGCGCGCCTGCATCTCGTCGGCCACGGCGATCGCGGCTCGCGCGTCGTCCGCCGCAACCGCCGCCAGCAGCCGCAGCAGATGGGTCTGGTCGATCGCGCCGAGCATCTCGCCCACGCCCCCTGCCGCCACCCGGCCGCCGCCGTGAGCGATCGCCTGGTCGAGCAGGGACAGCGCGTCCCGCATGCTGCCGGCTGCAGCGCGGGAAATCAGCGCGAGCGCCTCGCGATCAAATTCGACATTCTCGCTTTCCAGGACCCTGCTCAGATGCGTGGCGATGGTGGCGGGCGGCATCTGCTTCAGGTTGAACTGCAGGCAGCGGCTGAGCACCGTCACCGGGATCTTCTGCGGATCGGTCGTGGCAAGGATGAATTTCAGGTGCTCGGGCGGCTCTTCCAGGGTCTTCAGCATGGCGTTGAACGCCGACGTCGACAGCATGTGCACCTCGTCTATCACGTACACCTTGTAGCGCCCGCGGCTCGGCACGTATTGCGCGGTCTCGAGCAGCTGGCGCATTTCGTCGACCCGCGTGTTGGTGGCCGCGTCCACCTCGAGCAGATCGACGAAGCGCCCGGCGTCGATTTCCAGGCACGCCGCGCACTTGCCGCAGGGCTGCGGGGTGACGCCGGTTTCGCAATTGAGGCATTTCGCCAGGATGCGGGCGAGAGTCGTCTTGCCGACCCCCCGCGTACCGGCGAACAGGTACGCGTGATGCAGCCGCTTTTGCTCGAGCGCGTGCCGCAATGCCCGGACGACGTGCTCTTGCCCCACCAGGCTGCCGAAGTCCCGCGGCCGCCACTTGCGGGCAAGTACTTGATAGCTCATCGGTAAATAAATTAGTGGCGAGCCTGACCCCCGGCACTTGCAGAGGCCGGCTGTGGCTGCTTCCTTCCGGACCTGACCAGGTTAACCAGACTGCAATGCGGGGAGGCCCGCCGCCTGCATTGTAAGTCATTAAGCCTGCGAAACAGCGCCGCGCGTAAGCCCATTGTCAGGGTGCAGTCAGGTCCTTGATTGACCCGGGCGCTATGCTTTTCAGCGATGGATCCTCCTCCATCGCGTGGATCCACGCGCGATGGTTTAAGCGCCCAGCGAGCGAAAGCGAGCCGGGCGTTTTCTTTTTTGGCAGGCGGCTGGCGGAGAGAGTGGGACACTCCATTGCCCTCCACCACGTCCTAGTAAATCAACCGCTTACTAAGTGCCCGTTCGGGACAGTGTACTGCGTGTCGTGTACCAACGTAGCGCGTAGTAGGTGCCGTGTTGGCGGTGGCGGCTGACCGCGCAATGCGGCCAACGAGTAGATGACCGCAGTGGAGTGGTGGAGCGGCTCGACGACCATCTTCGCCACTACAACAAGCGCGTAGAGGAGGAAGTCCCGCAGGAGCACAAGTTCTAAGTAGGCGCGCGGCACGATCCTCGAGAGTTCCAGCATGGGAGAACCTCTGAAGCTGCTCTTCGCAGTCCTGACTGCGCTGGCGATCACCAGCATGTCGCGCATGTTGTCATAACTACCAACGGTTGGCCGCGTCGCCGCGGCGAAGATTGCGAGCTGCACGTCGAGCGAACGCTCGACTAGCCAGATTCCTGCAACCAGAACAATCAGCGCCGAGCCGCCGAAGAAAACAACCTGTCGATAGAACGCCGTCCCGCGAAGGAGGAACGCGACCGGCAGGAACGCGCCGACTATCACCAGCTGCCCGGCCTCAACGCCGAGGTTGAAACCGACGAGCGCGAGCGCGAGCGCACCCTGCGGCAGGCCGAGCTCCTTCAGGACATTCGCGAAGCCCAGGCCGTGGACGAGCCCGAATAGAAATGCAACCACCCAGCGCCGTGCGTAGAACATGGGCCGCAGATTGTTCAAGGCGGCCAATACGACCGACAGCGCGATTGCCGGCTCCACCAGACGCGATGGGAGCGCGACCGCGCCGAGCGTCGCAAGGCTAAGGGTGATCGAGTGCGCCACCGTGAAGGCGGTGACGATCCCGAACACGTTCCAGAACGCGGGCGAGAACGCCTCGACCGGCTCCCATCGCCCGTTCGTGCGCCGGAGCACGGCCGGCAGCAGCAACGAAAGCAGGAACAGGATGTGGTCGAAGCCGATCCAGATGTGCCAGACTCCTTCGCGTCCATAGTCGAGGAATTGCTGCCACCGCGACGGTTGGGCCAGCTCGAAGCTCTGACGGCTGCGCTCGGGGCTAAAGATTGCGGTGCGGGTGGCGCCCGCGTGCTCCAGCCGCAGAAGGCCCCGATGCTGCGGGTCGACGTCAAAGAGCAGCGTGTAGTCGACGTCGAGCTTCGTGACCGAGTCCGGGCAGCTCGCGACGAAGCGCAGCACCGCAAACGTCCCGTCGCCATGTTCGTCTACCAGCAGCCCGGTCACTCGCGCTGGACAGGCAGACGCTCCCGACCGCAATGTGAGCCGCGCCAGCGCATACGAGGCGATGGCGGCGTGGCTCGCCCTTACCTCGCCCCAGCTGATCTCGCCATTCCCATTGGCATCTAGTCCGACGACGACTTCGAGGTCGCGCAGCGCGATGTCCCACTGGCCCTCGATACTCGGCCCGTCGACCACGAGCCCTAGGTAGCTGTCGCTCGGGTTGTGCGCGAGCGCCTGCGCAGCCGCGAAGGCAAACAGGAGGGCGATGAGCCTCAAGGGCGAGAGTTCCCGAGCCGCGCCGCCAGCCGGCGCAAGTACGGGTCCTGGTAGCCGGTACGCGCGAGCCAGTCGAGCGCAGGTTGCGCGGCTTTCGGGTCATTCGCCGCGAGCGCGGCTTCGAGCAGGATGCGCGCGTCGCGCGGCTCGCGTTGCAGCGTCCAGTTCTCCTTCGCCAGCGCCAGCGCCCGCGGCCGCTGCCCGAGAAGGTAGAGATTGAACCGCGCCTCCTCCTGCTGGTGCAGCTTGTCACCGCGCATAGCCGCCGCATCGAAGCGCGATTTCAGCGTCCGCACGTGCTCCTCTAGCACGGGCGCCCCGAGCACCTTCTCCGCCAGCGCGAGCCGCAGCAGCAGCGGATCGGAGCGGGTCCAGTCCTTGAGCAGTGTCACAACCTCCTGTGGGCGCCCGCGATCGAGCAGGAAATCGGCGTAAGCAGCGAGCAGGAACTGGTCGCTCACGCCGAGCGAGAGCGCCTCCTTGAAGTGTCGTTCCGCGCGGTCGGTCTCGCCGAGGACGAGGGAGAACTCGGCGAGCCGACTCAGCATCCAAAGCCGCGGCCCGGCGCGCACTCCCCGCCCGCGGGCGAGGCCCTCACTTAGGGATGCGTGGGCGCGCTCCGCCCCGCCGGTGACGCCTTCCACCGAGCTCTTGCAGCCGATCCAGTCGAGCGACTCGCCCCTCGCGCGGAGCGGGTCGCAGGCGCTCATCGCACCGACATAGTCCGCCTGCACCAGAAGGATGGCGGCGCGCCACAGCCAGACCTCCGCGTCGCTGGGATCGGACGCCGCGGCCGCGGCGAGGTCGTCGAGGGCGCCCGCGAAGTCATGCCGATACTTCCGCAGCAGCGCACGCAACACGAGGACGTTGCGCGGCGGTTCCTCGCTGCGCGCCCACGGCCGCAGCGCTACTTCCGCGTACCCGATGAAGCGCGGGTCGCCTTCGGACATCGCCAGCCGGAAGTAGTGCCGGCCGATGGTCACGGCCGCGTCGAGATCGTCCGGCTGCGCCGCGAGCCGGGCGCGCAGTTCGCGCAGTTCGCGCCCCAATGGATCTGTCGGCTTGAGGGGCAGGCGTTCGAGGACGGTCGCATCGTCCTTCGGGACATAGGGCGCGGCCACCGTTGCCGGCGCGAGAAGAAGCGCCGCCGCCGGCGCGACCGCGGCGAACAGCCGGACGGTCCGCATCATAGGCGGTTAGCGGCCCCGGGCCCGGCCTGCGTCGAGCCGTCCCAGCCATCCACTGAGGTCGCTGTACCAGACGTTGTTCGCGCCATCGACGGTGATACCGAACGGTCGCGCATCCGGCCGGGGCAGTTCGAACTCCGTGATCGTGCCCTCACGAAGGCGACCGAGCCGATGGCCGCGGAGTTCCGTAAACCACGCAGTTCCGTCCGGCGCCACAGCAAGGGCCGTGAGGCCCGCGCGCGGCGTGGGAACCGCAAACTCTTCGAACCTTCCGCCGACAAAACGGCCGATGTTATTCCCGGTCATTTCGAGGAAATAGACGGCTCCGTTCGGAGCGACGGCGATGTCCCCCAGACCGCTCCTGCGGGTGGGCACGTCGAATGCCGTTGTGTTGCCGTCGGGAGCGATGCGCAGCAGCTGGTCTGCACTCGGAAGCGTGGCCCACACGGCCCCATCGGGGGCGATGGCGACGCCGAACGGTGCCGCATCGGCGGGTATCTTCGCGGTGAGCGTGCCCATGACATAGCGAGTGAAACGCCCGTCCCGCAGGCGCGTAACACTCATCACCGTGGGTTCGGCGAACCACACGGTGTTATCGGGCCCGACCGTCAACCGCCCCAACCTGGCCACCGGCGTCGAGAGCCCGAACGAGGCGATGGCGCCGTCGGGCGAAGCCCGGGAAATGCTTTGCTTCGGCGCTTCGGTGTACCAGGCTCTGCCCTCGACGTCCACGGCCAAGCCGAGCGGCTCGATGCTCTGCGCGCCCTTTGGAATCCTCTCAATCTGCCCGTTTCGCAACCGTCCTATGACGTCGGAGGATTCGAGCGTGAACCACACTGTCCCGTCCCGCGCTGCCGCAATGGCAACAGGCATGTCGGTCCGGTTGGGGAGTCTGATCTCCTCGAACCCGCCGGCGTTCGACCGACCGGTGAGCCAAATGAACAGGACCGAGCCGGTGACAAGGCCGACCATGATCACGAGTGCGAGCCACGCGCGTCCGCTCATCGAAGCTTGTGCGCCAGATGCCGCGCCGCTGCAATCACACCCAGGGCGAGCAGGACGACGAGCCCGAAGCCCCCGACAATGCTGCCCAGGCTGGATCGCGAGGATGCGGTTTCACTCCGCCGTACTCGCGTCTGCAGGTCTTCGTAGCCTGTGAGCGCAAAACCGGCGTACAGCGTGGTGGGACTGCGCGAGTCGCCGACCAAGACCCGAGCGGCCAGGTGAGCAGGGAGGCCTTCTTTCGGAAGCTCCCATCGTTCGCCGCCATCGGCACTGCGGAACACGCCGCGGTCAGTCGCGATCACGATCACTTCGCCGCTGATCGCCATGGCAAGCGCCATCGCGAGCGTTTCGGGCACCGGCTTGCCGACAGGGCGCCAGCGCTCACCTGGATGATCGCTCCTGAATACCTGCCCGGAGCCTACCGCCCAGAGACGGGCCGGGGTCGTTGAATCAAAACCGACAGCCTCCACGCCGTGGCCGGGAACTCCGCCAGTTCGCCTCTGCCAACTCCGAGCCGCATCGTTGCTCGACCAGACCGATCCCCCGGCTACCGCGTAGACGTCGTCCGGACGCCCGGGAGGCGCCAGTAAGGCATCGACATGGTCCGCTTCAATCGCACTTCCCGCGTTCGCCCAGGACTGCCCCCAGTCGTCGCTCCAGTAGAGGCCAGATCGGCCGGCTAGATATACGCGTCCTGGTACGGCTCCTGCTAACAGCGCGCGCGCCGGGGCGGCGCCCGCGGGCGTTCGGACCGGTCGCCAGCGGTCCCCATCGTCGCGGAAGAGGGTCGTAGTCCCGGCCACCAGCGCGCGCTGGCCGTCAGCATCGAACGCAGCGGCGAATGCCGGGCCCGTCAGGATGCCCGGCGCCTCGACGTCCCAATCGCGCCCGCCGTTTCGCGAGCGCCACAAGCCGCTATCAGTTGCCAGCAGCAGGTGATTCGGATCCCGCGGGCTGACCGCCAGCGCGAGCGCGCCGCTTACGAAGATGCCCGGGTTGATAGACGTCCACGTGGCGCCGACGTCATGAGTACGGAAGACCCCACCCAAAGTGTCTGGGTCATGGGCGGGCGCCTCTTGCGGCAACAGGACGAAAGCCGTCGCAAGGGCGACCAACCCGCGATGCAATCGCGACGCCCCATCGGGGGTAAGGGGCGGGTCCGAGCCCGCGCTTCGGCGAGCCCAGACCCGGAATTGCAGCAGAGTGATGCTATGGATGGATCGCGTGCGGGGGAACCACCGAGTGGCAACTGGCTGGCGGCGTCCGGTCGGGGCTGGCGGGCACGTGCGTCCTCTCGCCATTGGCGAGCGTGAGCTCGGCCGCGCGCGAGCAATTCCCTCCGGGGATGTTCCACCAGTTGGACGTGATCGGATACGCCGCCGTGTACGAGGTCGGCTCATGAGCCGAAACGCAGTTGTTGAAGCTATTCTGCTTCGATGTCAGGACATAGCATTTCTCGTACGCGAGGAACTGCTGGATCGTATCCGTCTGCTGGATGTTCGCCACGAACCAGTCCCTGATCCCCGTCCAGGATGAGTAGGTGTCGCTGCCGAACACGAGCTGCCCCCTAGCCGTGTTGACCTGCAGAAGTTGCGACCCGTAGGTATGCCCGCGGAACGCCGGGTGGATGATCATACCCGGGGCGACTTCGTGCCGGCCGTCGACGATCTTCGCCTTGCCCGCGAGAACCTTGCCGAGGATCTCCTGCACCGTCTGCGGCGGATAGCCACAGACCGGGCTGCGCGCGCAGGCCTGCTGCGGCGGTCCGACCTGGCTGCCGGTGAGGGGATCGATCGTGTTGACGGCCCGGATGTGGCCGGCGTTGAACCTGACGGGGTAGTCGAGGAAGAAATCGATCTGCTTGAGCTCCTCCTTCTGGACGTAGAGCACCGCGTTGGGGAACTCGCTCAACTGGCCGGAGTGGTCCCAGTGACCATGGCCGATGATGATCCTGACGACGCGATCCGGATCCAGCCCGATGGCTTTCATCTGATCGCGAACCCCGTACCAGCAACACGAGGTGTTCCAGTCGAAGATGTAGGCAAGCTGTTTCCACCCGCTGTCGTACAGCGTGATGTCTCCGTTTGGGGCCTTGATGATCCCGATGTTCACCGGCAGGTCGACGAAGGCGGGGTCGCCGACGTCGGGCTGGAATGCGCGGTGAGGCACATTCAGGAACCGGCTGCTTTCGACGAGCCACGCCGAATACTTCGGTCCTCGCTCGGCTCGCTCGATGTCGCTGAGGATCTGGTCGGTGCTTTCGAAGCCTTGCTTCAATACTTGAGGCGGTCGCTCTTGCTCCTGCTGGCGATCATCGTCGTCGTCATCCTTGGCGAGAAGGCTCCCAGCGCTGCTGAGACACGCGACCATTGCGAGGATCCCTATCCGCATCGCGTGATTTAACATGGGTTTGCTAAGCATAACCGTGTCTCCTTTGGTAACCGTTCAAATGAGCGGTGCTACCGCTGACATCCGTGTGCATCAATCCGGGCCGGCTTCCTCCAGGCCGGTGGCTCCCGGTTCAGTGGGGTGGAAACTCGTGCGGCCAGAACTTTCCCCCCACCTCTCGTATCTTGTTGCTTCCCTCCTGGCTTTTTGGATAGGCGACGAGCATGTGATCGTCCCGCCCGTCGGTGAACATCTTGAGCACCTCGGCGGCGGACTCCTTGAAGAGCCGGACCGCCGAGAGGTATTCTAGGTGCTCGCTGCGCAGAGACGTCGGGGGCTCCAAAGCGTGAAGTCGGGTCTCAGCCGCCTGGTAGCTGGCGAGAGCTTCCTTCACTCGGGTGCCGAGCTCGGCCCGACTGAGATCCTGCGTCCTATAGAAGATCTGCCCGAGGCTCATTCGCATCGTGCTTCGCTCGACATCGCCGTGGATCGGCCCGAGCTCGCGGATGTACTGCTCTTCGGCAGCGGTGAGGGCCGGCCGGCGCGGTTCAGCCGTCCGCTGGGCGGTCGTCGGCGAAGAGCCAATGCCCGCTTCGCGGTTAAGCGCTAAGGCCACAAGGCAGGCGAGGCTTGCGAGAACTGCGCCCAAGATCAGTGGTTTGGGCCGCAGCAGCCGGTTCCAGGGTGCCGTCATGGTAGGCATACACCCGGGGTTGACAGCGACGCGGCATCTCCAGGGAGATCCCTCGCCGCCCCACAGTTGCACTGCTTCTGGGGAGCATCGCTAACGGGCATTCTTGCTTGGTCCCCGATGCGCGCTGAGAACCGAATATCTATAGTGCTCGCCAAAAGCGTTGTCAAGAAAAGGTTCGACGCGGTCTCGGCTCGATCGAGTGGCTACGGTCGCGGTACGAAACGTCCTTTAGGCAGCTATCTCAGCTGTTTGAGGCAGTTCCGTGCAACCCAGAATTGATGCAACGTCGGGTCGTACAGGAACTATGCTTTCAGTTTCAAGATCGCACCGCTCTTCGTTGCACATCCTTCTAGCAGGGATAGATGTACTGGCGGAGAGAGTGGGATTCGAACCCACGAAGCGCTATTAACGCTTACACGCTTTCCAAGCGTGCGCCTTAAGCCGCTCGGCCATCTCTCCGCGAGCGGGCGATTCTAGCGCGCAGGCCAAAAAAAAGCCCGCCTCGCGGGCGAGCTTCTATTCGGTCGGCGCGGCGTCTATTTGCGCGCGGGCATCATCCCCTCTTCCCAGATGCTGTGCTTGCGCGTTTCCGGCATGAGGAAGAGGCCAAGCACGAAGCACACTGCGGGCACCGCAATCGGATAGATCAGCGCGTTGCCGAGGCTCCCCGTGGCCTGAAACGCGGCGGAAGTGATGAACGGCACCAGCCCCCCACCCCAGCCGTTGCCGATGTGATACGGAACGGACACGGAGGTGTAGCGGATCCTGCCGGGGAAGTACTCCGCCAGGAACGCCCCGATCGGCCCGTACACCATGCCCACGTAGGACACGAGAATGAAAATGATGAAGATCGCGACGGGATAGTTGATGGCGCCGGGCTGGGTGACCGTTCCCAGCCACGAATACAGCGGATAGTAGGTGACCGCCGCAAGCAGGAACCCTCCCAGGATCACCGGCTTGCGGCCGATCAGGTCGGACAGCCAGCCGAAGAAGATCAAGGTCGGGGATGCAAGCAGCAGCGCGGCTCCCACGATGTAGGCAGTAGTCAGCGGGTCCACCTTGGAAACCTGCTGCAGGTAGTACAACGCCCAGAACTGTCCGCTGTACCAGACCACACCCTCCCCGATCACCACGACGCTGGCGATCGCCACGAACTTGATGTTCGCGCTGAGGAAGGCTTCCTTCCACGGATTCTTGGCCATCTGGCCCTTGGCCTTGATCTCCTGGAAGATCGGCGTCTCCTGGAGCTGCAGCCGGATGTAGATGGCGATCGCCACCAGCAGGAAGGAAATCAGGAACGGAACGCGCCACGCCCAGGCATTGAATGCGTCGTTGCCGAAATAGGTGCGGCACCCGATGATCACCGCCAGCGATACCACGATCCCGAGAGTCGGAGAGGTTTGCAGCCAGCCGGTGTAGTAGCCGCGGCGCTCGTCCGAGACATGCTCGGCGACGTAAGTGATCGCGCCCCCATACTCCCCACCCAGGCACAGACCCTGGATCATCCGCAGAGCGAAGAGAAGGAACGCAGCGGTCAGCCCGATCGATTCGTAGGTCGGGATCAGCCCGATCGCCCCCGTGCCCACCCCCATTCCAGTGAGCGTGATGAGGAACGTGTACTTGCGGCCGACACGATCGCCCAGCCATCCGAAGAGGAATGCGCCCAGCGGACGGATCAGGAATCCGGCCGTGAACAGCGCAATCGTGCTAAGCAGGGCCGCGACCGGGTGGGACTTTTCGAAGAACTTGACCGACAACACCGCGGCCAAGCTCCCGAAGATATAGAAGTCGTACCACTCGATGACGTTGCCGACCGAGGCGGCAACGATCACCGTGCGGAAGTTCTTCGGAATCGCGACTGCCATGGTTGTCCCCTCCTTTTACCTCGCGAGACGCGCGAGCGTTTTTCTCCCGTTCGACCATAGCAGCGAACCGGACGCGCGGCATACTGGGGGAAACCCGCCTAGGGAAATCCCTAGGCGTCGAGGCAGAAGCGGAACAGCTCCGCCGCGGAGCGAACGCCGAGCTTGCGCATGACGCGCGCGCGGTGGTACTCGATAGCCTTGCTGGTTACGCCGAGCCCTTTCGCAACCTCGCGGTTGGTGTCGCCGTCGAGGATGCGCGCGAGCACCTCGCGCTCGCGTTCGCTCAGGGCCGCGACGCCGCGCAGCCGCACGCCGCGCTCCGGACGCCGGCGCCGGCCGTCCAGAATGCGGTCGAAGGCCTCGCGTACGCGGCCCAGCAGCGCCTCGTCGTCGAACGGTTTCACCAGGAAGTCGAGTGCGCCCTTGCGCATCGCCTCAACCGCCATCGGGATGTCGCCGTGCCCGCTGATGAAGATCACCGGAATGCGCGCGCCGCGCGCGATCAGGCGCTCCTGCACTTTGATACCGCTCAGGCGCGGCATGCGCACGTCGAGCACCAAACAGTCCAGCTCACGCGGCCGGTAGTCGGCCAGAAAGTCGAACGGCGAGGCGAAGCTGCGCACGGCGAAGCCGGCGCTGCGCAGCAGCAGAGCGAGCGAATCGCGTATCGCCTCGTGGTCGTCGACCACGTAGACCGTGCCGGCCGGCATCCGGTGGATGCTAGCCGCGCGGGAATTGCCGGGGAACTAGGGAATCTACTAGCTCGCCGTCAGGATGCGAGGCAGACGCGGAACAGCTGGGCCACCGAGCGCACGCCGAGCTTGCCCATGATGCGCGAGCGGTGGAATTCCACGGTCTTGACGCTGATAAGCAGCTCCTCTGCGATCTGACGGCTCGGCTTGCCTTCCAGCACGCGCTCCAGAACCTCGCGCTCGCGGGCGCTTAGCCGGAGCAGCAGCGTGTCCTGCGGCGCGCCCGGCTGCTCTCGCCCCACGTCGCGCTCCAGTGCGTGCACGACCTGGCCGAGCAGCTGGTTGTCGTCGAACGGCTTCTCGAGAAAACCGAACGCGCCCTTCTTCACCGCCTCGACCGCCGTGGGGATGTCGCCGTGGCCGGTGATGAACACGATCGGGATGCGCGCGCCGCGCACAGCGAGCTGTTCCTGGAGCGCCATGCCGCTCAGCCCCGGCATGCGGATGTCGAGTACCAGGCAGCAGTGCGCGTCGAGCTTCGCCCGCTCGAGAAACGCCGCCGCGGAGTCGAAGGTCTCGGCACGCAGGCCGCAGGTGCGAAACAGCATGCCGAGCGCGTCGCGCACTGCCGCGTCGTCGTCAACGACGAAGACGGTGGCTTCGACGGGCGCGCCGGCCGGCGTCACGCCGCCTCCGCCGGCAGCTGGAAAGCGAAACGCGCACCCCCGGTCGCCGCGTCGCGCGCATAGCCGATCGAGCCGCCGTGCGCCTCGATCACCGAGCGGCAGATCGACAGCCCGAGACCCAGCCCGCCCGCCTTGGTGGTGACGAACGCGTCGAATAGCCGGCCCTCCACCTCGGCCGCCACGCCATCGCCGCGGTCGCAGACCGCGAGCGTGGCGCGTCCATCGGCGTCGATCGCCGTCTCGATGTTTACTTGCCGCCGCTCTCCGGGCAGACCGCGTACCGCCTCGATGGCGTTGCGTACCAGGTTGAGGGCAACTTGCTCGAGCAGCAGCCGGTCGGCGAGCACGCGGGCGCCGGGCCCGCCGAGCAGCCGCAGCGCGACCCCCGCTTCGTGCGCTTCCGGCTCGGCGAGCTGCACCACCGCGCTCGCGACCTCGTTCAGATCCTGCTCGGTGCGCGGTGGGAGCGGCTGGCGCAGGATTTCGCGCAGGCGCTGGATGATGGCGCCGGCGCGCTTCGCCTGGTCGCGGCACTTTTCCATTGCACCGCGCAGCTCTGCGGACGCGGCGCCGTCCGCCGGGCCGGACTGCAACATTCGCAGGCAGGCGTTGTTGTAGGTCGCGATCGCGGCGAGCGGCTGGTTGAGCTCGTGGGCGATCGCCGACGCGAACTCGCCCAGGGCAACCAGTCGCGAGGTGCGATGCGCGGCTTCGCGGTGGCGCTGCATCAGCTCGCGCGCGCGGCGTACCTCGGTGACGTCAGTCCAGACGCGCAGCAGCGCTTCCCGTCCGTCGATCCAGCGCAGCGGCCGCGGTTGCACGAGGTACCAGCGGCCGGTGCGCTCGTCACGGGTCTCTCCAGCCTCGCGCAACGGCGGCGGCGCGGAACCGAAGCCCTCGCGCCAGCGCCGGTTCGCGTAAAGCAGCGTGCCGCTGGCCGCGTCCTCGGCCGCGACCGCCGCGTCCAGGCCCTCCAGGACGGTGACGAAGCGCTCGTCGGAGCGCTCAAGCGCGGTACGCAGGCGCGCCAGGAGCAGCACCATCAAGCCGTAGCTCAAGCCGTTGATGGCCGCTTCCCAGTAAAAGTAGAACGGGTGCGCATAGGGATGACTGGACTCGAACGCCACGATCCAGCTCGCCACGGCGGCGATCGCGACCAGAATGCCGGCGCGAGCCCCCTGCTTCCACGTCGCCAGGGCGATCGGCACGAGGTACAGGATCGCAAGCCGGATCTCGTAGCCGGTGAGATAGTCGGCGATTGCGACCAGCCCGACCAGGGCGAAGCAGGCAGCGAGCAGTCCGACGGAGCGCGGAACGGCGGCGGTGGCAGGCGGCTGCAAGGATCGATCGCTCATCGGTTGACGCTACTCGCCGAGACGCAGCACCGCCGGCGCGCTGAGCAGCGCGGCGCCCGCCAGCCAGATCCACATCGACGCCGTGCCGGCCCCGTCGCGCTCGACAAGGCGCTCGTACAGTGCAGCGGGGATGCCGCTAAGAAGCAGCGTCAGGGTGGACAGGAGCACCGAGGCCCAGAGAAGGACCCATTGCACCGTCCGGGGGAAGAGTTCCGGCAAGAGCACGGCGCTGATCGGCACTGCGATCTTGAGCAAAGGCGAGAATATCCCGTTCACCATGCTCAGCCCGACGACGATGATGAACAGAGTCTGACGGTCAGGCATGCCTACCCCGCGGCCGGCAGGCGCGGGGTCAGCCCCGCGGCATACATGGCCATGAAAAACGCGACGCGCGCCATTGCCACCCAGAACGCCGCGACCAGTGGGTGAAGGGCTGGCGGCATGATCGGATGCGTGATGGTGAGGACCGGGCGCATCAACCAGTCGGTCAGGCGCCTGAACCAGCGGTAGATGTAGTTCGGCGAATCCGCCCGCAGGAACAGGCCGAACATGAACCGGCCGACGAGCGTCCAGAAAAGCAGCGCGAACGCGTAGTTGGGAAAATGGAAATACCAGTATGACCACCAGAAGTTCCCGGTCATCGTGAGCGCGATGCTACACTGCGGCGCCCACCATGCGACGCCTGTGGCCCCTGTTGAAGGCGCGCCTGCGCCCGGCGCCCATCGACACGGCCGCAGCGTTGCGGGCTTTCATCGAAGAGCGTGCCGCGCTGATCGCGCAGAAGTGCGCCATCGACTATGTCCGCGGCAAGACCGGCCTGGCGAGCTACGCGCTCTTCACCGAGAAGCCGTTCCTCGCGGCGCTGGACGTGTGCCAGTGGGAAACCTTCGCGGTCGTCCTCGGCGACCTGCTCATCCTCGCAGGCGGATATCTGCGGCCGCAGGCCGCCGGCGCCGAGGCGCGATTGCCGGATGCGCTGCTCGGCCTGTACAAGGCGATCCTCGAATCGATGCCCGCGCCGCAACATCGCGCTGAAGGGTGGAGCGATCTGCCCGAGGCCTTCGCTCAGCGCCTCAAGCACGTCGCATGGCCGGCGCGCACGCTCGACCTCGCCGACCATTCCGCAAAGCGGCTGTTCGACACGCTGCCGATCCACATCAGCATGCGCAAGCTCGACGAGGAAGTCGTCTATGGCGCGGTGCGGTTTCGTATGGTCGCCGTGAACCAGGAGATGGAGCGCCGCCTCTCCACCGCGGATCTGGCGCGGCAGCTGCTCGCCTAGCCGACGTGGAACCGGCGCGCTCCATCGCCCGGCTGGGGTTCCGCAAGTGGCACGAGCGGCGCCTGATCGAAGCGCACGCGTGGCTTGTCACCGCCCTGCTCTGCGCGATTTACGTGGAAGCATCGCTGGAAGGGTTTTCGTTCATGGGTCCCGGCCTGGTCTGGATGGGCAGCGCGGCGGGGATGTTCGTCGGCGGACTCATCGTCTGGCACGGCTTGCGCCGCTACTTCGCCTTGCTGGTGGAGGCGGAGCGCTTCTCCACCCAGTCCACCTGCGCGCGCTGCAAGGCCTACGGCTCGTTCGATGTCCTGAACCACCGCCCGCACTTCGATGTCCGCTGCCGCAAGTGCCGCAGCGAGTGGTCCATGGGCTAGAACGTCACCTTGTAAGTACCGTCGATCTGCTTGTCGGCGATGCACTGGTACAGCCCCTTCTTGCCGTCGAGCTCGTAAGGAATGTTGACGCGGATCCCAGAATCGCCGGTCGACGCCTGGATGTTGGATTGCTCCTTCGTCGCCATCTGCGCCTTGGCGTACTTGGGATCCTTGCGCGCGGCCGCGAAGCAGACGTCGTACGCCATCTGCTCGTCTTTGCCTCGGGCGCAGCCCGCGAGAACCGCGGCGAGAACCGCGGCGAACGTGAGGTACCGAATGACAGTCATAGAACCCATTCTAAAAACAAAGGGCCCGCCGGAGCGGGCCCGTGGAAGAGAGCCGGACGCCTAGTCGTGCGCCGTGCCGGCCGCCCAGTGCAGCTCGCCCTTGGGCACGCGGATCGAGTCGACGAACTCCTGCATCTCCTTCGACGGTGCCTGCGTCATGAGGCTGACCAGCCAGGTCACCACGAACGCCACCGGCAGCCCGAACAGAGCGCTGGAGATGTTGCGGATGCCGAACCAGAGCTGCATGTCGAAGTAGCGCGTCCCGACGAGGTAGAAGAGCGTGATGCCGAAGCCGCAGACCATGCCGGCGATCGCGCCTGCCGCCGTGGTGCGCTTCCACCAGATACCGAGGACCAGCGGCACGAACAGGCCGCCCGCCGCCAGCGAGAATGCCCAGGCCACCATCTGGATGATGCCCGAGGGCCGCGTGCCCGCAACGGCCGCGGCGATGATGGCGACGACGACCAGCAGGACGCGGGCCACCACCAGGCGGCGCACGGTGGAGGCCGTCTTGTCGATCATCTTGTAGTAGATGTCGTGGCTGAGCGCGTTGGCGATCGCCAGCAGCAGGCCGTCCGCGGTGGATAGCGCCGCCGCCAGACCGCCGGCGGCGACCAGGCCCGAGATCACGTACGGCAGCCCCGCAATCTCCGGCATCGACAGCACGATGATGTCCTGGTTGATGATGAACTCGGAGAGCTGGAGGATGCCGTCGCCGTTCGCATCCTTGATGGTCAGCAGGCCGCCGACCTGCGACCAGTTCTGCACCCAGGCGGGCAGCGCCGAGATCGGCTGGCCGATGACGTTGGTGTAGACCTCGAGCTTGGCGAATGCCGCGTACGCCGGCGCGGTGAAATAGAGCAGGAAGATGAAAAAGATGCTCCAGCCCACGGAGGTGCGCGCGTCGCGCACGTTCGGCGTCGTGAAGTAGCGCATCAGGATGTGAGGCAGCGACGCGGTGCCGACCATCAGCGTCAGCGTCAGCGCCCAGAAGTTGTTGAACTCGACCCAGCTGAACTGGCCCTTGGCGTCGACGTAAGCCGCGGCGTGCGGCTTGAGGATGCCCAGTTTCTTCTCCAGCTCGCCGATCTGGTCGAGCACTTGGCCGTAGGCGAGCTCGGGAATCGGGTTGCCGAACAGCTTGCTCGACAGCCACACCACCGGGAGCAGGTAGGCGATGATCAGGATGATGTACTGCGCAACCTGCGTCCAGGTCACCGCGCGCATGCCGCCGAGCATCGAGCACACCAGGATGCCGAGCAGGCCGACGAAGATCGCGATCTCGAACGGGATGTCGAGGAAACGCGAGGTGATGATGCCGATGCCGAAGCACTGCGCGACGATGTACGTGAAGGAAGCGCAGAACAGAACCACTACGCCGCACACGCGCGCGGCGTTGCCTTCGTAGCGCACGCCTAGGAAGTCGGGCACGGTGAACTGGCCGAACTTGCGCAGGTAGGGCGCCAGCAGCACGCCGACCAGCACGTAGCCGCCGGTCCATCCCAGCACGTAGCCCAGGCCGCTGTAACCGCCGAGGTACAGGCCGCCGGCCATCGAGATGAACGACGCCGCGCTCATCCAGTCGGCGCCGGTCGCCATGCCGTTGAAGAACGGCGGCACCACCCTGCCCGCGACGTAGTACTCCGAGATCTCTGCCGTCCGCGAGATGATACCGATGTAGGCGTACACGCCGATGGTCAGGAACACGAAGCAGTAGCCGATCACCTTGTTCGGCACCCCCATCTGCTCCAGGATCGCCAGGATGATGACGAAGCCGATGAAGCCGCCGGCGTAGATGCCGTAGATCTTGCCGAGGCTGTCGATGAAGCTGTTGCTGGTCTTGGTGGCCATGGTCTGGTCGCTCTCCCCGGGTCAGTCTTCTGCTACGCCGAATTCTTCGTCGATCTTGTTCTGCGCCCTCGCGTTCCAGAAGCACACCACGACGTAGAAGATCAGCGAGCCTTGTGCGGCCATGTAGAAGCCGAGCGGAAAGCCGAAGATCCTGATCTGATTGAGCTGCACGGCGAACGCCGGGATGATGAAGCTGAAGATCACCCACAGCGCCATGATGATCCACATCAAGCGCGACGTTCTCGCCCAGTACGCCTCGCGGCGCTCGGGTGTCAGTTCGGCCATCGTCCCCTCCGTTCTTTGTCTTTGATTGCCGCTGGCATTCGGATGTGCCCCCGGTCAACCCTGCCGGATGCTAGCCGTGCGGTCCAGCCTCATCCATTAGGGAAAACCCTAGGGTCAACTGGACCAGTTCGGCGACCGAGTCTGCGCCCATCTTCTCCATCAGCTTGGAGCGGTGGACCTCGACCGTCTTGACGCTGATCGCCAGCTCTTCGGCGATGACCTTGTTCTGCTTGCCTTCGATGACGCGCTGCAGCACGGCCCGCTCCCGCTCAGTCAGCAGGGCGATTCGGCCGGCCACGCGCGCGTGCTGGGCGCGACGCTCCCGGTTCGCGGCGTCGCGCTGGAACGCCTTCTCGACGATGGATACGGCCTGCCGGTAGCTGAAGGGCTTCTCGATGAAATCGACCGCCCCTTCCTTGATCGCCCTGACCGCCGTGCGCACGTCGCCATGCGCCGTGACGAACACGATCGGGATGTCGATGCTATTGCGCTTGAGGTGTTCCTGGAGCTTGAGCCCGCTCATCCCGGGCAGGCGTAGGTCCAGCACCAGGCACCCGGGCGCGCCGATGCGGTAATCGGCGATGAACTCGGCCGCCGAGTTGAAAGTGCGGACCGCGATGCCGTTCGATTCCATCAGCCAGCGCCAGAGCGTGCGGATCGACTCGTCGTCCTCGACCACGTACGCGGTCGGCGCGTCGTTCGCGGCGTCGACGGCCTGCGTCACGCCGCCTGCCTCGAGAGCGTCGCCTCGGCGCGCGGCAGCGTGAACGAGAAGCAGCTGCCCTCGCCGCCGCGGCTGGTGACCCAGATCCGGCCGCCGAAATGCTCGACGATGCGGCGGCAGATGTGCAGGCCGAGGCCGCTGCCCTGCGCGCCCGCCGGGCTGTGCGCCGCCTGCCTGAACTTGTCGAAGATGATCTCCCGGTCGCGGGCATCGACGCCGGGGCCGTTGTCCCGCACGTCGACCCGCAGGAAGCCGCCATCCTCGACCAGCGCGATTTCCACGCGCCCACGCTCCGGCTCGCAGAACTTCGCCGCATTGGACAGGAGATTCAGGACCACCTGGATGATGCGGTCGACGTCCGCCTCCACCGCGGGCACGCGCTCGGGCACCGCGAGGTGCACCGCGATGCGCCGCTCGTGGAACACCTGGCTCATCCTCGCCAGGGCGTCGGCCAGCAGGGCGCGCATGTCCACCCCGGCCACCCGCCATTCCGCCTTCCCCGCCTCGATGCGTGCCAGGTCCAGCACCTGGTTGATCAGCCGCGTCAGGCGCTCGGTTTCCTTGGTGATGATGGCGAGGAATTGCGCCCGCCGCTCGCCCGCCATCTCCGGGTTGTCGTAGAGGATCTGGCTGAACGCCCGGATCGAGGTGAGGGGCGTGCGCAACTCGTGCGACACGGTGGATACGAATTCGTCCTTGAGGCGGTCGAGCTCGGTCAGGCGAACGTTAGCGGCGCGCAACTCCCGCGTGGCGCGCTCCAGCTCCTGCGAATTCTGCTCCAGCTTGTGGCTGTAGACGATGATCTGCGAAGCTTCGTCGAGCATCGCGCGCACCTCGTCGAGCGAGAGCGCCTCCTCCTTCGCCACTGAAGCGGTCATGATGTGCGCCGAGGCTGCGCCTAACACGCCGGCAAGCTGCGTCTGCACGAAATGAACGAACTCGGCGTCCGCGGCGAACTCCTCGTCGGGCCAGCGCAGCCCACGGGTGCGCGCGTAGCCATGGAATGCCTCGTCGGCGGCCTCGGAGCCGAGGAAGCGCGCGAGCAGGCTGTGCAGCTCCGGGACCGAGGCGGTGCCGCGCCAAAAGCGCGCGCCGCCGCCGGTGCGTGAGCTGCGGAACACGTCCACGAAGAGGCTCGCCTGGCGTGTTTCCTCGGCGCTCGGGGAGCCCGACAGCGACACCGCCACGTACGCGCCGACATTGGCGATCATGCTCCAGATCATCGCGTGGGTAATCTGGTCGAGGCTTTTCAGCCCGAACAACTCGAGGGGCCGCAGAAGCTCGACGCCCCAAGGCCCCTGCTCAAGCAGCCCGATGGGCAGCCAACCCGAACGCGCGAACGCCGGCAGCAGCAGCGTGTAGCCCCACACGCCGAAGCCGGCGAGCAGGCCGCAGAGCGCGCCCCGGCGGGTGCCGCCTTTCCAGAAAATGCCGCCGAGCGCCGCAGGCGCGAACTGCGCCACGGCGGCGAACGAAATGAGCCCGATCGACACCAGCGCATAGGCTTCGCCGGCAACGCGGAAATAGAGGTAGCCGAGGAGCAGGATGAGCACGATCGCACCGCGCCGGATGCCGAGCAGCAGCCCGGTGAGGTCGGGGCGCTGGTTCAGCCGCAGGCTGCGCAGGCGCAGCAGCACCGGCATCACGAGGTCATTGCACACCATGGTCGAGAGCGCGATCGTCTCGACGATCACCATTCCCGTCGCCGCCGAGAGCCCGCCGATGAACACCAGCAGCGCGAGCAGCTCCTGCTTCTCGGCCATCGGGATCGTCAGCACATAGGTGTCGGTGTCGACGCTGCCGGCGGGAAAATGCATCCGCCCGCCGAAGGCGATCGGCAGCACGAAGATATTGATGGCGAGCATGTACACCGGGAACAGCCAGATCGCCTTGTTGAGGTGGCGCTCGTCCTTGTTCTCGATCACCGCGACCTGGAACTGGCGCGGCAGGAACATGATGGCGAGCATCGACAGGATGGTGAGCCAGACCCAGTTCGAATAATCGCCCGCGACGCCCCCGAGCGGCGCGAGCATGGGCATGAGCTCTGGCACCGCCGCGGCACGCCCAAAGATATCGCCGAAGCCGTTGTAGATTCCGAAAGTGACGAAGACGCCGACAGCGAGGAACGCCAGCAGCTTCACCAGCGACTCGAACGCGATCGCCGCAACCATGCCTTCGTGGTGCTCGGCCGCGTCAAGGTGCCGGGTACCGAAGGCGATCGTGAAGAGCGCGAGGATTAGTGCCACCCACAACGCCGTGTCCTGCAACAGCGGCATCGCGCCGAGCTTCGCCGGCATCACAATGTCCGGATACTGCAGGACGATAGTGAAGCTGTTCGACACCGCCTTCAACTGCAGCGAGATGTACGGCAGGATGCCGATCACCGCGATCACCGTGACGGCGCCGCCGAGCAAGGCGCTCTTGCCGTAGCGCGAAGCGATGAAGTCCGCGAGCGAGGTGATGCGGTTTTCCTTGCTGATGCGCAGGATCTTGCGCATCACCACCCACCACAGCGCGATCATCAGCGTCGGCCCGATATAGATCGGGAGAAAGCCGACACCGTCGCTCGCCGCGCGGCCGACGCTGCCGTAGAAGGTCCAAGCCGTTGCGTAGACCGCCAGCGACAGGCTGTAGATGTACGGGCTGGCGATGACCGAGCGGCCGGCGTCCGCGCGCTTGTCCGCATAGTAGGCGATCGCGAACAGCAGTCCCAGGTACGCGAAGGACGTCGAGACGATGATCCATCCCTGGAGCATCGCCGCCTCCCGCTAGCCGCGCATCTCGACCACCCAGGCCATCAGCCCGATCAGCACCGCCCAGGCGCAGAAGATATAGGCATAGAGGACCGGGATGCCGAGCACCGTGCTCGGCGCGTTGAACAACGCGAGGATCGGGTAGTTGAACAGCAGGAACCCGAGCAGGCACAGCGCAACCAGCCGCTGGCCTCTGGTCTCGAACTCGCTCATCGTTCAGCGGCTGGCCGGCGCGAGATCCCTGATGCGGTCCACGACTTCGGGATTGGCGAGCGTGGACACATCGCCCGGGTCCTGCTTGTTGGAGATCGCCGCCAGTACGCGGCGCATGATTTTGCCCGAACGCGTCTTGGGCATGTCCGGAACGATGATCACCTGCCGCGGCCTCGCGATCGCACCGATCTCGGAGACCACCGACGCCGAGATTTTTTTCGCGATGTCATCCGAGGGCTTGAGGCCCGGCTTCAGCGCCACGTACAGATCCGGCACCTTGCCCTTGATCGGGTCGGCGACCGGCACCACCGCCGCCTCGACGACCTCGGGAACGAGCAGTGCCGCCGATTCGATTTCCTTCGTGCCCAGGCGGTGCCCGGCGACGTTGATGACATCGTCGATGCGGCCAAGGATGCGGTAATAACCGTCCTTCGCCTGCACCGCGCCGTCGCCCGCCATGTAAGGCCAGTCGCGCCAGTTCTTGCTTTTGGGGTCCTTGCAGTAACGCGAGTAGTACACGCGCACGAAGCGGTCCGAATCTCTCCAGATGGTCTGCATGATGCCGGGCCAGGGATTGCGGATGCAGATGTTGCCCGCCTTGCCCGAACCGGCTTTCAGTTCCTTCCCTTCATCGTCGTAGATCACCGGGTGGATGCCCGGGATGCCGGGACCCGCGCTGCCCGGCTTCATCTTGTGGATTCCCGGCATCGTGCTGCAGAGGAAGCCGCCGGTTTCGGTCTGCCACCAGGTGTCCACGATCACCGCCTGTTTCTTGCCAACGACGTTGAAGTACCACTTCCAGACTTCGGGTTCGATGGGCTCGCCGACGGTTGTCATGTGCTTGAAGCGGTAGTTGTACGTTCCGGGCTCGTCAGGACCGTCCTTGCGCAGCGCGCGGATCGCGGTGGGCGAGGTGTGGAAGATGTTTACGCCGAGCTCCTCGGCGATGCGCCAGGGGCGGCCCGGATCCGGATGCGTCGGCACGCCCTCGTACACGACCGAAGAAGCGGCGAGCGCGAGCGGCCCGTACACGATGTAGGAGTGTCCCGTGATCCAGCCGATGTCCGCCATGCACCAATAGACATCCTCGGGATGGATGTCCTGCACGTACTTCGAAGTCCAGGTTACATAGGCGAGATAGCCGCCGATCGAGTGCTGTGCGCCTTTGGGCTTACCGGTGGTGCCGCTGGTGTACATGAGGAAAAGCGGCGCGTCCGCCGGCATCTGCACAGGGGCGATGCGCTTGCCACGGTACTTCGGCAGAAGGTCGTTGACAACGAAATCGCGTCCTTCGACGAGCTTCGCCTGGCTGGAGTACTTGCCCGCATGGCGCTGCCAGACGAGCACTTTCTCCAGCTGGTGGCCGTCCTTCGCCGCCTCGGCCACCGCGATGTCGGCCTTCTCCTTGTGCTCGAGGAGCTTCCCGCCGCGGTAGTAGGCGTCCATCGTGATCAGCACGCGGCTTTCGGAGTCGGACACCCGGTCGGCGCAGGCCTTGCCGCTGAAGCCGCTGAATACCTGCGAGTGGATGACCCCGAGCCGCGCGCAGGCGAGCATGGTGATCGGTAGCTCCGCCACCATCGGCATGTGCAGCGTGACGCGGTCGCCGGCCTTCAGCCCGCAGAAGTCGCACAGCAAAGCGGCGAACTCGTTGACCCGGACGTACAGTTCCTGGTAGGTGACGTGCTGGATCGCCTCGTGCTCCGGTTCCGGTACGAAATGGATCGCGGCCTTGTTCCGGTGCTTCGCCAGATGCCGATCGACGCAGTTGTAGGAGGCATTGATTTTTCCGCCGACGAACCAGCGCCAGAAAGGCGGCTTGCTGCCATCGAAGATCTTGTCCCACTTCTTATACCAGTCGAGGAGTTCGGCGAACTCCTTGTAGTAGCCAGGAAACTTCTCGAGGGCGAAACGCTTGAAGACGCCTTTATCGGTGAGGTTGGCTTGAGCGATGAAGTCCTTCGGCGCCGAGAAGTAGTTCTCCTCCTGCCAGTGCACGGCGATCTGGGCCTCGGACACCTCGGTGTCCGAGCGCTCCAGCGCCTGGCGGCGCGACCGGTTTTGTTCCATGATGACTCCTCCTCGAGTATTCGCGTCAATAGAATCACCAAATCAACGCCTTGTAAAGGCGTGCGAGCGCGCCGTATGCTACAGCAAACATGACCACCATCCAGCGTGAGCATCTGGTTCAGAGCGTCGCCGACGCGCTGCAGTTCATTTCCTATTACCACCCTGCCGACTACATCCGCGCGCTGTCGCGCGCCTACGAGCGCGAGCAGTCGGCGGCGGCCAAGGACGCCATCGCCCAGATCCTTACCAATTCGCGCCTGTGCGCGGAAGGCCACCGGCCGGTCTGCCAGGACACCGGCATCGTCAACGTATTCCTGAGGATCGGGATGGAGGTTCGATTCGACTTCAAGACCTCCCTGGAAGACGCGGTCAACGAGGGCGTGCGCCGCGCCTACCTGGATCCCGGCAACAAGCTGCGCGCCTCGATCCTTGCCGATCCCGTCGGCTCGAGAAAGAACACCGGGGACAACACGCCGGCCGTCATCCAGATGCGGGTCGTGCCCGGCGGCAAGCTCGAAGTCGATGTCGCCGCCAAGGGCGGCGGCTCGGAAGCGAAGTCGAAGTTCGCGATGCTCAACCCGTCCGACTCGATAGCCGACTGGGTGCTGAAGACGGTGCCGACGATGGGTGCCGGCTGGTGCCCGCCCGGCATGCTCGGCATCGGCATCGGCGGCACCGCCGAGAAGGCGATGGTGATGGCGAAAGAAGCGCTGATGGAGCCGATCGACATGGCCGAGCTCAAGGCGCGCGGCCCGCAAAACAAGGTCGAAGAGCTGCGCATCGAGCTCTACGACAAGGTCAACGCGCTGGGCATCGGCGCGCAGGGGCTGGGCGGACTCTCCACCGTGCTGGACGTGAAGATCAACACTTATCCAACCCACGCGGCCAATCAGCCGGTCGCGATGATTCCGAACTGCGCCGCGACTCGCCATACGCATTTCGTGCTGGATGGCTCCGGCCCAGCCGAGTTCGAGGCGCCGCAGCTCTCCGATTGGCCGGCGATCGCCTGGACTCCCGACGCGAAATCCAGGCGAGTGAATCTCGACCAGCTTACCAAGGCTGAAGTTGCATCTTGGAAGCCGGGCGAAAGGCTGCTGCTCTCCGGAAAGCTGCTCACTGGACGCGATGCCGCGCACAAACGGATCAAGGAATTCCTCGAGCAGGGAAAGGCACTACCGGTCGACTTCCGCAACCGGGTAATCTATTACGTCGGGCCGGTGGATCCGGTAGGCAACGAGGTCGTCGGGCCGGCGGGGCCGACCACCGCCACGCGCATGGACAAGTTCACCGACATGATGCTGTCGCGGACCGGCCTGATCGGCATGGTCGGCAAGGGAGAGCGCGGCCCGGCGGCGGTCGAGGCGATCCGCAAGCACAAGGCGGCTTACCTCATCGCGGTGGGCGGCGCCGCTTACCTTGTCGCGAAGGCGATCCGCAAGGCACGCGTGCTCGCCTTCGGCGACCTCGGCATGGAGGCGATCTACGAGTTCGAAGTGCGCGACATGCCGGTCACCGTAGCGGTCGATTCGAACGGCATCTCGGTGCACGACACCGGTCCCGCCGCATGGTCGAAGAAGATCGTCGAGCTGAAACTCCCCGTCACGGCAGCGTGAGGAATCCAGCCATGCCCGAGGTTCACATTTGC
>Ga0209157_1000432_pt1 | contig 36191 bp, 32 predicted proteins | sample GraSoiAngelo_135_FD_185892 | JGI IMG/M metagenome (GOLD analysis project Ga0209157, IMG submission 185892) | Grasslands soil microbial communities from the Angelo Coastal Reserve, California, USA - 14_0929_05_40cm (SPAdes) (version 2) | ecosystem: Environmental > Terrestrial > Soil > Grasslands ...
AAGGAGGATGAAGAGATCAATATGAAGCGAATCCATTTTCTACTCGCTCTGTCTGCGTCATTGCTGGTCGCAGGCCGTTCGTTCGCCCTTCAGGGCCGAGGGCAGGGTAGGGCAGGTGCTCCCTCCAACCCTGGAGTTGCCGGTAACGCAAACCCCGGCGGCGGAGGAGGTCCCGCGAAACCAAATTCTGGCACCGGCAATCCTGGTGGAGGCAACCCCAGTGGAGGTAATCACGGTGCAGGCAGCCCCGGTGGAAGCAATCCTGGTGGAAGCCACCCCGGTGCAGGCAACCCTGGCGGAGGTAAACCCGGTGGGGGTAATCCCGGTGGGGGTAATCCTGACGGAGGCAACTCCGGTGGCGCCAAGGCCGGCGGAAAGCATCATGGCGGAGGCAACCCCGGTAAAAACAATTCGGGCGGGAACCGGCACGGCAGCAGCAATCCCGGTGGCGGGCATCCTGGTAACAGTAATGCCGGTGACAACCATTCAGCAGGTGGGAATCACCCCGCGAATCCGCGTAGTGGAGCAAGCGCGCCCGATTCCCAAGGATTCAAGAACCATGGTCAGTACGTGGCGGCCAAGCATGTATCGGAAAACCTCGGAATTCCTCTGGAAGACCTCCGCTCAAAAATGACTCGTCAGCATCCGGAATCGCTGGGCCAAGCGATTCAAGAACTCAAAGGCCTGCCGCCGGCCGCTGCGAATGCCGAAGCCAAGAAAGCGGAACAGCAGAGTAAAAATGAGGGGAAGAAAAAGTAGTTCGATGTAATTGCTGGTGGGCGGACCAGGATTCTGGCGGCACACACCGGAAACCAAGCAAGCATTCCCCGCCTTACACCAAGGCGGGGAGTGCTTGTTTCCCGGGAGCCTGTGAGGATCTCTCCCGAAAAATCTTTCGCTTCGTCACGTACTTCTTTCAAAGCTCACATGCGCTTGCGTTGATTACAATCTAATTAATGCTGAATGGAGTTTTGATTGTCCTTCTATTTGGTTTCGACCTGATCAAGGCTCCGGCCGCTTTGCCGACCGACAGAGGAGCCGTTGTCGTTTCAGATAAAAGCGGACAACGGCGATGGTCGGCAAACTGGACCATGGAGCCGACTGACCGGCAAGGCAGAAAGGCTGTCCGCTTCACCGAGCGAGGGCAAGGGCATATGGATCCTTTCGCAGGCGAGGTTCGCTGGTCAATGGAATCGACCTGGTCCGCGGAAGACGGCCTTCGGCCTCTGGATAGTGAAAAGATCATCTCTACGCTAGCCGGCGCTCCCCTCGCCACTGAGCGGAAACAGTTCGATTTGAATAAGGGTACGGTCCATTTCGAGCGGCGGTTTCCGGATGGGCGGTTGCGCGAGAAGTCGCTTGAGGTACCAAAAGATACTCTAGCCGTCGAGGGCATCGCCGGAGTTCTTCGGCTTCTTCCATTCGATCGGATCACATCTTTTCCTGTACACCTTCTGAGCAATGAGCCACGCGTGTACAGCATCAGTTTCGAAAATCGAGGGAAAGAACACGTGAGAACTCCCGCGGGTGAGTTCGACTGCTACAAACTCGAAATGGTCCCGCACCTTGGCGTTCTGAATGTCGTCCGCCATTTTTATCCGAAGGCCTTTTTCTGGTTCACTCTTGCGCCACCTTATTTTTGGGTGCGCTACGAAGGTCCCGAAAATGGACCGGGTACGCCTGAGATCGTAATGGAGTTGGATCGTGACTCTCACTGATAAAGCCTTTGATATTCGGTCCAGGACATAGACAGCCGAAGGAGCGTCTCTCAACCGCTGTCGGTGAAGTCTTCCACGCTGTTGCGCTTGGCCGCCGCGGCTTGTGCTACGGATCGAACCGCAACCAGATACGACCGGTTTTTTGAAGTTCGAATTTTCCGGTGGCACCACGTTATGTCTCTTTGCGGCGATTCCTTTGGTTGCCCCGATGATGTCGCGCTGTACGAATGCGAGTCATTTGGCCGCAACAAGCTTGTCGATAATCGAGCTGAAGGAGGCCAGCGGCTGTGCTCCGACGAGGCGATGGCCGTTGATAAAGAATGTCGGCGTGCCGGTAACACCATAGCTCTTGGCGTCCTGAACGTCTTTGGAAATTTCATCGGCCATCTTGCCGCTCTTGATGCACTCGTCGAGCTTTACCGTGTCGAGACCGCTGATTGTCTTCGCCATCGTGGCGATGGCGGCGAGGCCGATGCCGGTGATCCGCTGGTTCTTAAATATCGCATCGTGCAGAGCCCAATATTTATCCGGTCCTTGCTGAAGTGCACAGTTGGCCGCCTCGGCGGCTTTTTCTGCATCCGAATGCAACTCGTTTAGTGGAAAGTCGCGATACACGAAGCGGACCTTACCATCGTACTTCTGCATCAGCGGCCGGTAAGTCTTCTCATAAAAGTCCACGCAGAACGGACACTGGAAGTCGCTGAATTCCACAATGGTAACGGGGGCGTTCTTGGGACCAATATAAGGGTTATCGTCCACGCTCACATCAATTCTGCCTTCATTCGGCTGTATCTGCCGTTGCACGCTGGGCACGCTCTGAACCCCGGGCACCCCGCGAGCCAAAGCAAAACCGCGATTGAATGCATAGCTGAAGGTGAAGTAACCGACGCCCAGGCCGATCAGGAAGCCGGTCAAACCAGCTACAGCAACAACGAACCGAGCTCTCTGAATCACAATGACATCCTCATCGTGGGCCGGTTCGGCTCCCGGCGTCATGTCGTTGACTGCAGTCGGTTCACCGCTGTTCGAAATGTTCTCGTCTGCGAATAATTCTGACATAGATCACCAAAGCTTAACCGCCGTGACGGCTTTTTGCGAATGGCCTTAAAGAGCCAGTGAGCCGATCCGCTTTCAGCATGACGCGCATCGCACCGAGCCGTACGGCCCGAACGTGGGCGGGCGAACCGTGGAAATTGCGAGTTAATGATGTGCTGGGAGCCTGTCAATTTCTGCCGGATTTACAAAACCTTGCGTGTCACACCAGCAATGGAAGCAGGATCGGCCGACCACGTTTGGAGTTTGGAAACGGCCCTCCATCAAAACAACAGGCTGCGAATAAAACCACCAGCGCCACGGCGCTAATGCTCTCGCCACAGAGGCGAGGCGCCGTCCGCCGAAGTTCCAATTTCAGCCGGTGCTCTCCGGCTGGGACGTGCGTCTGAATTTCACCGGTGTTTGGTGAAACGTGGATGGGGATTTCGTTTCCATCTACAGTAGAAGTCCATCCCGGAAAGTAAAAAAGATTTGCCTGAAGAACGCTCTCTTGCGAGGAATTTACCGCTGCCGTCCAGGACGTGGGCTTCCGGACCAGCAGGTAGACTTTCGCGTCACCGCTCACAGCGCAGAGTTTCTCATCCTGGTGCGGCGGGCGTATATGAACTGTTCGTGGTTCGTACTCCTCGCGCGTGGTGGCCGAGACGCCGCGCCGGGCAATTTGATCCGGTGCGCTGGCGGCCGCATCCAGCCGGTAGTAGCGTTCGGCTCCAATGTGACCGAGATTCATCGCAATCAACGATCCCATCGCAACCGTCAACCCGTGCCGCGTGTCATGCGATTCCCCAAAGAAGCCACGACCATAGCGACACAAACCGCAACCGGTCCCAGCATCCGCCACGGGAACTCCACGGGCTGGAGTATCGATACTCTCTCCCACAACCACAAAGCCGCCGGCGTCATCAAAAAGCAGTACGCCGCGGCAAGCAGCGTGAAAAGATACACGGGTCCGCGTCTTTCTGATTGCTGTTTTCGCCAGATCGCTACCGCCGCGACGAGCATGAGCACATGCGGCCACCCCAAAGAAAAGGACATGCCATCCCCGTATCCCGGCCAGGAAAGGCCGAAGCCCCACGTCGTCGAAAAAAATTGCTGGACGTATACCATGTGGTTCGAATAGTTCAGATAGCCTTCGATGAACCGATCGATGTGGACGTCTTTCATCTCCATCAGAATCGGAAGCCAGACGAATGCCGACAGCGCCAGACCCAACACCGCCCCGCCAAAAAGCTGCAGCATTAACTTCAAGGACCTGCCAGACCAAGCGTTGTAAAGGATGAAGGCCGACAAAATCGGCGCAAACAGCAACGCGGCTGCATTGTGCGCCAGGAAAACGCAGGCCAACCCGATCGCTCCAAGAAGCAAGAACCTCCGATCCCGGTCACGGGCGAACCGGCCGAAGCCATAGAGCGTCAGGGGATAAAACGGAAAGGCCGCAAACTCAGCCAATGCTTGCCGGACATACAGGTCCACGTGGAAGTACGGCGAATAGATATACGCCGCCGCCGCGAGCCACCCGCCTGCGCGCCCGAAATAAAGTTGGCCGAGCAGACGCATGAATACTGCGGACGCGACGATGATGACCACGCACGCCAGATTGTAGGCAGTGGTTGTTTGACAACCCAACAGGTACCAGATTTCCGCCAGATAGTAGATAAGCGGCGGGTTGAAGAGGAACAAAGGCTGCCCACCGCCATTTCCAAGATCCGGCGCCCAGCGCGGCAGGAGCACGCCGTTGTGGATATTTTCGTGGAACTCTACTAAACGGGGCGCATAAGAAAACGCATCGTGCCCAGAAACCAATCGGCTCGTAAGAAGCGGAATGCATACGGGCAGCGATAACGCGAGCAATCCGAAACCTGCGGGCATCCATGCGAGTCGGCCCCTGTCTAAAGTCTCGCGTATGCTCCGGCCGGCGCGGTTGATTGCAAAGTCGATCCAGTCCAATCCTCCATGGCGTTCAGCAACGGCGGCGCCAAAGACGATCAGTAAGGCCAGGATGATCAACAACGCCTTCAATGGTCCGGGTTGATATTGGAAACGGACCAGGTGACGGCCTGGCCCAAGCGCTACACCCATAAATCCAGGGGTAAGCATTACAGGACTTTGCGGCGAACCGTCGACAATTGCACGCCAAGCTGGGTGATACGTCATTTTGAATAGCAGGTATCCGGATTGCTGCAATTCGGCCGCGACTTCATAGATTTCTCCATCGCGCTTTTCGTCGGATACGAATCCGAGGTCGAAGGCGCCTCCCGCTTCAGGAAGGCTTTGTGTATCCAGGAGTCGCGGCAGGCCAGCGCCGGTCCTGCCGTCGGCGTCCAGCAAAAGATGATTCAGGCGGCTTGGCCAATCGCTTTTCAGCCAGGCTAAGTTGACATCGTAGACATCGTCTGCAAAGACAGAGACTGCGTAAGGCACTCGGACTACATCGAAATAGCCGTTGGCCGGCGCCCCATACAACCGGAAATCGCCGGTGGAAGATCTCTCATGGAGAAAAGGCGGCACCGATTGAGTGCTTGGCGCAACAACCGCGGACACGTTGAACAAACGATAGTGCGCCGGGTTGAGTTCGTCGAACCAAACCATAAGGTCGGATGTTTGCGCCATCGCGTGGTATAGAAACGAAAGAGCGGGAATGTGATGAACGCTCAAGATACCGTGGAACGGGACGCTTCCCACGCGAAACTGATTCCCCCATGTCGCAGCCAGTCCGCTGTACGTCCGCCCCGATCCGGTCTTGAGTGACGACACGGCTGCATCGATATGTTCTTCCTGAGAGCTCAGGGCTGCGAGATTACTCTGGCTCCATTCCGCATTCTTCTGAAGGTAGATCCGGCGTTCCCTGAACACAGGAAACAGAACCGCGACGCCAATGAGAGTCGCCAGGACATACCGGCCTCTGAATCGTTTGTTCACGCACCAGAACCAAACGGAACCAAGTCCGATGCCCATCAAGAAAAAACCGAACGTATGAAGGCCGCCGATGAGCCGATGCAGGTGAACATTTCCAGCGCCCAGCATGGTGAACAGAACGCCCCATGTCGGCCGGCCGCAAAACATCAGGAGCCAAAGAAGGGCACCGAAGAGCGCGAAAGCGTAGGCGGCCGACGGGCTTTCGGCACCCGTACTGGGCTCCAATGCGCCCCGCCGGATTCTTACGACACAGACGACAGCTCCGAGTAATGCCAACAAGGAGAGCACAGGGAGTCTTCCAAAATCGAATAGGTCGCCGCGAACGAGGTTCTCAACGACGTAAAAGAATCCGAAGGAATCCCATTTCCATTGCGGCTCCTACCGGCTGTGATTGATGAGCGGACCGTCCAGGAGCATCGGAATCAATTGAACTGCGGCGACCGCACATGACACGAATCCGGCAATGGCGGTCCGAACAAATCTCTTCGAGGCCGGCAGCGTGTTGGGTATGAAAGCCAGCAAGACCAGCGAGATTGCGCCGATGAAACCATAGATGAAATGCGCGAGAAAGGTGAACGCAAGCAGCACTCCCACGAGTACGGGCCCCCGCAAACCACGCATTGCACGAAATCCGTAGCCGACCGTGACTAGAAGCACGTGCATAGCGAGCGCCTGGGTAAACAGTCCGCTGCCTCGCCACAAATACGCTCCATACTCCAATCCGAAAAGCCCATTGGTTGCGATGAGGGGCGAAACCAGCGCTGATGCGACAGCCACAGGTCGCGGGAGCATCAGGAGGCGCGCCGAGCCATAGACGGTTAGGGGAAGAAGTGCTACGAGCAAATACCGGGCCCAGATGAAGAGGGTCAGTACGGATACTGCCTTGCCCGTCGCCAAGTGCAGAAGGGCTAGGGCAACATAGCTGAGCATCGGGTAAGTTCTCGGCACGGAATAGCCGAGCGTCCATTCGGAAACCCAATAATCCATTGGGTTTTCCCCAGTTTCGATCGCCTGCACCGTGCGGTCGGCCAATGTGTAATGAAACACGGAATCGTTTAATTCGAAACGCCCCCCGGCGAGCTCGTGCCCCAGCGAGTACGCATTGGCCGCCACGATCAAAAGCACGCACAGCTGTGCCCGATGGCACAAAACCCCCAGTGTTTTCATACGCGTAGAGATTTTAGCTTAAGGGCATCCTCGGTTTAGCTTGATCGCACCATGGCAACACGCTAAAAAGGGGTCGGCTCACATCCGTCAAAACGCGACCATGGAGGGTTGCGTAATTCCTCTTCGACGAGCTAAGGAGGCAAGTCCATGATAAGGAATACCAGGAATACGGCGCTAACCAGCTTTTTGTTGCTGGCCAGCCTGACTTTGATTTCACGAGCCGAATTTCCAGCTACTACAGTTTCCGCAGCGCCGGCTGGGGCTCCGCCACCGCAATTGACGATTTCGAAAGTCGTTCCCAACGGCCTGGACACGCTCAATCCGACCCTGGCTATTGAAGGCGCCAATTTCGGTGCCGCCCCAAAGGTCTATATGGGTGTTTCCGGGGGCTCTTGGGTCCAGCTCACTGTACTTTCGGCTTCCCACAATTTCATTAGTGCTCAATTGACCGGTGCAACGTCGTCGCCGGGCACATATATGCTCATGGTTTCACGCGGACCTTCGGCAACCGACGTATTCTCTGTGACGGTCACTCTCGGCGCCGCTGGACCTCAAGGAATTCCGGGACCTTCGGGCCCGGCTGGACCAAGCGGTCCGCTGGGTGCAACCGGGCCAGCTGGCCCCACCGGTCCGAGCGGACCCACCGGAGCTACAGGTCCGGCGGGCGCGACTGGAGCGACGGGAATTGGGTTAACTGGAGCGACAGGGCCCAGTGGACCCACAGGACCCACAGGACCAATGGGACCCTCGGGACCGCCGGGCGGCCCCACTTATCTCGTCACCGGAATCACGCCCGGCTCACTCTTCAAGTGGTGGACCGGCCCAGGCAGCTTCTTCTCATACTATAGTTCGACCTTCTCCGGCGAAGAACCGGCCCGAGGGGTACCGATGCCAGTGGCCTGTAGCCTGAGTATGATCGCGCTATATGCTGCGACCGAGAAGAATCCCAACAACCTCAACCCCGACACTGTTACGTTGACGATTTACAAGAACAATAGCGCCACCGGCATGACATGTAGCGCCACCGCAACGACTACTCTTCAAAAGGTTGTGAGTAACACCTGCACTCCCAGCCCTGTGTCCTTCAACATAGGAGATACGCTCGGCATGGAGTGGACGCATAGCATGAGCGGAGCGGCCAATTCCTCGCTGATCACGCAATATGGAGCGGGTTTGCGCTGCCAGTAAGAGGATTTCCAAGTCTGTCCGCAAGGACCAGGACGGTGCGTAGTGAACCGGCATCAAGGAGGACTCTGTATGCCTAGTCGTTCATCTACTCACGCAAGACTAACTCTTGTGTGAAATGGGAGATGGAAATTGCAGGAAGCCGACATCCGCCAACTCCTCAAGATTCGCTCCGAGATTGACGAAGAAATTCGTCGTCATAAGACCGAGCGCACCGTCCTTTTCACCGACATCGTCGGCTCGACCAACTATTTCGATCGCTTCGGCGATACAGCGGGACTGTTGTTGGTACAGCGTCACGATGATTTCGTCGCGAGCGCAGTCCGGCAATCCCAGGGAGTCGTCATCAAAACGATCGGCGATTCCGTCATGGCCGAATTCCCGGAGCCGCTGCTCGCCGTTCGTGCAGCTGTCGAAATTCAGCAGCGTGTATCCCGGCACAACCAGAGTCTCCTGGAGAGCGAGCGTCTTCAGGTGCGCGCGGGTATCAACTGCGGCGTCGGTTTCCGCCGAGGGAACGACTTCTTGGGAGACGCCGTCAACGTCGCCGCACGAATCACCAAACGCAGCGGGCCGGCGCAAATCTTGATCTCTCAACCCGTGTACGAAGCCACGGTCGGGACGGATATCTGTTGTAGGCCGGTGGGAAGCGCCAGCTTGGAAGGCAAGGCCGACGCCGGAGAGCTCTATGAAGTGGTTTGGACGGATGCAGAAATCTATGACAGGTTGCGCTCTGACGTCGTGCTAAACACCCCGCTTCGGGCCGCGGATGACAAAAACACCCTCCCCTCTGCGCCCGCGCGCTATGAGATCCTGTCCCGCGTTGGTGTTGGTGGTATGGGCGTTGTTTTCAAAGCGCGAGATCGTGAAACCGGAGAGATCATTGCGCTCAAAGTTCTGAAGCCTGAGATCGCCGATCAACCTTTCCTCATGGAAAATCTTAAGAATGAGCTCCGGCTGGCTCGAAGGATTACGCATAAGAATGTATGCCGGATCTACGATTTCAGCCGCGCCGACGGCTTCGCCTCCATTTCCATGGAATTCGTTCAAGGCGAAAGCCTGCGGAACGTACTGAATCGATTTGGCGCATTCACCACACGTAGAGCCATTAAGCTCGCCGGGCAGATTTGTGAGGGCCTTGGCGAGGCCCACGCCCAGGGCATCGTGCACCGCGATATCAAGCCCGAGAATTTCATGATCGATGAGTCCGGCAACGTGAAGTTGATGGACTTCGGGCTGGCGCATCTGCTCAAGGAAGGCTCCACCGAGACGGTGGGCACACCGTCTTACATGGCGCCCGAACAGGCTCAAGAAGGATTCTACGACCAGCGCGGCGACATCTACGCGTTAGGACTCGTCCTGTTCGAGATGTTCACGGGTTCGGCCGCTTTCGCCGGCGACACGCCAATCGCAGTGGCGCTGAAACAAATCGGAGAGGCTCCCCGCAATCCGCGTGACGTCGAACAAACCGTGCCGGAACACATCGGACGGGCAATCCTCAGATGCCTGGAGAAAGATCCCCAAGAACGCTTCTCATCGATTAAGGAGCTTCAGGCAGCTCTAATCGATGATTCGATAACAACGCAAGAGAACTTTCCGCTAAGGCCGAGATTTTCCATCATCTATTTGGTCGATGTTCTCAAAGCGCTCTATGAAAAGCGGCAGGTGCTCCCGGCGACACTCGGGTTGGTTGTGTTGCCGGCAGTCCTGGTCACAGCAGTGATCACGTATCGCACCACAAAGAACGAACAAGAACCTGCGCCCTTCCGGAACGCCCAATCCATGGACTCCGAGGAGGAGTGGAAGACGCTTCTAAAGAACTACAGGGAAGAAGGACAGCTGAGCCTGGCTGCGCAGGAACGCTCTCCTCAACTGCAGACTCAAACCGTAGCGGTGAACGCATCCCGACCCGCGCCCCTATCGGAAACCGCACCGGCCCCTGCACCCACAGATGCGTCCGCGCCTCCCACGAAGCAGCGTCCAAATTGGACGGCCCTGTTCGACACCGTATCCATACGTGGCGGCGTCTTTATGATGGGAAATGAAGACGGTAAGAAAGACATAAAGCCGCGGCATCGCGTTAGACTCGACGGGTTTCAAATGACCCGGAGCGAAATCACCAACCGGCAGTACATGACATTCCTGGAAGAGACAGGTTATCCGCGCCCCAAGGATCCGGCGTTCGCGAAGAACTATCTGATGGACTATCCCAATCTTCCGGTCGTCAATGTCAGTTATCAGGACGCCTTGGCTTTTTGCAAGTGGGCTAGTGCGAAGTTCGGTATAACGGTGCGGCTTCCCACTGAGGCCGAGTGGGAGTACGCTGCGCTTGGAGGTAAGAAAGACGTGCTGTACCCGTGGGGTTTCGAAAGTCCAAGCTCGCGGGCACGCTACAAGGAAAATGTCTCCAGGCGAGCGCAGACGGTGGAACGGACGGCGTTTCCGCCGAACGGCTTTGGTCTTTACAACATGAGTGGAAACGTGAGCGAATGGGTCTCGGACTTTTATTCGAAAGATTACTACTCCATTTCGCCGGTCCGAAATCCGACAGGACCAGAGCAGGGCACCAGACGGGTCATCCGCGGTGGCAGTTGGGCTGATGACGAAGCACAACTCGCGTGTGCTCGCCGCGCTAGCCGTGCTCCTCAGGAACGCAGCGACCAGCTTGGCTTCCGTATCGTTCTGATGCCTTCGATTCCTCCGGGCCGTCCCTAACTGTCCTAGGCATCATCAAGTTCAAATAACGAGCCTGAAGAAACCCTTGCCGCGCTTCAGATCTTGAATGTAATGTCTCCCCGTGTCCGTCGAAAACAAGGAAGCCATCCTTGGGTCTTCGCGCTTTGGGCGAATCAAGCAGGCGTTCTGGATCGCGATTGCAATTCTTTTCCTTTTGGGACTCTGGGCATTTTGGTGGGAACCATCCAGCCTGACAGTCGTGCATCAAATAATCCCAGTCCGGCCTTGGCATCCGGAGCACGCCGGGCTCAAGGTCGCAGTGATGTCCGATCTTCATGTGGGCTCGCCACACCTGGATCTGGCCAGACTCCAACACGTGGTCGCCGTCACCAACGCAGAGAAGCCGGATTTGATCGTCATCCTCGGCGATGTGGTCATTCGCGGAGTGCTTGGGGGGCGTTTCATAACGCCGGAAGCCATTGGAAACGCGCTTGCCGGATTGCGCGCTCCCCTCGGAATTGTCGCCGTGTTGGGGAACCACGACTGGTGGTTTGATGGACCGCGCGTCCGCCGCGCCCTCGAATCACGCGGCGTGCGAGTGCTGGAAAACGAGAGCGTGCCGATCATGTATCGGGGAAAATCCTTCTGGCTGGCAGGACTCGCGGATCTGTGGACGCGCGGGAACGGCTTGCTGCAAACGATGGCGAAGATCGATGACGCCGGGCCTGTACTTGTGCTCATGCATAACCCCGATCTGTTTCCCGAAATGCCGGAACGAGTCAGCTTGACTCTCGCCGGACACACGCACGGCGGACAAGTGGACCTGCCCATTGCCGGCAGGCTGATCGTGCCGTCCAGCTTCGGTCAACGTTATGCGTACGGTCTGGTGGAGGAGAACGGAAAGAAACTGATCGTTACCGGAGGAATCGGAACGAGTATACTTCCCGTGCGATTCAGAGTCCCACCCGAAGTCGTCATTCTGACTCTGATTCCACAATGACGGTGATGACATCCGACGCGATCCTTAAGAGAGTGCGGGGCATCTGCCTGTCGCTCGACGACACGGCCGAGCGTGTCTCCTGGGGACATCCGACCTTCACCGTTGGGGGACGAACGTTCGCGGTCTTTGAAGAATATAAAGACGAGTGGTGCATGTGTTTTCGAGTGGAAAAGGCTCACCAACCCCTGTTCCTTAAAGACCCACGATTCTTCATCACTCCGTATATCGGCAAGCAAGGCTGGCTTTCACTCCGTGTACATGCATCGCCGCTGACTTGGAAGGAGGTGCGGGAACTCCTCGTTGAAAGCCATCGCCTCGTTGCGTCCGCCAAGACTGCATCAAGCCGACGGCGAGGGTGATAAAAGCCTGCCGTGAAGTCTGCCATTTATCCGAAAGGACGTTGTGTGTGAATACGCTTAGCGTTCTAATTTTGCCTCGACGGCTGCAAGTCTCTCGCGCACGTCTAAAGCGATTTCGAGTTGCCGCTCGAATCCATCAGGCGCTTACTGAACTCGTCCATCCGTTTCTCGAAACCATCGATACGATTATTCAGACGCTTCCTCCAGCGAATCGATGCGGTCGGATAGTCCTTTGATCTCGCCTTTGACACCTTGAATTTCAGGCGCAACTGCGTCCTGAACAATGTGTTTGATGGTTTGGTAAATGTTTAGCCACGCCAAGAACGTCACTCCTATCTTTAGCTGACGCCCCTGGGCCGGGCGGGGTGAAGTCATGTTGAGACCATTGTACTTTACGGCCTCCTCGTGCGGCTGCAAAAACAAAGGCGGTTGGGTACGGATGTGTGTATTAATAATGAAGTGACAGGTTGACGGGATGGGAACCCATGAATAATAAATTCAGTTCAAGAATTACGCAGCCGAAATCACAAGGCGCATCGCAAGCGATGCTGTATGCCACGGGACTTTCCGATGAAGATATGCAGAAGCCGCAAGTGGGCGTCGCGAGCGTCTGGTATGAGGGCAATCCATGCAATATGCATCTGCTGCAGCTTGCAGAAAACGTGAAGGAGGGTGTCCGGGCTGCGGGTTTGGTTGGTTTCCGTTTCAACACTATCGGAGTCAGTGACGGAATCTCGATGGGCACTGACGGAATGAGCTTTTCGCTTCAGTCACGCGACCTGATTGCGGATTCGATCGAAACCGTCATGAACGCTCAATGGTATGACGCCAACATTTCCATCCCCGGATGCGACAAGAATATGCCGGGATGCGTCATGGCCATGGGCCGGGTGAATCGGCCATCTCTCGTAGTCTATGGAGGGACGATTCGTGCCGGTTCGCATGATGGCCAAAAGCTCGACATCATTTCTGCATTTCAAAGTTACGGTGAATATCTGTCCGGAGGCATAGACGAGGAGCGCCGCAGAAATATCGTCCGCCACGCCTGCCCGGGTGCTGGAGCGTGCGGAGGCATGTACACGGCAAACACTATGGCTTCGGCGATCGAAGCGCTCGGCATGTCGTTACCGTACAGTTCTTCCACTCCGGCCGAGGATCCGCTGAAGGCCGACGAATGTGTCCGGGCCGGAACAGCCATCCGCAATCTTCTGGAACGCGACATCAAGCCGCGAAACATCATGACGCGGGAAGCATTTGAAAATGCGATGGTGTTCATTACCGCCGCCGGCGGCTCGACTAACGCGGTGCTTCACCTGATTGCAATGGCCCGCTCCGTGAATGTCAGTCTGACTCCTGATGATTTTCAGCGCGTGAGTGACCGCGTGCCCCTGCTTGCGGATTTCAAGCCCAGCGGCTTTTATGTCATGGAAGATCTGCATCGAGTGGGAGGTGTCCCCGGTGTGATGAAGATGCTTCTCGAAGGAGGCCTCCTCCACGGCGACTGCATAACGGTTACCGGAAAAACAGTCCGTGAAAACCTCAAGGATTTGCCGGGTCTTGCCGCCGGCCAGCAGATCGTGCGGCCGTTGTCGGATCCGATCAAGAGAACCGGACATATTCAAATCTTGAAAGGGAATCTGGCGCCGGAAGGTTCTGTTGCGAAGATCACCGGGAAGGAAGGACTGAGGTTCTCAGGTGCCGCAAAGGTATACGACTCCGAGGAAGACATGCTGCATGCACTCGAGCGGAAGGAAATCCGAAAGGGCGATGTCATCGTCATCCGATACGAGGGCCCGAAAGGCGGCCCAGGAATGCCCGAGATGTTGACACCGACTTCGGCCGTGATGGGCGCGGGACTCGGAAAGGATGTCGCGCTGATTACCGATGGGCGATTTTCCGGCGGCTCACACGGCTTCATCGTCGGTCACATTACGCCCGAAGCACAGGAGGGCGGGCCGATTGCACTGATTCGGACGGGGGACCGTATCACGATCGATGCAGAGAAAAACCTGCTGATGGTGGATCTATCGGAGAAGGAAATAAACGACCGCCGCACCGCGTGGCGAATGCCGCCCTATAAGGCGACACGCGGTACGTTGGCGAAATACATCCGGCTCGTCAAGAACGCGAGCCTGGGTTGTGTGACTGACGAATAGTTGAGAAACGACAATTGAACATTGAACAATGACAAAGATTGTTCAATGTTCAATTGCCAATTGGCAGTTATTTACTTCGAAAGAGGATCCGGTCTCACCTGGAACTTGATAACCTTGCTCGTCGTTCCCTTACCGCCTTCCATGTGGAACGGAGCGCGGGTGGCGAAGGTGGCCCAGATGCCCTTGCCCTTCCAGCCCTTGCTGGTATCGTCGATGCGCCCGTCGAGTCCCTTCCCGTAGTAGCCCATCGGATAAGGAACGCGGAACGTCAGGAATTTACCATCGATTAATGCCAGCAATCCTTCCGACTCGTTGCCGGTCGCTAGCGGAACGTCTTTGCCGAGGCCCAGCATGTCGAATCGGTCGACGAAGTTGTAGTAGGCGGAATCAGCGCTGGCCGAATCTACAGCGTTCTTGTAATTCGGTCCGGGATACGCATAGAAGGTCCAGCCTTCCGGACAATGCTTACCCGTCGCGTTTGGACCATTGAGCGGTGCCTTGCATTTGCGCCGATCGAAGCTGGCGAGTTGGCCGCTCGACAGTGTTGTCCACACTATATCCTTGCTGTCGACATCCATGCCGCGCGGAGCAAACCCGGATCCCGATGCTTTCGTGTCGTGGAATGGCACCTCGTAGTATTCCGCCAGTGCCGTGTTGGTCGGATCGCTTCCCGGAACGAGGCGTACGATGCCGCCGGGCATACCGAGCGTGGATCCCCAAATGGCGCCATCAACCGGACTCGGGCCAACGCCGTAGAACGGAACATTGATCCTCTTATCCTTCGTTGGATCCATTGGTTGATCGACATCTACAAACGCGTCACGCTTACCGTTGCCGTTGGTATCAAGGATGAATGGGGTCCAGCCCTGAGCCTTCTGTTCGTCCTTGGTCTCAAGGTATACCCTGGTGTTGAAGAAACCTTCGACAACGCCGCTGCCCGAGAACCACAGAACATCTTTATCGTCCAGATTCAAATGATGCGTTCCGAAGCACGTGTCGATGGTTGTGACTTGTTTGGTTTTCGGATCGTAGACCTGAATCTGCCGTCCGCTCTGAACGATTGGAAATGCCTTGGCAGACGGATGATTGGACCCTTCGCGGCAGAACGACACTGTCTGATTCTGACGAACCCGCGCGGCAATCCACACGCGTGCCTGTTTATCCATGGAGAAGCTATGGGCATTAGCCTGGCTGGTCCAGATCGCTTCGTCACCCCAATAGGGCGAGGGCTTCATGGGTTGTGTGTCGCCTTCGCTCGGGGTCTTGGGATCGCGAACCCCAAGTTTCACCTGGCCCGCTGAATTCTTGACCGGGTCCACGACAGGGACGTAATCGGCCGCAGCTTCAAGAGCGCCGTAGACCGGCCCATTTGAGTTGACGGTGGGATTCCGCTTGTCGCTTGAGATTTCATCGTGCAGATATACTTTTGGATCCGCCCAATCCCACATCGTAACCACAACGCTGCGCTCTTTGCCCTGCGGGCGCTGCGGTGCGGCGTCAGGCAAGGTGCCATGGGCGATCTTGTCGGTCCAGTCTGCAAACATCTTGAAAGCGCGCGGCCGGCCGACCTGGGTGAATCTCGAGTTCATACCATTACCGGCCTGTCCGGACTGGATTCGCCGTTCCCAAGCCGCAGCCGAATTCGGGAATGTGCCCAGCGCTTCGGGAATTTCGCGCGTCGCTCTGTTGCCCATTTGATGGCAACCGGTGCAGCCATCTGTGCCGACGATGTTGCGAATCCATTCGCCCTGGCTTCGCATGGCTGTAGCAATTCCATTAGCGTTCTCGCCGGTTCCTGGAAACTCGTTAGCTCGCGGCAGTTCCAACAACGCGTACCAATACTGCGCCGGATAATACTGCGCAGCAGCGCCGGGTGCGGGAGCGACCATGGCCGACAGATTCAATTGCTTGCCGGGCGCCGCCTTCACCTTGGGTGAGTCGACGAGACCGTAGCCGCGAACCCAAACATCATAGTTACCTTTGGGAAGATCGGGAATGAGGTACCGCCCGCGGTCATCCGTCACAACGCTCTTGGTGAGCCGCGTGGGCGTATCCCGCGTTTCCGCGATTACCCAAACTCCTGCCTCGGGCCCTCGGGAACTCGTAACGACACCGCCGATATCGTCGGGGTCAATTGCGACCGTAGCCTGAGGCGTGTTTTGACTTTGCACGCCAATCAACGAAAACACAACTGTCGCGACAAATGCGATTGCCACGACTTGAAGATGCACTCTCCGTTTCATTTGAGCCCCCTATGGAGGTTGAATTAGGTTGCGAACAGTAAAGCCTGAACCGGCGAACTTGTCAACTCGGAACGCGACCAGAAAAGCATCGCCACAAAAAGGCTCAAAAGACACAAGAAATCGGGATTGAATGCAAACATTTTTTGCGATTCTTGTGCCTTTTTGTGGCTATCCATTTACCGTGATGCTGCCGCCGTGCTCGAAGCGTCGAAAACGATCTTACCACCAACCATAGTCATAACCGGCTTGATATCTTTGATCTGGTCTGCCGGAACGGTCAGATAATCGCGATCGAGCACGAGCAGGTCGGCCAATTTGCCGGGCTGGATCGAACCGAGATTATTCTCCTGAAAATGAAAATACGCGTTCTTCCGCGTGTGCGCGATCAGAGCGTCCTCGCGGCTGATCGTTTGCCGAAGCACTTTCGTGCCGCCGACCATCTTTCCCGTAACTGCCCAATAGAGTGTTGTGAAAGGCCGGTATTGATTCACGACCGTCGTGTCGGTCCCGAAACCCCACGTGATACCGCTGTCCTGGACGAGCTTCAGAGGAGGCATGTCGTAGGAACGCTCGCCATGGATTTCATTAAAGAGGCCGCCGAGAACCGTGGGACGCGTGTGAACGGCCGCATACATCCCCAATTTCCTCATTCGCTCGATATGCGACGCATTGATTTGGTCCAAATGAATAAGCGTCCACCGCAGATTCCGGACCGGGTAGTCTTTATTGACCTCCTCGATCGTGTTCAGGAATCCCTCGATGCTTGCGGTGAGAGTAGTGTGCACGTGAAGCGGTAAGCGGGCCTTCGCCATTTCCCGAAGAATGCGGCCGAGTTGAACCCAATCCTCGGGTTTCTGATCCGGTTTGACGTCCAGCATGTTGTCGTTCACCGGCTGGTAAACCTGCTCTCCGTAGACCGTAGTGTTGAGATAATCATCGCCCTGGAACAATTTGAATTGCGCGATCTGCGGCAGCACGCGATCCACGGCCTGGGCATTCTGCGCACCGACAGCCTGGATGCAGAAGACGCGCATGGTCAGCCGTCCCTGCCGTTCCCACTCCCGATATTTTTCATATTGCTCGGCGGGGCAGCCGGCGCTGCCCACTGCAGTGAGGCCCGCACGATTCCAGTCCCGGATCATCGCTAAAGAGCTGGATTCGAATTTATCTTTGGGCACGAGAATCTTGGCGGCGACGATACGCGTGCCGTCCTGCTCGACGATGCCGGTTGGCTTTCCGGAGCCATCGCGCGCAATCCACTTGTCGGATATTTTATCGAGCCCAACGGCCTGTATGGCGCGGCTGTTCAAGTAGCTTCGGTAATAAGCCTCCTGCAACACAACGGGATTGTTTGGCGCAATCTCGTCCAATTCATCTTTGGTGAAGGGTCGTTTATCATCGGCGAACTGGTGATGACTCCAGCCGCCCAGTGTGTAAACCCACTGCCCGGAGCTCGAAGTCTTGACCTTAGCCCGCAGCATCTCGACGGCTTGTTTGCGCGATTCGATGCCGTCCAGACGCACTTCTTCCGTCCACGTCTCACCGCCACGCATGAAATGCGTATGATTGTCGATCATGCCCGGAACAACGGCCTTGCCCCCCAGGTCCATCCGCCGGGTACCGGCCCCGGCGAGTTTCGATATGTCCGCATTCGCGCCGACGGCGACGAACCGGTCGCCTTTGACGGCCACGGCTTGTACGATCGTGAATCGCTCATCCACCGTGATGATCTTGCCGTTCGTCAGGATCAAATCGGGCGCTGATTGTTGTGCGCTAATGATGATCGAAGCGCCCGCGATCAGTACCAATACAAGGACAATGTGGTTCCAACGCATATTTCTCATGGATCCTCCTGGCCTGGTTAATCCCGTAGGGGAACACAGTAAAATTTGACACGCCCGGTTTTGGCAACTACGATTCGACAGCGAACAGCCGGAGAATTGCAATAAATTTCATGCCGATCTCGATTCCTCCTTCTTTCATATACGGCACTGCCTGGAAGAAGGACGCGACTGCCTCACTCGTCCGTGGCGCCGTAACCGCGGGTTTCAGGGCAATCGACACGGCGAATCAGCCACGGCACTACAGCGAAGCATTAGTAGGTGAAGCGCTGGCTGCGCTAGCCGGTCAGAGCGTTTCTCGGGATTCGCTCTTTATTCAAACCAAATTCACCCCCCTCGGCGGCCACGATCACCGGATTCCTTACGATCCGCGGGCGTCTCTCACCTCCCAGGTCAGCCAATCGTTTGAGTCTTCGCTGCAGAATTTAAAAACCGATCACGTGGATTCCTATCTTCTCCATGGTCCATATTCGTATCCCGGCCTCGGCCGCGAAGACTGGGAAGTTTGGAGTGCAATTGAAGCAATTCACAACTCCGGCCGCGCCGGAATGGTCGGCGTGAGTAATGTGAATGCGCTTCAAGTTGCGGCCTTACTAGACAGCGCGGAAATCAAACCAATGGTCGTCCAGAACCGCTGTTTTGCCAATCGCGGGTGGGACCGCGACGTTCGAACGATCTGCCGGCAGCATGGAATCATGTATCAGGGGTTCTCATTGTTAACTGCGAATCCCTACGTGCTGCAGCATCCGCGAGTCGTATCTATAGCCAAACGGCTCGGCACCGGTACGCAGCAAGTCATCTTTCGTTTTGCGATTCAGGCGGGCATGGTTCCGCTTACCGGAACGACCAGCCTGGAACATATGAAGCAAGATCTGACAGTTTCAGATATAGAACTAACCGCCGAAGAGGTTAAACTGATCGAGTCCATCGAAGGGTAGACATGAGAGAAGCGACAGCTCACCTCAAAACCGGCGGTATATGGATCGTTTGTCTTGCCGCCGCAATCGCCAGCATCCAAGCGAGTACGCCAAGCCGCGATACGCATGGCGACGGACCACAAGCTGAGTTCCAGATGGCGCGGGTGAAATACAGGACCTTCGGCGGGGGCGGCTCGCATGGTTATTTCCAACCCTGGTGGGCCATCGATTATCCGCTGGCCGAAGAGCATTTCTTTGCTGCGTTACGGCGAACAACCAACATACAAATTGCCGATGAAGAACGGCACTTGGAATTGAGTGACGATCAGATCTTTGAATATCCCTTTTTATTCCTGCAGCAGCCCGGGCAAGGCAATTGGCGCCCGACGCCGAACGAAGCCGCTCGCTTGAGAGAGTATTGCCTGCGCGGCGGCTTCCTGTTGGTGGATGATCTGCATAGCGAGTGGGCCTGGACTATATTTGACCGAGCTATCAAACAGGTCTTCCCGGACCGGCCGATCGTTGAAATTCCCGATGGCGATCCGCTCATGCACGTATTTTTCGATCTCGACACGAGCATGGGCATCCCCGGCGACCGGCATTTGCGCATGGGTCGCAATGGTCAGATTTTCGCTCAGGTGGAAGGGCCGCCGCATTGGCGGGGAATTTACGACGATCACCGCCACTTGATGGTCGCCGTTAATTTCAATTCAGACATGGGCGATGGCTGGGAGCACGCCGACGACCCGTATTACCCCGTTCCATTCACGGCTCAGGCGTACAAATTCGGAATCAACTACATTATCTACGCGATGAGCCATTGATTGTCCTCTACGCCATAGCGGCGGTCCATCGAAAGCTGTGAACGAATTGTGAGTAATTTGCTGGAAGCTCTCGCGGCCGAATTAGAACGGCCGCGTGAATTGTCGCCTCGGGTGCTCAACTATATCGAAGGAAATTACTCCGTTGAGCACGACGCCGTCGGCGCTTTCCTGACTGAAGAGCTGTCGAAGCTCGAAGACTACGAAATTGATCTTATTCTTTCGCCGGTCTTCACTCCCAAACTGGCCGACCAGGCCGTATTCGCGGAACTGCTTGGTCCTGCTTCGGTTCCACGGGACGAATGGCCGGCCTTAGTCGAGCAACTCGCCCGGCGGCCTACGCGGGCACAGTTGATGACGCTGGAGGGGAAGGCGCATCCGGTAAGACTGCGCGAAGTGACGATCGAGCGCTACGTCCACCGGCTCCGACTCGAGGCCAAGATTCCGAATCCGATCTTCAACCTGCTCGAACGATGTACGGTGATGGAAGACCGTCCGCTGTTGAAAGCCATCGCGCGCCGTTCCATTTGGGACGACGGGGGGCGTCGCGGCATTCTCGAGCGCTTTCTCATGGCCGCTGCGACTCGGGGCAATTGTACTGTCGCCGACACACTGGATTTGCTCAACCTCATGGAAAACCGGAAACCGTCTGATGTCGACAACCTGCTTACCGAAATCCCGCGCTGGCAGGCCGAACTCCGTAAACAGGTGGAGGTCGCGTCCGGCGGCAAACCGTTCTTCAACGAAGATGTCCGGCTGATGCACGGCGGGGCGCGAGATCAGCGGCCGCAGGCCGACAGCCGCGTTTCAGCAAAAGAAAATGAGCTTCTGTTCCTGGGACGGCTGAAAGAGATGCTGGCGCCAGGAAGGCAGATTTGAAATTGGACGAATCCTGCATCTCAAATCCGAAATTTCGAAATTTCGAATTGGACCTCAGGCACGCCCGTCCAATTTAAGATCTCGGATTTCGGATTTGAGATGCAGGATTTGTCCAATTTCAAAATCTCCTATCGTCCAATTCCTACACGCCTGCAGCCTTCAAGGCTTCAAGCACTCGGGCGTCTCTGAAAGGAACGCGACGGAGGCGCACGCCGGTTGCATCGTAAATGGCATTTGCCACCGCAGCGATTGTCGGTTTCAAGGACGCCTCACCGGCCCCGTAATGCGGCAGGTCGGGACGGTTCGGATTGGGATCGCCGTTGACGAGCAGCACGTCGATTTTTGCCGGCGCGTCGAGATGCGTCAACGTCGGATGAGTCATCCAATCCACGCTTGTTACCTTTTCGCTATCGAACTTCACTTCTTCGTAAAGCGCCCGGCTCAAGGAATGGAGCATGCCGCCTTCGACACTGCGGCGCAGCGCTTCGGGATTGATCACCAGGCCGCAGTCATGCGCGCACACGAGCCGCTTTACCCAAACGTGTCCGGTCTTGCGATTCACCTCCACTTCCGCGATCACGGCAAGGACCGTTTGGCCGCGGTAGGTGTAAGCGACACCTCTTCCCGTTAAGATGTTTCCGTTTCCCGGCCGCTTCGGCGCAGGACGCGTGTCCCATCCAAAGGTTTCTGCCGCTGTGTTGACCACAGCAAGCGAGCGTGCGCGTCTGAATCCATTGTCATCGGTAGTCCCTGCACGGAGCAGCTTCAACCGGAACTGAACCGGATCGGCTTCCGCCGCGGCCGCCATTTCATCGATGAACGATTCCGCCGCGAACGTAACCTGCGGCCCGTTTGGGTCGCGCAAATTACCCGTGCGAAGCGGGGTCTCCCAGATCATCGGAAGACTGACAACCTCGGCGACCATGCGGCGATTCGGAATAGCATACATGTCCGAGGGAACGTCCGCATTACCCGGAGCCGGCATCGAGCGCCTCCTGCCCATCAGCTGAGCGATCAGCACGGTATCGGCTTCGTTGTAGCCGAGGTGATTGTAGTCCGCCGATCGGGCATTGAAATCGAGCGCAACGAGATTTCCCTGCGTGTCGAGCGCTCCGCGAACTTTGAACGTGAAGGCCGGTCCCTTGGTATCCCAGGCTGTTTCCTCATTGCGCATCCACTGCACTCGAACGGGACGGCCGATTTCCTTGGCCAGAAACGCCGCTTCAAAGCCTGCGTCATCGGCGGCCGTGCGGCCGTAAGCTTGCGGACCATCCATCCAGACCACACGTACGCGATCGCGCGGCATCTCCAGGAATTGGGCGACTCCATTGCGAAGTCCGTAGGATTTCATGTCATTTGAATAAATCGTCATTTGCCCATTCGAAGGATCCGCCAGCGCGTGAGCCGGACTGATTGCCGTATGTCCCTGGAAAGGTATCTCGTATTCGGCCTCCACGACTTTTGCCGCGCTCGCCAAAGCGGCATCCGGATTTCCAACCACGTTGGGCTGGCGTTTGGATGTCGGGGTGGCATTCCGCATGAATTTGAACAAATCGTCTGAAGTGGGAAATGCTGCGGTCGACGGTTTTTCCCAATTGACCTTGAGCTGTCGTGCGGCCTGGATCGCGTGCTCCTCTCGTTCGCAAACCACGGCGACGTAGTTGCCCTTACTGACGACCTTGAGTAGGCCGGGAATGTTTCGAACCGAGGATTCGTCGATGCTGACCAGCTTGGCGCCGGCCACAAGAGGCTTCACATTCCGAGCGTGAACCATGCCGGGAAGTTTCACATCCACGGCCCATGTCAGCGAGCCGTCTACCTTTGGAGGGATGTCGTAGCGCTGAGGTGATTTCCCGACCATCTTCAGTTGCTGGACCGGTTTTACCTTCGCCACACCCGTGGTGTTATCAATGTTGTTGTTGGCGGCCGTCAGCGTAACATTAAATTTCTTGCTGCCGATCAGTTCCCCATACGTGACTTTCTTTGCCGGATCGGCTTTCACCGTGATCACGCCGTCGCTGAGGACGAGGTCATCCACCGGCACACCGAAGCGCTTCGATGCCATATCCAGCAGAACCCGGCGAGCCTCAGCCGCAACGCGCCGCATAGGCCAGCCATCGACCTGGATCGCATCGGAGCCGCCGGATCCGCCTTGATCGACAGTAAGGTTCGTGGTGCCCATGATGCAGGTGGTTTTATCGAAGGGAATGTCCAGTTCGTCCGACATCATCTGCCGGAATGACGTGCCCGTGCCCTGGCCAAGATCGGTCTTTCCGACGTAAAACGTCGCCGTGTTGTCCTCATGGATGACGATCCATGAATCCAGTTGATGAAAGTCTTTATCCGGATACGGACCGCCAGCGTTCTGCGGCGTCGCGGCCGCTTCGGCGGAAGCGGCGGATAGAAGCGGCGAGGTGCTAAAGCTAACGACGAGCAGACCCGAACTCTTGATGAAATTTCTTCGGGACGTCATGATGTTCCACTTCTCCAGAACTTCTTCGACTTGTTTCGGAATGTTGGTGAAGGTGCTCATGCCACTACCTCCTTACCCCGATTCGAACGGAGCGAGGCGATTGCCTTCGCGGCGCGCTTGATGGCCGATTGGACGCGGTAATACGTAAAACAACGGCAGAGCGTCTTCGCCATGGCTTCGCGGATTTGCGTATCTGTCGGGTTCGAGTTCTTGTCGAGCAGGGCCTTGGCGGTCATGATCTGCCCGTTCTGGCAGAAACCGCACTGTGGCACTTGCTCGTCAATCCAGGCCTGCTGTACGGGATGCAGCTTGCCGTTTTTGGCGATTCCTTCCAGTGTTGTGACCTCGGTCTTCACAGTCGAAACCGGCGTGATACACGAGCGTGTCGCGACGCCATTGATGATCACTGTGCATGCCCCGCACTGACCCAGGCCGCAACCAAACCGAGGACCTCTCAACTCAAGATCATTCCGCAGAATGTAGAGCAGCGGAGTCGATGGATCGATATCCAAGGTGTGGGCCTTCCCGTTCACCTTCAATGTCACATTACTCATTCTTCGTTCTCCTTACGCTCAAGCCAATGTCGAATTATTCGCTGAAATGGAAATGGATTACCAGAAATAAACGCTTTTGTCGGTCGTTCGCGAAAGAGCTAAAGTGCAAAAAGCCATCCGCCGATACGGAAGCTCGGAGGTCGTTGTGGATAGGACATTCGTGGGAAGGCAACCGATTTACCGGGATAGTGTGGATGTATTTGCCTATGAATTGCTTAGCCGCGACAGTGAACTGAATCGCGCCGCGTTCACGGACGGCGACCGCGCCACGGCACGACTGCTGCTGGGAGCCTTCGTGGATATCGGCCTGGATCAGGTTGTCGGACCCTATATCGCGTTTGTAAACGTCACGCCCAATTTCTTGCTGAGCGACTACTGTTTCTCCCTTCCGAAAAGCAGAGTTGTGCTCGAGATCGGCGCGGACACTCCGGCCGATCCCCCACTGCTCAAAAGGTTGTCTGATCTCAAAGATGCAGGCTACTCCATTGCATTGGACAATTTCCCTTATGCTGAGACCGAACACCTCCTGCTGCCGCTAGCCGATATTGTCAAGATCGACATCCGGGGAGCGGCCCCGAAAACGATCGCCGCCGAGACCGCTGCTCTTCGTAAAATTGGGGTCAAGCTGCTTGCTCAAAAAGTCGAAACCCATGAGGCGTACGAATACTCGAAGCAATCAGGATTTGATTATTATCAGGGATATTTCTTCTGCAAACCTCAGATCGTAAGCCAACGGCAGATTCCCTCCGATCGCTTGTCGATCCTTCACCTGCTTTCGAAACTTCAAGATCCGCAAATCACGATCGATGACCTCGAGCTGGCGGTTGGCCAGAACCTGGCGATCAGTTTTCGGATTCTTCGATACCTGAACTCGCCGTTACATGGGTTGTCGCGCAAGGTGAGCTCTTTGAGGCATGGTATCGCCCTTGTCGGCACCCGGCTGATTGCCAACTGGGCAAGCATGATGCTGCTCCAAAGCGGGGAAAGTAAGCCACGCGAGCTGATGACGACGACGATGGTCCGGGCGTACATGTGCAGGCAATTGGGTGCCGCAATGCGTCAGCGGAATGTGGACCAATTTTTCACCGCCGGTCTTCTTTCGTTGATTGACGCCGTCGTGGATCGCCCGATGACTGAAGTCCTGAAGCTCCTGCCCCTGGTAGACGATGTGAAGAGTGCGATCGTGCATCGGACCGGCCCGATGGGTGCGGTCCTGAACTGCGTCGAAGCCTACGAACAATGCGACTGGGATCGGGCCTTATGCAAGGGCATAGATGACCGAGACATCCGGCAAGCCTACCTGAACAGCGTCATCTGGGCCCGGGCAACCGCTGAGAAAGTCGTCGCCTGAGTCGCGCGAACCTCTCCGTTGGGGATTTCCAAGTTGGGAATTCCAATGAATGCCGAAGGCGGGACTCGAACCCGCATGCCTCGCGGCGCCACCCCCTCAAGATGGTGTGTCTGCCAATTCCACCACTTCGGCGAAGTCTTTATTTCTTTTCCGGTGTCGCTGGCGGAGCCGGAGCGTTCTGCTGCTGTGGCTGTTGTTGTGCCGGCGCCTGTTGCTGCTGTTGCGGCTGCGCCGGCTGTTGTTGCTGCTGCGGCTGATTCTGTTGCCGGGCGCCTTCGCGAATGACGGATGAGCCGCCGGGCTGTGAAATCAGGATCGTCAGCGCGAGCGACGTGATCATAAAAATGATCGCGGCGGCCGTAGTGGCCCTACTCAAAATCGTACCGGCGCCGCGGGCGCCGAAGGTGGTCTGGGAGCCACCACCGCCGAAAGCTCCAGCCCAATCTGCGCCCTTTCCCTGCTGCAGAAGCACAACAAGAACCAGAAAAATGCAGACGATAACGTGAAAGATAGTTAACAAAGTGATCATAAATACTTGATGATGCTTACGAATGATCCGGCATCTAGACTCGCACCCCCGACTAGCGCACCATCGATATCCTCTTTTTTCATCAGAGCCGTAATATTGTCGGGCTTCACGCTTCCACCATACAAAATACGAAGCGCATCCCCTGCAGCCGGGTTGTAGATTTCCGCGAAGATCTTTCGGATTTCGGCGTGCATTTCGGCAGCAATTTCCGGGGTAGCCGTGCGCCCGGTGCCGATCGCCCATACAGGCTCGTAAGCGACAATGATATGGGAAAGCGAGGAATGGGTCAACCGGCCCAGCCCGTTACGAATCTGTCTGCGCACCACATCAATGGCCCCTCCGGAATCGCGTTCCGAGAGTGTTTCCCCCACACATACGATTGCTTTCAATCCGCCGCCTACTGAGGCGAGCGTCTTCTTTTCGACGGTTTCGTCGGTCTCTCCGAAATGCTGGCGGCGCTCAGAGTGGCCAATGATCGCATAGGTGCATCCGGCCTCGACAAGCATCCGGACGGAAACCTCGCCGGTAAAAGCGCCTTCTTTTTCCCAATGTACATCCTGCGCCGAGATTGCGACGCGCGCACCATCGGTTTCATCAACAGCAGTCGAAAGCGCGGTGAAGGGCGGAGCGACGACGATGTCGCAGTGTTCCACGTTTCGGATCTCGGGAATCAGAGCATCAAAAAACGCGCGCGTCTCGGCGCGCGTTTTGAACATTTTCCAATTTCCCGCGATAATCCGCCGCCTCATGCTCCCATGCCCCTGTCCGTCAGTACCTCGACGCCGGGGAGTTTCTGCCCCGACAAGAATTCCAAGGACGCGCCGCCGCCGGTGGAGATATGCGTGATCTTGGATCCGACTCCCGACTGTGCTACGGCCGCGGCCGAGTCGCCACCGCCGACGATCGAGTAGGCGTTCGAATCCGCGACCGCGCGTGCGATTGCGAACGTGCCGGAAGCGAATTTCGGATTTTCAAATACACCCATGGGGCCATTCCAAACGATCGTTTTCGCTTGCCGAATGATGTCCGAATATCGGCGAATCGTCTCGGGACCAATATCCAAACCCATCTGATCAGCGGGAGTCTCGGTGATGGAAATTACTTGAGAAGCCGCGCCCTCCAGACCGGATGCGACGACGTGATCCGCGGGAAGCTCGATAGAGACGTTCTTCGTGGACGCCTTGGCGAGCAGATCTTTAGCCAGGCCGATCTTTTCACTCTCCACGAGCGATTTACCAGTCGCGACGCCGCGCGCGCGCAAAAACGTGTAAGCCATGGCCCCGCCGACTAAGATGCTGCTTGCAATATTGATGAAACTCTCGATCAAGTCGATCTTGTCGGAGATTTTGGCACCTCCGACAATGGCCACGAAGGGTTTCTCGGCCTTCGTCAGGGCGTAACTCAGCGATTCAAGCTCCTTCTCCATCAGGAATCCGGCCGCCGCCTGCTTCACGTATGCCGCAATGCTGGCGGTTGACGCGTGGGCGCGGTGGGCTGCGCCAAAAGCGTCATTGACATAGATATCGCACAGCTTGGCGAGCTGCTTCGCAAACTCAGGATCATTCTTCTCCTCTTCGGCATGGAAGCGCAAATTCTCGAGCATCAGCACGCCCCCCGGCTTCAAATTCGAGACCATGTTCTCGACTTCGGGTCCGACGCAGTCCGGCGCAAATTGGACTGCTTGCCGAAGAAGATTGCCCAGACGCGTGGCCACAGGTTTCAGGCTGTACGTCCGGTCGGGCTTGCCTTTCGGCCGCCCCAGATGAGACGCAAGAATAAGCTTTCCGTTCTTTTCGATCACATACCGAATGGAGGGAAGCGCCGCCTGTATGCGTGTATCGTCGGTGATTTGGCCATCGGCGAGCGGAACGTTGAAGTCCACGCGCATAAATACACGCCGGCCGTTCAAATCGAGGTCCGAAATCCCGAGTTTATTCATTATTTCATCACGAGCTTGATGACATCACGGAGCCTGCAGCTGAAACCCCACTCGTTGTCATACCAGGAGAATACTTTGACCATACGATCGCCGATAGCATTAGTCAGCGGGCCATCGACAATCGACGAGTGAGGGTTGTGGAGGAAATCGGCAGAAACAAGCTCTTCATCGCAAAATTGGAGGATTCCCTTCAGCGGACCATTGGCCGCGGTTTTCAGTGCCTCGTTCGCCGACTGCGTGGAAAGAGGTTTTGCGGTTCTTACAGTGAGATCCACAAGCGAAACATCGGGAGTTGGAACACGGATCGCAACACCATCCAGCTTTCCTTTGAGTTCCGGCAATACAAGGCCGATCGCCTTTGCGGCGCCCGTCGATGTCGGAATCATGGAGAGTCCCGCCGCGCGAGCGCGCCGCAGGTCCTTGTGCGGCAGGTCGAGAAGCTTCTGGTCATTGGTATAGGAGTGAATGGTAGTCATGAGTCCGCTTTCGATTCCGAACGTTTCATGAAGAACTTTGGCAACAGGTGCGAGACAGTTTGTCGTGCAAGACGCGTTGGAAATGATGTTGTGTTTCGAGGCATCATAGGCCTTGTCGTTGACGCCCAGACAAATCGTGATGTCTTCACCTTTGGCCGGCGCCGAGATGATCACTTTTTTCACCGGGCCGCGCAGATGTTTGCGCGCGTCCTCGGCATTCGTGAACAAACCCGTGGATTCCACGACTACAGATACGTCCATAGATGGCCAGTCGATCTTTGCCGGGTCTTTTTCTTTAAAAACCTTGATGCTCTTGCCATCGACTTTGACGTTGACTTCGCCAGAGCTGACATTCGCCTTCAGATTGCCCAGTACCGAGTCATATTTAAGGAGATGCGCCAGTGTCTCTGGATCCGTGATGTCGTTCACCGCCACAATTTCAATATCCCTGTCGTCCATCGCAGCACGGTAAAGATTGCGTCCAATGCGCCCAAAACCGTTGATACCTACCCTGATTACCATTACGTCGCTCCTCAATTGGAGAAATTCGGGGTCAGACGGGGTGAATTCCCTATTCCCTATCAGAGATTCGTAAAGGAAATAGGGAATTCACCCCGTCTGACCCCGAATTTCTCAGTATACTCTGCGGACGATATGTATTTCCTGTACACGCTTGCTCTCACACTCGGTCTGCTGTTGATATTCCCGTACTATCTCGTTCGGTTTCGAAAGTATCTTCCGACCGTGCCGGATCGTTTCGGGTTTGTGAAGGTGCCGCAAATGCAGGATTCCATTTGGGTACACGCCGTATCTGTGGGTGAAGTCAAGGCGGTCGAACGACTACTCGAAGGATTGCGGCAACAATTTCCCGACAAGCCCCTCGTTGTTTCAACCGTCACGCCGGCAGGCCAGGAACTCGCCCGCGAGCGCATCGATATCGTCCACGGTACGTTCTATTTCCCGATCGATCTGCCGTGGTGTGTGCGGCATGTCTTAGATCGGCTTCGCCCAGAGATCGTCATCATTGCTGAGACGGAAATCTGGCCGAATTTTCTTCGCGAATGCCGAATCCGCGGAATCCGCGTGATGATGATCAATGGCCGAATATCCGACAAATCGTTCACGCGATACCGGTTGGTGCGCCGTTGGTTGGGCCGCGTGTTCAAAGATTACACGATCATGGGAATGCAATCCGAGACAGACCGGCAAAGGATCGAAGCCATCGGAGCAGATCCGCAGAAGGTGACCGTCTTTGGAAATCTCAAATACGACGCCGTTGCCGTTGGCAAACCGCTCGACGCCAGACTCGAGAAGTTTCTTTCCACTTGGCAACCTGTCTGGATTGCTGCGAGCACAATGCCTGGGGAAGAAGAATTCGTCCTTGATGCTTTCGCCCAGGTGTGCAAGACCCATCCGCGTCTCAACTTGATCATCGCACCCCGGCACGCCGACCGCTTCGATGCGGTCGAAAAGATCCTCGAACGCCGCGGACAGCGCTGGATGCGCCGTTCCCAGTTACCCCATTCGGATCACCGTTCCGGAAAGATTCTCTTGCTCGACACGATTGGCGAGCTGGCCGCGCTGTTTCATTATGCGACGACAGTATTCGTGGGCGGCTCGCTGGTGGCAAAAGGGGGCCACAATATCCTCGAAGCGGCACGCCATCGAAAACCGATCGTATTCGGGCCCCATATGGAGAACTTTCGGGATATGGCGCGCCTCTTCATCGAAGAGAACGCAGCCATCCAGATTCAAAATGCGGCGCAACTTGCCCCGGCAATCGAACAACTTCTGGTCCATCCGGAACGAGCGTCCGCATTTGCCAATAACGCGCACGCCATCCTTCTTGAAAACAGAGGAGCAACCGACCGCGTACTTCAGTTTTTTCAACCGGTCGGGGCGGGCCGGTGAGCCGCGCTTTTCAATTCCTGGTTCAGGCTCGCGAGAAGCTCTATACCTCGGGAATTCTGCCAACGCGGCGCCTCAATCATCCGGTAATCAGCGTTGGAAATCTGACAGTGGGGGGGAATGGCAAAACGCCGATCGTCATCGCGCTTGCACGAGCATTTCGGGAAAAGGGATTCCGCCCGGTGATTTTGTCACGCGGTTACGGCCGGACTAGCCGGAGCGTTCTCCTAGCGGGCTCGAATTGGGAAGAAGCCGGCGACGAACCCCTGTTGATGAAGCGCCGGCTCGGCAATGTTCCGGTGGTGGTTGGCACCGATCGATATGAAGCGGGCCTTTTTGCCGAGAGCAGGGATCTTGGCAACGTCTTCATCCTCGATGACGGATTCCAGCATCGCCGGCTCTATCGTGACGTGGACCTCGTAGCGATTGATCCGATCGAGTGGTCTGCCGGGGAGACATTGTTACCGCGTGGCCGGTGGCGAGAACCCAAAAGCGCGCTCAGGCGCGCCCATGCGGCGTGTGTCCAGGATTCAGAGAGCGCCGCAATAGAGCCGTTGCCGATCCCTACATTTGCCGTGCGATACCAAATCGAGGGGCTTTATTCAGCGGATACGCTCGTCTCGAGCGAGAGTCTCCAAGGCCTGGCTGTCGTCGCTTTTGCCGGGATTGCGAAACCCGAGCGTTTCTTTCGAACACTGAAGTCAATGGGAATCCACCCCGTAAAATCGGTCGTCTTCCGTGACCATCATCACTATTCCCGGCGAGACATCGAAAAACTAGGGGGCGATCTTCTCATCACAACCGAGAAGGATGCCGTGCGTTTGGCGGAAGTGACAGACCGGTCCTACGGCTACGTCCGGATCTCTGCTAATATTGCGAACTTCGAACGCCTGATGTCGCTCATCATGGGCCGGCTGCTAAAGTCCTAATGCGTGCTAAGAAACCGGAGAAGATCCTCATTCGAGGACCGAATTGGGTCGGCGATGCGGTGCTGGCCATTCCTGCAATGAAAGCGGTCCGCGCGCTCTTCGCGGATGCCGAAATTACTCTATTGGTTCGCCCGTTTGTAGCAGGACTTTACGCAGCCGCGCCATTCATAGACAAGGTGTGGAGCGAAGCCAAACCATCGAGTCTGGCAGATTGGATTCGCATTACCCGCGACATCAGAAACCGTCAATTCGACATCGCGCTCTTGCTGACGAATTCTTTCGAATCCGCCCTCATGATGCTTCTGGGAGGCGTGCCGCAACGTGTCGGCTATGCAACCGAGGGACGGCAGTGGATGCTGACGAACGGCGTCACTGCCGGCTCAAAATCGTGTCATCAAATGCAATATTACCTGGACCTGGTCAAAGCGATATCGGCAACAGTCGAATCCCCTTCAATTGAAATCGAAGCTACCGCTCATGAGCGGAACACGGCAAGAAGAATGCTCGCTCGAGAGGGCATTCCGATTGAAGCGCCATTTCTCGTCCTAAGCCCGGGCGCTGCGTATGGCACAGCAAAACGCTGGCACGAAGACAGGTTTGCACATGTAGCGGAGAATTTGGCGCGAGAACTGGGTTTTTATGTGGCGGTTATCGGATCAGAAATGGAGCGGCCGATTGCGGCTCGCATTTGTGAGCGAATTGTTTGCGCGACAGCGATTTTGGCGGGAAAAACATCGTTGGAAACGCTGATTGGCGTCCTGGCCGAATCGTCACTCATGATCACAAACGACTCAGGTCCTATGCATATTGCTGCGGCACTTGGAGTGCCGACGGTCGCAATATTTGGCTCGACGGATGAAAGAGTCACCGGGCCCTATGGGCTGCGCACACGGATTGTCAAACATCCAGTCGAGTGTAGCCCCTGCCTGTTACGTCACTGCCCGATCGATCATCGTTGTATGAACGGCGTTACGGTAGATGAAGTTTGCCGGGCCGCACGAGAGTTGGTTGGAGCGTAATGCATCGAGCCATCTTCATGGATCGTGATGGAACTGTATCCGAAGACGTCGGTTATATGTACCATGCCGGCCTCTATAAGGTTTTTTCCTGGACGGGACCTGCAATCCGAAAGATTAATGACAGCGGAATGAAGGCAGTATTGATCACCAACCAGTCTGGGGTCGGCCGCGGTTACTTCGACGAAGCCGATGTCGAACAAGTTCATCGTATCCTGCACGCCGAACTCGCCGTACACGGCGCGAAGCTTGATGGCGTTTACGTTTGCGTTCATCACCCAGCGGCGGGATGTGATTGCCGAAAGCCGAATCCCGGCATGCTGCTTCAAGCGCAACGCGAGATGAATATCGACCTCACGCAGTCATTCGTGATTGGTGACAAGTACGTGGACATCGAAACCGCTCATAACGCAGGCGCGAAAGGCATCCTCGTGCTGACCGGCTTCGGACAACAGGAACGAGAGAAGCACGAGCGGCATCTTCACCAACCGGATCTCGTCGTCCAGAATTTGATAGAGGCTGTGGATTCGATCCTCAACAGGGTGCTATGAAATTGCGGCGGCTTGAAGATCTGCCCGCCCTTGTTCAGGGCAAAAAGGTTGTTCTCGCCAACGGCTGTTTCGACCTATTACATGTAGGCCATCTGCGATATCTTCAACACGCGCGCACGATGGGAGACGTGCTGGTTGTCGCTATCAACAGCGACAAATCCATGGCTAGGATCAAGGAACCCGGCCGGCCGATTCTCGATGAGGCCGAACGCGTGTCACTGGTTTCTGCCTTGCGTCCGGTCGATTATGTCGTGCTGTTCGACGAGCCGGACGTTTCGCGCGTGCTCGAGGTGCTTCGTCCGGCAATCCACACCAAAGATCCGAAGAATCACTCGACTCGCGATATCATTAATCGGATTTTGTCGACCGAAAAATAGATGACCGTCAAATCAAAACCAAATCGGTTCCTGATAGTGAAATTCGGATCTCTGGGCGATATCGTCCACTGCCTGCCTTCGGTCGCGCAGCTACGCAAAGCGTTTCCCGAGGCCGAAATCGATTGGCTCATTGAGCGCAAGAACAAAGTCGCCGTTGAGCTGAGCGGTGTTGATGTTGATCTGGTTCCAATCGACACCTACCAATGGCGGAACAGTCCGGGTATCGGTAGCGCAAAGGAAATTGCAGAGTTCGTTTGGGCCCTCAGCACCGACGGGTACGATTGCGCTATCGACTTTCAAGGGCTGTTGAAATCGGCGTTTTTTGCGTATCTCTCCGGCGCCCCTGTGCGGATCGGATGGGAGCGGGACTTCTTAAAGGAATCCGTCAGCCGGTTCTTTTATACCGATGTCGTGACGCCGAAACGGATTCATATCATCGACCAGCAAATGGAATTGCTGAGGCCGCTGGGCATCGACCCGGATTGGTATATCGAAGTTCCCCTCAAGGCTCGCGACGCTGCGCGGCGGTCAGTAGCACAAAGACTCGCTGATCTCACAGATTACATCATCATCATCCCCGGCGGCAATGGACCCACGCAATGCTGGCCTTCCGAACGGTATGGAGAATTGGCCGCGCGGCTCATGAGCGACGGGTTCCCTGTCGTTGTGACATGGGGTCCTGACGAGGACGCCCTGATAAAGAAGGTTAAACAGAAAGCGCCGGAAATCCGCGAAATTCCCACAAGCCTTGAAGAGTTGGTCGCGCTTTGTGAGGGAGCCAGACTGATCGTGGGCGGTGATACGGGCCCGATGCATTTTGCCGCGGCCGTCGGAACGCCGATCATTGCGATTTTCGGTCCGACAAGCAGCGATCGCAATGGACCGTTCCGGCGAGAAGACATCGTCGTTGAACGGCGCCTCGCCTGCCGGCCATGTTACGAGCGTGACCGATGTCCTCTAGAACACTGGGAGTGCATGAAGGAAATCACTGTGGAACAAGTCTACGAGGCATGCCGCAAACGTCTCTTGATAGCTGACCGAAGCCCTTCGCTTCAGCCGCAATGAGCGTGGGGGACCGCAAACTGATTCGAGGAACTGTAGGGGCGGTCTATGACCACCCGCGATGTCTCCATTTCGACATTGTGGGCGGCCATAGACCGCCCCTACAGTAGATCACCTGAATTCCACAACGGCCGCATTCCGCCAGGGGGGAATGCGTCAGTACTCATCAATGCTTCAAAAGATTCGCGTTCCGCTAGGCTTCCTCCTCGCAGCGGCAGTGTTGTACTTCGCCGAGCCCACAGCCGCTTCTATCCTCACCGGCTTGCCCGTGGCTTTTGCTGGAGGCGTTTTCCGAGCCCTTGCCGCCGGCGTGATCAAAAAAGATAGCGTTATGACCACCGGCGGTGTCTATTCGCTGACGCGAAATCCGCTTTATTTTGGCAGTGCCCTGCTCGCCTGTGGTTTCGCCATCATGAGCTGGAACGAGATTGCGGCGATTTTGGTGTTGTTTCCCTTCGGCGTGATTTATCCTGCCGTCATCCTGCGGGAAGAAAGGCACCTGGAGGTGCTTTTTACCGATGAGTTCCGCGCATACCGGAAGAGTGTCCCGCGTTTTTTCCCGCGCTTTTCGCGCGGCTCGATATTCTGTTTTTCTTTCGGCCAGTATCTCGACAACCGCGAATACAACACAGTTCTTGGATTTGCCGGCGCCCTGCTTGTGCTCACGTTGAAGTATTGGCTGCTTCGCGCATCCAATTAACGGGTTGATTTAACCTTAGTCGAAACCTATACTTATTCTTTGAGCTGGCTCTTTGAGTGGGCGTTGTTGCCCACTTTTTTGTTGTATGAGCAAAGGAATCGAATGGGACCGGATTCGGCGGCTCATTCGAGAAGTCGTCGAAAGTCAAGGATATGAGCTAGTTGATGCGGAACTCAAAGGAGGGGGCAAAAGCTCGGTCCTGAGAGTCTTCATCGACAAACCGGCGGGCATTTCTCTCCGCGATTGCGAGTTGGTCAGTGAACAAGTAGGAACGGTACTCGATGTTGAAGACCTGATCGCGTTTTCGTACACGTTGGAAGTTTCCTCTCCTGGTCTGGACCGGAAACTGGCCAAAGAAAGTGATTATGCTCGCTTCGAAGGGAAATTGGCCAGAATCCAGACTCGTCTTCCACTGAATCAGCAAAAAGTTTTTCGAGGACGTCTTCAGGGGCTCTACGACGGAAAGATCCGGTTGGAATTGCGCAAGGGCGCTGTGCTCGACATACCCTTGGATGTGATCCAAGAAGCGAGACTGGAAATCGACTGGGCGGCGGAGATGTCCCGGCCGAGCGGCAGTCACAGGGAGTAATTTTAATGTCGAACGTTCTTTTTCAAACGATCGATCAGATCAGCAGAGAAAAGGGAATCGATCCTCAAATCGTGGTTCACGCGATCGAGGACGCGATCGTTGTAGCCTCTCGCAAGTATTTCAAATCGAATGAAGAATTGAGAGGCCGCATCAATCCGGAGACCGGCGAAATCGATGTCTATGCCATTCGCAAAGTCGTCGATACCGTCACGAATCCCGTCCGCGAAATCTCGCTCGAGGAAGCTCGTACGATAAAGCCCGAGGCTCAACTAGAGGAAGAAATCGAATTCAAGAAACCGACTGTCGGTCTTGGACGCATATCTGCCCAGATGGCGAAACAGGTCATCTTTCAAAAAGTCCGCGAAGCGGAACGCGAGAGCGTTTACGCCGAGTACCACAAACATGTCGGCGAAGTGGTCAATTGCGTCGTGAAGCGGTTCGAGAACGGGGACATGATCGTCGAATTGGGGAAGACGGAAGCCAAGCTTTCGAAACGCGATCAATCACGGCTCGAGAATTTTTCCGTCGGAGACCGTATACGAGTGGTCATCACCAAGGTTGAAAAGACGACCAAGGGGCCGCAGGTCATGGTCTCCCGTACGGATCCCATCCTGGTTCAGCACCTCTTTCAAACCGAAGTGCCTGAGATTTATGACGGCACCGTGCAGATCAAAAGCACCGCGCGTGAAGCCGGGGAGCGAACGAAGATCGCCGTCGCATCACGTGAGAAGGATGTCGATCCGGTGGGCGCATGCGTCGGCATGAAGGGAACTCGCGTTCAATCGATCATTCGAGAATTGCGCGGC
>Ga0209157_1000434_pt1 | contig 36117 bp, 32 predicted proteins | sample GraSoiAngelo_135_FD_185892 | JGI IMG/M metagenome (GOLD analysis project Ga0209157, IMG submission 185892) | Grasslands soil microbial communities from the Angelo Coastal Reserve, California, USA - 14_0929_05_40cm (SPAdes) (version 2) | ecosystem: Environmental > Terrestrial > Soil > Grasslands ...
GCGACCCGCGCGGTTTCGGCTAGCGTGTCTGGATGATCGCCGAAGACTTTGCGCATCTCGGGCTCGGACTTGACGTAGCTCTCCTGCCCGAAGAAGCGGAACCGCTTGGGATCGTCGAGGTCCTTCCCCGTGCCGATCGCCAGGAGCACGTCGTGCGCCTCGGCATCGTCGCGTTTCAAGTAGTGCGCGTCGTTCGTCGCGGCGATCGGCAGGCCCAGCTCCGCCGCGATCTGGAGCATCCCGGCGGCGACGATCTGCTCTTCCGGGAGGCCGTGGTTCTGCACCTCCAACCAGAACCCGTTCGGCCCGAACGTGCGCGCGAACCACGCCGCGCTCGCTTTGGCCGCCTCATAGTTCCCCGCCCGCAGATACAGCGCGATCTCACCGGAGAGGCAGGCCGCGAGCCCGATGATGCCGTCGTGATGCTGGTCCAGCACTTCTTTATCGATGCGCGGCCGGCGGTAATAGCCCTCGAGGAACCCTATAGAGGAAAGCTTGATCAGGTTCTGATAGCCGATGCGGTTCTTCGCGAGCAGGACAAGATGGGAGTAGGCGGCGCCCAGCGGTGCGTCGGCCGCCGGTTTTTCGCGCGCGTGCCGGCTGCCAAACGCGAGGTAGGCCTCGAAGCCCAAAATCGGGCGGATCTTTCGCGCCTTCGCCTCAGCGTAGAACGACCACGCGCCGTGCAGGTTGCCGTGATCGGTGATGGCCAGGGAATCCATGCCGAGCGCCTGAACGCGATCGACCAGATCGGGGATGCGGTTGGCGCCGTCGAGGAGAGAGTACTCGCTGTGCGTGTGGAGATGTACGAACGGCATGGTTACCGCGCTGAATCTGCCGTATTTTGCGCGCTCATGCAATGGCTGCTGCTCTTCGTCACGCTCGTTGTCATGGCCGTGCTGCAGCGCCTCGCGCGCACTGTCGGAGGCCCTCCGCCACTCGAGGCGCAAGCGACACTCGCCCTCGGTTGTGTGACGCTCGCGGCAACGCTGGTGGGAACGATCGCGCATCGTGTGCGCGTCCCGCGGATCGTCGGCTATCTCATCGCGGGCTTCGTGGTGGGTCCGGCGTGGCTGCGCATCGTGCGCGAGCCGGAACTGCAAGCCCTGAGCGTCATCTCGAGCGGGGCGCTCGCGCTGATCGCATTCGCCGTCGGCAGTGAGCTCACCCTCGACGCGCTGCGGGGCACCCGGTGGGCTGCCCTGCGGCGCATCGTGACAGGCGCGATGGCGCTGCCGTTCGCCGCCGTGGCCGTCGTGGTCCTCACGGTCAGTCCCTGGTTTCCACTCACAGCGCACCAGCCGTTCCGGGATGCGCTGGTCGTCGCACTCGCGCTCGGCGCGATGGCCACGGTCAGCTCGCCGGCGCTCACCTGGGCGGTCATCACCGAGACCGGCGCGGGCGGGGGGGGGGACCCGATGTCCCGCTCGACCCTCGACGTCACGGTGCTGCAGGATCTGATCGCCGTGCTGTTACTGATCGGCATCCTGGCCGTGGCAGCGCCCCTCGCCAGTCGCGGCGCCGTCACACCCGGGATCGCCACCCAGACGGCCGCGATTATGGCGGGATCGATCGTGGTGGGCGTCGGACTGGCCTTCGCACTGGCGCAGTACCTGCGTGCGATTCGTGGCTCGCTTCCATGGGTGCTCGTGGTTTTTGCATTCGTCATTGCGCAGGCCGTGCGCCTGCTCGGCTTGGACGCCGTCCTGATCGCGCTCGCGGCGGGGTGCACCTTACGTTACGCTGCACCCGACCAGATTGAACGTGTCAGAGCCGAGCTCAAACGGTGCGCGATACCGGTCTATGTCGTATTTTTTGCGCTCGCCGGCAGCAACCTGCAGCTCGCCGCGCTGGGAGAGATGTGGCCCTGGGCGCTGCTCCTCGCGGGCTTGCGGATCACGGGTTTGTGGGGTGGTCTCCGTTGGGCGGGGCAGCCCAGTACGGCGGGACTTGAGCCCGCCGTACGTGCTGACTGGGCCCGCTATGGGTGGCTGGGGCTCATCTCGCAGGGAGGACTGGCCGTTACGCTTGCGGCCGTGCTGCGACGGGCGTTCCCGGAGTGGAGCGTGTCGCTGGAAGCGCTACTCGTGGCGATGATCGGCGTACATCAGCTGGTCGGGCCGATCTGTCTTCAGTGGGTGTTGCGGCGCGGCGGTGAAATCACCGAGGAGGTGGAGGTTGGACAGGCGGGCGCTACAGTGTTTGCTGGCGATTGCGGCGGTGGGGACCGCATGTAGCAGCGGCATAGGCGTGCACATCCGACCCTGCACGGCGGCGGATGCCGCGGTCACACTGGCGGTCAACGAATATGTCTCGCTCGATCCGGCGTCCGACGCCGGCTGCTCGGTCTTTCCCGCCACCACCGCGCTTGCCGCCGCGTACCTGATCATGCCGCAGTTGGCGACTGGCGTGCCCGGTCAGATCGCGGGCTTTCGAGTAGGCGGCGATACCATCCTCCCCGCGCCACCTCCGTCCGCCCCCATCTCCGAACCGGCGGCAGAGCTGAGCGCGGCGGAGCGCTTTCACCGCTTCCTGCGGCTCGGCGATGAGCGGCGCTCCTGGGGTTTTGCACCGGAGATTGGTCCTGCCCGGTCCCCAGCGGTCTCTCAGGCATCGGTTTCGGGCCCGCCGGCGATGAACTCGCTGCATCAGTTCATGGTCTGCGCGAAGACGGACTGCTCCCGCTTCGATAAGGTGGGCGCGCGGGTGCGTGCGCTCAAGAGCAAAGTCGCCATCTATGTCGACACGCTGGCGCCGGCGGGGCAGCCCGATTCAGCGGCGCTCGATTCCATCGCCACCACGTTCGATCAGCGATTGTACGCGATCGACACGGCGGCCTTTGGACGCGAGTCTGACATCGATTCGAACAGCGTGGTCCTCGTCTTGCTGACCAACACCGTGAATAAGCTCACCACGAGGGCCGAGTGCACCGCCAGCGGCGGCGGCTTCATCGCCGGCTTCTTCTTCGGCGCCGACATCGATCCCGCGTTCCGGACCGACTCGCGATCCAATAAGGGCGAGGTCTTTTACTCCATCGTCGCCGATCCGGGCGGCACACTGAGCTGTGCCCACCCGGCCTCCGATATCCAACGGTTCGTCCCGGTGACGTTCATCCACGAATTCCAACACATGATCAGCTTCAACCAGCACGTCCTCGTGCGCGGCGGCACAGGGGAGGTGCTCTGGCTGAACGAGGGCTTCTCGCATTACGCCGAGGAGCTCGGCGGCCGGAGCTATGCGGCATCATTCGACGCGAAGGTCACCAATTGCGTCCTGGGGACGCTGGATTGCCGATTCTACGGCGGCGACCTCGTGAACGCGTACAGTTATCTCGATACGACGAGCAAGCATTTCCTCCTGCCCACCGCGGGGATCGGGACGCTGGCGGAGCGGGGAGCGGCGTGGCTGTTCGTGCGATACGTCGTGGACAAGTATGCCGCAGCCAGCACACAGGCCGGCTGGAACACCCTGACACGTTCGCTCGTCGGCACATCCCAGACCGGCGCGCAAAACATCGCGGTCGTGACCGGTGATCCCTTCGCGACCATCGTCAGCCGCTGGGCCCTGGCGAACTATGTGACCGACCGTGGTGGGGCTCCGCCGGAGCTCCAGTACAATTCCTGGAATTTGCACGCTGTGTTCGCGTCGTTGCACACCCAGACGCAAAACAACGCGAACAGCCCGTTCGCGAAGTTCTATCCCCTCGTGCCCACCAGCAGCGCGGGACGTGCGGTGAACCTCAGCGGGACGTTGCGCGCCGGCTCCGGCACCTACCACCTCATCGATCAGCCCGCGGGTGATCCCGGCTTCACGCTGAGCTTCACCGCGCCGACTGGCGACGTGATCACCGCGGGGGTCGTGCCGCGGCTGAATGTGATACGCCTCCAATGACGACGGTACGACGGTATGACGGAAGGACGGTAGGAGCTGTGCTCGGACTGCTTTCCGTCATTCCGTCATTCCGTCTGTTCGCGCAGTCGGAAGGCAGCGTCCTCACCGCCCTCCCAGGGTCGACGAGATCCGCGGCGCTTGCAGGAGCCGGCGTCGCCCTCGTCGGCGAGGCGGGTGCGATGTTCGCCAATCCGGCCGGCATCGCGACGATTCATCATCTCAGTGTCGAAGGGTCGTACGAGCCCTACCTGGCGGGCAGCGCCGTGTCGGCTGCGGCGCTGGCGTTGCGGGTCCGCCGCCTGACGTGGGGCTTCGGCGCTCAGGCGCTCGACTACGGGTCGGAGCCGGAGATTGTCCCCGACCCGGCGACGGGCGGCCGGCGCGGCATTCCCACTGGCGCATCGTTCCATCCGTACGAGGTGCTTGCGACGACATCGCTGGTCTATCGCCACGGTCTGGCGGCGTTCGGCGTCACTGGCAAATACAATCGCCAGCAGATCGGCTCGGCGGTGAGCGACGCGTGGGCCGGTGACGTCGGGGTCGCGATCGCTGTCTTCGATATTATGGCCTTCGGGGTGAGCGTTCAGAATCTCGGTGGCGACCTTGGCAACGGCGCGCTGCTGCCGCGCCGGACACGCGCAGGCTTGACGCTCAACTATACGGATCCCCAGGGCACGTTCCGGCTGCTCACGACGCTCGAAGGCCAGTGGACGCGCGATCACAGCGCCGTGCTCGTCCAGGGCATCGAAGGCGGAATCGTGACGGGCGGTGTGGGGCTGGTTGCTCGGCCGGGCTATGCCACGCGAGCGGCGGTGACGGACGCGTCGCGGCTCACGTTCGGCGGGGGTGTCGTCTTGGGACGGCTGGCGCTGGACTACGCGTTTCAGGCCTATGACGTGCTGGGCGGTGGCACTCACCGCGTGGGACTGCGTTGGACGCCCTGACCGAGCGCGCGCGACCTCGCTGGGGCCGCCTCTTCAAGCGGATGCTGGTCATCGGCGTCGCCGCGGCCGCCGCGGGCGTCGCCTTGATGCTGATCATCAGCGCCGACGCGCGCTACATCGCGCGCGCCGGAGTGGAGGAGGCCCGGCTGCTGCTCCGGCGTCGCTCGATCGACAAGCTGATCGCCGACCCCGGGACCGCGGCGGCGCTGCGCCAGCGGCTGACGCTCGTGCTCACGGCCCGCGCCTACGCGGCCGATTCCCTGGGGCTCGCGGTGGGGAAGACGTACACGACGTACGTCGATGTGGGTCGTGACACGCTGCTCCTCGTGCTGTCGGCGAGCCGCCGAGACAAACTCCACGAGGTCACGTGGCACTACCCCATTGTCGGCGTCGTGCCGTACAAGGGCTTCTTCAAAGCCGCGCGCGCGCGCCGCGAGGCGGAGCGCCTCGACGCGCAGGGACTCGATGTTTTTCTGCGACCCTCCGCGGCGTTCTCGACCCTGGGCTATCTGAGCGATCCGCTGTTCTCCACCGCGATGAGCCGCGACACGATGGAGCTCGTCGCGACCGTTATTCATGAGCTGGCGCACAACACGCTCTACGTGAAGAGTCAGACGCCGTTCAACGAGAGCTTCGCCAGCTTTGTCGGCTATCGCGGTGCCGAGGCATTCTTCCGCGCGCGCCACGACTCCCTCGATGCGCGGCGGGCGGCGGCGCGCTGGCGCGACGAGCGCACGCTCGACGTCTTCTATGCCGAGCTGGCCCGGCGCCTCGATTCGGCGTACGCGGAGCCGTTGAGCGGCGAGCGCCTGGAGCGAGTGCGAACGACGCTGTTCGGGTGGGCGCGCGATCAGTTCCGCGGACCGGTGGGCCAGTCGCTCGAGACCTACGACTGGCGCTGGTTTGCGCAGGCGCCGCTCAACAACGCGGTCATCATTGCCGAGCGGTTGTATCGGATGAATCTGAATCTCTTCGACGAGATCTACCTGCAAAACAACGCGGATATCTCCGAGACTATCCGGGCCATTCAAATACGTGTCTTTACCCAGGCGGGTGATCCGTACCAGGCGTTGTATTCTCGACCCGGGATGAAGGTGGAGTGACCGGCGGTCAAGAAACGACTGCGGCGGTCGGGGCGGTCAAACTGATAATACGGCGGTCGAGGGCGGTCAAACTGAAAATACGGCGGTCGGGCGGTCGAACTGCAAATGCGGCGGTCGGGCGGTCAAATGATTCCCGCCGCGATGAATTGCGTACTAATTCGCAGGGATCCTAACTCACATTCATCAGATGATGCCTTTCGAACGGCTCCGGGCCTGGCGAGCGTGCGATGATCTTACAGTTGCCGTCTACAAGATCACCAAGACATTCCCTCGCGATGAACTATACGGATTGACGTCACAGGCTCGAAGAGCCGCCATTAGCGCCGGTGCAAACATCGCCGAAGGGTCTGCCAAACGCGGCCCTCGCGAGTTCCGTCGCTATCTCGACATTAGTATCGGATCGCTATCCGAGTTGGCGAATATGTTGCACGTCGCGAAGCGACTGGAGTATCTCACTGTGGAGCAATGGCGAGAGCTTGATGGATTGCGAGCCCAAGCGAGCAAACTCACCTGGCATCTCTACAAGTCGCTGAACTAAAGACACGGGGCGACCGCCGCTCTTGCTTCTTGACCACGTCGACCGCCGCATTTTGAGTTTGACCGCCCGACCGCCGCCGTTGTTGTTTGACCGCCCTAATTACCACGTAACCTCTCTGCATCAGCAACACGCTGTAGTGCAATCCCATACGCGGCCGTCCTGAACGTCACACGCTTTTCCTTCGCCAAGTCGCGCACAGACGTATAGGCCTTCGTGATCGTCGCCTTCAGCTCGCGGTTTACCTGCTCGTGGGTCCAGCGGTATTGCTGGAGATTCTGCGCCCACTCGTAATAGCTGACCGTGACGCCACCGGCGTTGGCGAGAAAATCCGGGATGACGGCGATGCCGCGCTCCCCGAGAATGATGTCGGCCGTTGGGGTCGTGGGCTCGTTCGCACCTTCGACGACGACCTTGCAGTCGATCGTCTTGGCGTTCGCCTCCTTCGTGATCACGCCACCGAGCGCCGCGGGCACCAGCCAGTCACACGGAATGTTCCAGAGCTCCTCGTTCGTGATCCGCTTGCCGTCCTTCCATTCGGTCACGGGCTTGCCCTGCGCGACGTGCGCGAGAAGTCCCGAAATGTCCAGCCCCTGGTCATTGTAGACGCCGCCCTCGACCGAGCTCACGGCGACGACCTTGGCGCCGGCTTCACTGTCGAGCAGCCGCGCCAAGTGGCTGCCGACGTTGCCGAACCCCTGGATCACGACGCCCCCCCGTCCGCCTTTCAGCGGAATGCCGAAGTCGCGCGCGTACTCCTGCATCACGTACATCACGCCACGCCCGGTGGCCTCCTCACGTCCAAGCGAGCCGCCCAGCGATACCGGCTTGCCGGTGACGACCGCGGGGGTGTAGCCCTGCCGGCTCGAGTATTCGTCGAGGATCCAGGCCATCACTTGCGCGTTGGTATTGACGTCGGGGGCGGGAATGTCGCGGTAGGGGCCCAGCACGATCGCGATGCGCTGCGTGAATCGCCGGGTCAGTCGCTCGAGCTCGAGCTTGGACAGTTTCTTGGGATCGACGGTGACGCCGCCCTTCGCGCCGCCGAACGGGATGTCCATCAGCGCGGTCTTCCACGTCATGATCGTGGCGAGGCCGAGCACCTCGTCGTGATCCGCCTCGGGGTGATAGCGAATCCCGCCCTTGCAGGGACCGCGCGCGCCGTTGTGCTGGATGCGATAGCCGGTGAACACCTCGATCCGTCCGTCGTCCATCCGCACCGGCACCTCCACCTGCACCTCGCGGAAGGGAGACATGAGGATCTTCCGCATGTACGCCTCGAGGTTGATCAGGTCGGCGGCACGCTCGAACTGGTTTTGGACGATCGCGCGACCGGACATCGGCGCACGACTGGGGCGGGGGGATTGTTCGGTTGTAGTCATTGGCTGCGGGGTTTCACAGGCTGAAGCGTGTGCTCGGCAAGCATTGTCCTTAAGGACATCGTCCGACGAGCACACCCTTTAGGGTGTGGAATCACTGCGGACGCAGCCGCCGGCCGGCGAGGCGGGCAGCCGGATGCCGGGCTTCGCTCGAGGCCTGCGCGGGGTTCGGCGCGCGCTCGCGGCGCGCGCCGCCGTCCGTCAGCACGCCGATCACGTCGGTGTGCACGGCTGCCGGCGTCTCACTGGCGTGCTCGATGGCAAAGACAAGGCCAATCTGTTGGCTCGTCAACTTGGCGACGATGCTGTTCCAGCTGTGGTCGGTCGACGGGGGAGGCGGCCGCAGTCCCACGATCAGCGGGCAGACGGCTGGGTCGAGCGCGGCCGGCGTGACGAGTGGTGCGCCCAACCGGTCGGCGAGATCGTTGCTCGCCGGGAATTCCGGGCCGAGCTGGATGACCTGGCCAAAGCGCCAGTCGCTGTTCGCGGCGACTTCGGCGAACGTCGCCACGATCGTTTCGTCACTCGGAGCGACAGGGCCTGGCGTGGACGCGAGCACGATCGATCCCGTGTCGGCGAACCACCGCTCGGAGGGGCTCAGCTCCTCCGGACGCCGCGGCGCGTAGGAGTCGTAGCGACGCGTCATGGCGAGCTCGCGCTCGGCGTCGGCGCGCTGCTCGGGATGCTCCGCGGCCTGCGCGGCACCCTCGAACGCCACCTCGGCCGCCTGATACCGGCCGGCCTCGCGGAGGATCTGGCCGCGGAGCTTCAGGGTGTCGGTGTGCGGCTCGAGGGCGAACGCGCGGTCGAGCGCGAGGAGTGCCCGGTTCCGGTCCCCCAGCTTGTAGGCGGCGTAGCCGAGCTCGTGCCACACGAGTGCCAAGTCGGGATCGGCTTCCACGGCGCGATCCAGCTCGACCAACGCTTCCTGATAGCGGCCCAGTTCGGTCAGCGCCGCACCGCGGAGCGTGAAGGCAAACCCCGTGTCTCCGAAGGTCGCGCGGGCACGATCGGCGAGCTGGAGCGCGTCGTCGCCACGCCCGTTGGCCCGCAGCAGCTCGAAGTACTCGGCCCAGGCGGCCTTCAAGTCCGGCTTGGCCGCCAGTAGCTCATCGTACGCGGACTGCGCATCGCGCACGCGCCCCTCGCGTGCCAGCCAGCGCGCGCGCGCGAGCGCCCGTTCGCTGCGCGCGTCAGGGAAGAGATCGTACGACGCCGTCGTGCGCATGGCGCTCAAATCTACCCGGACGTCACTCGCTGGCTAGCGGCGAGCGACCTATCTACATTTCTGCCGCCATGGATCGAGACCAGTTGCTCCGCGAGTTGAGCGAGTTTTTGCGAATCCCTTCCGTTTCGACGTTGCCCGCACACAACCAGGATTGTCGCGCTGCCGCCGAATGGGTGGCCGCCGCGCTGCGACGCATCGGATGTCACGACATCCAGTTTCTTGGCAGCGAAACGCATCCCGTCGTCTGGGGCAAGGGGCCCGACGTGCCCGGCGCCCCGACGTTACTGATCTACGGGCACTACGACGTCCAGCCGCCCGATCCGCTCGCGGAGTGGACGACGCCGCCGTTCGAGCCGACGCAGCGCGACGGCCGGATGTACGCGCGCGGCGCGGCCGACGACAAGGGACAGGTCTTCTGCCTGCTGCAGGCGATCGCCGCGTCCCCGCGGCCAGCGGTGAACTTCCGCTTTCTCATCGAGGGCGAGGAGGAGTACGGGTCGAAGGTGCTGTTCGATCTGCTCAAGCGCGAGCCGCAACGCGTGCGCGCGGACGCGGTCCTGGTGGCCGACATGTCATATGTCGCGCCCGCTTGGCCCGCGGTCTACACGACGCTACGCGGGCTTTGTTACGCCGAGATCACCGTCCGAACGTCCAAAACGGACTTGCATTCCGGGGAATACGGCGGTGCCGCTCCGAATGCGCACGAGGAATTGTGCCGGCTGCTCGGCCGTTTGAAGAGCGCAGACGGCAAGGTCAACATCGCCGGCTTCTATGGTCCCGTGAAGCGGCCTTCAAAGGCCGAGCTTGCCGCGTGGAAGAAACTGCCGTTCAACGAGAAGGACTTTCTCACCAAGCGCGTTCAGGGGAAGGGGCTGGTCGGGCTCAAGACGGCGTCGGTCCTCGAGCGTCTCTGGGCCCTCCCGACGTTCGAGATTCATGGCATTCTGGGGGGGTTCACGGGCGAGGGGGCCAAGACGGTCATTCCCGCCGAGGCGACCGCGAAGGTGAGCATGCGGCTCGTCCCCAATCAGAAGTTGGCGACCGTGGAGCGGCAGCTTGCCGCTGCCGTGAAGCGCTTCGCGCCGAAGCATGTGACGGCCAGCGTGCGCTTTCTCCACGGCGCCGACCCCGCACAGATCAAGCTGAACAGTCCGGCGTTTGGATTGCTCGACCGGGCGTTCAAGGAGGTCACGGGTCGCGGCACCGTTCCGGCGCGGGCGGGCGGATCGATCCCTGTCGTGCCGGCGCTCGCGTCGGCGGGTGCCCCGGTGATTCTGACGGGAATCGGCCTGCCCGACGATCGCCTCCACGCGCCGAATGAGAAGCTCGAATTGAAGCAGCTGTGGGACGGGATAGAGGTGTTCCGCCGCTTTTACGAGCTGCTTGGGAGCCTGGAGTCGGGAGTCAGGAGTCGGGGCTGACGCCGGTTGGAGCGTTTGCACGCGCCCTGACTCCAGACTCCTAGCTCCCGACTCCGTGTTTCTTGCTCGCGTTACGGAACTTGTTGATCTCGTGTTGTGTCAAACCGCGACCGCCGTACCGCTCCTCCCTCCACGGATCGCCCCGCATGTGATAGCCGTTTTGCTCCCAGAATCCGGGCAGGTCCTCGTCCAACAACTCGAACCCACGCACCCATTTCGCACTCTTCCAGAAATAGAGATGTGGCACGAGCAGCCGGGCAGGCCAACCGTGCTCCGGCGTCAGCGCCTCACCTGCCCAGTTCAGCGCGATGAGGTTCTCAGCTCGGTTCAAATCCGACAGCGGCAGGTTGGTCGTGAATCCCTGCTCAGCGACCACCAGGCAATACTTGGCTTCGGGCCTTACCCTCGCGCGGTCGAGCAACAGCTGGACGGGCACTCCGTCGAAGACGTTATCGAGGCGGCTCCACGTCGTGACACAGTGGATGTCACAGGTCGAGGTTCTGCGCGGCAGCGTGAGGAACTCGTCGTAGGTGAGCGTGAACGGATTCTCGACGAGGCCGGAGACAGTGAACGTCCATTCGGACGTGTCGACCATGGGGACGTCGCCGTAATGCAGGACCGGCCATTTGGTGGTTTGGACTTGGCCCGGAGGGATCCGGCGACTGCGGGAAGCCATTTGGTTAATCTGTGGGCTTAAGCCCCGGCTCGGCCACTACGGGCGTCCTTAAGGACGCGCGATCTCGCCGAGCCGGCCCTTCAGGGCACGGAATCACCGACGCCCCGAATACTTTCTCGAATCCGGTAAGTACCGCAGCCACACTCTCCTGCCACAACTGCTCCCTGCTTCCGCCTCCCCGCTCCCGCTCCACCGACGTCATCTCCACACCCTGAATCCCGCACGGCACGATGCGATCGAAATGAGCGAGGTCCGTCGTGACGTTGAGCGCGAAGCCGTGCCACGTGACCCACTGCTTCACGTGAACCCCGATGCTCCCGATCTTCCTCCCGCGCGTCCACACGCCCGTGAATCCTGGGCGCCGCTCGGCCGGGATATGCAGGATCGCAAGCGCGTCGATCAGCGCCTGCTCGAGCGTGCGCAGATACCAGTGCAGATCCTTCTTGTAGTCGCCGAGGTCGAGGATGGGATAGCCGACCAGCTGGCCCGGGCCATGGAAGGTCACGTCGCCGCCGCGCTCGACTTCGAGCACGTCGATGCCCTCAGCCTGCAGCAGGTGTTCGCTATGCGAATTCCTGCCCAATGTCACGACCGGGGGATGCTCGAGCAGCAGGAGCACGTCGTGGGACAGGCGACCGGCGATGCGATCTTCGGCTAGCGCTCGCTGCCACGCGAGCGCTTCACGGTAGGGTACGGTACCGGCCTGAATGACCTCGAGCGTGTTCATGACGGCCCCGTCCCACTTTCCCCGTCCGCCGTCCCGCGTCCGCTGTTCGCCCAGCGTGTGGCGACGATCCCGGCCGCCACGCTCAGCAAGAGCCAGACGATCATGCCGATGATGCCGAAGAAGCGGTCGAGCGGCGCGGCGAGAAAACCGACCAGGACCGCGCCGACGGCGCCCAGGACCGAGATGACGCCGCGCTGCCAGATGTTGTCGAGGGCGCCACTGCGATACCAGCCGACCGCGCCCCCCACCCCGACGGCGGCGACGAGTCCAGCCGTGAGCTCGTAGTAGCCCAGCGTCTCGAATTTTTCTTCCGACAACCGCAGCGCGATCTGCGAGACGGTCATGCAGGCGCCGCCGAACGCGACCCCCGAGGCGAGAGAGCCGAGACCGAGCGCGAGCGGATCTTTGACCGTTACGTCGCTCACATGTGCAACACGCGCCCGAGCGAATCGAGCGCGGCTTCCCCGACGGCCTCCGACATCGTTGGATGCGCGTGAATCGCCAAATCGATTTCTTCGACCGTGTACTCGTTCTCGCGGGCGACCGCCAGCTCGTGAATCATCTCGGACGCGTGCGCGCCGACAATGTGCGCGCCGAGGATTTCGCCGTACTTCTTGTCCCGCAGGATCTTCACGAATCCCTCGGTTTCCCCGGTGCCGCGCGCCCGGCCGTTGGCCGAGAAGGGAAACCTGCCGGCCACATAATCCAGCTTTTGCTCCTTACACTGGTCCTCGGTCAGCCCGATGCTCGCGACTTCGGGATGACAGTACGTCACGCTGGGGACGTTGTCGTACCGGATGGGATGCGGCTTTTGGCCCGCGGTGATCTCGGCGACGACCGATCCCTCGCGAAAGCCCTTGTGCGCGAGCATTGGCGGACCCGCCACGTCGCCGATGGCATAATAGCCGGCGGCCGTGGTCTGCAGATTCTTGTCCACCTTGATGAATCCGCGGTCGGTCAGCTGAATCCCGCATTCTTTGAGGCCGATGTTCTCAGTGTTGACCGCCCGGCCCGCGGCCATGAGCACGGCAGCCGCGCTGACCTGTTTCTTCTCCCCCCCCTCCCCGGCTTCGACGTCGAGTGTGACCTTGTCCTTGCCCACATTCGCCTTGGTGACTTTCGCGCTCGCGATAACCTCGATGCCGCGTTTGCGGTAGCTCTTCGTCAGCACATCGGACGATTCGGCATCCTCGATCGGCAGGATTCGCGGCAATGCTTCGATCAACGTGACTTTGACGCCGAACGCCGCGAAGATGTCGGCGAACTCCATGCCGACGGCACCCGCGCCAATGATGACGAGCGACTCCGGCACGCGCTCCAGCAGCAGCGCCTCATCCGACGAGATCACTGTCGTCTTGTTGATTTCGAGGCCGATCTGCGGAATGCCTTTGACCCGCGAGCCGGTGGCGACCACGACCGCTTTCTTCGCTTCGTAGACGTCCTTCCCCACCTTCACTTTCTTCCCCGGCTGCAGCACGCCCGTGCCTTTGACGACGGTGATCTTGTGTTTCTTCATCAGGAACTCCACGCCCTTGGAGTTCTGATCGCTGACGCGCCGCGATCGCTTCATCGCCACGCCGTAATCGGTCTTCACCCCGCTCGCCTCGACGCCGAACTCCTTCGACTCCTTCAGCAGCATGGCGATGTAGGCGGAGTGCAGGAGCGCTTTGGTCGGGATGCAGCCGATGTTGACGCACACGCCCCCGAGCTTCTCCTGCTCGATCAGGGCCACCGATTGACTCAGCTGGGCCGCGCGGATTGCGCAGATGTAGCCCGCGGGCCCGCCGCCGACAACGATCACGTCAAAACTCGCCACAGGTACTCCCTGATTGCGGATTTCGGATTGTGGATTGCGGATTCTCACGGTGGGGTTCGCACCCAATCCGCAATCCGCAATCGGCAATCCGCAATTACAACAGCATCGCCAATGGGTTTTCCAGCATCTGCTTCAACGTCTTCAAGTACGCCGCGCCGGTCGCCCCATCGATCACCCGGTGATCGCAGCTCATGGTGACGCGCAGCCGGCGGCGCACCAGGACGCGATCTCCTTCGGGGACCGCCTTCGGCACGATCGTGCCGATGGCCACGATCCCCGCTTCCGGCGGGTTGATCACCGCGGTGAACTGATCGATGTCGAACATGCCGAGGTTCGAGACGCTGAACGTGGAGCCAGTGTACTCCTCCGGCTTGAGGCGACGGTTGCGGGCCTTTGCCGCGAGATCGCGCGACTCGGCGCCAATGTCGCGCAGGCTCTTCAGGTCTGCGTGGCGAATGACCGGAGTAATCAGTCCGTCCTCGATCGCCACCGCCATCCCGATGTGCACCTCGTTCCAGTAGCGGATGTGATCCTCCTGGAACCAGGCGTTGCAGGCGCGGTGCTGCACCAACGCCAGGGCGACCGCTTTGATGATGATGTCGTTGAAGGAGATCTTGCCGCCTGCTTCGCCGAGCTGTTTGTTCAGCGCTTCGCGCGCTTCCGCGGCGCGCTCCATGTCGATCTCGGTCGTCAGGAAGAAATGCGGGATCGGCCCGATCGACGCGACCAAACGCTTCGCAATCGTCTTCCGGATCTGCGTGAGAGGTACGTCTTCGTAGGGTGCACCCGTGCGTGGTGCGTGGTACGTGGGGCGTGGGGTCGGCGCGGCCGGAGCCGCAACCGGGGTGGGTGCCGCTTCGACGTCGCGCTTGATTACCCGGCCACCCGGACCAGAGCCTTGGACCAGCTTCAGATCGACTCCGGCTTCCTTGGCGATCCGTTTCGCGAGCGGGGAAGCCTTTACGCGCGTGGCATCAGACGCGGCTGCACCGGGCACCGGGGCCGGGGCTGGAGCCTTGGCGGCTGGAGCCGCGGCAGCGGGCGCGGGCTTAGGCGCGGCGGTTGCCGGCTCTGCGCCCCCTGCGCCGTCAACCTTTTCCCCAGGCTTGCCGATCCACGCGACGACATTTCCCACCGGTACCGTTGTGCCTTCAGGTACCGTCACCTTGATCAGCTGCCCATCCGCCCGGGCCACCAACTCCATGACCGCCTTGTCCGTCTCCACCTCGGCGAGCGTATCGCCGGACTTCACGGCATCGCCCTCGTGCTTCGTCCACTTCACGAGGCGGCCTTCCTCCATCGTGGGCGACAACGCCTCCATGTGGACTTTCGTGGCCATGGTCTAGGGCCTCGGGGCTCTTGGCTGGGGCCTAGTCGAGGTAGAGCACCCGTCGAGCCGCGGCTACCACCTTCTCCGGTGAGGCCTTCGCGGCTCGCTCGAGCACTTTGTTGTACGGCATCGGCACGTCGGCCTGCGTCACGCGCTGCACCGGCGCATCGAGATCGTCGAAGGCATCCCGCTGGATGAGATCGACCACCTGTGCACCGATGCCGGCATGGGGCCAGCCTTCTTCAACCACCACGGCGCGGTTCGTCTTCCGCACCGACTCGAGGATGGCCGCTTCGTCGAGCGGCCGCAGCGACCGCAGGTCCACGACTTCGGCCGACACATTCTGCTGGGCGAGCTGCTCCGCCGCTTTGAGCGCGACAGTCAAGGTTTTCGAATGACAGACGAGCGTCACATCCGACCCCTCACGCTTGATGTCGGCGCGTCCGATCGGAACGAGGTGCTCGCCGTCGGGGACCTCCCCCTTGATGTTGTACAGCATCTCGCCTTCGAGCACGATCACCGGATTGTTGTCGCGAATGGCGGACTTGAGCAGCCCTTTGGCGTCTGCCGGCGTCGCCGGCGCGACGACCTTGAGGCCGGGGATGTGCGCGAGCCAGCTTTCCCACGCCTGGGAATGCTGGGACGACAGCTGCAGCGCCGCGCCGTTCGGGCCTCTGAACACGATCGGCATCGGAATCTGGCCACCGGACATGTACAGCATTTTGGCCGCCGAATTCACGATCTGGTCGAGCGCCAGGACTGCGAAGTTCCACGTCATGAATTCGATGACCGGGCGCAGCCCGCCCATGGCCGCACCCACCCCGATCCCGGCGAATCCCAGCTCGGCGATCGGCGTGTCCACGATCCGCTTGGCCCCGAATTCCTCCAGCAACCCGCGGCTCACTTTGTAGGCGCCCTGATAGACGCCGACTTCTTCGCCCATGAGGAACACGTTGGGATCGCGCTGCATCTCTTCGCGCAGCGCCTGATTCAGCGCATCGCGGTAGGTGAGTGTGGCCATCAGTCGACCAGGACGTCCGTGACGAGCTCGTCTGGATCGGGATCCGGACTCTCGTCGGCGAACTTCACGGCCGCTTCGACTTCGGCATGGACCTCCGCGTCCATCGCGTCGAGCGCGGCCTGATCGATGACACCGTCGTCCTTGAGCTTTCCGGCCAGGTGCGCGATGGGGTCGCGGGCCTTCTGCTCCTCGACCTCGTCCTTGGTCCGGTACACGCCGTGCAACGGATCGGACATGGAGTGTCCCATGTACCGATAGGTTCGCACCTCGAGCAGGGTGGGGTGGCTCTGCTTGCGCGCCCGCTCGACGGCCCGTCGCGTCGCATCATACACCGTCAGCACGTTCATCCCATCGACGAGCTCGGCGGCCATGTCGTAGCTGCACGCATGCTCCACGATGTCCGTCACTGCGGCAACGCGCTCGAATGCCGTGCCCATGCCGTAGCGGTTGTTCTCACACAAGAGGATGACAGGCAGTTTCCACACCGATGCCATGTTCAGCGTCTCGTGGAAGGCGCCGATATTGACGGCGGCTTCGCCGAAGAAACAGACGGTGACCTGATCTGTGCCCCGGTATTTGCTCGCAAACGCGAGCCCGGCGCCGAGCGGAATGTGTCCACCGACAATCCCGTGGCCGCCCATGAAGCCGCGCTTGGCATCGAAGAGGTGCATCGAGCCGCCTTTGCCCTTGGAGCAGCCCGTGGCCTTCCCGAACAGCTCCGCCATCACCGCGTTCGGGGAGATGCCCTTGATCAGCGCCTGGCCGTGCTCGCGATACGAGCAGATCACGTAGTCATCGTCGCGCAACGCCGCGAGCGCACCGACCCCGACCGCTTCCTGTCCGATGTACAGGTGGCAGAACCCGCCGATCTTGCCGAGCGCGTACGCCTCCGCCGCCTTTTCCTCGAATCGGCGGATGAGCAACATCTGTCGCAGCATGCGGAGATGCAGCTCGGATTGCGCGGTGTCTTTCGGACGTCGCGCTGTGGCCGTCATCGCGTAGCAGCCTCCACTTGCTCCCACGCGTGATAGCTGGACCGGACCAGCGGACCCGATTCGACATGCCGGAAGCCAAGCGCCATGCCGTAGCGCTGCAGCTCGGCAAACTCGTCGGGTGTGTACCAGCGCGCGATGGGCAGGTGCTGATCTGACGGCCGCAGGTACTGGCCGATCGTGACAATGTCGACGCGAGCTGCGCGCAGATCGCGCAGCGCGACGAGCAACTCGTCCCAGTCCTCGCCGAGCCCGCAGATGATTCCGGACTTGGTCAGCATCTCAGGCTCGAGCTCTTTGGCGCGATCCAAGAGCTCGAGCGCACGAGGATAGCGGCCGCCGGGCCGGGCGATGCGATACAGCCGCGCGATCGTCTCGAGATTGTGATTGAGAATCTCGGGGCGCGCGGCGACGACGATGCGAAGTGCTTCGGGATTGCCCTTGAAATCGGGGATCAACACTTCAACCGAGGTCTCCGGCAGGCGCCGCCGAATCTCGGCAATGCACGCGGCGAACACCTCGGCGCCGCCGTTCGGCAAGTCGTCGCGATCCACGCTGGTAATCACGACGTGTTTGAGTCCCATCTGCGCCACCGCATCGGCCAGGCGCTGCGGCTCACCCGCATCGAGCGGGGCGGGGGTGCCGTGGGCGACGGCGCAGTACGCGCAGTTTCTCGTACACACGTCGCCGAGAATCATGAAGGTGGCGGCCTTATGCTCCCAGCACTCGCCGATGTTCGGACAATGCGCCTCTTCGCACACCGTATGCAGCTTGAGGTCGCGCATCATGTGCTTGAGCGCGAGATAGTTGGGCCCGCCGGGTGCTTTCACCTTCAACCACGAGGGCTTACGGGCTGGCTCTGAGGGTGAGGGTGCGGTGGAGGGCTGGATCTGCACCAAGGGGGCGGCCATGGACGTCGAAGATAGTCAGAGCCGAGGGGGCGGGGTAGGTCGTTTTTCAACCAGACGGTTGATCGCCACCTCGATTCTTCAGCCGCCTGAGCTCCTCTTCGATCTCTGTCGACGTGCTCAGCGTCCCGTCAGCGATGTCGGCAATCTCTTCCGCTTCCTTCCACTGCCGCTCCAACTCCTCGACCTCGGCTCGCTCGTCCACGGCCATCTCGAGCGCCAGCCCTCGCTCTGGCCGGAGCGAGCGCAATGTCAGCTCGCGCCGCGCGATGTCGTGGACCAGTCGATCCGCGCCGCCCATCGTGTCCACTTCGCGTGCCGCATCCTCGGCGCGGCGACGGCCGCCCCGGGCCAGGTTCAGATAGGTGAGACCCTGACGCAGCACCTGAACCGCCTCACCGCCGGTCAGGTGTGCGCCTTCCTGGCGACACTTCGGGCAGCTCACCACGACGGCCATGTCCGCGTGGCGATCGGGGACGATGCGCGCGTGCTGCACGTGACGGGCACGCAGCACCATCAGGCTGCCGCAATGTGCGCAAATTGGGGGCTCCGCCAACGTGACTTTGCGCCGGCCCACCATGCCCACGTAAATCCCATCGACCAGCCGGTGGAGATTCCAGACCATGACTCCGAATCCGCCACCCGCCGCGACGTTCGCAGCGATGCCGAGACCGATGGCGGCGATGGTGAGAGGAACCACGACCTTCATGCGCTCCCGCTGGCGGTTGCGGAGTCGCTCGCCGTAGCGCCACGTCGCCAGCTCGACACGCGGCGGTTTCCCGACGCGCACGAGGTCGTAGCGTTCCCACCGAATCAAGGCGACCTGGTCGGTCGATGCGGCGATACGTCCGTTGCTCGCGGCGCGAGCAACCGCTTCGATGCGCTCGAGGCGATCGTCGAACGGCGTGAGATTCCAGCGGCTACAGCGCGGGCAGACGACCCAGAGCCGGCCCTTCCATTCGTCGAAGGCGATCCGCCGGCCAATGCCAAGACCCGAAGGGCCACCATCACCGTCAAACCCAGCATTACAGAATGCGCAACTGCTAAACATCCTAGGAAGTAAATCGCTCCGGGGCGAGGGAGGCAATCTCGACCTCGGTTGCGCCGGTCGCCACCAAGTCCCCGATGATCTCTCCCGTGAGGCCCGCGAGCAGGACGCCATTCCGGCCGTGACCGGTGGCGTACCACAATCCCCGCACGTCGGGGTCGGGGCCGACGATCGGACGCCCATCGGGCGTGATCGGGCGCAGGCCAGCCCAGGTTCGGATGGGAACCGCCGGAAGCTGGGGCAACAGCCGCCGCGCGGCCGTGACGATCTCATGGATGCCGGACTCGGTGACCCGCCCATCGAATCCGACGTGTTCCATCGTGCTGCCAAAGATTGCTTCACCGCTGCGGGCCAGGACGTACCCGTGGTCGTAGTACAGCACGGTTCGTGGCATGTTGGCTGGCCATGGTGCCGCGCCCATCTGGCCACGGACCGGCTCGACCGGCAACGTGCGGGGCAGGTGCTCGATGCGCGGGGACCAGGCCCCCGCGGCGACGATGACGTGTTCCGCCTTGATCTTGCCGGCTGTCGTTTCGACGCCGGTCGCGCGGCCGAGAATGGTGCTCAAGCGGTTCACCCGGGCGTTCAGCGTCCGGGTGCCGGAGCGCTCGGCATCGGCACGAAGCGCTCGCGCCAGTGCCGGGGCGTCGACGGCTCCGTCTTCGGGCGCGAACATCGCGCCGAGGCAGGGGGCCGTAGCGGGGAATCGCTCCGCCACCTCGTCTGCCTCCAGCCAATCACAGCGGAGTCCGGCTTGGCGCTGATGCGCGACCGCGTCACGGAGCCGCTCGGCTTCCGCTTCCTCGAACGCGAGCGAAGCGATGCCGTCGCGCCACAATCCGATGTCGATACCTGTGGTCTCGGCCAGGGCAGGCGCCAGGCGCTCGTAGAGGTCACGGGCGCGCAATCCCAGGGCCCGGAGCGCTTCGTCGGTGCGCTCGATTTGCGGCCCCAGGATTCCCGCCGACGCTGCCGACGCCGCCGCCGGGTCGGGTCCCGGCTCGCAGATCAGGACGCGCAGCCCGCGTAGCGCCGCGGCGCGGGCGCAGGCGGCGCCGATGATCCCGCCGCCGGCCACCAACACTTCACAGGACGAAACTTTGTGCGACATTTAGGCGTACGCTGCAAACGCACCGGACACCACGGAGGATATCATGTTCCGGAGCATCATTGGTTTCGCCCTTCTCGCTCTTGTCGCCTGGCTCGCGCTGAAGTTGATTTTTGGCATCGTTGGGAGCCTGTTCGGCATCGCGATGACGGTCCTCACGCTGGCAGTCATCGGTTTCTTCTTCTATATGGCGCTGCGGATTCTCAGCCCGGCGACGGCTGATCGCGTCCGCGACATGATCAAGGGACGTCCTTCCGAGTCTTGAGGAGTACCGCCCAAGCAAGTAGTGGAAACAGGATCTCGTGATGACCGGTGAGCTGGATGCCACGCCCACCGGTCAATGTCGGCCGTTCGACGACGTTGACACGCGGCCGATAGTGGCGCTGCATGTCGCAGTCGCATGCCGTGAAGTTCTTCGGTTTCCCCCCATTCAGATTCCGCGCGATGGTCAATGCCTTGAGGAACACTTCGGGCATCAACACCGCGCTGCCGAGATTCAGCACGACGCCGCCGTCGTCCAGGTCCGGCAGGGTGCCGGCCAGCCGCTTGAAATCCCGGTGACTGGTGGCGCCGATGGCGGCGCCGTCGGCGGTAGGGTGCTGATGAGTGATTTCCGCGCCGAGCGCCGCGTGTACGGTGACCGGCACGCCCAGCTCGCTGCAGGCGACTAACACCGACACATCGCGTCCGGGAAGCTCCTGGCGCGCGCGCAAATACTCGGCGAATGCCTCGCCGGCGCCCTGCCCGGTCTGAGCGCCGCGCGCCAGCGCGGCATTCATCTCGCGTCCCGTTTCCTCCGCCATCCCGAACGTGCCGTCGCCCAGACCCGCCGCGACGTCTTCGCTCGTCCCTCCATACGCCGCAAGCTCAAAGTCGTGGATGGCCGCGCTGCCGTTCATGGCGACGACGGTCACCGCGCGCTGCCGCATCAGCGCAATCAGCAGCGGCCCCAGTCCGACCTTGATCACGTGCCCCCCGAGCATCGCGAGCACAGCCCGCTTGCCCGCCGCCGCGGCGATCTGATCGACCAGGTACCGCAGCTCTTTCGCCGCGAGGATCGCCGGCAGTGCATCGAAGAAGGCGTCGAATGAACGGTCAGCGGAGCGAGGGGGGTGAGCCAGGAGCGAGGCGTCGACTTTGTTGGGGCGTTTGGCAATCGGAATGGTCTTGAGGCGGGAGAAATCAGCTTCGCGATAATCGGTCATGGCTGATTGACTCCTGGGACCACGTAGTCTTTGAGCTTCAGCGTGACCTGGCCGAACGAAAACTTCGACTGGATGGCCAGCACGAGGCGCTGCGGATCGTCCGACAGCCAGATGAGGGTTTCGGATTTTTCGGCGAAAATCCCGCGGGCCTGCGGAATCTTCGGACGGACGACGAGCGCCCGCCACTTCTTGCCGGCGACGCTGACCCGTTCGCGGCGCACCACCTCGATAATCACCGGGTTGCGGTCGGGTCGGAAATAGCGTGCGTACTCATACTTCTTGCCGACCTCCAGCGGCACCGTTCGGATCCAGTACAGGAAGGCGGCGTCATCGAGCGGCTCGAGTACCGTCGCGAACGTCGTGTCGCGCCCGACTTCGCGATAGAACCCGGAATCGGGGAAGATCTCGTAACGGCGCTCGCGATGGCGGTCACGCTCGTCCTGGATGGACGAAAAGCGGCGCGATCGGAAGTCGTACAGTCCCACCCACGACTCAATGGTCTGGTCGAGGTGGTACCAGAGTGCACCACCCGAGATACGAAAGCGGATGTGCACGGTCTCAACATTGTGCACGGTATCGATCCCCATGACCTCCATCGCAGCGTTGCCCACGTTGAAGATCCCGTACTTCGCATTGAACGAGAGTCGCTCGCCGACCGAAAACGGCACCGCGACCGGCCCCCCCGGCCCACCCCCTCCGCCCACGAGTTTTCCGGTACACACGCCGTCCTGGGCGCCAAGGGACCCTGTTGCCGCGAGCAGCGCGAGCAGGACGACGCCCGCTCCCTTGCGCGCCGCATGGATCAACCCGCGCGATCGCCACGCGGCGAGGAGTTGCTGCCAGGGATTGGATCGCGATGGCCGCTGTTTGAGATCGTACCGCGCCGCACTGGATACCACCTCGATCCGCCGGGCATGGGCGGCAAGGCGTGCCAGGAGTTCGGCGTTCGCCGCCCACCCCTCGGTTCTGAGCAAAGGGAGGGGGGCCTGACGCAGCACAACCAGACGCAGTGCCAGGAATCCTGAAATGGAGTCCTTCACGCCGCCGCCCACCCGGAGCAAGCGCGGCGCCCAGTGCCGCACCCACCGTTCCGGCCAGGAGCGGTTGCCCTGCGCGCGATACTGCTCGGCGACGACCAGGTCCGCTCCGGACTCGAGTCGCTTGACCATCTCTTCCATCGTCTCCGGTGCGTGCACGAAGTCGGCATGGAGCGTGATCGCGCAATCGCGTTTCGGCCGATCGGTCCGCTGCAACGCGAGGAGCAGCAACTCCTCGAGGCTCTTCGCATATCCCTGCCGGGAGCGATGCTGAATGACGGTCAGTGGCAAGACGCGAGCGTACGACGTCAACACATCCGCTGACCCGTCCGTCGACGCGTCGTCGCACGCGATGATCTGATACTCGCGCTCGAAGGCGGTGAATACCTGGCGCACCTTCCAGAGCACGAGTCCAACCGTGCGCGCCTCGTTGTGGACCGGAACGCAGACGTAAATCATGGCCCTGCAATCTAGAGAAGGGCCCTATACACGTCCAAGACTCCGCGGGCCATCGCGCTTGCCGTGAAGCGCGGAGGCAGTGCCCCCCCCGCCCCGCCCGCCCCGCCCGCCCCCCCGGGAGGGGTCGCGTGGGCGAGCGTGTCCACAACTTTTTGCGCCAAGGGCTCGGCCGCGTCGACGGGCACCAGTGCTTCAGGAGGGAGGATCTCGGGGATTCCCCCCGCGCGGGTGGCCACCACCGGGCGCCCCAACGCGAGCGCGTGCAGCAGCACACTGCCCAGCCCTTCGCTGCGAGAGGACAGCACGAACACGCTCGCCTCGGCGATCAAGGCGTCGATCCGATCGACGTGCCCGACGAGGTGCACGCGATCGCGCAGCCCCAGGCGATCGATTTCGGCGGCGAGCGGGTCTCGCAGTTTGCCCTCGCCGGCGATGATCCAATGCAGGTCCGGGCGTCGTGCGCGCGCGTAGTGCGCTGCGCGAATCAACGTCCGATGATCCTTCTCACCGGTGAGCGCCGCGGCGTTGACGGCGAGCGGGGCGGCCTGTGGAATCGAGAGTTGGCGGCGAATCTCCAGCGGTGGCGTCGCCGCGCGCCGCACCTCCGCGACGTCGATGCCATCATGCACGACGACGACGGCATCGGGCGCGATGCCATCCGCGACCAGCGCGCGCTTGACGGCCTCGGAGATTGCGATGACGCGGTCGGGGCGTCGCCAGGCGCCGAACCGGCTGACATGAAACTCGACGCGTCGCGTCGCCACGACGGTGCGCCCCCCCCGCCCGCCCAGCCCTCCCATGGCGACGGTGGCCGCGAGCGTCAGGGCATGGCTGTCATGGGCGTGAATGACGTCGGGTCGGAAGGCGGCGATGGTGCGGCGCAGGTGCCACCAGGCTCTGGGGTCGAGTCCGATGTCCCATGACGTCCCGTGCACGCGGATCCCGGCGGCGGCGACGCGTTGGGCCAGCTCGCTGTCTCGCTGCGTGACGAGCACCTGCTCGGTATCCGGCTCGTGTCCCAACGCGCGGCACAGCAGCCAGACCTGATGCTGCCCGCCGCGCCACTCGCGGCCGGAGTCTACCTGGAGGATGCGCATGACTGGGGGCTGGGGCCTGGGGCTTGGGGCCTGGGGGCTGGGGGCTGTCGACTCCCCAGGCCCCAGCCCCTAGCCCCTAGCCCCCGCCTTTTCAACTCCGGCGAGGACGCGACGCAGTGCATCGAGTTTGAAGGGCTTCTGCAGGAATGGGCGACCCAGCTCTTCGAGGAATTGCAGCGTGTCGCCGCGGACCGTGTCGCCCGTGGCAAAGATGATGCGATCGGCGACGGCCGGATGCATGCGCGCGAGCGTCTGAAACATCTCGCGGCCGCCGAGGCGGGGCATGCGCAAGTCGCAGATGATGAGATCGAATGGTTGCATGAGCGCCCGCTTCAAGGCCTGGCTACCGTCGCGCGCGACCACGACCTCGTGGCCCCAGCTCTCGAGCGTCGCCTGCATGTAGTGGAGGATGTGCGGCTCGTCGTCCACCACGAGTACGCGCAAGTGTTCATGCCGTTCGGCCGGTGAGGGCTCGTCCTCCGCGCCACGGGCGAGCGGGCTGAGCGCCGCGCGCACGCCGGCGGGGAGCTCGACGGTGAACGTGGCGCCGCGGCCGCTTCCCGCGCCGCCCGGATCCACGGCAATGTTGCCGCCGTGCTCCTTCACGATCCCGTGGCAGATCGAGAGGCCGAGGCCGGTCCCCTCGCCCTCGGATTTGGTGCTGAAGAATGGCTCGAACACGCGCTGCGCGACGGCTTCCGGAATTCCGGGACCGTTGTCGGAAATGCTCACGGAGATGCCGTCCGGCTCGCAGCGGGCGACGATCTCGATCCGGCCGCCACCCGCTCTGTGGCGCGTGCTGGTGATCGCCTGCGCCGCATTGTTGATGATGTTCACGAAGACTTGCTTGATCTGATTCGCGTGGACCTCCACTTCGGGCAATCCCGGCTCGAAGGTCAACGTGAGCTCGACGCGCGCCGCGAGCAGCTGGTTTTTCAAAAGTTGGTGCGTGGACTCGAGAATCGGCCGGATCGATTGGAGCTGGCGCTCGCCCTCTTGCCGCCGGGCGAACGAGAGGAGGTTGCGGACAATGGCCGACGCGCGCTCCGCTTCCTGCCGAATTACCGCGAGCGGCTCGGCGAGGCGCGGCGGCACATCCGCGGCTTCCCCCAGCAGATCGCTGAAGCCGACGACGGACGCAAGCGGGTTGTTGAGGTCGTGCGCGACGCCCGCAATCAACTGGCCGATGGCCGACATTTTTTCCGACTGCAGCAGCTGCTCCTGGAGACGCCGCTTCTCGCTTTGATCCTCGAACAGCAGCACGGCGGCGCCGGGCTCGCCGGTGGGGATGGCGGTCACGAGCAAGATCCGGTCTCCGGCGCGGACCTCGACCGAGGCTTCGCTCGGCGCGGGAGCCAGCAAGCGCGCCACCGGCTCGACCCAGGACGGCGGGAGGAGCGTGAGCCACGCTCGCCCGGGGAGCGCCGTCACGGGGAGCTTGATCAAGTCGGCAAATACGCGATTGGCGCGACGCACTGCGCCCTGCGGATCCACATAGCAGATCGCGTGGTTGAACGCATCGACCGTCTGTTCCCACTCGCGCTTGCCGCTCGACAGCAGCTCGACGAGGCGGGCGTTCTCGAGGGCGATCCCCGCCTGCGCCAGCACGGCGCGCGTGAACATCAGCGCGCCGTCATCGAACGCCTTCTTCCGATCACCTTCGAGCGCAACCGCGCCAATGGTGCGCGTTACGGCAACAATCGGCGCGCCGAGCCAGCTCGGCGGCACCGGGCCGGCCGCGTCGAGCACGACCTCGAACTCGGCGGCGCGCGCGGCGACGTTCTCCGGAAAGACCAGAGGGCCGCGCCGCAGCGCGAGCTGCAAGAGCGGCTCGTCCGTGTTCGCGGGACGCGGACCGTTGTGGTACGCAACGGCGAGCCGGTTGGTGTCGAGATCGAGCAACATCACGGAGAGGCGCCCAGGCGACAGCTGCTCCGTCAGGACCCGTGCCACGATCTCGACAATCGTGGCCGGACGAAAGGCGCCCGCGAGCTCCTGCGAGAGCGCGGTCAGTTGCGTGAGCACTTCCGCGACGGAGCCGATCACGTCGCTTCGTCCAGGAATCGCGTCGGCACTCGCGTGGCGGCGTCCACGAGCGCCTCCGCGGACTTGATGAATCGGACCACGATCGGCAAAGAGCCCTGCAGCGCGACCTTGCGCTGCATGATCCCGGCGATCGGACCTAGTTCCTTCTTGATGATCTGCTTCCAGTAGCGGTATTCGGCAGTCAGGACGAATGGGGCCCGCTGCGCGTCCTGCCGTCCCACGAGCTTCGCGGCGCGGCAGACACCGCGCTCGAGGTCCAGCCAGATCCCCACGTCTTCGGGGACGCCAATCGCAGGCTGCGCGGGCATGACTAGCGCCACCGACCCGTGTGTCCACTCCGTCGACGCGCTGCGGTAGTCGTCGCTCGCGTTGATCGCCGCCTCGTACGCGGCCACCCAGTCCGCGGAAGGAAAAGCGTGGAGCGCGGCGGTCACGCGACGGCCCGCGCGAATCCGTCGAACAGCGCTCGCTCTGTGAGGTCTTCGGGATGCCACTGCACCGCGACGATCCACGGGGCATTCGCGTCGGCCGGTTCCGCCGCCTCGATCACGCCGTCGTCGGCCCACGCCACGGCTTTGAGACCCGGAGCGAGATCGCGGATTGCCTGATGATGGCGGCTGTTCACCGTCGCCGAGCGCATGCCGAGCGTGCGTTCGAGCAGCGATCCGGCCGCGACCCGCACCCCATGTCGGGCCGTCTCGTCGCTGTGCGGCACGAGGCCGGGCCGCTCGCTGTCCAGATCCTGATACAGCGTACCACCAAGCGCCACGTTGAGGATCTGAATGCCACGGCAGATCGCGAGAATCGGCAGGCGGCGCGAGCGCGCGGCGGCGATGAGCGCGAGCTCGGCGGCGTCACGCACGGGATCGACATCGCCCAGGCGAGGATGCGGCGTCGCCCCATACCGGTCCGGCGCGACATCCTCACCACCCGTGAGCACCAGCCCGCGGACCGCCGCGAGGGCGGCAGCGGCGCGATCGGCGGCCAGCATCGTTGGCACCGCGAGGGGAACGAGACCGGCGTTTTCGAGCGCGCGCACGTACGCCGTGTTCAGCGTGACACGCTCGCGGCTATCGACCATGCGGCGCGGCGCGGTCACGGCAACCGGCTGAGCCTGCGTCACGACGTGGAAGCGGGCGCGGAACCACCAAACAAGGGGCAGCGGGGGTTGCTGACGCTGGCCCAGTCGACACGCACGCCATACAGATTCAGGACCGTGCTGCCGCCAATGACCGCGCCGATCGCGGGATGGCCCGCGGGCTCCTCTTGGTCGAGGAGCAGCACGCCCATGGCGCGTTGCGAGGTGTCGTCGACCACCAGCAAACCGTACCCGCGCGCCGGGAAGCTCGGTCCCCGGTACTGCATCGAGATCTTGCCCTCGGCATCGCGACCGACGATGAGCGCGCCGTTCCCGCCACTGCCGGCTCTTTGCTCGATCACCCGCGCGGGGAGCGAATCGGGCATACCGCGGGGCGGGTCGGTCAGCACCGCGCGCGCGTTCTGGAGCTGCGACGTGATCAGCGACGGACCCGCGAGCAGCGCCAGGCCGCAGGTCGGCGAGCCACTACCGCCACGGCTACAGGCCGCGGCTGCCAGCAACGGCAGGAGGGACAGGACCGAGCGGTTCATGGGCTGGAAATCTAACGCTAATGTGACCAGACAGCGGTCAGCGTGACGTTCCGCACCGGCGCGAGGGTTTCGGGCACGAGGTTATAGATGTAGTTGAGGACGTTCGTCGCCAGCAGACGGAACTCGACGGGTCCTCGCCTCCAGGTAGCGCGCAGATCTAATACTTTCACCGGCACGCGGCGGGGATCGACAAACCCTTCCAGCTCGATGCGGTCCGGCCGGCTGGCGAAGCGGAAGTCCGCACCGACCACCACCGGGCCGAGGGTGTAGTCCGCTCCCAGCGTCACGAGGTGGCGCGGCCGAAATGCCAGCGGTCCGGACGTACTGTCACCCGCCAGGCGCCGGCGGGTGTCGAGATAGGTGTAGCCGAACGTGGCGATGAGCCGGTCGGGAATCGGCGCGACGATCACGCTGGCGTCGAGGCCGGCGATGCGGGCGCGCACAACGTTCTGGAGCTGAATTTGGAGGCCGCCGGCGGGAATCGGGATCCCCTGCGGCTCGATGAGATCCCGGGCCTCGGTCCAGAAGAGCGCGGCATCGAGCCGTATGATCCGCAACAGCGGCGCACTCGTGTGCCCGATCTCGAACGACCACGCCGTCTCGGGCCGCAGTGTGGGATTGGGCACGACGTCGAATCCGAGAGCGGTGGTATGCACGAACCGCTCCGCCATCGTCGGGGCGCGGAAACCGCGCCCGATCGATGCGCGGAGCGTACCACCATTTGGTCCTCGGGCGTCTGTCGGCACCGTGAGCCCGACACGCGGGCTGACGACGGCCGTGAGCGAGCCCCCATCGACAGCGAGCAAGTCGAGTCGAGCGCCGCCGCTGACCCGCACTACACCGATGCGCTGGTCGCTCTGGCCGTACGCCCCGAATTCGGACTGCGTATGGTTGCCGAAGATGTCGCTCGTCACGTCCGAGACCGTCGCCTCCGCGCCAACGATCGCGGTGCGCGAGGAGTCCGGGTGTGCCTCGATGCGGCCTTCCGCACCAAACCGGTTCCCGACGCCGAACTCCGTCGCGCTGCGCCGCAGATCCGCGAAGTGGGTACGCATCCAGGAGGCGCGGGCGACCCACGCCAGCCGCGGTGAGACCGTCGTGCGAACCTGGGCCGCGAGATAGCCCTTGCGTGAATCGGTGCGCGCGCCCCGCTCGGACGTGTCCACCTTGAATGGCTGGAAGACTTGTCCCCGATCGTCGCATTCCCCGCGACTACACCAGCTGAGCGGGACGTCATAGCGGTCGACGGCCCAGGCCCCGGAGACATCGACTCTCGTGTTGACGGACGGTTGCCAGCGCGCTTTGCCGGCGAAATGCAGGTGGTCGTCCTGGTCCTGCTGGCGATAGCCGTCGGAATGCCGATCGCCCGCGGAAATTCTGCCGCCCAGCTCGTCGTTTCCGTACGACGCCGCGACGTCGGCGCCGCCGAATAATCCCGCGTTGTCGCGAAAGCGCCAGACCGCGTGGGGCGGATCGCCGTAGACGCCACCGGTGAATCGCACTCGCGTGTGCAGGCCATTCGGGATGTCGCGCGTCGTCACGTTCACGACCCCACCAAACGCAGCCGATCCATACAGCGAGGAACCCGCGCCCTTGAGAATCTGGACGCTCTCGATCTCGTCCACGGCGAGCAGATCCCAGCTGATGCCGCCGCGGTCTCCCTGATTCATCGGGACGCCGTCCACCGTCATAAGGACGCGCGAATTCAGTCCCTGCACGTAGCCGGTCGAGCCGCGCAGGTTGATTTGGCCGTTCACGAACTGCACGCCCGGCGCATGATCGACGGCTTCGTCGACCGTGTTCACGGCTCGACGATTCAGGTCCTGCTCGGTGAGCTGGGCAACGCTGGTTGGGGGGCGGTCGCCAAAATGCGGCACCTTGTCGCTGATCACGTCCACCGGAGGCAGGGCGAGCGGCGCCGGCGACAGCGTGATGTCGATCGTCGTCGAGTCGCCACCCGTGAGCGCGACGGTCGTGTCCACGAAGCCGTAGCCGATGGCGGCGGCGTGCACGCGGACCCTGCCGGCCGGGACGACGGGGATGCGAAACCTGCCCTGCAGATCGGTCCGCGTCGCGAGTGTCGTTCCGGGCACGACGACTGCGGCGCCGCGAATCGGCGCGTCGTCCCGATCATGCACGGTGCCACGCAGCACCCCCTGCGCGGCCGCGGTAAGCGGCGGGGTCGCGAGCACCAGCAGCAGCGCTATGGCGCGGTGCACGTCACGAAGTCCGTTGCGGGCCGCAGGTGGTCGAAATCCGCCACGAAATCGACGTCGCCGACTGACGCCCCGGGTGGCACGGTCACACGACCGGGAAGGGTCGAGTCCGCCGGGTTGCGGTAGTAGCCGGCGACCCGCAGGTACTGGGTATCGGCCGGCGTGAGCGTGAGCGTGCCCGGCTTTTTCCAGATCGCCAGGACCCAATGATAGGTCCCCGGGGACAACGGCACGCTGTACAACGTCAGCGAGTCGGTATACGGCACCGAGCCCGGAATCAGGGGCTGGCGGTTGGCGATGAGATCGGAGCAGGTCTGCGGAAAGTCGAGGTAGGCGGCGACGAAGACGTTCTCGGTGTTGGCGGGAATCGTGCCCCGGAATCGCACGGTGCCGCACAGCCCCACGAGCGAGGGTGCGCAGATCGGTTCGGGCTCGAGGCCGCCGCCACATGCCGTCAGGAAAGCCACGAGCAGCCAGGCCTTGCGCATCCCAGCAATTTGCCGCAGCCCGTGGGAGCGTCAACTTGACCGTGGTTTTACGGGGGAATAACGTTTCGGCATGCCACTGTACGAGTACCGCTGTACGGCGTGTGAGGCGCGGTTTTCGCGCATGGAGTCGATGGCGGAGCATTCCCTGCGATCTCGTCCCACTTGCCCGAAGTGCGATTCGCCCGCCGTGGAGCCCGTCTTTTCCGACTTTTTCGCCAAGACCGTCCGCAAGAGCTGAACTCTGTTCGAGCGCCTGCGGGACGCCTTCCGCGCTGCTCTCGATGCGGCGTCCAGCCCGGACCTGCGATCGCTCGCGCACCAGATGCGCGAGGCCGTCGTCGATGCAAAGGTCGCCGTCGCAGAAATTCAGGAAGCGATCGCGCGGACGGAGCGTGAGGTCGGCCTCGAGCGCCAGCGGCTGGCCGATGCCGAGCGCCGCGGCCGGCTGGCGGGCGAGATCCAGGACCAGGAGACGGTTGTCGTGGCGGAGCGATTCGCGGCGAAACACCGCGAGCGGCTGGGCGTGCTGGAGCGCAAGCTGGCCACGCAACGGGAGGAGCTCGCGCTCGCGCAGCGGGAGCTGGATGAAATGCAGACGCAGCTTAAGCGCGCGGCGCGCGACCGGCCGGCGATGGAAGCGCAACGCTCCGCGCAGGAGGCCGCGGCTGGCACGGAACCAGGACTGGATTTGCAGGATGAGCTGCTGAAGTCGGACATGGACCGGGCGGCACGAGAGGCGACCGCCGCGCGCCAGCTGGAGGAGCTGAAGAAGAAAATGAGAAAGGAATAGCTCCTATGGATGTGAAGCGAGGGCGCATGGTATTCCTGGGCTACGGCAAGTACTGGCGCTCGGACCGTATTCTGGGCCTTACGCCGATCGAGCCGGGGGGGGGGCGCGGGCCGGGGCAGCGCACGAATGTCTTTATCGAGGGACAGGCGGAACCGATCGTCGCGTCTCGCACGGAGCAAGCCATCCTTGAAGACATGGGCGCGAGCGACGACAGCTTCCGGCAGGAAGCGCTGCGCCAGGCGACGCGCGAGCTGCTCGAGGCCTTCCACGAATTCTCGCCTGTGCTGCGCCGCGCCCTGCAAAACGAGCACCATTTCGACGTCGAGAAATGGGAAGCGCGGCTCGGCACGCTGCTCCGACCGGCCGCGCATCCCGACACCGCCGCACAAGACGATCTGTTCGACTGATGAACGACGATCGCCGGTTCTTCGGTCACCCGCGTGGCCTCTCCACGCTGTTTTTCACCGAGATGTGGGAGCGCTTCAGCTATTACGGGATGCGGGGCTTCCTGATCCTGTACATGACGAAGGCGCTCGGCTTCACCGACCAGCATGCCGGCCTCGCGTACGGCAACTACGTCTCGAGCGTCTGGCTCACGCCGATCATCGGCGGCTTCATCGCCGACCGCTGGCTGGGCCAATACCGCAGCGTCCTCATCGGCGGCATCATCATCGCCCTCGGCCACTTCACACTCGCGTTCCATCCGTTGCCGTTCCTGTATGCCGGCCTCACGCTCATCGTGCTCGGTACGGGCCTGCTGAAGCCCAACATCAGCGCCATCGTCGGCTCACTGTACGAGCCCGGTGACGAACGGCGCGATGCGGGCTTTTCGATCTTTTACATGGGCATCAACCTCGGCGCCTTCCTCGGGCCGTTGATCGCGGGCAAGCTCGCGCAGGGCGTCGATTGGCATCTGGGCTTCGCCTGTGCCGGCGTCGGCATGGTGTTCGGGGTGCTCCAGTACGTGATGGGCCGTCGCCACCTGCAGCCCGGCCTCGACCGGCTGGATGCCCAGCGCCGCGCGCGGCTCGCCGCACAAACCAGCACCGGGACTCCGCAAGCGCCCCTGACCGCTGACGACTGGCGCCGCATCGGCGCGGTGGTCGTGCTGTTCGTGTTCGCGTCGCTCTTCTGGGGAGCCTACGAGCAGGCGGGATCGACGCTGAACCTGTTCGCCGACCGCTACGTGCATCTCGAGTTTCTCGGCAACACGCTGTACGCCTCCTGGTTCGTGTCGATCCAGGCGGCGTTCGTGATCATCCTCTCACCGATCTTCGCCTGGCTCTGGGTAAAGCTCGGGCCGCGCCAGCCGTCGAGCCCGGCCAAGTTTGCCCTGGCACTCGTATTTGTGGGATTGGCGTTCGTGCTCCTCCTTCCCGCAGGCGCGCTAGCGCAGAGCGGCGTGAAAGTCTCGCCGCTGTGGCTGGTCGGCGCCTATTTCATCCAGGAGCTCGGCGAGCTCTGCCTCAGTCCGGTCGGGCTCTCGCTCGTGACCAAGCTGGCGCCGGTTCGCTTCGTCAGTCTGGTCATGGGGATCTTCTTCCTCTCGAATGCCGCGGGCAACTGGCTGGCGGGATGGTCGGCGCGATTCATCAGTACCGTCCCCCTGGTCACTCTGTTCGGCGTTACGGCCGCGGTGACCATTGGCGCAGGGGTCGTGCTGTTCCTGCTGCTCCGGCCCATTCGCAGTCTCATGGGCGGCGTACGGTAGATGGCGGCACCAGTCGTCCAGCAACGCGACGCGGCGGGGTGGTTCGGCCATCCGCGCGGGCTGTCAACGCTGTTCTTCACCGAGATGTGGGAGCGCTTCAGCTTCTACGGTCTCAAGGCGCTGCTCATCCTCTTCATGACGGCGGCGGTCACGCAGGGCGGTCTGGGATTTACCGACCAGCGGGCCGGCAACGTCATCGGATGGTACGGCTTCGGCGTCTACGCGTCAGCCATCGTCGGCGGTTTCCTTGCCGACAAGGTGTTCGGCCAGTACCGCAGCGTACTGCTGGGCGGGATCATTATCGCGATCGGCCACTTCAGCATGGCGATTCCGATAGTACCGACATTCTACCTCGGTCTGTGCTTGATCGTCATCGGCACGGGGCTGCTGAAGCCGAACGCGAGTACGATGGTGGGCGCGCTCTACGACGAGGACGACGCGCGCCGCGATGCGGGGTTCTCGATCTTCTACGTCGGTATCAACGTCGGGGCTTTTGTCGCGCCACTCATCGTGGGAACGCTGGGGCAGAAGATCAACTGGCACGTCGGATTCGCTTGCGCCGGCGTGGGCATGGTGATCGGCTTGATCCAGTACGTCGCCGGCAAGCCGCGACTCATGCCGGCGCTCGCGCGGCTCGGGCAAACGGAGCAACATGCGGCTCCGTCCAGCGGGCCCTGGTGGCGGTTCACGCCCGACGAGTGGGGACGCGTCGCCGCCATCGCGGTGCTGTTCGTGTTCTCATCGATCTTCTGGGGCGCCTTCGAGCAGGCGTCGTCGAGCCTGAACCTGTTTGCCGACCGGCTGACGGAGAACCGCCTCCTCGGATTCAGCTTTCCGTCGACCTGGTATCAGTCGCTCAACTCCATGTTCATGATTCTGGGCCTCGCGCCGCTCATCGGATGGGTGTGGGTGCGACTCGGGCCGCGACAGCCGTCGAGTCCCGTGAAGTTCGCGCTCGGACTGGTTTTCGTCGGATTGGGTTTCGCGCTCATCGTCCCCGCGGCCAAAATGGCGCAGGAGCGCGGCATGCTGGTCAGTCCCTGGTGGCTCATCGGACTGTACTTCCTCCACACGGTCGGCGAGCTGTGCCTGAGTCCAGTCGGTCTTTCGATTGTGACGAAGCTCGCCCCGCCCCGCATTGTGGGCGCGATGATGGGATTGTGGTTCTTGTCGATAGCGGTGGGGAACAAGCTGGCCGGCATGGCGGGAGGACTCTTTGATCAGTTGCCGCTGCCGAGGCTGTTTGGGGCCGTCGCGCTGACGACGTTTGCCGCGGCCGCTTTGCTGCTCGTGGTGACGAGGCCGATTCAGAAATTGATGGGAGGAGTGAGGTAGGTCCCATCGGATCGCGAGTGTTTGGAGCAGGAGCCAGCTGCTCACATCGGCTCCTCGGCATAGTGACAGGCCGCCAGATGACCGGGCGTGACAGGCCGGAGCGGTGGCGGCTCGGTACGGCAGCGTTCGCTCTTCTTGGGATGCGGGCAGCGCGGGTGGAACGGGCAACCGGACGGCGGATGCGCAGGCGACGGCATGTCGCCCGCGAGCACGATGCGCTGCTTCGTTGCCCGCGGATTCGGCTCCGGCACCGCCGACAGCAGCGCGGTCGTGTAGGGATGCCGCGGCTGTGTGTAGATTTCGGCAGCGGGCGCGTGCTCGACAATCTTGCCGAGGTACATGACGGCGACGTCGTCGGCGATGTGCCGGACCACGGCGAGGTCGTGCGCGATGAACAGGTAGGTGAGGCGGCGCTTTGCCTGCAGGTCGGCGAGCAGGTTCAGCACCTGGGCCTGCACGGACACATCGAGTGCGCTGACCGGCTCGTCGCACACGATGAACTGGGGCTCGACCGACAGCGCGCGCGCGATACCCACGCGCTGTCGCTGGCCGCCCGACAATTCGTGCGGATAGCGCTGCGCGAACGCCGCGTCCAGTCCCACCTCCTCCAGCAGCGCGGAGACGGCGCCGTTGAGCCGGTGAATTTCCAGCGGCTCCCGCAGCGTTTGCGCGACGGTCATGCGCGGATTGAGCGAGCTGTAGGGATCTTGAAAGACGATCTGCATGCGACGCCGCAGCGCGCGCAGCCGCGCGGCGTCGAGCGCGAACACGTCGTTGTCGTCGAAGCGGACCCTGCCGGATGTCGGCTCCTGCAGCCGCAGCATGGTCCGCCCGACCGTCGTCTTCCCCGAGCCCGACTCGCCGACCAGTCCCAGCGTGCGGCCGGACGCGATGGTGAACGACACACCGTCCACGGCACGCACCGGCGCGCGCGCCGCGCCCAGCCCGAACCAGCTGCGCTCGCCGGGATAGTGCTTCACCAGGTCCCACACCTCGACGAGCGTCATCGTTTGGGCACGCGCCGCTCTGGCTCGGTCACGAGCCAGCACCGCGCGGTGTGACCGGCGCCATCGCCAATATCGAGCAGCGGCGGCTCCTCGGCGGCGCATTTCTCCCACGCGTAAGGACAGCGGGGATGAAACCGGCAACCGGGCGGCCACGCGGTCGCCGCCGGCACCTGACCGGGGATCGCGTGGAGCCGCGCGCGCGGGGCGTCGACGCGGGGGACGGCGGCAAGCAGCCCTTCCGTGTACGGATGCGTGGGCTGCTCGAACAGTGCAACGGTCGTCGCCGTTTCCACCACGCGTCCCGCATACATGACGACGACGCGATCGGCGTATCCCGCCACCACGCCCAGGTCGTGGGTGATCAACAAGACGGCCATGCCCAGCTCGTGCTGCAGGCGATCGAGCAGCTCGAGGATCTGCGCCTGGATCGTCACGTCGAGGGCGGTCGTCGGCTCGTCCGCGATGAGCACCTTGGGGTGACAGATCAGCGCCATGGCGATCATGACGCGCTGGCGCATGCCACCCGAGAGCTGATGGGGGTAGTCGTCCACGCGCACGTCCGGATCCGCGATGCCCACGAGCCGCAGCATTTCAATGGCGCGTGATCGCGCCGCGCGGCGCGACAGGTGCTGATGAATGATGGCCGCTTCCGCGATCTGATCGCCGACCGTGAACACCGGATTGAGCGACGTCATCGGCTCCTGGAAGATCATGGCGATCTGATTGCCGCGCACGGCGCGGAGCTCGGGCGCGGGGAGCGCGAGGAGATTGCGGCCTTCGAACTCGATCAGGCTCCCGGGGAGGATGTGTCCCGGCGGCTCCGGCACGAGCCGGAGAATCGAAAGGGAGGTGACCGTTTTCCCGCACCCCGATTCGCCGACGATACCGAGGGTCTCGCCCGGATAGAGATCGAACGAGACGTCGTCGACGGCGCGCGCCGTGCCCTTGCCGTGCTCGGTGACGAAGTAGG
>Ga0209157_1000440_pt1 | contig 35732 bp, 31 predicted proteins | sample GraSoiAngelo_135_FD_185892 | JGI IMG/M metagenome (GOLD analysis project Ga0209157, IMG submission 185892) | Grasslands soil microbial communities from the Angelo Coastal Reserve, California, USA - 14_0929_05_40cm (SPAdes) (version 2) | ecosystem: Environmental > Terrestrial > Soil > Grasslands ...
CACGCCGGAAGATCTTCTCGCTCGTCTCGCGTGACGTGTCCGTCTCCGCCTCAGCGCCCGCCGTCGCCGACGAGGGTGAACGGCGCCCAGAAGATCGGGTGGGCGTAGCTGAACGCCGGCTTGTTCGTGTGGGGGTCCGTGTAGCCCTCGCCGTCCATCAGCCACGTGATGGTCTGGCGGAGGGCTTGAGCCCGCGACAGCGCCGCATCGGCCATCTGACGCCGGAAGAGCTCGGTCGTCAACGCGCGGGCGGACGTCGTCTCCACCGGCCAGTTGCTCACGAGCAGCGCGCGCGCTCCCGCGTAGAAGAACGCGCGGCCGAGGCCGGAGATCGCCTCCGAGCCGGTGCCGCTGCCGCTGGCCGTGTTGCACGCCGAGAGCACCACCCAGTCGGCGTTGAGGCGCAGGCCGAGGATCTCTTCCATCGTCAGCAGGCCGTCGCCGTCCACGCTGGCGACGTCGGGAGCCGAGAGCGCGAGCGCCGGTTGGGTGAGGCCGTCGAGCTCGCCGGGAACGAGGCCGTGGGTCGCGAAGGCGAGCACGCGATAGCCGGAGAGGTCCGCCGTCTTCACGCTCTTCTCGTTCGCGGCGGGGCCGACGAAGACGTCTCGCGTGAGATCGGCGCGCATGGCCAGCGCGATGCTCTTGATCTCGTCGGCCGTCTCGGGCAGGCGCGGCAGCATCGAGAGCTGCGTCGAATCGGCGCCGTCCATCCGCGGCGAGCTGCGAAGGGCGATCGGCACACCTCGGGTGGCGAGGGCCACCGCGGTCGACTCGCGGCGCGCGGCCCGCTGAGCCTGCTCCTGGCTGAACCAGGGATCGCCGAAGCCGATGAACGGTCTCCGCGCGGGATCGCCGGCCGGCAGCGCGCGCAGCGTGGCGAGCGACGTCACCGATGGCAGCACCGCCACCGCGTGAGTGCGCGCCAGCCAGGGCACCTTGCGATAGTTGGCGAACAGCAGGCCTTCTGCGCGGCCGAGCGGCACCGCCTTCGTCGGCAGAAGCGCGAAGGGCAGATGTCCGAGCGGGCCGTGTCCGACGACGAGCAGCGTCTCGGCGCCCTGCCAGCCGGACGCGACCGGCTCGAGCAAGGCCGCGTACAGCCGGTGACCGAGGGCGAGGTCGAAGGCCGGGATGTCGCCGGCGGTGCGCGCGTTCGGTTCGAGCACCTTGCGCAGCGTGGTGACGGCGGTGGAGAGATCACGGCGGCCGAGTGAAGCCGCGGCGAAGGCGATGCTGCCGCTCGTGGGCACGGCCCAGACGAACGTGCGGTCGACGCTCACGAAGGTCGCGATCAGCGACTCCCCGGGCCGGAGCGCCGCGCGCGCCTGCTCCACGGTCGCCGGCGGTGGATTGATGAGCTGTGCGTAGGCGGGAAACTCCTTGTCGATCTGCTCGAGGAGACTAACGCGGGCCCGCCTGAGCGTATCGATCTGTGTCCGGAGCGCGGCGATGGCGCTGGCGTCCTGTCGGTCGGTCGGCTGGCTCATGGCCTCGGCGAGAACGCCAAGCAGCGCGCCGACCTGCTTCCTCGCGTCCTGCTCGCGTCGCACCAGATCGGCGAGTGCCGGCGTCTTCGCCGCCGCCCGGGCCGCGCCCGCGTCGAGGGCACGCTGCACGCTCTGGCTACGGGCGACGTCGGCCAGCCGGAACGCCTCGGCCGCGGCGTCGATGCCGGCGTCACGCTCGAGGCTGGTGCCGCGAACGTCGGCGAGCAGCCCGATGTACGCCGCGAGAATCATGCCGAGCCGCTGATCGCGCGCGGGCCGACTGGACGTCTCGTCGTCGGCGTCCACCGATCGCGCGAGCAGGACGGGAACGGCGTCAGCGAACTCGCGCAACGCGACGGCCCGCTCGCCGCGCGCGGCTTCGGCCACCGCCTTCAGCGCCCTGGCGGTGGCCGTGCCGCGGTCCCTGTCGCCGAGGAGCCGCCGGTTCCGCTCGACCCCAGCGCCGAAGATCGTGATCGCCTGCTCGGACCGCCCGGTGCGCAGGAGCGGGACGCCGTAGCCGAGGTTATTGCCGAGGTACGTGGAATACGCTTCGCTCGACGCGAGCGCGGCCTGGGCTCTCTCGTAGACGGCGAGCGCCTCGGCCCAGCGGCTCTGCCCGACCAGCGTGTTGCCGAGCTGGCTGCGTGAAAACGCGAGCGGCAGCGAATCATCGCCCGCGCCGACCTTCGCGTAGATCTCGATGGCCGCCCGGGCCAGCGTTTCCGCCTCTGCGTAGCGCCCCTGTTCCAGGATGACGCCGGCCAGCATCCGGACGTTGCTGGCCGTCTGGAGCGAGTAGCGGCCGCGTCGAGCCAGGGAGTTGAGGAGCGCCGCCCGCGCCTCCTTCTCCCCTTCGAGCATCCTCCCCTGGCGCACGAGGACGAGCGCGAGCCGCCCGCGGTACGTATCGATCGCCGCTTGTTTGCGCGCCACCGGATCCGCGGTCAAGTCATCGACGGCCTGGCGATACAACGCCTCCGCCTCGTCGAGACGGCCTCGCGCCTCGGCCAGACGGGCGCGCACGTCCGCGCCGTTGGCGCTCCAGCCCGCTCGCCACTCCGGCCGGGTGTTCTGCCAGTGCCGCGAGTCGTCGAGCAGCGCCGCGAGCCGTCGAGCCGCCTCCTCCGCCGCCTCGAGATTTCCGGCCTGGCAGTAGATGCGAGCCAGCATGGCGTTCGTGCGGATCAGGTTGCCGCGACGGTCCCGGGGCGTCGCCGCGCTCGACGCCTGAAGATCGTCGATCGCGTTGCTCCAGCTCCCTCCGGCAACCTCGGCAACGGCGCGCTCCCACATGATGTCCTGGAACTCGGCGTCACCCTGCCCCGACGCCTTCCGCGACCAGTCGATCGCCGTGGTGAGATCCGCGATCTCCTGCTTCGTCCGCCCGACGTCGCGCGCGGCGAGGCCGCGCTGGTAGTAGAACTCGGCGAGCGTCGCGGCGTTGGTGGTCTCGGGTGGCTTCCGGTCGGCGAGCGCTTTCGACCTGGCCACGCCGTCGGGGTCATCACGCTTCTGCTGGTCGAGGATCGCCGTGATGTCGCTGATCGTCCGCGGCGGCGGGACGAAGGCGCCGCCCTGAAAGGACGCCGTGACCTTCTTGGCCTCCTCGACCGACATGGTGCTCTGGCAACCGACGGCCGCGCTGAGCATCACGCCCGCGATGATCGAACGCGGGATCCATCGCCGCACAGGCCACCTCCCGGCTGCCCGACAATATATATGGAGAGGGGAAAACCCCGGAAGTTTACCGCCTCAGTCGCCGATCTCGACCGCTTCGGGCCTCGGTGCTGAGGTGTCGGGCCGCGCGCGTGTGAGGGCCACCGGCTCGCGCCAGATGGTCAGGTCGTCGCCGCTTCGGCGGGCCCGCACGGAATACAGAGGCTCGCGCCCGGGCGCCGGGAAGTCGTCTCGCCAGTGAGCGCCGCGGCTTTCCGTGCGCTGAAGCGCGCTGGCGATGATGAGGCGCGAGGCCGTGAGCTGGCTGTGCACGTTGAGCCAGTCGTGCCAGGCGAGATTGAGCACCGGGCCGCCGGGCACGCCCGTGGTCTCGAGCCGGTGCCCGATCTCTTCGATCGCCCCCTGCGCCGCCGTCAGTCCGCTCGCGTCGCGGACGAGGCCCGCGTGCTCCCACATCACGTCGCGCAGCCGCCGCTGCAGCGCGTAGAGATCGCCGTCCGTGCGTCCGAGCGGCGCCTGGGCGGCGCGCACGACGCGCTCGAGAGCGCCGGCGTCGTGACGCCGCTCGGAGACGCCGACGACGGCGTCGGCCATCACGTCGCCGGCGATGCCACCGAACACCGTGGACTCGGCCACGCCGTTGCCGCCCAGGCGGTTGGCGCCGTGGACCCCGCCGGTGTCCTCACCGGCCGCGAAGAGGCCCTCGACGCTCGTGCGGCAGGCGGGATCGATCACGACGCCGCCCATCATGAAGTGGGCGGTCGGCCCCACCTCGACCGGGCCGCGCGCCAGGTCGCGGCCGAAGTCACGGCAGCGTCTCACCATGCCTCTGAAGGTCCTCTCGACGACGTCGGCGCCGAGGTGCGAGACGTCGATCCACACGCCACCGTTGGGCGTGCCGCGGCCCGCCTGGATCTCGAGAAAGGAGGCGCGGGCGACGAGATCGCGCGTGGAGCGCTCCATGCGCGAGGCGTCGTAGCGGGCCATGAAGCGCTCGTCGCGGCCGTTCTTGAGATGACCGCCGGCCCCGCGCAGCCCCTCTTCGAGGAGCGCGCCCGTCATGAGCGACCCGGGGATGACGAGGCCGGTCGGGTGGAACTGGATCATCTCCATGTCCCGCAGCGTCAGCCCCGCGCGCCACGCGAGCGCAATGCCGTCGGAGGCCTTGTCGGCCGAGCACGCGAAGATCCGATACATCGTCGGCCCGCCGCCCATCGCGAGCAGGGTGGCGCGGGCGCGCAGCACGAGGAACCGGCCGGCGCGCTGGTCGAGCACGAGGGCGCCGGCGCAGCGTCCGTCCGGATCGAGCGCCAGCTCCATCGCGCGGCATTCCTCGAACGCCCTCACGTTCGCTCGCACGGCAACCTGCTCGCTCAGGCGATTCATGATCTCGATGCCGGTGAGATCGCCCTTGTGAATTGTGCGGTCGTGGGTCTGGCCGGCGAACGGCTTCTGGTGGATGTGGCCGTCGGTCCCCCGATCGAAGAGGCAGCCGTAGCGCGACTCGAGCTCGAGGACGCGGGCGGGCGCTTCGGTGACCAGCGTCCACACCAGCTCCTGATCGTTGATGAAGCCGCCGCCCTTGAGCGTGTCGAGCAGGTGCGCCTGGAGCGAATCGGGCGGAGTGAGCACGGCGTTGTAGCCTCCCTGGACCATCCGCGTGCAGCCGGCGCGGCCGAGCAAGCCCTTGACGACGATCCCGATGCGCAGGCGTGGCGACGCGTCGGCGGCGTGCAGGGCAGCGCAGAGGCCGGCGCCGCCGGCGCCCAGGATCAGGAGATCGAGGTCGAGCTCATCCACGGCTCAGGGACGGATGTAGACGTAGCCCTGTTCCTGCAATTCCATCACGCGGACGACGCCCCCCTGGGGGAGCGGCTTGGTCCCAGGCGGCAACTGCTCGAGCGTGATGCTGAACGCCTTCATCGTGTTGCCGCAGGCTTCGAAACCGACGCCCTGGCTCTTGAGCTCGTCGAGGGCGCGCTTGATGTCGGGGTTCATGTCCTTGGTGAGGAAATTGCGCAGCGCGGGGCCGTGGACCACGAGCTCGATGGCCTCGACGTTCTTCATGCCACCGACGCCGTCGATGTGGTTCTGGATGTTGCCGAGAACGAAGCGCGCCTTGTCCACGCTCGGCTCGTTGAGGTGATAGACGACCTTGTGCTTCTTCGGCTGCTCGGTCAGATGAGCGGCCTCGGCGGGAGCGACGGCGGCCAGGATGGCGGCGATCAGCGCGACGAGCATCGGGTCCTCCTCGGAAGCGGATTCACGCTGGCATTCTAGACGACGCGAACGCGCGGGCGCGGCTCAAGACGGACGTGCCCGACGCTGCGGAGATGCGCGGCCACGACGTCCCAGGCCGGCGGCCCACTGGCCTCGCCGAGACTGGCCCAGCCCGTCGCCTTGTAGCGGCGCGCGGGATCGAGCGGCCGACCGCCGACGCGGACGTCGGTGATGCGCCGGCCCATCGCCTTGCCCGGGTCGATCGCGTAGGTGACGCCGCCCACCCGCACCATGTCGCCACCCTGCCGGTAGTACGGATCCGGGTGAAAGAGGTTGTCGGCGACGTCTTCCATCACCCGGTGCACCTCGGCGCCCGTCATCTGACGCGTCCAGGTGTTGGCGTATGTCAACGCGGTGTGGGCGTAGACGTCCTCGAGCGTGATCGCCTGCCCGGGCAGGACGCTGATGCCCCAGCGAAAGCCGGGCGAGAAGGCGACCTCGGCGTCGGCTCGCTTGAGGAGCGCATCGAGGATGACCTCGTCGAACGGGCCGTTGAAGTTGCCGCGGCGATAGAGGAGCGATTCCGAGACGGCCAGGCGCTCGGTCAGCTTCGCCTCGTGCGGGCCGCGCACCTCGCGAATCAGCCGGGCCATGGCCGGATCTTCGGGCAGCAGACGCGTCAGCACCGGAATGAGGCGATACCGCGACGCGACGATTCGCCCGCTCCTGACGTCGAGGTCGAGGCGACTCAGGAACTTCCCGTGGGAGCCCGAGTTCACGACGAGCGTGTGCCGCACACGGATCGGCTCGACCAGCGCGTCGTGGGTGTGGCCGCCGAGGATGACGTCGAGACCGGTCACCCGGGCGGCGAGCTTGAGATCGACCGAGATGCCGCTGTGCGAGAGCAGGACGACGATGTCGGCCTTGCCACGGTCGCGCGCCTCGTCGATCAGCGCCTGCACCTGGTCCTCGCGGATGCCGAACGTGAGGTCGCCGACGAGCCGCTTGGGATGGGCCACGACCGTGTAGGGAAAAGCCTGGCCGATGACCGCGACGTTCACGCCGCCGACGTGACGCACCGTGTACGGCTTGAAGACGCGATCGCCGAAGCCGGCCTCCGAGACGTTCTGGGCGACGAAGTCACCCGCGAAGAGCCCGCGCCGCTCGGCGTCGCCGAACAGCTCGCGCACACGCTCGATGCCGTACATGAACTCCCAGTGGGCGGTCGCCACCTCGACGCCGAGCAGGTTCATGGCCCGGACCATGTCCTCGCCACGGCTCCACAGCGCGGTCGCCGAGCCCTGGAGCGTGTCGCCGCCGTCGAGCAGGAGTGTCCGCCCCGGCCGCTCCTCGCGGGTGCGCCGAACCAGCGTCGCCAGATGCGCGTAGCCGCCGAGCCGGCCGTATCGCGCAGCGAGCTCCGCGAAGTCGAGATGCGTGTAGGCGTAGGCCTCGGGGGTGCCCGGCGCCAGGCGCCAGGCGCGCAGCGCGGCCTGGCCGGTGACGAACGGCGGCTGGTTCTTCTCGGCGCCGATGCCGATCAGCGTGTCGGGCTCGCGGTAGAAGACGGGCAGCAGCGTGGCGTGAGGATCGGTCATGTGGAGCAGCGTGACGTTGCCGAGCGGCTCGAACTCCAGCAAGTGCCGGCCGCCGTCGTCGGCCGCGACTTGGCGCGGCGAGATCCCCGCGCTTCCGGCGACGACCAGGAGCTTGAGCAGGTCGCGCCGCGTGACCTGCATGGGCTAGTGCCGAATCCCCGGCACACTCATCGGCTTGCCGTTGTCGAACGACGTCAGGTACAGCTCGAGTTCGGCGTACTCGATGGCGTCGGCGGTCAGCATGTTGGCGCCGAGCGGCGTCATGCACCACTGGAAGCGCCGGCGCATGTCCCACGCGGCGCCCTGACTCGTGCGCCACGTCGGGAAGTGGCGCGTGAGTCCTTCGGTCACGTCGGCGAGCATCCGGCCGCCCAGGAACTTGTTGGCGCCCCGCTCGGGCGTGTGGCAGTCGGCGCACGAGTGATTGCGCTCGCCGATCCGCCGGTAGAACGACGCCTTGCCCCGGGCCAGCGCGGCTCGCGCCTCGGCGCTCGTGACGTCCACCTGCACCGGCATTCCGTTCGACGCCATCTTGATCAGCACCGTGAGATCGACGTTGTCCTCGCTCTCGGCCAGGAGCGCCCGGCCGGTCCGCTCGGGGCCGTGGACGGTGAGGAAGTCCTCGATGCTCATCACGCGGCCGTACGCCGCGACGAACTTCGGATAGCGCGTGGCCGCGCCGTGCATCGAGCGCGTGGCGCCGCCGTCGTGACAGTTGGCGCAGGCGCGACCGTTCGGCCCGGGTGCGTTCCAGAGCTTCTCGGCGTCCTCGGCGAACATCACGGCCGGGTTGTTGGTCGGATCGAGGTTGTCTCCGAACCCGGTGGGCCGGCGCCGCGTGAACGGATTGCGCTCGGCATCCTGCTCGGGCGGGGTCGGCCCCTTGAGTGTCTGCAGATACGTCACCAGATGGACGATCTCCTCCGCCGTGAACGCTCCCGACGCACCCCACGGCGGCATCGTCGTGTTGGGGAACGTGACGCGCGGATCCCAGATCTGCTGATAGAGATATGCCTCCGGCAACCGACGATCGCCGATCGCCGACAGATCCGGGCCGACGTTTCCCGCGGGCCACACGTCGGCGCCGGGCACGAGGTGACAGCCGGTGCACGGGGCCTTGGCGCGCGACAGGAACAGGGCGCGGCCCTTCTTCGCGTCACCGGACACACCCGTCGGTGGTGTCGCCTTCGACACCGGCACGTCGGGCCGTGCGTCCTCGTAGGCGTAGGTGCGGAAGCTGCCGAAGTCCTGCGTCGGCCAGCCCTCGTAACGCACGGCCTGTCGGCGACCGTCGGGCAGCACGCGCACGTCGCCGCGCGCCTGCGCAATCGCGTGGGTCGTCCAGCGAGGCAGCGCCGAGTAGTCGGGGCGGTCGGCGACCGTGGCGCACCCGGCGAGGATCAGAGCGAGGACGACGAGCCGGCGCACCGGCTCAAACGAACTTGACGTCAGCAGTCCCTTCGTACTTGCCACCGTGGGTGTCGTAGAACGTGATGGTCAGCGTCCCGGGATCGGTGGCGCGAAACGAGAACACGAAGGTCGGGTTCTCGCTCACGCTCTGGGTCGTGTCGAAGGTCGCCACCGTCTTGCCCAGGTAGGTCGCGACGACACGGTTGATGTAGAGGTACTTCTTGTCGATGATCTTGCCCTTGCTGTCGCGCTCGATCCGCTCCATGGGGTGGATCACCAGGCTGCGCACGCGGACGACGTCGCCCGGCTTGATCGACGAGGGCAGGCGAACGCGGACCTTGCCGATGTCCGACACCTCAGCCTCCGCAGCCGCCGACGGTCACCTTGACCTCGCGCTTCACCGCGAGCAACGTGCCGTCGCTCTGCTCCACGATCGCGCGCACGTCGCCCGTCTCGCCGAGCCGGATGGTGGCGCCGACCGCGGCCTGGCCGGCTTCGGGGCCGAGCGTCGTCCGGAACACGACCGGGATCCGGTTCTTGTCGGCGACGACGTAGATCGTCTTCACGTGGTTGGCCGGCGTCATCGGTGACGTCACGTCCACCGACACCGGGACGACGGCGCCGTTCTCGGCGATGAGGGGCAGGTCGAGCTTGACGATGCCGCCGCCGTCCTTCATCGGCCGCGCGCCGAAGATCCGCTTGAGGGCCTCGTCGACCGTTTCGTGCTGACCGAGGGTCTGCGCGTGCGCCCGCCGTGGCGCCTGCAGCGTGAGGCCGCCGGCGCCGGCAAGCCCGAGGGCGCCGAGCGTCGTGAGCGCCCGGCGACGGGTAATCGGATGATCCTTCATTGCTCATGAATTATATACGCCGACGTCGCGGGCTTGAAAGCTCGCGGCAGCCAGAGCGGCCGCCTCAGATTGCCGGGGCCGGGCGCCGGGCGCGCCAGCGCGAGCCAGCGCCGGTACATCTGGTGCGACTTGTCGGTGTCGACGAACACGTCGCCGTAGCGATCGTCGGCGCCGGCCCGGGTCACGCGCACCTTCTGGTGCCAGCAGTGCTGGCCGGAGACCGGATCGGGCTGGACCGGGAACGTCAGGTTCTGGTTGACGCCCGCGTCCTCCCACCAGATGCGGCTCGAGTCCGGATCGGCGCTGGCAAACGGCCGGACGCCGTGGACCTGGCGCATGCGCCACTGACCGCGCGCCACCTGCTCGAGACTCACCAGCGCCGTGGACCATCGCTCGCCGCCCTGGTCTTCACGCAGCCGCCAGCGGCCGATGTGATGCGAGCACGCGACGATCCCCGGCCGCAGCGCCTCGGTCACCCACGCCCGATCGACGAAGTAGCCGATGGCGGTCTCCACGCGGAGCAGATCGCCCGTGGCCACGCCGAGCCGGCGAGCGTCCTCGGGATTGATCCACAGCGGGTTCGTGTGGGAGATCTCGTTGAGCCACTTGGAGTTGCCCGAGCGCGTGTGGATCAGCGTGGGCAGGCGGAACGTCGGCAGCAGGACCATTTCACCTTGCGCGCGATCGATCTCCGACGGGTGGACATGGCTCTTCACGTAGCCGGGCACGGCCTGCTCCGGCCAGCGCCACTCCTTGAGCGTGCCGGAGAAGAACTCGAGCCGGCGCGACGGCGTCGGGAACCCCGCGCGGGCAACCCCGTCGATCTCCACGCCGACGGCCTGGCCGCCTTTCGTCACGACCTTCGTCAACGGATCGACGATGGCGCCGTCGACGGCGACGGTCTTCTCGTGCGTCTCGTAGACGTTGTCCTCGACGAGGAACGCGCCGTACTTTCGCATGTACGCGAGCGGCGTCAGGCCTTCCCTGGCCGCCGCCTCGGGCAGGCCGGGCACCGAGTTCTCGAAGATCCAGCGGTAGAACTCCTCGATCTGGAGCTTCTGGCCCGCGCGATACGGCGACTCGAAGTACTTCCTGATGCCGAGCGCGCCGTCGGGATCGATACGCCACGAGAGCTCGATCCAGAACTCGTCTTCCTCCCACACCTGGCCGATGCCGGCCGCCTCGTGGGCCTGCCACGTCCACTCGAACGTCCGTCCCTCGCGCTCCATGGCCACGCGCAGCACCGGCTGGCGGAAGCCGATCCAGCGCGCGGCGTGCGTCTCCTGCGACATCAGATCGTGGCGCTCGGAGCCGTGGCCCATCGGCAATATGAAGTCGGCAAACCACGCCGTTTCACTCCACACAGGAGTCAGGCAAGCATGGCGTTCGACCTTGCTCTCGTCGGTCAGCATCTCGATCCACGACATGCCGTCGGGGTTGGTCCACACGGGGTTGTAGACCCGCGTAAAGTACATCGCGAGCTTGCCCCGGCCTTCTCTCAGCAAATGCGGGAGCAGGAAGCTCATCTCGAAGAAGGCGAGCGGATACTCGCGCGGCATCAAGAGCTCGCTCCACACCTTGCCGGGCGGCGGGATCATCGGCGGGGCCGGGATCACCTTGTTGTAGACGTTGGGCGCCGTCCCGCCCGGCGTGCCGACGGCGCCCATCAGGACGACCAGCAGCTCGAGCGCGCGCGCCACCTGCCAGCCGCCGAGATTGCCGGCGGCGGTGTTGCGCCAGACGTGGGTGGCGAGCGCGGTGCCGGCGCGCGCGATCTCCCGCGCCACCTCGACGATCGTCGCTGCCGGCACGCCGCTCTCGCGCTCGGCGAACTCCGGCGTGTAGGTGGCGTAGAGCTCTTCCAGCGACCGCTCGAACGCGTCGAACGTCGGCGGCAGATCGCGGCGCTCCTCCCGCAGGTACTCTTCCCAATTCACCCAGCGCCGGACGAACTCCCGGTGATACCGGCGTTCGGTAATGAGAATCCTCGCGATGGCCAGCAGCACGGCCGCCTCCGAGCCCGGCCAGGGCGACATCCACCAGTCGGCCATCGACGCGGTGTTCGACAAGCGCGTGTCGAGCACGCAGACCTTGGCGCCCCGCATCTTCGCTTCCATGATTCGTTGCGCGTGCGGGTTGAAGTAGTGGCCGGTCTCGAGATGCGAGGAGAGCAGGAGCATGAAGCGGGCGTTGGCGTGGTCGGGTGACGGCCGGTCCATGCCCATCCAGAACGCGTAGCCGGCCCGAGCGCTCGCCGAGCACACGTTGGTGTGGCTGTTGTGGCCGTCGATTCCCCAGGCGTGGAAGACGCGCTGCAGGTAGATCAGCTCGTGGCCGGGCCGGCCGAGGTGATACATCACTTCCTGCGGCCGCCCCTCGACCAGCGCCTTCCGGATCCGGCCCGCGATGTCGTCGAGCGCCTCGTCCCACGAGACGCGCTCCCACTGGCCGCCGCCACGCTTGCCCGTGCGCCGCATCGGATAACGGAGGCGCTCGGGATCGTCGATCTGGTTGAGCGTGGCCGGGCCCTTCGCACAGTTGCGGCCGCGGCTGCCGGGATGGACGGGATTGCCCTCGAACTTCTGGATTCGGCCCGTGGTCTTGTCGACGTAGGCGAGCAACCCGCACGCCGCCTCGCAGTTGAAGCAGATGGTCGGAATCAGGCGATAGCGACGCTTGACCTTCCGAGGCCACGCGACGGGGTCGTACTCCTCCCAGTCGTCCCAGCGCTCCACCGGCGGATAGCTGGCGAGGCCCTCGGGGACGGGCAGCTCGCGCGCACTGGGATGTAACGGCTCGGGAATCGGTGGGTTCATCTCGTCACGTGGATCGGCCCCGCATCAGCTCAGAGGGATGCATTGGGGTTCTCTTTGCGGGGCTGAGACACGAGTCGCACGAGGCCCGAGGCCGGAGCCGACCGCAGCGTACGTTTTGTGTACGTGAGGATCGGCGACGGCCGAGAACGACGTGCGGCGACGTGGATCGGCCCCGCATCAGCTCAGAGGGATGGATTGGCCGGCCTTGACCCACAGATCTTCCCAAAGCCACAGCCCGGCCAGCGCGAGCACTGACGCCAGCAGCAGCCCGACGGCGGTGACTCCGTCGACGGCCATCGAAGATCGCGTCGATGCCAGGGCGGCGATCGACACGACCGGCACGACGGTTCCCATCACCATCACGCCCACCCAGAACCTGAACCGGTAGTGGCCGTACGTGATGAGCTTCGCGGCGCGGGCGGCGTCGAGGCTCGGATGATAGGTGAAGAGCTCGATCAGCAGCGCCACGGCGTGGACGAGGACGCCCAGGAGAAGCCAGGCGCTCAGCCCGCCGAGCGCCGCGGGATCGCGCCGGCCGACGGCCTCGACGACCAGCAGCGCCGCGGCACCCGCGACGACGGCGGACACGAGGAGCTGAGGCAGCACGAGCGGGCTCTGCCAGAAGTCGCGGCCCTCGGCCTGGCCGAAGAGCAACGCGCTGTAGCCGGCCGCGGCCGCGGCGAGGAGCACGGCCGGCAGCGCCAGCGCGCGCAACGCCCCGACGTCGCCGAGCCATCCGGCGACGAGCCACGCCGTCGCGACGAGGCCATACGCGAGCAGGACGAAGGCGCCCCACACGAGCCACGAGCGGAAGTTCGGCTTGAGCAGGATGAACAGGAACCGCTCGGGCCGCTTGAGATCGAACACGAGCAGGCCGGTCGTGATCGCCAGGAAGACGAGGGCGAGCAGCGGCGCGACGGTGCCGCTGAGCCATCCGCCGCCGGCGAGCTCGGAGAAGACGCCGAGGGCGGCGACGAGGAGCACACCCGCCGCGATCGACTTGGTCCAGAGATAAGCCGAGACCTTCCAGCCCCACGGACGTGGCACGTGTGGCACGTCGTACACGGACCGGGCCAGCGCGCCGTCCCCGTGCGACGACGCCGTGCCGAGCCCCTCCAGCATCTTGACGAGCGAGATCTCGGCGGCCGGGCGCTGCGCCCACATGTAGGTCGCGGCCGGTGCCTGGAGCGATGGCGTCAGCGCCGCCGCGTCGCCGCCGACGTAAAAGACTTTCGGACGCGTCCCCTGCTCGGGCTTGCGCACCTGCACCTGCTCGGTGGCCACGAGCTTCGCGATGCCGCTGCGCGGATCGTCGAGATCGCCGGCGATGATCGCGCGCTCGGGGCAGACGATCACGCAGGCGGGCTCGAGGCCGACCTCGAGACGGTGAGCACAGTAGTTGCACTTGGCCGCGGTCTGGGTGGCGGGATCGATGTAGAGCGCGTCGTAGGGGCAGGCCTGCATGCACGACTTGCAGCCGATACAGCGCTCGCCGTCGAAGTCGACGACGCCGTCCGGCCTCCGGTAGAGCGCGACGGTCGGACAGATGGTGACGCACGGCGCGTCGTCACAGTGGTTACATCGGAGCACCGAGAAGTACCGCCGCGTGTTCGGAAACGTCCCCCGCTCCACGTACTTGACCCAGGTGCGAAACACGCCGAGGGGAACCTGGTTCTCCTCCTTGCACGCCACCGTGCAGGCGTGGCAGCCGATGCATTTGCGCTGATCGATCACGAAGCCGTAGCGCACGCGTCTCGTCCTCCGATGGGCCGGGATCCCTGGGTGGCGATCGCCCTCCGGGCCGGGGCAGCCGATGATAACAGAAGCGTCCGGCCCGACGGCGAACGGCGATCAGCTCGAGCCATCGTGCGGCGAAGCGAACGCTCAGTGATACGTGAGCACGTCCCACCAGACGCGAACGGCGATGACCACGATGATCAGGCCGAGCGCAAGCCTGAGCTGAACGCCGGAAAGCCGCCGGCTGAGGGCGGCGCCGAGCTGAGCGCCTGGCACCGCGCCGATCGCCACGACGAGCGCGGATTCGTACGGGATCTGGTCGGTGACGAGCTTCCCCACGACGCCCATGCTCGAGGAAAGCGCCGTGATGGCGAGCGAGCTGCCGATCGTCACGCGAATCGGCACACCGACGACGACCAGCAGCAACGGGACGAGCAGGAACGCGCCGCCGGCGCCGACCAGTCCAGCGCCGACGCCGACGCTTCCGCACACCGTCGCCGTGAGCGGGCGGCTGAAGCGTCGAGGCTCACCGATGGGCAGGGACGGCGCCGCCGCCTCGACGGGCACGATCATGAGCGCGCCGGCGGCGGTCACCATGAGCGCGAAGATCAGCAGCAACCAGCGGTCGTACACGTAGTAGGACCCGAGTGCTCCCACCAGCGAGCCCGACGCCATCGCAACGCCGCCCACCCACGCCAGCTCGGCGTTGACGGCGCGGTGTCGACGATGGGCGAGCATGCCCGACGTCGCCGCGACCAGCACCTGCACCATCGTGACGCCGGCCACGGCCTTCACGCTCAGCTTGCCGACGTCGACGAGCGGCGGCACGTACAGCAGCAGCGGAATCATGATGATGGCACCGCCGACACCGAGGAGCCCGGCCACGAAGGCACCGCCGAGGCCCAGGCCCATCAGCGTGGCGGCGAACGCCAGCGTCATGTCGCGGACGCCGGCCGTGACCGCTGGCGAAGCCGCTTGACGACCGGCCACAGCACGATCACGACCGAGATGGCGAGCAGCGCGGCGCTCACCGGGCGCGTGACGAAAACGCTGACGTCGTTGGCGTGGGCCACCATCGACGTGAGGAAGTACTGCTCCGCCATCGGGCCGAGGATGATGCCCATCACCAGCGGCGGGATGGGCAGATCGTACCGTCGCATGAAGAAGCCGAGGACGCCGAAGAGCATCGTCAGCCAGACGTCGGCGAGATCGTTGCGGAGCGCGAACGCACCCAGGAAGCAGAAGACGACGATGAAGGTGTTGAGGATCGGCGGCGGGACCTTCATCAGCATGGCGAAGGAGAGCGCGGCCAGGAAGCCGAGCCCGATCATGACGACGTTGGCCAGGATCATCCCGGCCACGATCGTGTAGACCTCGGCCGTCTGCCGCGTGAAGAGGAGCGGCCCGGGCTGGATGCCGTGGAGCAGGAACGCGCCCATCATGACCGCGGTGGCCGCGCTGCCGGGAATGCCGAGGGTGAGCAGGTGGATCATCGCGCCACCCGTCGAGCCGTTGACCGAGCTTTCCGAGGCGACGAGGCCACCGGCGTGGCCGGTGCCGAACAGCTCCGGCGTCCGCGAGATCTGCTTCTCGAGGCCGTAGGAGACGAACGACGACACCGTCGCCCCGGCGCCGGCGAGGCCGCCGACGGCGATCCCGACCGCTGTGCCTCGCACCAGCGGCCCGCGCAGCGGCCAGAGCGCCAGCAAGGGCAAGCGCGGCACTGCGCGGGCACGGGGCGTCTCGGCGGCCGGCTCGCTGGAGGTCCCCACGATCTGGTCGAGTACCTCGCCGATGGCGAAGAGCCCGATGAGGACGGTGACGAAGTCGACACCGGTCTTGAGGAACGGAATGCCGAAGGCGAAGCGCTCGACGCCGTACTGGGCCTCGGTGCCGATGGTGCCCAGGAACATCCCGCTGAAGAGCGAGACGAGCGCGGCCGCCATCGACGACTGGCCCAGCACGGAGACGCTGGCCAGGCCGAAGACGACCACCGAGAAAAACTCCACGGTCGAGAACGAGAGCGCGAAGCGCGCGAACGGCGGCGCGAAGAAGGCGAGGAAGAGCGCGCTCACCAGGCCGCCGAAGGCCGACGACATGATGGCGAGGCCGAGGGCGTACTGCGTGTGGCCCTGGCGACTCATCCGGTAGCCCTCCCAGGTCGTGGGCACGTTCATGGGATCGCCAGGGATGTTGAAGAGGATTCCGGTGATCGAGCCGCCGAACACACCGCCGCAGTAGACGCCGATCATCAGCAGCAGCGCCGGCACGATCCCCATGAGGTACGTGAAGGGCAGGACCAGGACGATGGAGTTCAGCATCGTGATGCCGGGCAGCGCGCCGGCGATAATGCCGATGGCGAGGCCGACGACGATCATCAGGAAGTTGAGGGGCTGAACGGCGTTGACGAAGCCCGTCGCGAGATTGCCGAGGATCTCGCCCATGTCGCCGCGCTAGAAAATGCCGAGGCCGCGGTAGAGCGCCAGCGTCATCGTCTCGAACGCGCCGTCGCCCTTGGGGAGCGGCAGGTACACGAGCTTGACGAAGACGTAGAGCAGCCCGACCGTCCCGAGGACCGCCGCCGCGCCGATGGCGACCGGCGAGCGGGCCCCGGCCAGCAGCATCATGAACGCGGCGACGAATCCCACGGTGACGAGCGGAAAGCCCAGCCACGGCGTCAGCGCGACGTAGAGCACGATCGTCGCAATGGCCAGGAGCAACGTGCCGCGGCGCACGCCGCCCAGCCCGGCAGCGCCGGCGCGAGCCACGGCATGGTCGTTCGGCGCGGCGCGCCGCAGGTTTTCGACGAGCTTGGCCGCGGAGGCCAGGCCCAGGCCGATGAGGACCAGGCGCGGCCAGAACCCGGGGCCGAGCTGCTCGCCGCGCGCGACGTCGTCGAGGCCGCGCGTGGCCGCGAACAGCGCGACGGCGACGATCACGCCGGCGAGCGGCGCGACGACGCGGGCCAGGGCCGGCATCCTACTTGCGGAGCCCGAAGTCCTTGACCAGCCGCTCGAGCGTCGCCGTCTCGCCGGCGACCCACGGCCCGAACTGCTCGTGGCCCATGAAGCTGTCCGGGCTCATGTACCACTCCTCCGCGAACTTCTTCCACTGCGGCGTCTGCATCGCCCGCGCGAACGCGTCGGCCAGCGCCTTCACGCGCTCGACCGGCACGCCCTTGCGGGTCGCCAGGCCGCGGAACTGCGGCAGCGTGATGTCGAAGCCCAGCTCCTTCGACGTCGGCACGTCAGCGAACGCCGGAAGGCGCTTTTCCGCGAAGATGATCAGCGGCCTCAGCTGGCCGGCCTTCAGGTACTGCAGCACGTCGCCGGCCTGCTCGTAGAGCACCTCGGTGTGGCCGCCGAGCGCGGCGGCGTAACGCTCGCCTGGCTTCGGGTACGGCACCGTCGTCATCTTGTAGCCTTTCTTCTCCAGAAATCTCACGGTCACGTCGTCGACGGTACCGAAGCCGGTCGCGGCGACACGCAGCTTGCCAGGATTGGCCTGCGCGTGCTTGAACAGCTCCTGGATCGAGCGGAACGGCGAGTCCGACTTGACGAACAGGAACGAGTCGGCCACCTGGGTGCGGACGATCCACTCGAAGTCGTCGACCTTGTGACGGGCCAGGCCCATCGGAATCGTCATCAAGGTGTCCTGGATGTAGGTGGCGATCGTGTAGCCGTCGGGCTTGGCGTTGAGCACCTGGGCCATGCCCGTGTTCCCCGACGCGCCGGGCACGTTCGAGACCGGAAGCGCCACGCCGAGCACTGGCTGGGCGAGGCTCGAGATCTGCCGAGCCATCGTGTCAGCACCGCCGCCGGTGCCCCACGTGCAGATGATATCGATCGGGCGATTGGGGAACTTCTCCTGCGCCGCCACCTGGCTCACGGCAACCGCGAGCAGGACGCACGCCAGTGTGCGCACTCTCATCGTCGACCTCCCTACCGCTGTGCCAGGCTCAGGACGACTCCCGCAGCAGGCGGCGCAGCATCTTGCCCGTCGTGGTCTGCGGAAGCGCGTCGCGGAACTCGACGATCCGCGGGACCTTGTACGGGGTGAGCCGCGCCCGGCAGAACTCCGCGATCTCGGCCTCGCGCACGCGGCCCCGGTGGCCGTCCTTGAGGACGACGCACGCCTTCACCGCCTCGCCGCGGTAGTCGTCGGGGACGCCGATCACCATGACGAGCGCCACCGCCTCGTGGGCGTAGATCGTCTCCTCGACCTCGCGCGGCCACACCTTGAAGCCGGCGGTGTTGATCAGGTCTTTCAATCGATCGACGATCGCGAAGTATCCCTCGTCGTCCATGCGCGCGATGTCGCCGGTCTTGAGCCAGCCATCACACAGCGCCTCGGCCGTCGCCGTGGGCCGGTTCCAGTACCCGAGCATGACCTGCGGCCCGCGGATGAGCAGCTCGCCGGGCTGGCCGGGCGCCACGTCGCGCCCGCTCTCGTCGACGATGCGAGCGTCGGTGTCGGGCAGCGGCAGGCCGATGGAGCCGGCCCGCGCGCGATGGATCGGGTTGGCGTGGGTGAGCGGGCTCGTCTCGGTCAGCCCGTAGCCCTCGATCAGCACCTCGCGTCCGACCAGCTCGTCGAACGCGGCCTTCACGCTCGGCGGCAGCGGCGCGGCGTTCGTCCGGCACGCGCGGAGCGAGGAGTAGTCGGCGGCGCGGCCGGCCGGATCGTTGAGCAGCGCGATGAACATCGTGGGGACGCCGAAGAGCCGCGTCACGCGGTGGCGAGTCACCGCGTGAGCGACGGCCGCCGCGCTGAACCGGCCGAACACGAGCAGGGTGGCGCCGGCCGAGAGCGGGACGTTCATCACGCCCGACATCCCTCCGGAGTGGAAGAGCGGCAGCGCGCACACGGAGACCTCATCGCCGGGAGCGAAGGCGTACCACTCGGCGAACTGCGTCGTGTTCACGACGATGTTCCGGTGGGACAGCATCGCGCCCTTCGGCGCTCCGGTCGTGCCGCCCGTGTAGAGCAGCACGGCGACGTCGCGGCCGGAATCACCCGCCACGGGCACAGCCGGCGGCCGTGACTCCATCGCCTGGAGCTCGCGAGCATCGATGAAGGGCAGCTTCAACCGCGATGCGACCGTCTCCGCCGCCTGCGCAGACGGACCGACGACGACAGCGACGCCGGCATCGGTCACGTGCTGCTCGATCTCGCCCTCGCGCGCTCCGGGATTCACCGGCACGACGGTGCCGCCGGCCACCCACGTCGCGTAGTACCCGATGACGAGCGCCGCGCTGTTGGGCAGGCAGAGGCCGACACGCGTGCCACGCTCGACGCCGGCGGCCGTGAGGCCCGACGCCACGCCGCGCACGGCGCGCCAGAGCTCCTCGTAGGTCAGGCTCCGGCCGGCAGCCAGCGACCCGTGATCGATCTCCTGCAAGGCGACGCGGTGGGCGAAGCGCGGCAGGTTCCGCTCCAGCAGCCGCCAGGCCGGCTCATGCGGATAGTCGAGCGAGCGCGGCACGTGAGCGGGCCACACGCGATGCCAGGGGCGCTCCTCGACGAGGGACGCCACCACGTCAGGCGGCGCTGAGGACCGGAAGCTGGTAGCCGACCTCGAGCGCGCTCAGGTTCTGCTCGTGGAAGCGCGGGATGACCTCGACCATGGCCTTGCGCATGGCTTCGTAGTCGAGCGCGGCCACCCGCGTCAGCGCCCCGAGCATGACCATGTTCGCGAACAGCACGTTGTTGAAGCGCTCCTTGCTGATCTGCGTGGCCGCCACCGCCACGTGACGCTCGGGCGCCTCGCTCCGGACCTCCTCGACCATCTCGGGGTCGTAGAGGATCTTGCCCCGGCAGAAGTCGAAGAACTTCCGGTAGGCGGGCGCCGAGAACGCGACGAAGACGTCGGCGTTCTCGACCACCGGGCTGTCGACGTACCGGGGAGAGATCACGAGCTGAGCGCGGACGTAACCACCGCGCGTCTCGGTACCGTGACTCTTGAGCATGGTCACCCGGTGGCCCTGCTTGATCGCGCAGAGGCCGAGGATCTGGCCCATGCGGATCACGCCCTGGCCGCCAAAGCCGGAGATCAGGATCTCGGTGCGGCCGTCGGCGGCCGACATCAGGTGGTGGCCTTCCCGCCCTTCTTCTGGGCGAGGTCGGCCTGGACGCGCGCGTTCATGTCGCGCATGATCCGCGAGAACTCCGGGCGGCTGTTGGACGCGTCGTGCTTGATGCCGGTCTCCCAGGTGAAATCGCTCTCGGTGCCGTCCGTCTTTCTGCCCTGCGTGTGCTCGTAGATCCACTCGAGGTTCTTCAGCGTGTCGCGCGTGCCCAGCGCATACGCCCCGAAGTTCTCGTTGCAGGGGAAGCGCACGTGGACGAACGAGAAGCCGTCGTTCCCGAGCGCCTTCTTCACGATCTTGACCGTCTGATGCCACTGGGTGGCCGTCGTCTCGGCCACGAACGTGGCGCCGGCCGCCTTGACGACGTCGCAGGGATCGAACGGCGGCTCGACCATGCCGTAGGGGCTCGAGTTGGTGACGTAGCCGGCGGGCGTGGTCGGTGAGAACTGGCCACCGGTCGATTCGTAGCCCATGTTGTCCTCGCAGATCACGGTCACGCCGAGGTTGCGGCGCGCGGCGTGGATCAGGTGCGAGGTGCCGATCGACGCGGCGTCACCGTCGCCGACGACGATCAGGTATTTCTTGTCCGGCTGGGCGAGCTTCAGCCCGGTGGCGATGGCCAGCGCGCGGCCGTGGGTCGCGCCGAAGTTGTCGCCGCCCCACGTCGCAAAGGTCTGGCGCCCGACACAGCCGATACCGGTCCCGAAGATCACGTCTTTCTGCTTGAGCCCCAGCTCATCGATGGCCTGGAGCAGCCAGTTCTCGATCATGCCGATCCCGCAGCCATGGCAGGCCTTGGTTGGGATCTGACTCGGCCGGAGGTACTTCTTTGCCAGTTTGTTCATCACCGGACCTCCGTCCAGTCATCGGAGGGGGCCTCGACGGCCCCCTCCGTAACCTCCCCCAGAAATCGATTGCGCCGGCAAAGCCGGCGCTCGAACAGCGCCCGCGCTTCGCCTTCAAGCCGCTCTGCAGCCCCAGCCATCACCTGACCTCCGTCCATATATATGGGAGCTCGGGGATGGTGCCACTCCGGGCCGCCCCCTCCAGCCCGGCGACCACCTCGGCCACCGTGTGGAGCTCGGCGCTCTTGCCCATGAAGTGGACCTTGCGCTTGTCCGGGGCCGCCCGCATCACCTCGCGCACGAGCTGGCCGTCGTAGTTCAGCTCGCAGACGACGTACCGGGCATCGCGCTCGAACAGCTCGTCGGGAAACGGCCACAGCGTGATGAGTCGGACGAACCCGGCCCTCACGCCCCGCCGCCGCGCTTCCAGCACCCCGGTCTTCACCGTACGAGCGTTGGCGCCGTAGGCCACCGCGATGACGTCGGCGTCGTCGAGGCCGAGCGTCTCGTAGCGCGTGAGGTCAACGCGATGATGTCGGATCTTGTTGACGAGACGGAACGTCTGAGCCCACTGCGCTTCCATCTCCTCGATGTCGTAACCCTCTTCGGTATGCGTGTAGGCAGACACGCACACGCCGGTCCCGTGGCCGATCACGTTCGGCGGCACGTCGAGGTCGGCGCTGCCCACCGGATAGAACGGCATCATGAGGTTGTGCTTGCGCGGGATCACGAAGTCGAGGCCGTCGTAGTCGTCGGGGATGAACAGGTCTTCCCACATGTCCGAGATGACCTGATCGGTGAGGATCGTCACCGGCGTGCGGAAGCGCTCGGCCAGGTTGAAGGCGTCGATCGTCAGCCAGAACGCTTCCTGCACCGACGACGGCGAGAGCACGATCGTCTCGAAGTTGCCGCCGTGGCTCGCGTAGCGCGCGATGTAGAACTCGCCCTGGCCCGGCGCTCCCGTGATGCCGCTGATCGGCCCCACCCGCATGGCATCGACGATCACCAGCGGGATCTCGTTGGTGATGGACCAGCCGTAAGCGTCGTGCATCAGCGTGTAGCCGGGCCCCGACGTCGCCGTCATCGCCTTGAGGCCACCGAGGCTCGCACCCGCGCAGGCGTGCATGCCGGCCAGCTCGTCCTCGCACTGCATGTAGTACCCGCCGACCTGGGGCAAGCGCTTGGACATGTACTCGGCGATGTCGGTCGCCGGCGTGATCGGATAGCCGGCGAAGACGCGGCAGCCCGCGGCGATGGCGCCCTCGGTCAGCGCGTACGTACCGGCCTCCAGCAGGCGGCGGCCCTTGATCTCGCGCCGGGCCCACTCCTCCCACGGCGCGACCAGGGTTTCCTTCACGGCGTGCTCGACGGTCGCCATTAATTGTTTCCACCTTTGATCGCAACATCGATGCAGAAGTCCGGGCAGATCTGATAGCAGAGCATGCAGCCGACGCAGTTGTCCTCGTGGGCGACGATCATCGGGAACCATCCGATCTTGTTGGGGGTCGTTCGCCACGCGAAGACGTCGGTCGGGCACACGCTGAGGCAGAACCCGCAGGCCTTGCACATGTCCTCACCGACGACCACGTCCCACTTGCCGGCGGGCCCGCGCGGCGCCTTCTTCTCAAGCTTGAACAGCGCCATCCGTGCCTCCCTGAGCGATGGCCTTCACCACGATCTCCTTGGCGCCGGCGATGTGGGCCCGGGCCAGCAATTCGGCGCGTTCTCCGTCCCCGGCCACGATGGCGGCGTGGATCCCACGATGCTCGCGGTCGGCGTCGGCCAGGCGATGCGGCGTGCGCAGCAGCACCGGGTGGAATCGCTGGATGCTGAGCCTGACCATCGCCGACAGCGCGATGAGCCGCGCGTTGCCGCTCGCCCGGAAGATCTCTTCATGGAAGGCGACGTGAGCACCGAACCACTGGTTGGCGTCGTTCCGGGCCAGGCACTGAGCCATGCGGTCGAGTGACTTCTCGAGCCGCGCGAAGCTGGCGGGCGCCGCGCGCTGGGCGGCCAGACGCGCCGCGAGACCATCGAGCACCTCGCGCAGGTCATAGAGCTCCGCCGCCTCCTCCAGCGCGAGGACCGCCACGCGGACGCCGCCACCGGGAAGCAACTCGACCAGGCCTTCGTGCTGGAGCCGGCCCAACGCCTCGCGGACCGGAGTCCGGCTGATGGCGAGCTGGTCGGCGAGGTCGGTCTGCCGCAGCCGAGCGCCGGCCGTGAAGCGGCCGTCGAGGATGGCGTCGCGGAGCGTCTGGGTGGCGTCGTCCACCAGGCGCCGCCGCCGGAGCGGGGCCACGGGAGGGCTGGGCATGTGGCCTGGATTCTGTATCCAGAATCCAGGCCGCGTCAAGTCACCGTACGCTCGAGTAGTACGCCGCCAGGTCGCTCATCGTGTCGTCGGACAGCGACTTCATCAGTTCCTTGATCGCCTTGAGGCTCGGATCGCCCGGACTCCGCTTGTCCTCGCGGAACAGCATCATCTGGTTCTTCAGATAGCCGGGCGGCTGCCCGGCGAGATCGGGAATGAGCTTGGCGCGATCGCCACGGCCATCCGGTCCGTGGCAGATGACGCACGGCTGGGCCGCCGCGCGGCCGCGGCCCGCGGCGGTGGCGTCGACCGCGATCTTGGTCGGCTCGCGCTTGAGGCCGCCGAAGTACACGGCGTAATCGTCGACGCCGAACTGGATCACCTGCTTGGCGTACGGCTCCATCTCCGTCGACGGCCGCTTGCCGGACGCGTAGTCGGCGATGGCCTTCTTGAAGTACTCCGGCCACAGCCCGGCCAGGATCGGCATGGTGTCGCCGGCGCTCTGGCCGGCGAAGCCGTGGCAGGCCGAGCAGTTGAGCGCTTTCATGGCGCCGGGGGTGTCGAGCGGGCCGGCGCCGGCGACGGACGCCGCAGCCAGGACGAGAGCGATACCGATCACGACCTGCATGGGCGTCTCCTCCTATCCGACCACGTCGTTCCAGATGGACCGTGCCCACCCGAGCGAGTTCTGAGCCACCGCGGCGCTCTGGCCGGGCGTCAGCTTCTGCTCGATCTGCACGACCTTGCCGTTCTCGATCCGGTACGTGTTGACCACCGCGATCGCCTCGCGGTCGTTGACCCACGAGTAGCACGTGTTGCCGGGGGCGAGCTGGGGCGGCTGCTTGCCGTTGAGCTGGTGGACGATCGCCACCGCCGCCACCTTGCCCATGGCGTTGGCGACGTTCCCCGACTTCGGCACGGGCAGGCCGATCGTCGAGTCGCCCACGACGTGAACGTTCGGCGCCTTGGCCGACTCGAACGTGAGGTGATTGACCTCGCACCAGCGCTTGTCGGCGCCGACGAGATCGGCCTGCACGGCGATGGTGCCCGCCCGCTGGGGCGGGATCAGGTTCACGACGTCGTACTTCACCTTGTCGCCGAAGTCCGTCGTGACCTCGCGCGCGCCGGGGTCGACCTTCACCACCTTGTTCGACGCGCGGTAGTCGATGTTCGGATACTCGCGCCAGGCGGCGCGGAAGAGCGCCGTCTTCGAGATGATGTTCTGGTTCGCGTCGAGGATGACGAGCTTGGACCTCGGCTTGCTCTGCTTGAGGTACCACGCCACCTGGCAGGCGCGCTCGTACGGCCCGGGCGGGCAGCGATACGCCGCGGGCGGGATGCTGAGGACGAACACGCCGCCGTCGGGCATGGCGCGCATCTGCTCGGCCAGCGCCTGGGTCTGCGGCCCGGCCTTCCACGCGTGCAGCACCTTGTCCTGGTTCTCGGCGAGGCCCTCGACCAGCTCCCACTGGAACTCGACGCCCGGAGCGACGACCGCGCGGTCGTACTCGAGATAGCCCTCGCCCACGCGCACGCGGCGCGCCGCGGGATCCAGCGCGCTCGCCATCTCGTGGATCACGCGCACGCCATGACGGCGCAGCCCCGAGTAGTCGAAGGTGATGCTGTCGAGCGTGCGCACGCCGCTCAGCACCAGGTTGCTGAAGGGGCACGAGACGAACTGGCGGTTGGGCTCGAGCAGGATGACCTCGATGGTCGGATCGCCCAGCCGCACGTATTTTGCGGCGGTCGCGCCGCCCCACCCGCCGCCGACGACCACGACCCGCCGCGCCGTCTTCGGTGCGAAATCACCCTTCATCGCGGTGGCGCACCCACCGCCCAGCAGGCCGACACCCAGTCCGATTCCCGACGTTCGCAGGAACTCACGTCGCCCCATCGCCTTCATCGCCGTTCTCCTCTCATTGAAGCGCGCTGAACCGGCCGGACGCCTCGTTCCAGGTGGCGGCCGCGGCCCACGCCGCCATGACCACGATGACGAGGACGACCGCTCCGCCCCACCCGAACGCCGAGGGCAGGAACACCGCGGCCCCGAGCTTGCCGGCGAGCCCGGCGGCAGCGAGGCCCAGCCGGGTGAATGACGCGGCCAGCGCGAAGCCCGCGATGGCGATCCAGAGCTTGAGCTGACCTTCGCCGGCGCGCCAGATCGAGCCGGCGCCGCAGCCCCCGGCGAGCGTCATGCCGATTCCGAACAGCAGACCGCCCACCAGCGCCCCGGCGCCCGCGCTCGGGAACACCCACTCCGACTTGTCCTTGAGATCGGTGAACTTGAGGATCGCGAAGCCGAGCGTGCAGACGATCACCGCGAGCGCCGCTGCCCGCGTGTGCTCGGCGTTGCCGCTCAGGAACGGCTCGCGGAACGCGCGCACGAGGCAGAACCGCGAGCGCTGGAAGATCATCCCGAAGGCGACGCCGAAGAGCAGGAAGATCCCCTGCGGGGCGTAGCCCGTCCGCGCGTAGAGGAACGGCAATAGCACGAGCGCGGCCAGAATCACCACGCCGGCCACCGGTTGACGGCTCTTCTCGCGGCGCGCGGCCGCGAGCACGCGGCCCCGGCCCATCGACCACGTTGGACGGTGCGCCACCTCCCACATGAGATACCGGATGGCGAGGAAGGCGCCGACGCCGAGGCCGAGCATCATGCCGAAGCCGGAGAGCGAGAGCGCGCTCGTCGCCGAGAAGAACCCCCCGATGTTGCAGCCGAGCGCCAGCATGGCGCCCGCGCCCATCGCGAGCCCGCCGAGGCCGCCCTTGACCAGCTCCCCGCGCGGCGGCACGCGCACGGCGAACTCGCGGCTGAGCAGCGCGGCGGCCAGCCCGCCGAAGAGCACGCCCAGATTCAACAATGAGCCGGAATAGAGCCACGGCACGATGAGATCGGGGCGCCGCACGACGCCGACGCCGGTCAGCACCCAGTCACCCCAGTTCCGCATGCCGTCCGACGCCGTCCACGGGCGATCGAACGCGAAGAGGAAGACGTTGACCATCGCGACGAGGAGCGCGGCCGCCCACACCGGCCACGGCTGTCCGAAGACGAGCCGATACTGCGGGCTGAACAGACGGGCCATCGCGCGGGATTCTACCGGGAGAGCAGCTTACGCTTCCAGAATTCCCACGGCCGTAGAACTATCTCGCGCAAGCGACCCCCATTGTCGCGAAACGCGTGAAGGGGTGGGTTTGGGAGGGGGCACTCCTGTGCCCCCTCCCAACTCAATGTCAGAGCGCCGGGATCAGCCCACGCCCATTACCTGGCGACGCTGTTATTGATAAGCGCTTTCAACAGCCGGCTGGACGACGTGCAACCGGGTCACCATCTCGTTCATCGGCTGCATCAGCTCGGTCATGTGGTGGACGGCTCGACTCAGCGATTCGGCGACCGCCGCCTGCTGGCTCCGGAGGTCGTCGTTCTGGCCACGGAGTCCGCTGAGCTCGAGCTGGACCTCGTGAAGTTCCCGGCGCACGGTCGCGATCTCCTCGCGCATCCGGTCGCACTCCGCGTCGGAGGCGGCCGCTCGCTCGCGGAGCCGCTGGTTGTCGTCGAAGACACTGGGAATGACGCGTCCGAGGAGGTACTGGCTTTCCTCGATCCAGCGCTCCACCTGCTGCCGCGTGCCGATCGTGCCGGTCCCCGTCATGTTCATCCTCAGGCTTCCCCCTCGCGTGTCGGGCGCCCGAGCCGCCGGCCTCGGGGATTCCCGTGTGCACCGCAGACGACCACCCAGTCGCGGCTGTCTCGTACCGCGGCGTCGGTCGGACAGCATTCGGAGATTCCGATGGTCGGCGAAACGCCGACGGGCTCACGTGGGACACAACGGTCGAGCGGAGACGGCGACGAGCTAGCGAGAGGCCAGCTCGGCAAGAAATCCATCCGAGCGCAATCTAAACGTCCGTGGTCGGACGTGTCAAGCACTCAGTGCGTTTGTTTCTCTTTTTCCGTCTTCACCTCCTTGATCACCTTCTCGGCGAGGAACGCCGGGACCTCTTCGTAATGCGAAAACTCCATCGAATAGCCGCCGCGGCCGCCCGTCATCGAGCGCAACGACGGCTCGTAGGTGAGCATCTCCGCCATCGGCGCCTGCGCGCGCACGACCGCGGTCTCCCCGGCCGGCTCCATGCCCGCGATGCGGCCGCGCCGCGAGTTCAGATCGCCGATGACGTCGCCGGTGGTGTCGGTCGGACAGTTGACTTCCACGTTCATGATCGGCTCGAGCAGGATGGGGTGGGCGTCCATGAAGACCTTCTGCAACCCCATCGACGCCGCGATCTGGAAGGCCATGTCCGACGAGTCGACGTCGTGGTAGGAGCCGTCGTACAGCGTGACCTTGAGGTCGACGATCGGATAGCCGGCCAGGATGCCGCGCTTCATGCAGTCGCGCACGCCCTTCTCCACCGACGGGATGAAGTTGCGCGGCACGGCGCCGCCGAAGATGTCGTCGACGAACTCGAAGCCGCCGCCGCGCGCCATCGGTTCCACGCGCAGCCAGGTGTCGCCGTACTGGCCGCGGCCGCCCGTCTGCTTCTTATACTTCCCCTGGCCCTCGGCGCGGCCCTTGACCGTCTCCTTGTACGGGATGCGGGGCGGCAGCAGCGTCACGTCGACGTTGTACTTGCGCTTCATCCGCTCGACCGTCATCTCGACGTGCAGGTTGCCGACGCCCGAGATCAGGAGCTGCTTCGTCTCCGGGTCGAAGTGGTGGTGGATCGTCGGGTCTTCCTCGGCGATCCGGGCCAGCGCGTTGGAGATCTTGTCCTCGTCGCCCCGGGTCTTGGGCTGGATGGCGAACGAGATGGCCGCCTCCGGGAACGTGATGCGGGGCAGCTCGAACGGGTGCGCCTCCTCCACCAGCGTGTCGCCGGTCTGGGTCTCCTTGAGCTTCTGGACCACGCCGATCTCGCCGGGACCGAGGCTCTCCACGTTCTTCGACGTCTTGCCCTGGAGCCACGAGATGTGGCTCATCCGCTCCTTGCCGCCGCGCCCGGGGTTGGCCAGCGTGGACTCCGTCTTCAACGTGCCGCTGAAGACCCGAAAGAGCGACAGCTTGCCGACGTGAGGGTCGCTCAGCGTCTTGAACACGAGCGCCGTCACCGGCGCCTTCGCGTCGGGCGCGCGTGCGCCCGCCTGCTTGGCCTTGAGGTCGGTGCCGACCACCTCGGCGCGATCGGCGGGCGACGGGAACTCGTGAACGATGAGGTCGAGCAGCGCCTGGGTGCCGATGCCCTTGACCGCCGCGGCGCAGAGCACCGGGATGATCTTGCCGGTGGTGATGCCGGCGCGGAGCGCCTTGAGCATCTCCGGCTCTTCGAGCGATCCCGACTCCAGATACTTGCTCAGCAACTCGTCGTCGGTCTCGGCCGCGGCTTCCACCAGCTTCTCGCGGTACTCGCGGGCCCGGTCCGCGATGTCGCCGGGGATGTCGGCCTCGCGCGGCTTCCCATCCGTGTAGAGCGTCGCCTTCATCTTGACGAGGTCGACGAAACCCTGGAACGCGTGCTCCTCGCCCACGGGGATGTGGAGCGGCACCGCGCGGCCCTTGAGCCGGCGGGTGATGGACTCCAGCGTGCGATAGAAGTCGGCCCGCTCGCGATCGAGGCGATTGACGACGACGGCGCGGGGCAGCTCGTACTCGTTCGCAAACTTCCAGATCTTCTCGGTCTGAACCTGGACGCCGGCCACGGCGTCCACCACCACGACGGCCGCCTCGACCACTCGGAGACCGGCGCGGGCGTCGGCGATGAAGTCGCCGTACCCCGGGGTGTCCACGACGTTCACGTGGTAGCCCTTCCAGTCACAGTAGGCCACCGCGGTGTTGATCGAGATCTTGCGCTTGATCTCGTCCGGATCGAAGTCGGTGGTGGTGGAGCCGTCGTCCACCTTGCCGAGCCGGGTGACCGCGCCGGCCGTGAACAGCAGCGCTTCCACGAGGGAGGTCTTGCCGACACCGCCGTGACCCACGACACCGACGTTGCGAATCTTCGCGGTCTCGATCATGCACGGGCCTCCTGCGGTCGACCTGAAGTGGCGGTGATCCTACCACAAGTACTTGGGGGGACCCGTTCGCGTGAAGCCGCCCGGATGTTCACGCGCAACGCGACGAGGGGGGTTGGGGGGAAGCGGGACGGGTCCCCCCAACTAGAGCATCAGGGCCGCGAGAGCGCGCGCACCACGTGAGCGACGACGGCGTCGTCGGTGCCGGAGAGGTCGGTGGCGGCACGCAGCGGCGGCGGGGCGTTCTTGATCCCGGCGCCAGTCAGCACCAGCACGATCCGCTCGGCAGCGCTCACCGCGCCCCGCCCCTTCAGCTCCGCGAGCGCGGCCACGGTCGCCGCGGCCTCGGGCGCCGTCCAGACGCCGTCGAGCCGGGCCAGCAGGCGCTGGGCGTCGGCGATGGCGGCCTCGCTCACCGCAACGGCGTCGCCCTTCGTTTCACGGAGCACGCGCAGCATCTGGCGCCCGGCGAACGGCGACGGCACGCGCAGGCCAGGAGCGTCGGTGACCGGGTTGTCCCAGGGCGCCGTCGTCTCAGCGCCGTCTCGCCATGCCTTGACGACGGGAGCGCAGCCTTCGGCCTGCACGCTGACGATCCGCGGTAGCGCACCCGTGAGCCAGCCCATCGCGCGCAGCTCCTCGTACGCCTTGGGGATCCCGACGAGCCCGGTGCCACCTCCGGTCGGATAGAGCAGCACGTCGGGCATCGACCAGCCGAGCTGCTCGGCCAGCTCGAGGCCCATCGTCTTCTTGCCCTCGAGGCGATACGGCTCCTTCAGCGTCGAGAGATCGAACCAGCCGAGCTGTGGCGCCACCTTCGCGACGATCCGGCCGGCGGTGGCGATCGAGCCCTCGATCGTGAACACGTGCGCCCCCGCGATCAGCGCCTCGGCGATGGCCGCCGGCGGCGTCCCGCGCGGCACGATCACCCCGCAGGGCAGTCCGGCCCGAGCCGCGTAGAGCGCCGCGGCGCCACCTGCGTTGCCAGCCGATGGAATCACGAAGCCCCGGGCGCCGAGCGTGCGCGCCCGCGTGATCGCCATGCCGAGGCCGCGCGCCTTGAACGTCCCCGTCGGGTTCTGGCCCTCGTCCTTGGCCAGGACGTGACGCAACCCGAGGTGAGCGGCCAGACGCGTCAGCGACAGGAGCGGGGTGCCGCCCTCGCCGAGCGTCACCGGCTCCTCGCCGGCGTCCAGCGGGGTCAGCTCGCGGAAGCGATACATCCCGGGCGGACGCGTCTTCAGATCGTCCCGGCTGACCGCGGACTTCACGCGCTCGAGGTCGTAGCGAACCGCCAGCATCTGGCCACAGGCCTCGCAGACCGTCAGCACGCGCTTGGCGTCGTGCCGCCGACCGCAGACCGTGCACTCGACGTGGCTGACGAAGCTCATGCGGTGACTACGCGCCGTCGGCCGGTGGCGCGACGACCCGGTTGGCGAGCACGCCGATCTTCTCCACTTCGGCCTCGATCTTGTCGCCGACCTTCAGGAACTTCCCGGTCGCGGCCCCGACGCCCTCGGGCGTGCCGGTGGCGATGACGTCGCCGGGCAGGATCGTGAAGCCCTCCGACAGCACGCTGATGCACTCGTCGACCGGGAAGATCATCTTGGAGGTGTGGCTCGACTGGCGCGTCTCGCCGTTGACGCGCAGGGTGATGGCGAGCGCCTGGGGATCGGGGATCTCGTCGGCGGTGACGAGCACCGGGCCCATCGGACAGAACGTGTCGAGGGTCTTGCCCTTGAACCACTGGCCGTGGCGCTTCTGCAGATCGCGAGCCGTCACGTCGTTGATGATCGTATAGCCGAACACGTGGGCGAGCGCTTGCTCGCGCCGGATGTCGCGGCCAGCCACACCGATGACGGCGGTCAGCTCGACCTCGTAGTCCAGCTCCTTGGTGACCGAGTGGTCCACGACCCTGCCCGCGGGCGGCAGCACCGACTCCGGGACCTTGGTGAAGTACACCGGGTGCGGTGGCGCCTCGGCGCCGCGCTCGGCCGCGTGCTCCTTGTAGTTGCGGCCGAGGCAGAAGACGTTGCGAGCCGGCCGGGGGATGGGCGCCTCCAGTCGCACGCGCGCGAGCGGCGAGGCCAGACGGCGCTCGGCCAACCGGTCCAGGCCCTCGCGGCCGAGCAGCGCGAGGCCGTGGTCGAGCGCCTGGCGCGCCTCGTTCCACGCGTCGGTCGCGCCCTGGATCAGGGCGAGCATCGTCTTGGGAAATCCACCGCGGCCGCGCCGGACGGCGCCCTGCTCGCTCGCCCGATCGGCGGCCAGCGCGGCCAGGTCGAATACGACGTCGTCCGCGAGCGCGCCCACACGGGCCGCCGCCCGCCCGCGACGATAGGTCACCAGACGCATGGCTCAGTGGTCCTTGAGGAGCACGACCAGCACGCGGGCCGGGCGCGGCGATTCGTTCAGGGAATAGTGGAGCGTCCCCTTCCGGGCGTACTCGACCTCGCCGGGATGGAGGATCCGCTTGCCGAGGCCCTTCGTCACCACGGCGAACTCGCCGTCCAGCACGTACGCGAGCTCGTCGGCGACGGCGGCGTGCTCGTCGCCGCGGAAGCCGGGCGGAAACACGAACTCGATCATCATCAAGCGATCGTTGTCGAGCAGCGTCCGCTCACCGACGGAAGCACCCGCGACCGGCGACGCCGCGGGGACCGCCAGGGCCAGGACGAGGAGGAGGACGACTCCGACGTGTGACAGGGTCAGATGGACTGGCGCATGACGGGCCGCGACGGGAGCGTGGTGCCCCGCTCGCGCGCCATCTGCTCGAGCTCGGGCGGCAGCGCGAACCGGACGTTCTCCTCGCCCACCTTCACCTCGCGCACCGTGGCGCCGCCGTTGCGAAGCGCCTCGACCACCTCGGTGACCAGGACTTCCGGCGCCGACGCCCCCGCCGTCACCCCGATGCGCTTGGCGCCTTCCAGCCACTCGCGGCGCACGTCCCGGATGTCGTTGATCAGGTAGGCCCGCGTGCCCGTCGACTGCGAGACCTCGACCAGCCGGATGGAATTGGAGCTGTTGGCGGCGCCGATGACGAGCAGGACGTCCACGTCGCCGGCCACCGTCTTCACCGCCGCCTGACGGTTCTGGGTGGCGTAGCAGATGTCGTCGCGCGAGGGCCCGACGATCTTGGGGAACTTCCGCCGGAGGGCGTCGATGACGTCGCGGGTGTCGTCCACCGACAGCGTCGTCTGCGTGAGGTACGCGACCTTCTCGGCATCGGGCAGGTCGAGCGCGTCCACCTCGGCGGCGCTGTCGATCACGTGGATGCGGTCGGGCGCCTCCCCGAGCGTGCCGATCACCTCGTCGTGATCCTCGTGACCGATCAGCACGATCGAGAAGCCCTCGCGCGCGTACCTGATCGCCTCCAGGTGGACCTTGGTCACCAGCGGGCACGTGGCGTCGATCACCCGGAGGCCGCGCCGCGTGGATTCCTCGCGCACGGCCGGCGACACGCCATGGGCGCTGAAGATGACCGTCGCCGAGTCGGGCACTTCGTGGAGCTCGTCCACGAAGATGGCGCCCTTGGCCCGCAGCTTGTCGACGACGTAGCCGTTGTGAACGATCTCGCGGCGCACGTAGACAGGAGGCCCGCAGACTTCCAGCGCCTGCTCGACGATGTCGATGGCGCGCTCGACGCCCGCGCAGAAGCCGCGCGGGCCGGCCAGGACGATCTCTCCGATCCGGGTGACCATCACGCTCCTACTTGAAGTAAAAGGATACGCCCGCCACACCGGTATCCGCCTCGAAACCACGATTGGGGTCCGAGGTGTGGCCGTTGGAGACGTGGATCAACCGGTACCCGGCATACAGGGCCACGTTGTCGGTCACGAAGTACGACGCGCCCACGCCGCCGGCCAGCCAGAACGCGAAGCTCGAGTTGATCTCCATGACCTTGAGGTTGGTGCCGCCGGCCGCGGCGAGCACCTCGATGTACGGCACGAACCGCCCCAGCGACAGGACGTGATACCGACCGGACAGCGCGAGGCCCGCGTAGTAGGTCCCGTTCGGCTTCGTGTAATGCTGATAGATCGCCTCGAGCCCGGGCTCGAACGTGCCGTAGAAGAACGACCCGCGCCCGAACGTGTCCCACGGCATGTAGCTCAGACGCGCGCCCGCGTAGAACAGCTCGATGTCGGACTGCCGCCCGTGATTCTCGAGGTCGTTCTGCTTGCCGCCGCCACCCTCGAAGGACGCGATCCACGTCCCCTTCTGGAACGTCAGATTGGGATCGAAGGCGTGCGCGGGCAGTGCGGCGGCGAGCGACATCAGCGCGACGAGCCCGAGCGCGAGCCGCATCATGGCTCGATCAGGACCTTCAACGCTTCACCTCGCGACATGAGGTCGAGGGCGCGTCCAACGTCGGCCAGCCCCATGCGATGTGTCACCAACCCATCCGGGTCGAGCGTTTCGGACTCGAGCAGGTCCACCGCTCGCCGGATCAGGTCCGGAGTATGGTGAAACGCACCGACCAGCGTCAATTCGTCGTAATGCACCTGGCGCGTGTCGAGGCGAACCGTCGTTCCTGGCGCGCAGCCACCGAAGAATACCACAGTCCCTCCGCGGCCCGTCGCCGCGACCGCCTGCTCCCAGACCTCGGGAACACCAGTGGCGTCCACGGTGACGTCAGCGCCCCGGCCCCGCGTCAGCTGCTTGACCTCGGCCACGACGTCGGCCGTGGTCGTGGCGTCGAGACACTCGCCGATTCGCAGCCCCTGCACCTGGCTGAAGCGCCAGCCCGCCTTGCCGACGATGATCACTCGCGCCTTGCGGCTGGCGGCCACCATCGCGAGCAGGCAACCGAGGGGCCCGTGGCCGAAGACCGCGACGGTCTGACCCGACTCGACGCGAGCGCGCTCGATGCCGAGCAGGGCGCAGGCGAGCGGCTCCGCGAACGCCGCACGCCGGGCCGGGACGTTGGACGGCAATGTGACGACGTTGCGCGACACGAGCCGTCGAGGCAACGCGATGGCCTGGCCGTAGGCCCCGTTGACGAAGAGCAGGTCTTCGCAGAGGTTGGCGCGCCCGGACAGACAGGGCGGGCACGCTCCGCACGGAGCGGAGTTGGCGGCGACGACACGATCGCCTTCGCGCACGGTGGCGACGCCCGCACCGACGGCGGTGACCGTCCCGGCGAGCTCGTGGCCGAATACCGTCGGCACGCGCGGGATCATCACGGGGTGACCGCGACGCAGCACCTTCACGTCGGTGCCGCAGGTGAGAGCCGCCTCGATCTTCACCACGATCTCGCCGGGGCCGGGCGTCGGCCACGGCACGTCCTCGAAACGCAGGTCGCCTGGACCGTGGAAGACCTGGGCCCTCATGGTGTCACGTAGACCTTGAGCGCGCGCCCGGTGCGCATGAGATCCACACCCTCGTCGAGCCGATCGAGTGGCAGGCGGTGCGTGTAGAGCGGCTCGAGCGTGACCGCGCCGGTCGTCACGAGACGAAACGCCTCGGACAGATCGGCCGGCGACGACGAGTAGGTCGCGGTGATCGTCAGCTCGCGATGATAGAGCGTTTCGAGCGCCACCGGCAGCGCGTCGCCGGGCCCGCCGGCGAAATAGTGGATGCTCCCGCCGTCGCGCACCGCCGTCACGGCCCAGCCGAGGACGCTCGCCGCGCCGCCCGTGATCAGCACGACGTCGGCTCCGCGGCCGCCACTCAGTCGCGCGATCGCCGTGTTCGCCTCGCTCATCGACATCGCCGGCAGCCCGAGCCCTCGCGCGATCTCCACGCGCCCCGGCGAGGCATCCATCCCGACCACCGTCGCGCCCGTGCGCGCCAGGAGCTGGACGAAGAGGCAGCCGATCGACCCGAGCCCCACGACGACGGCCGTGTCGCCGGCCCGGGCTCCCGTCCTGCGCGTCGCCCGCACGCAGCAGCCGAGTGGCTCGACGAACGAGGCCGCCTCGTCGCTCACGCGCTCCGGCAGCCTGAAGGTCGCGTGCGCGACGTTGGTGGCGGGCACGCGGACGAACTCGGCGAAGCCTCCGGGGTCGAGATGGCTCTCCTTGAATGCGCGGCACATCGACTCGCTGCCCCGCCGACAGTAATGGCATTCGCCGCACGGCACGTGGTGGGCGGCCACGACGCGATCACCCCGAGCGATGCCCTGGACGCCGGCTCCCGCCTCGATGACGTCGCCGACGAGCTCGTGACCGAAGACCGCGGGCGCTTTGGTGTCGGGGGCCACGATCTTGGCGATGTCGGAGCCGCAGAGCCCGCAACCGCGCAACCGGAGCAGGAGCTCGCCCGCGCCGATCGTTGGCCGCGGCCAGTCCTCGGCCGCGATCCTGCCGTTGCCCCGGAACACGGCGGCTTTCACGCCCGCCCTCTCATTTGCCGCCATTTCACCGCTCGCCAATGTTCGGCCATTTCAGCGCTCGGCTCGTCCGGCGGACGGCCTCACCTCGCACCGCCACGCGCGGGACGGCTCGGCTCGCACGGCCCCGATCATTTCACCGCTCGCCTCGCCGTCGGACGGCTCGGCTCGCACGGCCCCGATCATTTCACCGCTCGCCTCGCCGTCGGACGGCTCGGCTCGCACTGCAATCACGCGACTGCGCCCAGGCGGGCGCTCGTCCAGCAGCGAAGCGCGATGGCGATCTTGCGGCGCGCCGGCAACGTCACCCGCTCGTCCAGCACCGGGAAGCGGCGGTCCTCGATCTCGCGGAG